>PPYF01114487.1_pt1 | contig 22253 bp, 20 predicted proteins | sample 1559871 | NCBI WGS metagenome assembly PPYF01 (sample SAMN08240021, study PRJNA423297) | Human gut metagenome, whole genome shotgun sequencing project.
GTATTTATACCTATATAGTATTGATTTTAAAGCTAATAGGCGTAAATCTCGTTTTAGTTTTATTAACCGTTATCGAACACAAAAATAGAAAATTTACTTGGAGTAACAAAATAATTCGTATATTTGCAGCGATTATTTATAATATTTAAGTTTGAGCACTATGGAGGACCAGAACTATACCATTAAAGACATTGCCCGTATGGCCGGTGTTTCCGCCGGAACGGTTGACAGGGTGTTGCACAATCGCGGTGACGTGTCTCCCAAAAGCAAAGCCAAAGTACAAAAGGTGTTGGATGAGATTCATTATCAGCCCAATGTGTTTGCTATCGGTTTGGCTGCTAAAAAGAAATATTCTTTCCTCTGTTTGATACCTTATTATATAGAGCATGATTATTGGCATTCGGTAGTAGGGGGGATTGAGCGTGCCCGGCAAGAGTTGCGTCCTTTTAATGTGAGTATAGATTATCTGTGCTATCACCATGGGGATGAGAAGAGTTATCAGGAAGCCTGCCTTTCCATAAAAGAAAAGAATGTGGATGCGGTATTGATTTCTCCGAATTTTCGGGAAGAGACACTGGCGCTGACAGCCTATTTACAGGAAAATAAGATTGCTTATGCTTTTGTCGATTTCAATATGGAAGAAGCGAAAGCATTGACATATATCGGGCAGGATTCATATAAGAGCGGATATATCGCAGCGAAAATATTGATGCGCAATTATTCGGCAGGAGAAGGCCAGGAGTTGGTTTTGTTTTTAAGTAACAATAAAGATAATCCGGCTGAAATACAGATGCAACGCCGTTTGGATGGTTTTATGAGTTACATTGCCGAAGAGTATAATAACTTGGTAATCCATGAGGTAGTACTTAATAAATCCGATCAGGAAAGTAACCAACAGACATTGGATGAGTTTTTTCAGGCACATCCGAAGGCTTTACTGGGAGTTGTATTTAATTCCAGAGTGTATCAGTTGGGAGAGTATCTTCGTCATGCGGGACGTAGCATGAAAGGACTGATAGGATATGACCTTCTGAAAGCAAACGTAGATTTATTAAAATCCGGTGATGTGCATTATTTAATCGGGCAACGTCCGGGTTTGCAAGGATATTGTGGGGTGAAGGCTTTGTGCGATCATGTCGTGTTTAAGAAGTCTGTTGAACCTGTAAAATATATGCCTATTGATATCCTGATAAAGGAAAACATTGATTTTTATTTTGAATTTGTATAATATCAACTTTATAAATTACAACTAACATGAAAGCATTAAACAAAGAAACTGCTCCTAAAACACAACGTCCGGAGCGTATTATCCAATTTGGCGAAGGTAACTTTTTGCGTGCATTTGTAGATTGGATTATTTATAACATGAACCAGAAAGCTGATTTCAACAGCAGCGTAGTAGTGGTTCAACCGATTGATAAAGGGATGGTCGATATGCTGAATGCACAAGATGATCTTTATCATGTAAACCTTCAAGGATTGGATAAAGGAGAGGCAGTTAACAGCTTGACAATGATTGATGTAATCAGCCGCGCTTTAAACCCATATACTCAAAATGACGAGTTTATGAAGTTGGCAGAGCAACCTGAAATGCGTTTTGTTATTTCAAACACTACAGAGGCTGGTATTGCTTTTGATCCGGCTTGTAAACTTGAAGATGCTCCTGCTTCATCTTATCCGGGTAAGCTGACTCAATTACTGTATCATCGTTTTAAAACATTCAATGGTGATAAGACAAAAGGTTTGATTATTTTCCCTTGCGAGCTTATTTTCCTGAATGGTCATAAGTTGAAAGAAACAATTTATCAATATATTGAATTGTGGAACTTGGGAAACGAGTTTAAAACTTGGTTTGAAGAAGCTTGTGGTGTATATGCAACATTGGTAGACCGTATTGTTCCGGGATTCCCGCGCAAGGATATTGCTGCTATCAAAGAAAAACTGCAATATGATGATAATCTGGTTGTTCAGGCTGAAATTTTCCATTTGTGGGTGATTGAAGCTCCGCAGGAAGTTGCAAAAGAGTTCCCGGCTGACAAGGCAGGCTTGAATGTATTGTTTGTACCGTCAGAAGCTCCTTATCACGAACGTAAGGTTACTTTGTTGAATGGCCCGCATACAGTTCTTTCTCCGGTTGCTTATCTCTCGGGAGTGAATATTGTGCGTGATGCTTGCCAGCACGAAGTGATTGGTAAATATATCCACAAGGTAATGTTTGACGAACTGATGGAAACTTTGAACTTGCCGAAGGATGAGTTGGAGAAATTTGCAAATGATGTATTGGAACGCTTCAACAATCCGTTCGTGGATCATGCAGTAACCAGTATCATGCTGAATTCTTTCCCTAAATACGAAACTCGTGATTTGCCGGGATTGAAGACTTATCTGGAACGTAAAGGTGAACTTCCTAAAGGACTGGTGCTTGGATTAGCTGCTATCATTACTTATTATAAAGGTGGTGTACGTGCTGATGGTGCTGAAATTGTTCCGAATGATGCTCCTGAAATCATGAACCTGCTGAAAGAACTTTGGGCAACAGGTTGCACAAAGAAAGTTGCTGAAGGTGTTCTGGCTGCAGATTTTATCTGGGGAGAAGATTTGAATAAGATTCCGGGATTGACAGAAGCCGTAAAAGCTGATTTGGATTCTATTCAGGAAAAAGGAATGCTTGAGACCGTTAAAGGTATTCTGTAAGATATAAGATATAACCTAAGGTTGATAAAAGTAGAGGGCATTTTGGTAGAGTATACAACTATCAAAATGCCCTTAACTGTTAGATAATTAAGAGGCGGTAAGTTATTAATTGTTAAAAATCAAATTTGCATTCTTCGTATTTTTTATTTCCATAACTTTCTTTTTCTTCGTTTTCACGGTTTGAAAAGGCTCAAATCCTTAATGACCAATTTTGTCTCTTTTTATATGAATTATTATTCTACTTTTTTGTTTTATATTCATACCTTTGTTGCGAAGTCAATAGTGTGGCTTCCTAATATTGTTTAACTTTTTAATCTTAGGCGTATATGGCTATCAGATATAAAAAGAAAAAAATCACCTTATGTTTCGATAAGGAAAATAAGGTAGAAAAGTATGTTGCAGCAAACGTTCTAGTTGGGAGCATCAACTATAACAAGTTATGTGATGAAGTAAATCAGCGGACAGGCGTTCATCGGGCTATGGTGGATGTGGTACTGAAAGGAGTGCAAGATACTATGGTGTCATTTTTAGAAGAAGGATTCTCTGTAAAGTTGGGAGAGTTCGGTTCATTTCGTCCAGCTATTAATGCCGAGAGCCAAGATAAAGCTGAAGACGTGAGTGTTAATACTATTATTAGGAGGAAGATAGTCTTTACTCCGGGAGGTGCATTCAAGGAAATGCTTGGATCAGCTAGTATAGAGCTGTTTGGAGATAACGTAACCAATCTTAACGGGGATAACGGTGGAGAACCTAGCGAAGGAGGTGGCTCGGGTGAAGCTCCAGATCCGGCGGCTTAATTCTTTCTAAAACTGCTTTGATAAGGGTGTGTCAGTTTTGACACACCCTTATTTTTTGACATTTAGGGCAGGGATGGTTCTATTTGTCGTTGGGCAACGATGAATTCATGATTGCCTAACGGTGATTTCATCGTTGCCCGATGGTGAATCTGTTATTAGGTATAGAACTTTAGTAATAGTAGTATATAGAAAAATAGGATTTTTATCGGATTTATATTTTGTTTTCCTGTCTTTTTTTGTCGTTTACTTTATAGAAGAAGTAGGAGGCTTTTGATTTCTTCTGCATCAACCTCTTCAAAAATGTTATTGGTGAGAAATTATTTTTATCTTTGGGGCGTTGTAGTAGCGTAAGCTGCTCAACATTATATTGATTGATGAAAGTGTTTAGCTTTTATCCTTGTCAGGAAATCTGGTAAATTTCAAAAAGCACAGGGAAGCAATAACACTCATCACTTGTATTGCTATGTGTAATTTCTGTTGCATATACTTTATGGGTGTGGGGTATTGTTTATTTGTGCTTAGGTTTACCAGAACCTCCTGACAGATAAACTAATAACTCCACACTTTTTTATTGTTTAACGAACTTCTATGTGGAATTGTGGAAGTAGAATTAATTTTATTTATTATGATAAGACTCTATTTGTAATATACACTTTTCGTTTCTTTAGAAGAAATCTTAAGAAGAAATAATACTTTCATTAGAGCGTCATATTGAAGAAAAAATGTATCTTTGCAATTGTTAAGACACTATATGTGTGTTAGCAGACATAAGAAAGCGTTTTTGCTTTGTCCCGAAACTGAAATTCGCCAAATTTTATTCTAGTGGGCAGAGGCAATATGACGCTCATTCTGTTTTGTATATGTTCTTATAGCCAATGCTGTATCCATATGTCAAAATGGCGTGAGAGTATTGTTTCTTCTCGTTCATACTAGAATAGGCGTTTGGCGATGCCTCAGTTTCGATGAACTGGCAGACAAGTCTCACGCCTTTCTTGTATAGTAACGTTTGATTAAAATAAACGGCTGAATTTGGAGACTTATAAGCGTATAGGAGGACGAAGTATGAAAAGGTCAGTTTTATTGTTATTGTTATCATTTTTTGTCTTGAGTGGTTATTCCCAGGACAAAGGTACTGAAAAGACTTTAGCGAAAGCGGAGAGTGGAAATGCTAAAGCACAATATAAAATTGGATGGTATTATGGTAATGGGGCAAAAGGTTTTGTACGTAATGAATTAAAGGCGATCGAATGGTTGGAAAAATCAGCAGAGAATAACTATCATCCAGCACAATATTATTTAGGATGGTTTTATTTTTATGGTTACGGAATTAAAAAAGATATAAGTAGGGCAACTTACTGGTATGAAAAAGCTGCTGCTCAGGGGAATAAAAAAGCAAAACAAATGCTAAAAGTCTGTCGATTACATTCTAATAAGTGAAAATTGTCTATAGAAATAACATTGTTTAAGTTTATGGAAAATAAGGAATTGTTTAAATCAACAAGTTCTCTAGGAAGAATTTGTTTTGTTATTGCTTTCGTATTTTGGAGTCTAGCAGGTATAGCTCAAGATAGTGGTGAGAAGGAACTATTGGAAAAAGCGAACTTGGGAAATCCAGAAGCACAGTATAAGATAGGAGAGAGTCTATTTGAAAAGAAAGAATTTACAAAAGCTTTTGAGTGGTATTCCAAAGCTGCTATGCAAGGGTATGCTGCTGCAGAATGTGATATGAGTTACTGTTATTATGCAGGAATAGGGGTAGAAAAGAATGTAGTAAAAGCCTTTGAAGGGTATTCCAAAGCTGCTATGCAAGGGTATGCTGCTGCAGAATTTAATGTGGGTTGCTGTTATGATGCAGGAATAGGAGTAGAAAAGAATGCAGTAAAAGCCTTTGAATGGTATTCCAAAGCTGCTATGCAAGGGTATGCTGCTGCAGAATTTAATGTGGGTTGCTGCTATGATGCAGGAATAGGAGTAGAGAAGAATGAAAAAAAATGTTGGAGCTGGATGGTTAAGTCAGCAAATAATGGATATCTTAATGCACAAAAAATATGTTATCAAAATTATAAAGCAGCAGGTAGTGAATGGATGGGAATAGCTATAAAATACATTTTGTTAGCTTCTCAGCAGGAGGATGAAGAAGCGAAAAGAATGTTCAAAGAAATTACAGGAATGTCATATGATAATTTAGGAAGTACCTATAAAAATAATATAAAAATGTACACGGGAGAATATCCCATAAAATTTAAAGGTAGTGCAGTAAATTGTAGTTATCAATATTATGAGATCGGAGATATACGAATATATCATGGAATATTTGAAGCTAAATCAAAGGCTATAGTTCGGACAAAAGAAGGGAAAACGATACCTGTATTAACAATAAAAGGACAGTTTAAAGATGGCTATAGAGATGGTGTTTGGAGTATTCAGTATCAGTATGGCGATTCCAATAACAGTTGTGATAGAATAAAAATCACGTATCAGAATGGAAATATAGATGGTTCTTTAGAAGATTTATCACCAACAGAGAAAATAAATGCTGAATATAAAAATAACACTTTAATTAAAATTTTATGGAATAATAATAAAGGAGAATCTGTTGAAGCTCATATGGATGATGAAGGTTATATGCATGGAGCATATTTCTCAAAACGTAAAAATAAATATAATGGTGGTGAGGTGATAAGAAAAGGTAATTTTGTTCATGGAATCTCGGAAGATTATTCAGAACTGTATGTGCAAACTGGGGATGTAAGAAGAGGTATTATAAGTAAAACAGGTGACCGTAAAGTTATGGATTTGTACGATTCAGAGATTGTTGATTTTATGCATAACGATTTTCGAAGAGGACTTGAGGGTTTATTAAATAACAGTAGCCTCTCTACTGTATACCCGATATCTTATGGATTACTCGAATACAGAATCAACAAATAGCAATACAATTAATAAGTATTATGTGTAACTCAAAGGCACTGTCTATGATTTTGTGTAAATAGAAAACTATAGGATTCGAGTTTTATACTTGAATCCTGTTTTCAAATATAGTAATAAATTGATTAAAAAGCAAGCTACATATGACAAGGCTGTTGAATCCTACCAGTTCCATGTACAACGTTATCACACATGGGTTAACTATTACGCCATTTTCGTTGGTGCTTTGTTTGTGGCATTTTATACCATCATACCGCAATCAGAAAATGTTCAATGCAATCCTCGCAGTGGAACTATTTTTTCATTTTTAGATAGTATATGGCTACCACTTTTGATTATTACCTTAGGATGGTTTGCTTCTATGTGTTGGCTGGCTAGTATTATTGGGCATTATGAATGGATGAAGAGTTGGATACGAATCGTGAAAAAGAGAGAGGTCGATTTCTTTGAAACAACTTCAAGTCAACCATCCAATATCTCACCGGTTTCATCTGAAATATTTGTATATGGAAAAGTTATGAGAGAACCGGATAGAAGTGTACCTAATAATATGCTGCCCAAGTTTATCTCAACTCAAAAAGTAACTCAATGGTTTGTATGGAGTGTTATTTTAATGTGGATAGCAAGCTCTGTTTTTCTTTGGAGATTTGTAGACTGTTATTGGTGGATTCCCTCTTTCGGTTATTCCCTTCTTACGGCTATAATTGGATATTGCCTTTATGGGAAAGCTCATAAATTGTATTCTTCGGAACATCTGGATATAGCTTGAACATAAAACAATGAAAAAAGGATAGGAATATTACCAATATATAGATTCCTATCCTTTTTTATTTCTGTTCATATTAGTAATGCCATTTAATATGAACTAGAATTGTGCTTCCTACGAATCGAATGATTCAAAAACAATAAAAAGAAGATTAAACTTTATCTGTTTCCAGATATATTCATTAACTTTGTAATTAGCTCAAATTAGCTTTATACAGGATTTAATATGGAAAATCTGATTGAATTATCACATACTGAAGTGACATTAGCATTTGTAGCGTCCTGCATTGAAAGTACGGCACGCCGATTAGGTAAATCATATCAAGAAGTTTTTACCCGCATGAAGCGTGTAGGTATGATTGAGAATTACATCTTGCCTTGCTATGATGTATTACATACCGAGAGTCGCGAGCATGTGACTGATAATATGATAGAATGTCTGACAACTTGGGAGGCAAAACGATGAAAATAACAGTATATCATGGAGGAACGGAACGAGTTGATGTTCCTATTTGTCGTTTAGGAAGGGAGAATCTTGATTTTGGTCGTGGATTCTATGTTACAGACATCAAAGAGCAGGCTTGTCGTTAGGCTATTGCAACGGCTAAGCGACGCAACACCCAAGCCATTATTAATATTTACCAACTTGATAGAGAACTTGTTTTGGAAAAGGCTCGTTGTAAGGTGTTCAAAGCTTACGATTCGGAATGGTTGGAATTTATTGTAGCCAGTCGTCGTGGACTGAATCCAGCGGCAAATTATGATTATATAGAGGGAGGTGTCGCGAATGACCGGGTAATTGATACGGTAAATTTATATATGTCTGGTTTGATGAGTGCTGATGTGGCATTACAGCGTGTTGCTCAACACCAACCAAATAATCAGATTTGTTTGTTAAACCAAAGTATTACGGATAAATACCTTATTTATGATGGAACAGAACTGGCAGAATGATCCTGTAAAGTCTCCTGAAATTCAAGAGATAATATTAAGTAATCGTATCGGTGTCATTGCTGCCGAACTTTCAAAACGCTTGGAAATTGCTCCAGTCAGAGCATTGCAATTGTTTTATGAAAGCAAGACTTGCGCTGACTTGCATGACAAGGAAACAGGGCTTTATCTCTATGGTAATCTCTATATCGCTGATGAATTCATGCGAGAGTATCAAAATAAGTTATAAGTTCATTCAGCCGTATGCAAAATAAATGTAGTAGCTCCAATTGTCACAATAGCGCCATCTTCAATACGTACACGGTCTTTATCTCCCAGAATTTCATTCATAAGGAAAGTACCTGTGAGGCTAGGAGCATCTCGTAATGTGTAGACTAGCTTTCCTTGCTTATTACGCTTTATATTAATGATGCAATGGCGTCGATCCATGCTCATATCACCGCTTTCAATGGGAGTATTAATGTTTGTTCCTACGCAACGGCGGCCTATGACATTGTCACCTTCCTGCAAGGGAAGTAACTGTTTAAAACCAAATACATTTTCGATTACAGTGATATATCCGAACTCTTCTTTATGAGATTCAGCTTCTTCTTCCAGGTTTTCTTCCTTTCTAAGAGCCTTTACTTTACTTTTTCCTAGCCGGATACTGAATTGCTTGCCACAATGTTCGCATTCAAACACCAGTGATTGGCCTTCACTATACTTGGTTTCATCAAAATAAAGATAATTCTCACATTTAGGACAAAGAACTCGTTTCATGCTTTTTAAAAGGGATTTTTATTTAGCCAGTAACCAGGCATTCTTATAAGTTTCGTTTTTTCTTAGCTCAAGTAATTGCTTGGTCGCTTCATCACGGTTGTTGAATGAACTGATACTGACACGTACTTTACCATCAGTGCTCAGAGCTTTTGCATCTGCAAATCCTTTTGATTTTAATTGGTTCGCAATAACTTCTGCATCTTTCAGGCTGATTCCTCCTGCCACAATGATATGAAAAGGATGATTTGCACTTTCTTGAGATTTCACCGCAGGAGCAGGAGCCGCTGTTTCCTGTTTTACCACTTTCACTTCTCTTACTGCGATCGGTTTGGAAGTCTTGGCTTTATCCGTTGTATGCTTTTTAGCAGATGAAGTTTTGGTTGAAGCGGAAGAAGCAGAAAGCTTCTTTGCTTGTTGCGCAGCATCGTTCTTAACATAAACAGGAGTTACTGCAACCGATTGCTTTTCTATTTGCTCAAAAAGCTCGCTGGGCAATAGCTGTGCATAATTGTTCTTTTGAACGTCGGTATTCTCTACCGGAGTTGAAAAGGCAAAGAACAGTACGATAGCAGCAATCATTGCTGCAGCATTGCGGAGATACGCGCGGTTGATACTAATTTCAAAAGTCTTCTTTTCCTTTTCCTGATAAGTCGGTACCAATACTTTTTCTTTCTGCTGCAGAGCCGAAAGTTCATGTATTTCAAAAGAGTCGAGACCATACAATGAAGGAGTTGTTATCTTATAATCATAAGGAACGAACTCGTAGTTACCATAAATGTTATAATGAATCTCGCCTATATTATCCAGATGGGCTTTCCCTTCTTCATGAAGGAGACCGATAAATTCGTTTACTTCTTTTTCTACTATACGGCTGGCGTCAGCAAAACTTGTGTCGTATGCTGACATATAAGATTGCACCAGTACGCCGTCATTCAGTTTTAATTGAGGATTAAAACCAATTATACGGGTAGGAGGTAAAAATATATTTTCTTCCTTTACGCGGGTTGCGGGCGAATAATGCGCTACAAAACCACCAAATCCCGGAACAATGACGCAGTCGTTTTCCAGTAGTAAAGTCTCTATATGTTGTGCCAATTCAATCATGTCTGCAAAATTAAGAGATAAATTGAATATATCCCAGAAAACTTCGAAAAATTCACTACTTTTGCATCGTTTTATTTATCACTATCAATAATGAACTATATACAGACAGAAATAGACGGAGTATGGCTGATCGAGCCTAGAGTTTTCTCCGATGAACGGGGCTATTTTATGGAAGCCTATAAGAAAGAAGAGTTTGAAGCCAATATTGGTCCCGTAAACTTTATACAGGACAACGAGTCGAAATCATCTTTTGGTGTATTGCGTGGATTGCACTATCAAAAAGGAGAACATAGTCAGGCGAAACTGGTTCGTGTTCTTAAAGGAGAAGTGCTCGACGTTGCCGTTGATTTGCGTAAATCATCGCCTACGTTTGGAAAGCATGTTTGTGTATTGCTTAGTGAAGAAAACAAGAGACAATTTTTTATTCCCCGTGGTTTTGCTCATGGCTTTGCTGTCTTGAGTGAAGAAGCTGTTTTTACATATAAGGTAGATAACAAGTATGCTCCGCAGGCAGAAGCCTCTATTTTATATAATGACGAAGCATTGGGGATCGACTGGCCGTTGGCAGAGTCGCAAATGTTATTATCTGCGAAAGACAGAGAGGGAACTGCTTTCAAAGACGCCGTTTATTTTGAATGAATTTCTAAACAAACAATAGATTAAGTATGAAAATTGCAATCGTGGGAACAGGGTATGTGGGTCTGGTGTCAGGCACATGTTTTGCCGAAATTGGCGTGAATGTAACGTGCGTAGACACGAACAAAGAGAAAATCGAATCTTTGCAAAAGGGGAACATTCCAATTTATGAAAATGGATTGGAAGAGATGGTACTCCGTAATATGAAAGCAAAGCGATTGAAGTTTACTACCTCATTGGAAAGTTGTCTGGATGAAGTGGAAGTTATATTCAGTGCAGTTGGAACTCCTCCGGATGAAGATGGCAGCGCTGATTTGAAATACGTATTGGAGGTGGCCCGTACCATTGGTCGCAACATGAAACAGTATAAATTGGTAGTTACCAAAAGTACTGTTCCGGTAGGCACTGCCAGTAAGGTTCGTGCAGTTATTCAGGAAGAACTGGATAAGAGAGGCGTGAAGGTTGATTTTGATGTGGCTTCTAATCCGGAATTCCTTAAAGAAGGAAATGCTATCAGTGACTTTATGAGCCCGGACCGCGTGGTAGTGGGAGTGGAGTCGGCACGTGCGGAGAAATTGATGTCCAAACTATATAAACCATTCTTATTGAATAATTTCCGTGTGATTTTCATGGATATTCCGTCTGCGGAAATGACTAAATATGCGGCAAATTCGATGCTGGCAACCCGCATAAGCTTTATGAATGATATTGCAAACTTGTGCGAGATTGTTGGTGCGGATGTGAATATGGTGCGTAGTGGGATAGGTTCGGATACCCGTATCGGACGTAAGTTTCTGTACCCGGGCATCGGGTATGGTGGTTCCTGCTTCCCCAAAGATGTGAAGGCATTGATTAAAACAGCAGAACAGAATGGTTATACCATGCGGGTACTTACGGCTGTGGAAGAAGTGAATGAGAACCAAAAAAGCGTCTTGTTCGAAAAACTAATGAAACAGTTTAATGGTGATTTGCAGGGTAAGACTGTTGCTTTGTGGGGATTGGCATTTAAACCGGAAACGGATGATATGCGCGAGGCTCCGGCATTAGTCCTGATCGATAAATTACTGAAAGCAGGTTGTAAAGTACGCGCATACGATCCGGCTGCCGTGCAAGAATGTAAGCGCAGGATTGGTGATACTATCTATTATGCTTGCGATATGTACGATGCCGTACTGGATGCTGATGTGTTGATGCTGGTTACCGAATGGAAAGAATTCCGTCTGCCTTCATGGGCCGTTATCAAGAAAACGATGTCCCGGCAGATTGTGTTGGACGGACGTAATATATATGATAACAAAGAGATGGAAGAACTCGGATTTATTTATCACTGTATTGGTAAATAAAAAAATAAGAGTATCTTTATACAAAAACTAAAATAGATGATGAAAAATGTGGCTGTATCGTTAATGGCAATCTTTTTCGCGGCATGTAGCGGCAATAAGAATCCCCATTCTCTTCAACAAGAGAAAGAGGATCTTAGTGCAAAAGGGCTACTGCAGGGAATTTGGCTGGACGATGAAACGGAGAGCCCGTTGATGCGTGTAGAAGGAGATACTATCTACTATGCAGATGTACAAAGTACTCCCATTGCATTTAAAATAATACGGGATACTCTTTATACTTATGGAAATGATACTACTTATTACAAGATTGATAAGCAGGCAGAACATATATTCTGGTTTCATTCCATAACGGATGATGTGATTAAGTTGCATAAATCCGAAGATGCCAATGATTCAATCTATTTTGTCCGTCAGGAATTAGTAATTCCGGCATATACGGAAGTAACCAAACGCGATAGTGTAGTGACCTATAATGGCACTCGCTATCGCGCATACGTATATATTAATCCTTCTAAAATGAGAGTCATCAAGACGACTTATTCCGAAGACGGGATTAGCATGGATAATGTATACTATGATAATGTGATGCACATTTGTGTGTATGAAGGTAAAAAGAGCCTGTTTGCCAGCGATGTTACCAAACAGATGTTTGACAAAGTACTTCCTGTCGATTTTCTGGAGCAATCCATCCTGTCAGATACAAAGTTTGTGAAAGTAGACCGGAACGGTTTTCATTATCAAGCTGTCCTGGCCATTCCGGAAACTTCCATATATAGCATTGTAAATATGGAAGTAAGTTTTAAAGGAGATTTGACTATCACTTCATCCAAATAAAAAAGCACCATACATTCAGATCGTATAGTGCCGGATTAAAAAGCCTTGCTTTAATTTTGTCTGGGGGGAGACGGACGGTTATTTCTCTTTCCTCCGTTATTATTATTCCTTTTTCCCCGGAAATCTTTTCTTTTGTAGTTGCCACCCTTGCCCTTGCTAAAAGAACGTGGCTTGTATTCCGGAGCTTCTCCCAATTCTTCAGGAATAGGAATCTTATAAATCTCTTTTTCCAGGAAGTTCTCAATACTTTTGAAGTTGCTTTGTTCTTTCTCGCTGATAAACGTAAGTGCTACACCATCATTGTTGGCACGTGCCGTACGTCCGATACGGTGTACATAATCCTCGCTGTCATGAGGCACGTCGAAGTTGATAACCAGTCGAATATCATCAATGTCGATACCACGTGCAACGATGTCCGTAGCTACCAATATATTGATTCGTCCGGCTTTAAACTCATGCATAACAGTTTCCCGTTGAGCCTGTTCCAGATCCGAATGCATTTCCCCTACGTTCAGTTTCATGGATTTCAAAGCCTTGGCTACTTCCTTGACCTTGATTTTAGAAGATGCAAAGACAATCACACGTTCCGGAACTTCATCCATAAAAAGACTGCGTATGATTCCCAGCTTTTGATTTTCGTAGCAAACGTATGCCGCCTGAATAATCTTTTCTGCAGGTTTGGAAACAGCGAGCTTTATCTCTGACGGATTATTTAAGATTGTGTTTGCCAATTGCTGAATCTTTGCAGGCATTGTTGCAGAAAACATGATTGTCTGTCGTTCCTTCGGCAGATATTTCGCAATTTGCATGATATCTTCATAGAATCCCATGTCGAGCATCCGGTCTGCTTCATCCAGAATAAAATAAGAAACCTTGGAAAGATCTACATATCCAAGGCTTAAATGGGCGATCAGACGTCCGGGAGTAGCAATAACAACATCAGCTCCTAAAGTGAGTCCTTTTTTCTGTTGTTCGAACAATATTCCATCATTTCCACCGTATACGGCAACACTCGATACCGGCATGAAATAGGAAAACCCTTCCATTTGCTGGTCGATCTGTTGGGCCAATTCCCGGGTAGGAGACATGATGACACAATTAATCGCATCTTCCGGATGTTTACCTTCAGATAATTTATTCAATACAGGCAGTAGAAACGCGGCCGTTTTACCTGTTCCTGTCTGTGCTACTGCGATCAAATCTTTACCCTCAAGTATGATTGGAATTGCCTGCTCCTGTATAGGCGTACATTCGTCAAATCGCATGGCATCAAGCGCCTCAAGCACATTTGCATTTAATTGTAGTTCGGAAAACTTCATTCTTTTATTTAATTTGTCAGCAAAGATAATCTATTTTTTGGTCTAATTACATATTCAAGTAAGAATCTTTGAATCCGAGGAAATAGAGCACTCCATCCAGCCCGATGGTGTTGATCGATTGCTTGGCATTTGCCACCACTTTAGGCTTTGCGTGGAAAGCAATTCCCAGTCCGGCAACCCCTAGCATAGGGAGGTCATTAGCTCCGTCTCCTACGGCTATGGTCTGTGCAATATCCACCTTTTCCACTTGTGCAATGAGGCGGAGCAGTTCGGCTTTCCGTTTTCCGTCTACTACATCTCCCAGGTAACGTCCGGTCAGTTTGCCGTCAATAATTTCCAGTTCGTTGGCATAGACGTAATCTATACCGTATTTCTTTTGCAGGTATTGACCGAAATAAGTGAATCCTCCCGAAAGGATGGCGATTTTGTAACCGTACTTCTTCAATACATACATCAGCCGTTCTACGCCCTCCGTGATAGGCAAGCTCTCGGCTATTTCCTGCATTACCGATTCGTCCAGCCCTTTCAATAGTGCTACACGGCGGGTAAAGCTCTCTGTAAAGTCTATTTCTCCACGCATGGCGCTTTCTGTGATGGCCTTTACTTCGTCACCTACACCGGCACGGATAGCCAGTTCGTCAATCACCTCTGTTTCGATTAATGTAGAGTCCATATCAAAACAGATCAGACGGCGCATACGACGGTACATATTATCCTGTTGGAAAGAAAAGTCCATTTCCAGTTCGCTGGCCAACTTCATCAGCTTCTCCTGCATCGCAATGCGATCTTTCGGAGTACCTCTCACTGAAAATTCGATGCAAGCCCTGGTGCGTGTATCTGCCTGACATTCATCCAACGGGATACGACCTGTCAGACGTTTGATAGCATCAATATTCATGCCCTGCTCGGCCAATATGCTTGTAGCGGCAGAAATCTGTCGGGCGGAAAGCTTGCGTCCCAGAACCGTCAGGATATAACGGTTTTTCCCTTGCATACCTACCCAGTTTTCATATTGCTCGGTGGTGATAGGTTCAAACCGGATGGTCACTCCCAGAGAAGAAGCCTTGAACAACAGTTCCTTCATAATGAATCCGGAATGTCTTTCTTCACTCTTGAACAGGATACCCAACGATAATGTATTATGAATATCTGCCTGGCCGATATCGAGAATCGTGGCATCATATTTGGCAAGGATTTCGGTCACGGAAGCAGTCAGTCCCGGGCGATCTTCGCCGGTAACTCGAATCAGAATCAATTCAGTATTTGATGGTTGCATAAAAAATAGACTTTAACTCTGCAAAAGTAGAGAAAAAAGTTCGTTTTTATGCTAAATAACATAAAAAGTTATACCCAAAAAGTGAGATTTTTGCTTATTTGCTTGGAAGTTAATTTAATATTTACTTACCTTTGCACCCGGTTTCAAAAATAAAGGCTCTGATAATCAGCGGATTCCTCTTCGCCTGATGCCTGAAAAGACAATGTTTCGGGAAGAAACCACTGTTTAAGGACAGTCCCGGATAGTATTAACTAAAACCGAATTACATGAAGCATGTAAAATGGATTTTTGTTGTATTACTGATTTGTTCCTTGACCGCTTTCGTTGAGAAAGACAAACCTACCGGAGGTTTGAGTGAGGGTGACGTAGCCCCTGATTTTAAAATTGAATCTACGTCAAACGGGCAACCCGCCTTTAAATTGGGAAATTTGAAAGGTAAATATGTGTTGCTAAGTTTTTGGGCAAGTTATGACGCGCAGTCCCGGATGCAAAATGTAAGTTTGAGCAATGCGCTTCGTTCTTCTCATAATGTGGAAATGGTTTCTATTTCATTTGACGAATATCAGTCAATATTTAAGGAAACCGTTCGTAAGGATCAAATAGTTACGCCCACTTGTTTCGTGGAAACAGAAGGCGAGGATTCCGGCTTATTTAAGAAATACCGTTTAAACCGGGGATTCACTAACTATTTATTGGATGGAAATGGTGTAATTATAGCCAAAAACATCTCTGCTGCAGATCTTTCTGCTTATGTAAAAGAAGTCGGTTAACGATTTTAAGAATGTAAGGAGAAAGAGGGATTTTCCAAATCACCGTCAGGTGAAAACAATGGAGAATAGACAAAAGAGGAAATGGATACAACAAAAAAGTTCCGCCTACACTTGCATTAGCAAGAATAGGCGGAACTTCTACTTTTATACTCTTCGTTTATCCGGTGCATCCAAAACCTTGGGGCAATCTATGGATAGAATCCGTGAAGACTGCGGAAGGCTTGTCTACCTTTTATTTAGGCGCCTTCTGGTACAAGAAGAATGCAATACCCGCATAAAGGATATTAGGAATCCAGACTGCAACGGCAGGTGGCACATTTCCGTTCACGGCAAAGGTGGAAGTAATCGTCTGGAACAGGATATAAGAGAAACTTAATCCTAATCCGATACCCAGATGAAGCCCCATACCGCCTTTCGTTTTTCGGGACGAAAGCGATACACCGATGATGGTAAGGATGAAAGAGGCGAATGACATAGCGATTCGTTTGTGATATTCAATCTCAAACTCCTTGATGTTGGCAAATCCTCTTCGTTTCTGTTTGGCGATATAATCGCTTAATTCGGGACTGGTCAGCATTTCCTGCTGATTTTTCATGATAAGAAAGTCAGAAGGTTCCATGTTGATGATAGAGTCTATCCGGTCTCCCTTAGTGATTTTTTCCTTTAAACCATCCAGTTCGCGTACCATATAATCGTGGATCGTCCATTTATGAACGGTGGTGGTGTCGTACGTAATCCGTCGTGCAGTCAAATGCGAAACCAGCTTTTTATCCACAAATTTGTCCAATGAAAAGCGGTTACCGGTTTTCATTGCGTTGTTATAATTGTCGATATATGCAATCACTCCGCTATCCACTTCCAGCTGCACATTGCTTACCGAGTTTTGTTTCTTTGGTTTGATATACCGGTCTTCAAAATTCAGACGCGTAACACTTCCTTTCGGAATCACATACGAACTTAGTGTGAAAGTGACGAGAGCGATGATAGCGGCAGAAATCATATAAGGGCGCATCATCCTCTTAAAGCTCATACCGGTGGAGAACATCGCGATAATTTCGGAGTTTTCTGCCAGTTTGGAGGTAAAGAAAATAACAGCAATGAATACGAACAACGGACTGAACAGATTGGAGAAATAGGGGATAAAGTTCATGTAGTATTCAAAGATAATTTTATCCCATGGAGCTTCATGCTCCATTAGTTTGTCCATCTTTTCGTTGAAGTCAAATACCACTGCAATAGAAATGATTAGTGCAATAGCAAATACGTATGTCCCCAAGAACTTCTTGATGATATACCAGTCCAGCCGTTTTATAAATCGATTGCTTTTCATTTCTTATAATCTAGTTGATACTCTTTTGACCATCATCGGCTTCCAGGTCGAGAAATCTCCGGCGATAATATGCTTTCTTGCTTCCCCTGCCAGCCACAGATAGAATGCCAGATTATGTATGGAGGCAATTTGCATAGCCAGTAGCTCTTGCGCATGGAAAAGATGGCGCAAATAAGCCTTGCTGTACAATGTATCCACGCAAGAGGCTCCGTCGGCTTCGATGGGAGAAAAGTCTGTTTCCCATTTCTTGTTCCGCATATTGATAATGCCATCTTTGGTGAACAGCATGCCATTTCGTCCGTTTCTTGTAGGCATAACGCAGTCGAACATATCCACACCGCGTTCTATTCCTTCAAGAATGTTGACAGGAGTTCCGACACCCATCAGGTAACGGGGTTTGTCTTTGGGGAGTATTTCATTGACAATCTCGATCATTTCGTACATCTTGTCTACCGGTTCGCCTACCGCCAAACCACCGATAGCATTCCCGTCAGCACCTTTGGATGCAACAAACTCTGCAGATTGCTTGCGCAGGTCGGGATAAACACATCCCTGCACGATGGGGAAGAGAGACTGATTATAACCGTATTTAGGTTCTGTCTCGTTAAAACGTTGTATACAACGGTCGAGCCATCTGTGTGTTAATCCTAATGACTTTTTGGCATACTCGTAATCCGAGTCGCCCGGAGGACATTCGTCAAAAGCCATCATAATATCCGCACCGATGGTACGTTCTATGTCCATCACCTTCTCCGGAGTGAAGATGTGCTTGCTTCCGTCGATATGCGAACGAAATTCGGCCCCTTCTTCACGCAGCTTTCTGATTCCGGCTAATGAAAATACCTGAAAGCCACCGCTGTCAGTCAGCATGGGGCGGTCGAAACCGTTGAAATGGTGCAGCCCGCCTGCTTTTTCGATCACGTCCAGTCCCGGACGCAAATAGAGGTGATAGGTATTACCCAGAATAATCTGTGCCTGAATATCTTCTTTCAATTCGGTCAGATGTACTCCCTTCACAGTGCCCAATGTGCCCACCGGCATGAAGATAGGTGTTTGTATCTGCCCGTGATCCGTTGTTATCAGACCGGCACGGGCATTACTTTTAGTGTCTGTATATTGTAACTCAAATGTCATTCCTGGCTGGGTTTCTTAACAGATAAATCAATAGGATCCGCTACTTTCTCGTTAGTCAATGCAATAGCGAATACCTCTTTTATATCGTTTACATAGTGGAAAGTCAGTCCTTTCAAATAAATATCCTGAATTTCATCTATGTTCTTTTTGTTCTCGGCACTCATGATGATTTCCTTGATTCCGGCACGTTTGGCTGCCAATATCTTCTCCTTGATGCCACCCACAGGAAGCACTTTGCCGCGAAGAGTGATTTCTCCCGTCATGGCAATGTTGGCTTTCACTTTTCTTTGAGTCAGGGCAGAAGCCAGTGAAGTGGCCATCGTGATACCTGCTGACGGACCATCTTTCGGAATAGCCCCTTCAGGAACGTGAATATGGATATTCCAGTTATCAAAAATCTCTTCATTCAGACTAAGGACAGAAGCATGCGCCTTGATATATTCAAGTGCCAGCATGGCAGATTCTTTCATCACATCTCCCAAGTTACCGGTCAATGTAAGACGTCCGCCCTTGCCGCGGCTCAAACTGGTTTCTACAAATAAGATTTCGCCCCCGACAGCTGTCCATGCCAATCCGGTGACTACACCTGCGTAATCATTTCCCTGATACTTGTCGCGTGTATATTCCGGTGCTCCAAGGAAATCATACAAATCTGTCGGTTTGATTTCCGTCTTGGCGAAATAACCGTCCGTAGCATATTGGCGGGCCGATTTGCGAAGAATCTTACCGATCTTCTTTTCCAGCTCACGAACACCGCTTTCACGGGTATATGACTCGATTATGGCTTCCAGTGTATCTTTGGGAAGTTTAATATCTGTCTTTTTGAGTCCGTTGGCTTCCAGCTCTTTGGGCAGCAGATGCTTGCGGGCAATCTCTACTTTTTCTTCTGTGATGTATCCGCTAACTTCAATCAATTCCATACGGTCGAGCAATGGACCGGGGATTGTATTCAGGTTATTGGCTGTTGCAATAAACAATACTTTGGAGAGATCATAGTCTACATCCAGGAAGTTATCATGGAAAGATGTGTTCTGTTCCGGGTCGAGCACTTCCAGTAATGCAGAAGAAGGGTCTCCCTGGCGGTCGGAACTAACCTTGTCTATTTCATCCAGGATGAAGACAGGATTAGAAGCACCGGCTTTTATCAAGCTCTTGATGATTCGTCCCGGCATAGCGCCGATATAAGTCTTACGATGACCGCGAATCTCTGCTTCGTCATGCACACCACCTAAAGACATACGTACATATTTCCGTTTGAGCGCAGATGCGATGGATTTTCCAAGAGATGTTTTACCCACTCCCGGAGGGCCATACAAGCAGATAATCGGTGATTTCATATCACCTTTCAGCTTTAATACCGCTAAGTGTTCCAAAATACGCTCTTTTACTTTCTCCAGTCCATAATGGTCTTTGTTCAACGTCTTTTCTGCGTTTTTAAGGTTCAGATTGTCAGTTGTATAAGTACCCCATGGGAGATTGAGCATCGTTTGCAGATAGTTGAGCTGTACGCTGTAATCCGGAGATTGCGGGTGAGTGCGTTCCAGTTTGGCAAGTTCTTTCATGAACGTGTCTCTGACTTCTAAATTCCAGCGCATTCTCTCTGCTTTCTGGCGCATTTCCTCTATTTCCTGCTCCTGGCCGCCGCCACCCAGTTCATCCTGGATAGTCTTGATCTGCTGTTGCAGGAAGTATTCGCGTTGTTGCTGGTCGATATCTTCGCGGGCACGCATTTGGATGGATGCCTTGATTTCTGCCAACTGCACTTCACGGTTCAGAATTTCCAGTAAGTGGTAAGTGCGTTCACGCAATGAGTTGATGCTCAACAAGTCCATCTTCTCATCTTTCTTGAACGGCAGGTTTGAGCAGATGAAATTGACCAGGAACATTGAGTTGTTGATGTTTTTAATAGCAAACGACGAATCTTGATGCATCACATCTGACGATTTGATGTATCTCATTGTCAAGTCCTTGCAAGTTTCCACCAGGGCTTGAAACTCTTTATCATCTTTGCCGGGGACATCTTCCTCCAAAAGTTCTATTTCACCTTTCAGGTACGGATGGGTTTCGATGATGCTTGTCAGACTTAAACGTTTCATTCCCTGAAGAATGACAGTCGTTGTCTGATCGGGCATTTCCAATATCCGCACAATTCGTCCTACGGTACCGATATTATGTAGATCTTCCTGTTTCGGATCTTCTGTGTGTGCCGATCTCTGGCATACTACTGCGATATCTTTATGTTTCTTATCGGCATCGCGTATGAGTTTCAGAGAAGACTTACGACCCACTGTGATCGGCAGGAATACTCCAGGAAACAATACCATGTTACGTAAGGGGAGTACCGGAAGAATTTCACCAGATTTCACATTTACATCAAATGCTTGTTCATCGTTCCCATCATAGTCTGTGATTAGCGAGAAGCTGTTATCGCCGCCATCTTCCAATAAATATCTTTCTTTCATCTTTTCGTTTTAATTTAGTTTATGTCATACTGATATGCATAAATCGTTTGCAAAGTTAATTGATTCTCTCTAATAATAAAGCACTGCGCAGAATAAAAACACAAAAACAATGCCAAAATATCGGCTTGTAAAGGGAGTATTCCATAATTATTATTTATTTTTGGCGATTTGCAATAAAATAATAGTATAAAACGGCTTTAAGATAAACGGATAAAATGTCGAATCCTTATTTTCAATTTAAGCAATTTACGGTATGGCATGATAAATGTGCCATGAAAGTCGGTACGGATGGGGTGCTTTTGGGTGCTTGGACTCCCGTTGAAAGTGCGCACCGGATTCTGGACATTGGGACGGGGACAGGGTTAGTAGCTTTAATGTTGGCGCAACGCAGTTTGCCGGATGCAAATATTGTAGCGCTGGAAATAGATGAAGCGGCTGTCGGGCAAGCCAGGGAAAATGTCATTCGTTCGCCTTGGAAGGAGCGGGTAGAGGTGGTGCAGGCTGATTTTAAGAAATACAGGTCTTCGGATAAATTCGACGTAATTGTTTCTAATCCTCCTTATTTCGTCGATTCGCTGGAATGTCCGGATCGACAGAGAACTGCAGCTCGTCACAATGATTCTTTGACCTATGAAGATTTGTTGGAAGGAGTAAGCGGATTATTGACAGAAAACGGATTTTTTACAGTGGTGATTCCGGCTGATGTAGCTGAACGGGTAAAAAAGATAGCTTCTATAAAGAAATTATATGCAGTCCGTCAACTGAATGTAATCACTAAACCCGGTGGCATTCCGAAACGTGTTTTGATTACTTTTTCTTTTTCCAATCAAGAGTGCATTGTAGAAGAACTATTGACAGAACTGGCTCGTCATCAATATAGTGAGGAATATATGACGCTAACCCGGGATTATTATTTGAACATGTAAAAGGGTGACGCTATCCGGTAAAGATAGTGACGGTATATGACGGCGATACCGTCACTATCGCAAGCACATACCGTCACTATTAAAAACAAAAAAGCCAATACAAATTGTACTGGCTTTATTTTGTGAATCTTTACTGATTTCTTTCTGTCGGGGTAGCGGGATTCGAACCCACGACCCCCTGCTCCCAAAGCAGGTGCGCTAACCGGACTGCGCTACACCCCGAAA
>PPYF01469717.1_pt1 | contig 22253 bp, 16 predicted proteins | sample 1559871 | NCBI WGS metagenome assembly PPYF01 (sample SAMN08240021, study PRJNA423297) | Human gut metagenome, whole genome shotgun sequencing project.
CCGTGGCCCTGAGCTACGCCTTCGGGATTCCGATGCCCGACATGTCGGGTATCCTCTGCGGCGCCACGACCAACACCCCGGCACTCGGCGCGGCGCAGCAGACCCTCCAGCAGGCGGGGCTCGATGCCAACGGCGCGGCGCTGAGCTGCGCGGTGACCTATCCGCTGGGGGTCGTGGGCGTCATCCTGGCGATCGTCACCCTGCGCAAACTCTTCGTCCGCCCGGCGGACATGCCGGGACCCGACGCCGAGCACAAGAAGAACCTCTTCATCGCCAGCTACCACCTCACGAATCCCGCCGTCTTCGGCAAGAGCATCCACGACATCGCCGCCGAGAGCCACCACCACTTCGTCATCTCGCGCCTCTGGCGCAACGGACAGGTCTCGATTCCCACGTCGGACAGGCAGTTGCAACGCGACGACGTCATTCTGGTCATCACCAACCGCGACGAGGCCGACGCCCTGCGGCTCATCTTCGGCGAACAGGAGCAGAAGGACTGGAACACGGAGAACATCGACTGGAACTCGGTGGACGGGCAGCTCATGTCGCAGCGCATCCTGGTGACGCGCCCCGAAATCAACGGCAAGAAGCTCTCGGCACTGCGCCTGCGCAACAACTACGGCATCAACATCAGCCGCGTTTACCGTTCGGGCGTGCAGTTGCTCGCCACGCCCGACCTGAGACTGCAACTGGGCGACCGCCTGACGGTCGTGGGCGAGGCGCAGGCGATCCGCAACGTCGAGAAGATCCTCGGCAACGCCGTGAAGAGCCTCAACGAACCGAACCTCGCGGCGGTTTTCATCGGCCTGATCCTCGGCCTCACGCTCGGAAGCATCCCGATCGCCGTGCCGGGCGTCTCGATCCCCGTGAAACTGGGACTGGCGGGCGGCCCGATCATCGTGGGCATTCTCATCGGCACGTTCGGCCCCCGGATGCACATGATTACCTATACCACGCAGAGCGCCAACCTCATGCTGCGCGCGCTGGGGCTCTCGATGTACCTCGCCTGTCTGGGCCTCGACGCCGGGGCGCACTTCTTCGAAACCGTCATGCGGCCCGAAGGCATCCTCTGGCTGGGCGTGGGCTTCGTGCTGACGTTCGTCCCGGTCGTCATGGTGGGTCTGCCGGCGATGCGGCTGCTGAAGGTCGATTTCGGCTCCGTAGCGGGACTGCTGTGCGGCAGCATGGCCAACCCCATGGCCCTCAACTACGCCAACGACACCATCGAAGGCGACAATCCGTCGGTCTCCTACGCCACGGTCTATCCCGTCTGCATGTTCCTGCGCGTGATCGTCATCCAGATCACGCTCATGCTTTTCATCTGACCGCAGCAGAGCCGGGGTTTTCCGTCCCCGGAGCCGCCGCCGGTTCCGCATTCTCCGCAGCGGCCGGAGCCGCCGCCTGCCCTTTCCCCGCCGCATCCGCAGCGGTTCCCGCAGCGGCCGGGGCCGCAAATCCCGGCCGGCCGAGCGCCGCCACGTCGTTGCCCGACGGATTCTGAAACACCCTCAGGTCGAAAGCCGGAATCACCGCCAGCACATGATCGAAGACGTCGGACTGAATCCCTTCGTAATCCTCCCACACCACGGTATCGGTAAAGAAATAGAGCTGCATCGGAAGCCCCGTCTCCGTGGGCTGCATCTGCCGCACCATCAGCGTCATGCTCCGGTTCACCGGAACCTCCTGCCGCAGGTAGCGGACCAGATAGGCGCGGAAAACGCCCAGATTGGTCTGGTGCAGGCCGTTGATCCTCCGCTCGCCCGGGCCGATGCCGTGCGCGGCGTTGTAGGCTTCGATGCGCCGCTCCGTTTCGTCGATATACTCCCGGACGAGGTCGATCTCCCGGTAACGCGCCAGCATCTCCGGCGTGCAGAACCTGACGCTCGTCATGTCGATCGACACCGAACGCATCACGCGGCGGCCGCCCGAGAGCTGCATGCCGCGCCAGTTCTGGAACGAATCGGAGGTGAGCAGGTAGGGAGGCAGCATGACGATCGTATTGTCCCAGTTGCGGATCTTCACGGTCGTAAGCGACACCTCCTCCACCGTGCCGTCCGCCCCGTACTTCGGCACGGAGATCCAGTCGCCGACCTGCAACATGTCGTTGGCCGAGAGCTGGATGCCCGACACGAACCCCAGGATGCTGTCGCGGAAGATCAGCATGACGATGGCCGCCGAAGCGCCCAGCCCGGTCAGCAGGATCGCCGGGGACTTGCCGATCAGGATGGACACGACGAGAATCGTACAGACCAGCAGCGCGATGCCCTGCGCCGTCTGCCGCAGTCCCTTGATGGGCTTGTTCTGCCAGGCAGGGCGCGATGCGGCGATACGGAAGGCGGCATAGAGCAGCGCGTCGATGAAGCGGAAGACCGAAATGACGACATAGGACTGCATGAGGCGCATCACGACGACGCGCGCGCCGGAACGCTCCTCGAACACGATCGGGAGTACGACGGCCAGCAGCACGGCGCTCAGAATGTGACAGGCGCAGCGCAGCACCCGGACGCTGAACAGCGTGTCGTCCCACACGGCGCGCGTACGCGCCACGAGCCGCCGCACGCCGCGGACGATGACCAGCCGGCAGGCGAAATCGAACAGTACGACGAAGAGCAGCACCAGCAGAAAGGCGATCCAGCGATCCCACCCTCCGGTGTCCGACGTGACCCCCAGCCACCCGAGCAGCAGGTCGGTCCAATGCTTGAGTAAGTTCCGCATACCGGAGGAACCCGCAAAATCCGGGCCGCCCCGTGCCGGGCTATCCGAGAATCAGCGCCGCCTCGCTCTCGAAATTGGGGGTGAAGACACCCTTGCCGAGCGAAGCGCGAATCTCCCCGGGCGTCCAGAAACGGCCGCCGTCCAGCTCGTCGCTGGGGAAGATCGCCCCGTCGTACACCGCGCGGTGGACATAGACCAGCTCCCGCTCGCGGTCCGAACGGAACGGATAGACGGCGATGCGGAGCGGTGAGAACTCCGTAATGCCCAGCTCCTCGCGCACTTCGCGGCGCAGGGCCTCCTCCACCGTCTCGCCCCAGTCCACATGGCCCCCGACGGCCGTATCCCAGCGTCCGGGCTGAATGTCCTTCCACACCGGACGCCGCTGAAGGTAAAGTTCGCCGCGCGAATTGAACAGGTGCAGGTGCACCACCGGATGCAGCAGCATCGACCCGCCGTGGCACACGCGGCGCGTGGCCCGGCCCACGACACGCCCCGTCTCGTCCACCACGGGAAAAAGCTCCCCGCCGTCGTCGCGGCGCGCGGCGGCTTCCGGCCGCACCCTGTCATCGCGCAGCATGACGGGGGTATTTTTTCAGGTAGATGAGCACGGTCAGCATACCGACGAAGACGAACGCCGCGCCGGGCAGCGCCGTATAACGGTAGTCAAGCCCCCGTTCGATCGGCAGTCCGCCGCAGTAGGCCCCGAGCGCGTTGCCCAGGTTGAAGGCCACCTGCACGAGGGCCGCACCGAGCATCTCCCCGCCGCGCGAGTTCTCGAGAATCAACAACTGCTGCGGCGACGACACGCAGAAAAGGCAGGCGGCCGTCAGGCACATGAGCGCCAGCGAGAGGTCGCGGACCTGCGCGCCGAAGAAGATGGCGAGCAGTGCGAGGCACGCCACGCCGAGCGTGCAGCAGACGACCCGCTCGGGCGTGAAACGGTCGGCATAGCGGCCGCCCACGATATTGCCCGCGAACATGCCGAAACCCGCCAGCATGACGACGAGCGTCAGATCGTCCGCCGCGAAGCCCGAGGTGCGGACCATGAGCGGGCCGACATAGCTGTACCAGCAGAAGATGCCGCCGTTGCCGAGCATCACCGAGAGGAGCACCAGCCACGGCGCGAGGCTCCGCAGGAAGCGGAACTGCCCCCGCAGCCCCGTGTCGGGAAGCGCCGGCAGCGCAGGGACCCACATGCGGATCAGCAGCAGGGCGACGGCGCCCCACACGGCGACGATGGCGAACGTGGCGCGCCATGTCAGCGCATGGCTGATATAGGTTCCCAGCGGCACGCCGAAGAGATTGGCGACGGTCATGCCGACGATCATGACCGACACGGCCCCGGCGCGTTTCCCGGGGTCGGCGACCCGTTCGGCGACGATGGACCCCACGCCGAAGAAGGCGCCGTGGGGCAGTCCCGAGACGAAGCGCATGGCCATCAGCGTCCAATAGTTCGGGGCGGCGGCCGCGCAGAGGTTACCCGCGACGATCAGCCCGGCAAGCACCAGCAGAATGTATTTCAGCGGACGCGTGCGGGCCACGAGCACCGTGAGCGGTGCCCCGAAGCAGACCCCCAGCGCATAGGCCGAGATCAGATGCCCCGCCTCGGGGATCGAGACGCCGAGGCTCAGGGCGATGTCGGGCAGAATGCCCATCATGACAAATTCGGACATACCGAGCGCCAGCGTACCGAACGCCAGCGCGACAAGACTTTTCTTCATCGGGAAAGAATCTGAAACCTGACTTTTCAACCGGCTGCAAAAGTAGTACAAAAACGGCGGAAAGCGCAACGCTTTCCGCCGTTTTTTCCCGGACCGCCACCGGAATACCCCGTCTCCTCAGGGACTCCCGCCCCGCAGGACCGGCACACCGGCCGCAACCGGACGTCAGAGCCGCGGGCCCGATTCGCGGGGCTGCCCCACCTCGAAACCCAGCGCACGCATCCACTCCACGGTGGCCGCATCGACCTGGTCGTTCCGGTCGGCCCAGCGTCCGGCTTCGGTCAGCTCCCGTTTGCGCACCTCGAGCGCCTGCCGCAGCGGGAAATCCGGCCGCCGCAGCCGCGAACGCGCGGCACGCTCCGAGGGGCGCACCCGCCGGCCGAAGACCTCGCGCTGCGTCGGGCGCCGGGCGCCCTCCCACTTGAATCCCTTCAGATAAAGCTCCCGGTCGGGCGCCAGCTTGGGCAGCGGCGTGATGTGCCAGACGGGCTCTTGACGGTAGGTGATCTGCACCACCTGCTTGCCCTCGATATAGAACGAGCAGTCGCCGCTCTCGATGAAACCGACGTCGGTGATCTCGGGCGGCTCGCCGTCCTGCATGTAGTAGATCGTCTGCACGTTGCCGTTCACGTCGTTGCGGTAAATCTCGTTGTCGCGGAACCATGCGGTCATCTCCTTGCCCGCCACCTGGTTGTAGTGCAGCGTATCGAGCTGCGACGACATGATCGGGCTTCCCACGCACTCGGCGCGCGCGAGCTGCTGCCGCTCGGTATAGACGTCGATGACGTCGGACGTGATCTGATTGCCCTGATTCCACAGCACGGGGTTGATATAGAGGTGAATCGTCGAATCGGTGCTGATGGCCGTCATCGAGTCGCAGACCGCCTGGAAATCGGAACGGTAGATCCGCACGTCGCGGTAGCCCTTCAGCAGCCGGTAGATCGAATCCCGCAGCGGCTCCTGTCCGAGCGAATCGGCCGCCGCGAGCGAGTCGGCCCCGACGGCCAGCGAGTCGCGGGCGAGCGAATCGGCGGCCAGATGCAGCGAATCCTGCTCGACGGCATTGCGCCCCAGCAGCGAATCCAGCTCGCGCAGCTCAGTGGAATCGACCTCGATGCGTTTCCCCTTCCGCGCCGCACGGGCCTGCCGCGCCTTCAGTTTCGATTCGGCCTTGAGCCGCCGGGCCGCGAGGCGCTTCTCCTCGCGCTCCTTCTGCGCCAGCAGTTTGGCCGTCGCCTTCTCCTGCCGCGCCGCGGCGATCTCCTCGAGCTTCTTCTTCCGCGCTTCGGCCTTGGCCGCCTTCTCCCGGGCTTTGGCCTGCCGCGCCTGCTCCTTCAGATAGGCTTTCCGGGCATCCCCCGTCAGCGTGTCGAGCGGATTGACGGCCGGCGTCCGCAACGAATCCGGCGCGCTCCGCAACGAGTCGGGCAGCGTCTCCGCCGCCAGCGAATCGGGCCGTCCGGCAACGGTCGCCGCAGATTCCGCGGCACGGCGCAACGAATCGCCGCCGATTCCCGCGGGATGCGCTCCGTCCGTCTGCCCGGCTTCGGGATGCGGCGCGGCCGACACCGAATCGGCCGGCGGAATCTCCCCCGCCGCGCGGGCCAGCGAATCGGCGGCGCGCCGTTCGGCAGCACGCCGCTCGGCCGCCTCGTTGATCGTGAAGAGAAACATCGAATCGGAACGCATGAAGAGCGAGTCGCCCTGCGAGAGGTCGTAGCTCACCACCGCCGGATCGCGTGTCAGCAGCGCATTGCCCGGCTCCTTCCAGTATTCGCCGTAATCGCCGAAGGCCAGCACCTTGTGCTCCGTATCGTCGATCTGCACGTCCCGCCGCAAGATCACGTGGTTGCGCGGACGGTAGAAGTCGATGCTGTCGCTCCACATCTCCTGCTTTTCGGTCAGCACGTAGCCGTTGCGGGTGACCAGATAGAGCGTGTCGAGCTTCTCGTAGGCCCCGCGGTCGGCATAGAGGTAGTCGCCGTCGCGGTTCCAGATATTCGTGCGTTCGTAGAAAAAGGCGTTGTCGGTGGCCATGTTATAGACCACCGAGTCGCCCCTGAGTTCGTACTCGTCGTTGCGCATCTCCACCCGCTCCACGGCCACCAGCTCCTTCGCATCGGCATAGTAGTAGCCGCGGACCGCCTCGAGCAGATTCTCGCGGTTCGTGAGCACGCCGCCCCGGTCGAACCGCCCCACGTTGGTCTTCGTATTGAACCGGAAATCGTAGGTGTAGAGCGTGGCGTCGCCGTCGATGACCTTCACGATGTCGGAATAGACCCGCGCCTCGTTCAGGTCGCCGTCGTATTCGGCCCGGTCGCCGTAGATATAGGTCGTATTCTTGTTGATGAGCACGTTGCCGAAGAACTCGATGCGCATGTCCGAATAGCGCACCGCCGAGTCGCACGTGATGACGGCCCCGTTGTGCTGCGCGGCGAAATTCCCCACCAGGAAGACCACCGAATCGCCCGGGGCCACGGGCCCCATGAGGTCCGACTTGAGGTCGATGAGTTTCTTCCCGCCCTCCTCCGGGGCAGGCTGCCGCATACCGCTGCGCGCGGCGAACACCCCCGCGACGGCCAATGCCGCAACCGCTATGGAGACGATCCTGCGCACCGGACTACTTCACCCAGTGTTTGTTCTCGAACTCCCCGTCGCGGAACTCGGGGTCGATATAGACGTACATGCCGTCGATCTTCTTCGAAAGCCACTCCCTGAAGGCCCGCTCCTGCTTGTCATGCAGGGCCATCTCCTCCAGCCGCAGGTAGTCCTCGTTGAGCGAGGCCGTATGCGCGGGAATCACCTCCACGAGCTTGACGATCTTGCCCATCTGGTTGCTCAGCATGTCCTCCGTGAGGAAAGCCCCCGACACCTCGCCGGGCTCGAGCTGGATGAGCGCATTGTAGTCGGGCAGCCGGTTGAAATGGCCGAAATCCTCCTTGAGGAACTTCGTGACCGTCATCTTCGCGTCGGGCATGTAACGCTCCAGCACCTCGTGGTTCGACACCAGACCGCCGTTCATCTTCGACGAGGCATCGTCCGAATAGAGCAGCGCCGCCTTCTCGAAAGTGATCGAATCCTTGTGAATCAGGTCGGCGATGCTGTCCAGTTGCGTCAGCGTCTCGCTCAGCTCGTCGCTCGTGAAGACCGGATGCAGCAGGATATGGCGGAAGTGGTAGAGCTGTCCGCGCTTGTCCAGCAACTGAATGATGTGGAATCCGAACTGCGACTCGACGACCTCGGAAATCTGGCCGGGCTTCAGCCCCTCCAGCGCCCGGCCGAACGCCTCGTCGAGACCCGACAGCGGCGTGGGGTCCATCTCGCCGCCGCGAATGGCCGTACCGTCCTGCGAATACATGCGCGCGAGGCTCTCGAAACGGGCTTTGCCCGTGATGACGCGCTCGCGCATGTCCAGCAGCCGCTCGCGCGTACGCTGCTTGGCCTCCTTCATCGACTTGGGGAACTTGGTGATCTGCGCATAGACGTACTGATCGGCGATCAGCGGCAGGCTGTCCTTCGGGATCGACTTGTAGAAGCGTTCGACCTCGCCCGGGATCACCGACACCTTGTTGATCACCTCCTCCTGCATCCGGCTGGCATAGGCCTGCTCCTCGTAGCGCTGGCGGAGTATCTCGCGGAGCGTGAAGATCGGCATGTGGTGCTTGGCCTCCAGTTTCGAGATCGAGCCCTCCAGATCGACCATCTGCTGCACCTGGTTCTCGACGCTCGTCAGAATGCCGCCCTGGTCGATCTCCACCGAGTCGATCTGCGCCTGGTTGTAAAGCAGTTTCTGCGTCATCAGCCCTTCGAGCGCCTCGTTCATCGGGTCGCGGTCGGAGGTGTAGCCCTCCTGCCGGCGCTGCTCGACGAGCTGCCGCGCGTACTCGTCCACCTCGGAGTAGAGGATCGACGACCCGCCCACCACGGCCACCACCTTGTCGAGCATCACCTGCCGCCGCTGGGCCGATGCACCTGCGGCCGAAATGAGGATCAGTGCCGCCAATATACCTTTTTTAAACATGCTCGTTTGCGTTTAGTTTCTATTTGGTCTCTTCGTTGTCCGTCTCCTCCAGACCATAGACGCTCACCTCGCCGTTCTCCGAGGCGCGGTCGAAAAGCTCCTCCTCGTGACGGCGGATCACCTCGCCCTGCCGCCGGTTGAACAGAATGCGGCGGATGGTCGGCCGCAGGCGTTCGAGCGGAATGGGTTCGCCCTCGCGGCGCACCTCGTCGATCTGGAAATAGTATTGCGAATGGCTGTCGCGCATCTCCTGCACGGCAGTCGTCGCCAGCATCGCGTCGTAATTCTGCGAGCGGAGCGTCGGCAGGTAGCTCAGGAATTCCGGGAAGTCGATCCACTGCTCGCGGAAATCATTGACCGCAAAATCGTTCTTCGCGCAGAGGTCGCTGAAATCCTGCTGCTGCGCCGCCGATCCGGAGGCCATGAGCGACTTGAGCTTCGCGGCCTGCCGGTAGTGCAGCCCCAACCGCACGATGCGCCCCTTGACGATCGGCCGGTCGAGCCTGAAATCGGCCTTGTGGGCGTTGTAGTACGCCGCGATCTCGTCGTCGGTGAAGACCGTATCGACCGAACGGTCAACGTAATGCTGGTCCAGCTTGCGGATCAGCAACGCCTGCCGGTACTCCTCCACCATGCGGTCGATATCCCCGGCCGACTCGGAGAAGAGGATTTCGGCCTCCTGCAACTTCAGCTGCTTGCGCACCCAGCGGTCCACGTACATCTTCACATAGGCGGCGCTGTCCCCGCCCGTCAGCCCCTGCGGAATGACTCTCCGCACGTCACGCATGCGAAGCTCCCGCCCTCCGGCGCGGGCGACGGTCTCGTCGCCCGAGAAATAGCGGGGCATCTCCCGGCAACCCGCCAGCAGCAACGCACCCGCCGCGACCGTTATTTTCGCTCGCAAATTCATATTCCGAAGGGCAAAGATAGGGTTTTTACCCGTAATTAACGCATCGGTGCGGGGGATTATTACGCCCCGGCCCGATTTTTCTCCGCCTCCTTCATGCGGCGCAGCGCGCGCCACATCATGTAGCCCGAGACGACGAGCACGGCCAGCGCGACGACATAGACCGCCACGTAGAGCGTCCGCCCCGGAATCAGGTCGATCAGCAGCGTGTTCGCATGGCCCGTGACGAGCATCAGGTAAGCCACGGCGTTGTTCAGCGCATGGAGGATCATCGCGGCCCACAGCGAATCGGTGGCGATGTAAACGTAACCGAGCACCAGCCCTACGACGAAGGCATTGACCACCTGTACGGGCTGTCCGTGGAGGATGCCGAAAAAGAGCGACGACACGAGCCACGCGATCGTCACGCCGTAACGCGAACGCAGCGAACCGAGCACCACGCCGCGGCAGATGAGCTCCTCGAAGACCGGCGCGAAGAGCACCAGCGAAAGAATCGTCCAGAAACCGCGTCCCACGTTGATCTGCAGCTCGGGCAGCAGGGCCAGCAGCGGTTCGAGCACCACGCCCACGGCGCACATCATCACGAAGGCCCACAACAGCAGCGCCGGATTGAGCCCCCGTGTCGAGAAACGGGCCCAGCGCCCGCGCCCGCCGCGCACGCGACGGTAATAGAGGAGTCCTCCGAGCGCCACGGCCATCGAAACGAAGTAGAGCGCGGCGACCAGCCGGCCCAAAGCCGCAGGCTCCATCGTGTTGTAGTTCGCCCCGTGTCCGGCGAAGAGCGAGAACAGCAGACCGAAAAGTCCCACGAGCGCCTGCGCACCCAGCGCGATGCCCAGCATGGCGAACAGGTCGCCCGTCGTGGGAAACCGCCGCCGGACGGCGCTCTCCGGCCCCGCTCCGCCCGGTGCGGCATTCCCGTCCTTTCCGGAGGCGGTCTGTTTCCCCCCTCCGGAAGCGGCCGCCCCCGGCTCCGGAAAGACATGCGGCTCCCCTGCGGCGGCAGCGCCGCCCTGTCCGGAGACGGACTCCGGACCGTTTCCCCCGCGCGGCCCGCGGGCCGCGGCGGTCTCCTGCGACGGGTCTCCGGCATGCGGAGCGGCCGGTTCGGTTCGATTCTCTTCCATAAGCGATTCCGGTTACTTCTCTTTGCGACTTCAAAGATAGTGCAAGAGCGGCGCAATGCCAAATTTATTTGCGTTCCGCCGTCCTTATTTTCCGCCCCGCGTAAAGCGGTGCAGGTCTGCCGGAAGCCTCCGCCGCGGCCGGCCGCACGGAAGCGGGAAACGGGTAATTTTGCATGACGATTGCGGATTTCCGCAGAATTTCACTAAATTTGTCCGCTTATTATACGGTATCGAATCATTATGGCAAAGGTTATCGCATTAGCCAATCAGAAAGGCGGCGTGGGCAAAACCACGACGGCCATCAACTTAGCGGCGTCGCTGGCCCTGCTGGGCAAAAAGGTGCTGCTGCTCGACGCCGATCCGCAGGCCAACGCCACCTCCGGACTGGGCTTCGACATCAACCTGGAGGGCATCTACGAGTGCATCGCCGGGCAGAAGCGCGCCGAAGAGGTGATCCTCCAGAGCCCCGACGTCAAGAACCTCTGGCTGCTCCCCTCGTCGATCGACCTGGTGGCCGCCGACACCGAACTGCCGAAGATGGAGAACGCCCACCACGTGATGAAACGCATCGTGGACTCGGTGCGCGAACGGTTCGACTACGTTTTCATCGACTGCTCCCCCTCGCTGGGCTACACGACGGTCAATATCCTCACGGCCGCCGACACGGTGCTGATCCCCGTGCAATGCGAATACCTCGCGCTCGAAGGGCTTTCGAAGCTGCTCAACACGATCCGCAAGGTCAAGTCGGGGCTGAACCCCGCGCTCGACATCGAGGGCTTCCTGCTCACGATGTACATGCGCAACCGCCTGAACAACCAGGTCGTCACCGAAGTCCGCGAACACTTCGGCGAACTGGCCTACGACACAATAATCCAGCGCAATATCCGTTTGGGTGAAGCGCCCTCGCACGGAAAGCCCGTCATGCTGTACGACGCGGGCGCCGTGGGTTCGGAAAACTACCTGAACCTGGCCCGGGAGTTCCTCAAGCGCAACCGCAAAAGCCGCAGCAAATAAAAAAACACGACGATATGAAACAGAAGGGATTAGGCCGCGGACTCGACGCCATCTTCGGCAGCGATCCGATCGATGCCCGGCTCAAGCCGATGAGCCAGATGGCCGAAATCGCAATCGGCGACATCATACCCAACCCCACCCAGCCGCGCACGCAGTTCGACGAGGAGGCCCTCGACGAGCTGGCCGACTCGATCCGCCAGTTGGGCGTCATCCAGCCCGTGACGGTCAAGAAGGCCGCCGACGGCAAATACGTCATCATCAGCGGCGAACGCCGCTGGCGGGCCGCGCAGCGCGCCGATCTCGAAACCCTCCCGGCCTACATCCGCGAGGTGGACGACGAGAACCTGCACGCCATGGCGCTCGTGGAAAACATCCAGCGGCAGGACCTCAACGCCATCGAAATCGCGCTGGGGATGCAGCGCCTGATCGACGAGTGCCACCTCACGCAGGACGCACTCTCGGAGAAGGTGGGCAAGAAACGCTCGTCGGTATCGAACTACCTGCGGCTCCTGAAGCTGCCCGACGAGGTGCAGCTCGCCCTGAAGGAGGGGCTGATCTCGATGGGGCACGCCAAGGCCATCGCGGGCGCACCCGCGGAGGAGCAGTTGCGCGTGCTGAAGCGGTGCGTCAAGAAGGGGCTTTCGGTCCGTCAGGCCGAGGAGCTGGTGCGCTCGCTCGCCGAAGCGCCCGCCAAGGGGGCGACGGCCGCCGAGGACGAGGAGTACCCCGAGAGCTATTCGCGGCTGGTCGAGCTGCTGGAGCCCTGCTTCTCGCAGGAGATCGCGATCAAGCGCTCGAAAAACGGCGGCGGACGCATCGTGATCGGCTTCAACGACGACAAGGACATCGAACGTTTCATCGAACGTTTCACGAAACGCTCCTGAGCCGGCACGATGGCAAGCCTCCGGACCAGACTCCTGCTTCTCGCGGCGGCCCTCCTGCTGGGGCTGCCCGCCGCAGCGCAGCTCCATCGCGGCGCCCGGACGCTCGTGCGGAGCGGTCTGATGCCGAAACCGGACTCGCTGCGCGCCGAACGCGACTCGCTGCGGCTGGCCGGACTGCTGCTCGAAATGGACTCCGTCGCCGCTCCCGACTACGCCGCGGACTCGGCGGCGGTCGCCGCCCTGCGCACCGACGACCGCCGCACGCTCGACTCCCTCGCCGCGGCCCGCTATGCCGCGGCCCTGCAGGGACTCGACACCACCGCCAAACGCCCCCGGCTCAAGAAGGGCTGGTTCATGAGCGACTCCATGTCGCTCTCGAAGGTGTGCTGGCTCTCGACCGTGCTGCCCGGCTACGGACAGGTTTACAACCGTCAATACTGGAAACTGCCGGTGCTCTACGGCACGGTGGGCGCCGGACTGGCCCTCTTCCTCCACGAAAACAAGACCTACAAGCCACTCAAACGGGCCTACGAATCCTACACGAACACGAGTCTCGCACGCACGCCCGAACTGGACGCCCTGCAAACCAAGATGATCCGCAGCAACACCCGGCGGCAGATCTATCTGGGCATCACCATCGCCTCGTACGTCTATTTCATCGGCGACGCGGCGGTGAACTACTCGACCAACGAGGTCTCCTCGGTCAAGAAGGCCACCACGCTGGCCTGCATCTTCCCCGGCGCGGGACAGATCTACAACAAGAGCTACTGGAAAGTGCCGTTCGTCGTGGGCGGATTCGCCTCGATGATCTACTGCATCGACTGGAACAACCGCGGCTACCAGCGCTTCAAGAAGGCCTACAACCAGATCAGCGACTACGAGCAACACCCGGAAAAGTACCCCGACGGCCCGGTGGACGAGTTCGGGGGCCGCTACTCGGCCTCGTACATCCTCAACCTGCGCAACAACTTCCGGCGCAACCGCGACCTCTGCATCATCATCTCGGGTGCGCTCTACGTCCTGCAGATCATCGACGCGCACGTGGACGCGCACCTGAAGGACTACGACATTTCGGACGACCTCTCGATGAATCTCGAACCGCTGGTGGACTACACCTACGTCCCCACGCTGGGCGGCAACCGCCCCGTGTTCGGGTTCAACATGAGTCTCAAATTTTAGACGATGAAAAAACTCCTCACCCTCGCGCTGCTCCTCGCCGTGGCCGCCTCGGCTGCGGCCGCGGACCGCAATCCCCGCAAGAAAAAACGCAACCGCAGAAAGGCGAAGACCGAGCAGGTAGCGGCTCCCGCCCCCGCGCCGGACACTGCGAAGCCCGCGAAAGAGGAGAAACCCGCCGAGGCGGTTCCCGTCGCCGAAGAGGAGCCGCTCAACGACCTCACGCTGGGTCTCTCGGCCGAGCAGGCCGACTCGCTGGTGGCCGTCTGGCGCGAGCGGCAGCAGGCGGATTCCTTCACGGAGTTCTTCGACCGCTTCGTGCTCGAAGACTCCACGGCCGTGGCCGACGCCCCGGCGACCGACGCGGCGACCGATTCGCTCTACGCCGGACGGCTGCGGGCCCTCGTCTCGCCGATCCCGATGCCGTACAACTACATCGTCAAAGGGTACATAAACCGCTACGTCAATCCCCGCTACGGGACGATCGGGCGCATCCTGGGCTCGTCGCAGTACTACTTCCCGATGATCGAGGACGAGCTGCTCAAGGAGAACCTCCCGATCGAGCTGCGCGCGCTGCCGATCATCGAGTCGGCGCTCTCCCCCACGGCCGTGTCGCCCGTCGGAGCCGTCGGTCTGTGGCAGTTCATGCCCTCGACGGGCAAGAGCTACGGACTGGAGGTCAATTCGCTCGTGGACGAACGCCGCGACCCGGTCCGCGCCACGCAGGCCGCCTGCCGCTACCTGAAAGACCTCTACGCCATCTACAACGACTGGACGCTGGCCATCGCCGCCTACAACTGCGGCCCGGGCAACGTCAATAAGGCCATGGCCCGCTCGGGAGGCAAGACCTTCTGGGAGATCTACGACTACCTCCCGCGCGAGACGCGCGGCTACGTCCCGGCCTTCATCGGCGCCACCTATGCCTACGCCTACCACCGCCAGCACGACATCGAACCCCAGCCGGCTCCGATCCCCCTGTCGGTCGATACGATCCGCATCGACCGCCTGCTGCACCTGCAACAGATCGCCTCGACGATCGACCTGCCGCTGGAGACCCTGCGGCTGCTCAATCCGCAATACAAGCTGGACATCGTCCCCGCGACGACCAAAAGCTACACGCTGGTACTGCCGCAGCGCAGCGTCTCGCAGTACATCGCCCACGAAAAGGAGATCATGGCCAAGGACTCCATGTACCTCAAGGAGTACATCAACCCGGCCAACATCGAAAAGAAACGCCAGCAGCGCAGCGGCACGGTCTATGTCGTGAAGAGCGGCGACACGCTCGGCGCCATCGCACGCCGCTATCGCGTGACGGTTTCGCAGCTGATGCGCTGGAACCGCCTCAAGAGCGCCCACAAACTCCGCATCGGACAGCGGCTCCGCATCGAGGGCCGTTAAACGACATCCGCGCATGACCGCCGACCACGATACCATCGTCGCCCCGGCGACCGCCCCGGGCGGCGCCATCGCCGTCGTCCGCGTCAGCGGCGCACGGGCGCTGGCACTCTGCGACACCCTCTTCCGGGGCCGGACACCGCTCGCCGAAGCGGCCGGATATACGGTGCACTACGGCCGTATCGCGGACGGAGATCGCACGGTGGACGACGTGCTGGCCGCCGTCTTCCGCGCCCCGCACTCCTACACGGGCGAAGATGCGGTCGAGATCTCCTGCCACGGCTCCTCCTACATCGTCTCCGAAATCCTGCGGCTGCTCATCGCCGCCGGGGCCCGCATGGCATCGCCGGGCGAGTTCACCGTCCGCGCCTACCTGGCCGGCAAGCTGGACCTCGCGCAGGCGGAAGCCGTCGGGGACCTCGTCGCCGCCTCGTCGCAGGCCGCCCACGCGCTGGCCTCGAACCAGATGCGCGGCGGCTATTCGGCGGCTCTCGCGGCGCTGCGCGACCGGCTGCTGCACCTGACCGCCCTGCTGGAGCTGGAGCTCGACTTCGCCGAGGAAGAGGTGGAGTTCGCCGACCGCCGGGAACTGCGCCAAACGATGCGGGACATCGCCCGGGAGATCGACCGCCTGCGGGAATCGTTCGCCTTGGGCAACGCCATCAAGGAGGGTGTCCCGGTGGCCATAGCCGGCGCGCCGAACGTCGGCAAATCGACGCTCCTGAACCGCCTGCTCGGCGAGGAGCGCGCCATGGTGTCGGAGATCGCCGGCACGACGCGCGACGTCATCGAGGAGTGCGCCAACATCGGCGGGGTCCTCTTCCGGTTCCTCGACACGGCCGGCATCCGCACGACCGACGACCATCTGGAGCGAATGGGCATCGAGCGCACGATGGCAAGCATCCGCCGAGCCCGGATCGTCATCCGCCTGACCGACGCGACCGCCCCGGAACCGCCGGAGCAATTCGCGCTGCGGCCGGATCAGACGCTGCTCCGGGTCGTCAACAAACTCGACCTACGCCCCGACGCACCGCTGCCCGAAGGCGCGGTCGGCCTCTCGGCCCGAAACGGCGAAGGCATCGACCGCCTCTGCCGGGCGCTACGCGGAGCGGTGGACACTTCGGCGCTCTACCACGGCGACGCCGTCGTATCGAACAGCCGCCACTACGCGGCGCTCACCCAAGCCCGCGAAGCCCTCTCCCGCGCCATCGAAGGGCTCGACGAGGGCCTGCCGACCGACCTGCTGAGCGAGGAGATCCGTCAGGTGATCCGCCACCTCGGCTCGATTACCGGAGGCGACATTTCCGCCCCCGAAGTGCTCTCGCACATCTTTTCGAATTTTTGCATCGGAAAGTAATATCGTAGCCCACAGGTTCGGGGATCAGCAGCGAGCGGCCCTCATAGTGGAAATCAACCGTGATCTCCGGGATCGAATCCCGGTAGAGGAAACTCTCGGCCTGGCCGATCAGCGTCTCGCCGGGAGCCTTGACGAGCTCCGTCCCCTGCATGAGAGCCGGGGAGATTTCCGACCTTAATGCCTCCACACGCCCGATGATATCCGGCGTGGGAACTTCGTTCACCGTCGCACGGGCCGTCTCGGCCCTATCGAGACCGCTGTAGACGACCCCCTGCAGGCGGTCGTTATAGGTCAGCACACGGTAGTGACGCTGCTGTAAATGCAGCGTGGTGCCCTCCTGAGGGCAGTCGTGCGGATTGCACGCACCACTACCTTCGTAGAGGCGCAGATGGTTCTGGCCCAGGAAACCGTCCTCTTCAACCTGGTTGCACCAGTCATAGACAAAATGGTGCGGTACGGGGCAGTCGCCCGTATCCTCCTTGACGCACGAGGACAGGATGCACGCGCTGCACAATGCCGCGCCTATAAAAATAATGATCCGCGATACGATCTTCATAATCTGGTTGTCGTTGTTCCGGAGCCCCCCCCCTCATGAAATGACCGTTAACGCGGAAAATACGAACGGTTGCGGCCCAGGAGGCTGTCTCCGAATGTTCTTTCTGTATTAATTATCTGTCGTCACAATGCCCGACACTGCCAGGCCCCTTCACTCTCTGTCTATACCTTTCCTTTCTTAGTCCTGACCGCTTCCCGGCCTCGCGGCCGGATACCGGCTATCCCGGCGGCAGTCATACCTTATATTAATATTAATCATCAATACCGCACCTGCCTTGCCTTACGCTGCCATACAATCGCAATAGATTGATAAACAACACCATAAATACAAGAACACCCGAAAAAATGACCGCTTTCTCTTAAAAAAAGATTTAAGGATCCGGCATCTTTTCCGCCCGCAGTCTTTCGACCGTATCTTTTCCGCAAAAATACGAAAATCTTCAAAAATCCGCCAAAACATCCAATTTCATAAAACGCAGGAGCCGTCTCTGGCAATGCAGCACTCCCGCTTCGCGGCTCAGAGCCGAAGAGCTTGGGGAGGGGCAGGTCCGCAAATGCACCTTTCCAAGACGACCGCCAAGTCACAGGTCGTCCTGCCTTTTCCCGACCGAAGCGGAGGAGGGCTTCTTTTTGGCATCGTCCCAGAACGAGGAGACGATATCGTTGGCCTCGTCGATACGGCGCGCCTCCAGCTCGTCCAGATAGATGCGCGTGGTCTTCTCCGAGGTGTGGCCCAGCGCTTCGCTGATGACGGCCATCGGTATACCTTCCCTCCGGGCGCGGCTCGCCCAAGTGTGACGAGCCATGTTGAACGTAAGGTTGCGCTCCAGACCCAGCTGCCGCGAAAGGCGTCGCAGGAGGCGCAGGAAATCCGAACGGTTGTCCAGATACTGCCGGTACTGCTCCTGCTCGCTGCGCCGCTTCCCGGCCGGATCGCTTCCGGAAACCTCGAAAGGGCGGAAGCCACCCTTCCCGTCCCTGACCATCAGGATCGGCAGGGCAAAAGGCGAACAGATCTCCCGGTAACGGTCGAGGATCGCACGCAGCGGAGGGATGATCTTCACCGTGAGCGGCTGTCCGACCTTGCGGCGGCGGTAGCGGATCACATCGCCCTCGATGTCCCTCTGACGAAGGTAGGCCATATCGACAAACGACATCCCTCGACAATAAAAACTGGCCAAGAACAGGTCTCGTGCAACGGCCAAAGGACCTCGGGGGAGCTCGGCCCCTGCGACCGACCTCAGCACTGTGTCGTCCACGGCAAGTTTGCGCGTCTTCTCGACCCGAAAGTGAACGCTTTCAAACGGATCCGTGCCCTTCGGGGCGAATCCCTCCCGCACGGCCCGGTTATAGACGGCTCGCAGTTTGCTCAGGTAGAAGGTCACCGTATTGACGCTCAACCCCTCGCGCACCAGATGGTCCCGGAACTCCATGACGGCCTGCTCGTCCAGTTCGCAGAGCTGGTAATGGCGTCTCCCGGCGAACTTGGCGAAGGCCGCCAGCGTAGAACGGTAGCTCCCGGCCGTACCGTGGCGGCCCTGGCGGAGCAGCTCCTCAATCTGAGTGCGGAAGACCGTATGCACGTAGCGGTTGTCGTAACGCTCGCGGAAAGCAACTGCAACATCCTGCCCGTCGAACGGCTGTCCGCCGTACTCCAGTTCCGAGACGATACGTCCGATCTCATGCAGCTGATGGCGCAGGTAGCGGTTCACGTTGTCCACGAAACGGCGGTGCTCCCGGATATTGAGGTTATGCACCGCACGTCCCTTCACCGGGTCGAACTCTTCGGGCAGCAGCTTGAACGGCGTGAAGACCACGCCGCGCCGACGCGCCCGAAGAATCTGGATCACCAGCGTATAGCGGTCGCTGGTCGTATCCTTGCGAACGTTGAGCATCACCTTGACGCTCGTGCCGCCCGGCTTGGTCCGGATCTGTATTTTCTTCTTTTTTATTCCCATATATACCTCCTTTTTACGGTTAATGAATCGATCGAGCCCCAAAGTTGACACTTCAGACCGGATAATAACGTATCCGGACACCGCAAAGAGAGAAGGCAGGTCCAAAAGCTCCGCTGCCGGAGCAGTACTGGAAAGCACGCGGGGCAAAAATCGACCGACCGTATCGTTCCCGTCCCATCGCAGTATGTCCGCAGTATGTCCGAAACGCCTGCCTGCCGCGCCATCGGCGGGGAGAATGTGTCTCCGGCAATATGCGGGCCATCCGTTCCAGGTCCTGATCGCCGGCATCCCAGCCCTCATCTGCGGCCCGCCAGACCTTCGGCAACGGATACGACGAAGCCATGGCGGCGGCGCGAAGTCGGGGTCATGAGGTTCGAACTATCCGCACGGCGGATATCAATATTTAAGTCGGGAATGAGCGGCGGAGCGGCTTCCCGCCGCGCCCGGACAGAGGCTCCGGGCCTCCGTCGCATCCGGAGGCTGTCGCCGAAACCCTGTACCGAGGGACAACCGGCGGCGTCTCCGGAAAAACATCCTACCGGTAGCCGGCAGGATGCGGTCGTCCGCTCATAGAACGAACGGAATTATCCCGGCAAAATTGTATGCCGCACAGGAGACCATCGGGCACGGACATGCCCGCAGGCGGTGCAGGCTCCAGGCACGATCACGGTTCAAAAGTTGTTGGAAAATTCTACGATATGGATACGGATAACGAGGGAATACGGGAAAGAGCGCCCAGTACATACTGCCCGTTCGTTCGGTGTTACACCGACATACAAAGAGGGACGGTCATATAAGACCGTCCCTCTTTCCTGTGCGGCTTCCGAACGGAAGCGCAGGCTGTTTCACGGAATAACGCGGTTATTTCGACGCCTCTACGACGGATACTTTACGGAACTCTTTAAGCAGTTTGCTCAACTCCAAAGCCGCTTTGCGGGCGCGCGTGCCCACAGCCTTGTTGCCCTTCTCCGCCTGGAGGGCCGAATCGGTCTTGAATGCCGCGATCTGTTCGTCGATCTTTACGAGTAATTCTTTCATAATTAATATTAGATTAACAATTTCCCGGTAAAGATAATAAAAAAACCTGCAACCGGAGCATGCAAAGCTCCCCCTCGTCAGTAAGCTACGGACAGCGTTTTACTCTTCTTGTCAAAATAACAGAGGTAGATCGGCAAATGGTAGAGTTTGCGCAACCGTGCGATATATCGCTGTGCCTCCTTTTTACTTTGGTCACTGTGGGTGGACTGCGTGACGACGATGAGTTTGAAGGCATTGTCGGATTCGGGGTAATGGGCATATTCGAGCAGTTGCCCCAACGCTTCACGGACGGATGTGCGCAATGAAGGGTAGGTTTTGATCTCATAAAAGACATACCCGCGGCGCTCCTTGAGGGCAACGTCGATGCGACGGCTGCCGATCGTACTTTCCTGATCCACGTTGTCGCCGCCATATTTACCTGTCAGAAAAGCCGTGAGGCCGTCACTGATCTCCCTGTGCAGATGCCTCATCTGCACCTCACGTGGTTCACTCACATACGACGTTACCGCACCGGCTGCGGGCACACTGCGTCGTCCTCCGACAAATGTATGTCGCACGCTCCGCTCCGAAGAGAGCATGTCGGCGGCATCCGATTGCAGACGATTGAGACGATAATGTTTCAGTTGCATGATGGGGTTGCCTGCAGGGATCTCGGCAGGATAAAGCACGTTCACGCATTCGGGACGAAAGCGGATGTTGAACGCTATTTTCCCGTCGAAGGTTTGCACATCGCCACCTATATCGTCCACCTGTTTGCGCATCTCCCGAAGCCAACCCCGCTGTCTGTACTCCATAAGAGCTTTCACGGACTCCTCTTCTGAGATAATCTCCATGCGGCGGATATCTGCGACGGCATAGCGTGTCTTGCTCCGGCTGTCGATGGTCCAGAGCAGCGTGTCGTACCTTTCGCCGACTTCGCGATCGGAAGCCTGCCGCACAGGTTCAAGGAAAGCGTAATGATAGCCGTCTATCAGTTTGCCGGTATCGAACAACCATTCCTCATTGCCGTAACCGTACTTCTGTTCGTAGGAATCTTTCTCCAGTGCTTTTCCAAGCTTTCCGGAAGGACAGAGCCAATTATTCGTGTTCCAGCAAATCCGGGCGCTCCGTCTCCAGGCCTGCGCAACCATCTCGTCGTATAAGTCCGTATGGCGGGATATGAAATCGACCGTCGCGCCGATCAACTTGTCCCAATCGAAATCGTTCAACTCTGTCGTAGCGACCGTCTGCCATTCCAGGTTGCGGTGTTTGATAGATAGGTCGCACATGCGCTTCTTAGCATCGGAAAGTTCAGACGATTTGTCACGCTGGAAATCGAGTTTATAGACCAATCCTTTTTTGTGTTCCCGGTCTACACCGACCGTAAAGAATATATCCCGGTCCTTGTCTTCCGGCCGGAAAATCCGGGCCCAGGAGTAACTGCTGAAATAGCCGTACCTCTGCCAGGCTGACTTTATCTCCATCGTAAATCCGGGAAGTCTGTCTGCGACCTCTTTCGCCCAGTACGCTGTTTTTGCCATAGGACACTCCAAGATAAACCTCCTTATAGCCTGATGCTGTGTATCCTGGGGTAGATAACGCTTCCCTCCATAGAGACTGAATACTTCGATGTCTTTGAAATTGAAAAAATCCATACGCCCGTAAAATTTGCAGTGTCACGTTTTGTCAGCGCAGATCCCGCACCCTCGACGATCCACCGTTTCTATCGTTTTATGTAATGTTAAATATAACCATTTTTGCTGACAGTATCCGCTTTTTGACTTGAAAACATATCCGGGAAGCCATCGACATTACCGAGGCCGGCGTCGTTTGCGACGCTTCTTCGGGGGCCGGTACCACTGCTCCCACTCGTCGGGCCGTGCAGCCTCATCGAGCAGTTCGGAGAGCAGGTCCGGGGCGGGTAGTTCGTCCCACGAACCGCCGTACTGCTGCCGGCGGACATCGGCAACGTCTCCGGGTTCCGGCAGCCACGGCTGCGGATCATGCGGGTACAGCTCCTGCGGGGAGGGATCGAACAGCTCGTGGAAGCGGTTGGCCGAGAAAGAGCGGTCGAGCTTCGAGGCGTTGATGACCAGACCTTCGTTATGGTCGATGAAGGTCACCCCGTAGATACGACCGCCGTGCTCCGCGCTGCGGCGGAACACGACCGAGAGACCCACGGGACGGATCAGGCGGGAGAACTCCTCCGCGCTCCGTGCGCGATCCATAGCCGCGCGTACGGTCTCCCGCAGCGGTTCCAGCCGGGCGTCATTATCCTTCACCCACTTTTTCGTCCGGACGTACTCGCGCCGCATCTGCCGGTAGCCTGCGGGAGCGCTGAGGCGGCTGGCCTTGATCGGCTTGCCGACCCTTCGTCCCTGTTCATCGAGGGCGCAGTATATCATC
>PPYF01671344.1_pt1 | contig 22253 bp, 17 predicted proteins | sample 1559871 | NCBI WGS metagenome assembly PPYF01 (sample SAMN08240021, study PRJNA423297) | Human gut metagenome, whole genome shotgun sequencing project.
GGTTCGGAGGCGAGTGCTTGGAAACCTACCACTGTAAAAAGTGGCAAGGCGCTGGGTGCTTAGCCTATGGCCAGATAGCTTCCGCGAAAATCCCACTTACCCGGATGATTTCCCCGCAGCTTTATTGGGTGATGACCGGTAATGATTTTTCATTGGATATCAACAATCCGGCAGAACCTAAAATTTTGTGTGTGGGCAATAATCCGGACCGTCAGAACATCTATTCCGCCGCATTGGGTCTCTACAATTCGCGCATCGTGAAACTCATCAACAAGAAGGGACAGCTTAAAAGTACAGTCATCATCGACGAGCTGCCCACCATCTATTTCCGTGGACTGGACAACCTGATTGCAACGGCACGCTCCAACAAGGTGGCGGTCTGCCTTGGGTTCCAGGACTTCTCCCAGTTGAACCGAGACTATGGTGAAAAGGAGAGTAAGGTGATTCAAAATACGGTCGGCAACATTTTCAGCGGACAGGTGGTCGGCGAAACAGCCAAGACGCTTTCGGAACGTTTCGGAAAGATTCTTCAGAAACGGCAGTCCGTTTCCATCAACCGCCAGGATGTTTCCACCTCCATCAATACCCAGCTGGATTCCCTGATTCCGGCTTCCAAGATTTCCAACCTGTCACAAGGTTCCTTTGTAGGTTCTGTATCGGACAATTTCGGGGAGAAAATTGACCAGAAGATTTTCCATGCGGAAATTATCGTGGATCATGCCAAAGTGAGTGCCGAAGAAAAGGCATACAAGAAAATTCCGGTTATCAACTCTTTCAGGGATAAAGAAGGGAAGGACATCATGCTTGAGCAGATTCAGCGCAATTACGACCAGATCAAGGCGGATGCCCAAGCCATTATTAATCAAGAAATGGAACGGATTTTTAATGACCCCGAACTGTGCGAACAGTTGGGGATTGAAAAAACAGAATCTGAAAACAAAGAGGATAGCAAATAAATCATGGCTGGATTTGATTTTCAAGAAACATTCCGTATTTTTGAATCTGAAATAGAACATAACGGCGGAATTTATCGCAGATTAAAAAAACAAAAACGTATATGCACTCCCTACGGTATTACCATTGAAATATTGGTGCGAAACATACTCCATACGATACTGTTTGGCTCTATCCATTTCCTCGTTGGTTTGCTATATGGGCATGTTAACGGTGTTTGAAGCGCAATTCTTATTAATAAGACGGAAATACTGATTTTATCAAAAGCATCATAATACGATATGAAATTACTGAGACAAGCAATTCATATGGCTATACTGGAGAATTACATATGATTTATCTCCTTTTTCAAAAAAGTTCCTATTTAGAAAGCAGCTACTTAATATTCGAGAAATGATTTCTATTCATCATTTCTGTAAAATAGTGACAGTGGGCAACAGTCCGAATAGTAGGTACATTTAACTTCGCATTCCAATTTCCATTCAACACATCTTTCTTGTACCTATCCAAATTTTGGAGAAGCATTTCTTGCCATATCTGTTGGATTTCCTTTCTGTTGTCTTTATCCATGAGATATAATTCCAACGTCTGTATACTTACGTCTCCCCGATAAAATCTGCTGCTGAATCTCTTTATATACGATGCAGACAAAGAAACAAATGTCTGCGAATCCAAATAGCAATATGCAGAAGACTTATATGCTGAGATGGCTTCGTCCAGCAGTTGTGTGAGACTCTTTACATCTTTATTGAGCTTGTCAACAAAAACTTGTGCCAGTTGTGTGGTGGAGTTGGAAAAGAACTTGATTATTTTGTTCAGAATAAAGAAGTAATTGTCCTCTTTTGCCTGCAATTTATTGAGCATTTTCCTATGGGTAAAGGACAATGCCACACAAGCAAGTATATTTTCAAAGAAACAGACGGAAAGTGACGCCCGGAGAATCTTCTCAAGGTTCTGTTCCGTATTGATCCATTCGTTTATCTGGTCATCATAAAAATGTGAATGCAAAGGGTGGTTGATTATTGCATTGATTGGCAGTTCCCTATTAAGAGTTAAACTGCTTAGGACCTTAGAAGTTGCCGTGACAGCCATCAGACCGGCCAGTTCATTGACAGGATGCCCGGCTGCGTCCTTAGCCATCATGGTATGGGACGGGTCGCTGCTCCTCATGTAGCGGGCAAATGGTGAATAATAATATTTAGCATTCGGTTTCGGAGCGGGAATCAATCCGTAGAGGGCATTAGTCACTTCATTGGCGCTTTTTCCTTTGAAATCTATCGTCGCTGCCTTTTTCAACAGTTCCGTGCTCTCTTTTAGCGAAAGCGTTATTTGGGAAATATATGTAAAGAGAATTTCCGTAATCAACTTCATCAAGAAATAGACCAACAATGAAAAGATGGCATGTTGAAGATAATCCAAGTTGTTCCTCCAATCTTCTATAAAAGGTATGAATTTCTTAATATAGTCTTTAACTTCCTCCGTTTTTTGACTTATCTTGTCTATGGAAACTCCTAATATTTCCTTGTATTTCAGCTCTCTCATATCCAGATACCGGTTATAAAGATACATGGCAAAGGAGCTTATGCCATTGGTCTTTCCCGCTACCTCACCAAAAGTTTCGAGTATGCCCATGATGGTAACATCCATTCTGGATAGTTCTCCGGACTTTAACCTTGCCCTTTCCGTCCGGGTATTGCAGAAATAAAATTTGTTCAACATTTCATGGAACATGTGCATGAAGGAAACCAGCATGTCCTGCCCGTCGAAGGTTCCGGAAGTCACAGGTGAAAAAAATGCCTTGGTAAAACCTTGGGGACTGGTATTGCAGATACGCTCAATGACTTCTGGAGAATACGAGACATACTTCAGAGGCTTCGAACCAAAGGGGCTGTCACGGTCCAGTATCCGCCTGATATCCTGCTCCCTGAGCACCGGTGTGAAAGGACGCCGGGACGGGTCGGACAAACGCACGGACGTATAGTCCCATATCCCGTCAGATTCTGTCCAAGTAATAATTTTGTCACTGATATGCTGCGCCATACAGATTTCAGTGTAGTTGCTGTGGGCAAAAAAGTCTTGCAGGGTATGCAGTACACCGCCCAACCGCACCATGAGTTTCTTGTTGGAAATTTCGTCAGACTGCCCGCTTCTATACCATTTATCTCGAATCTCATTCAACTCTTTATCTAAATGCTGGTATACTGTACGGTGTACTCCAAATACATTGTCACCCGTATTGTTCGAAGCGCATCGCAGGTAATTTCTGGTCCCGTATGTAGTGTCAGTTATGTTCGCTTCGGGAGCAATAGCATGGTTAAAGTTCGCACACCCGTCGATTGCCGTGTAAGCCTTGTTGTCCTCCAATCCTTTGGGGTTATCGCAATGCTCATAGCAGACACTCACTCCCAGTTCTTCTTTAAAACCGGGAATCAGCCCGTTGTCACCCTCTACGATGTCACGCCAGTTTGTGTAATCTTTACGATATATGATGCCCTCCCTGTTTTTGGGGACAAAATGGTGCAAGGTAAGAATTCGCACCACATCCACCAGGTTCTTTTTCACAAGGTCATGCGAAAAGACCGAATGTAGAATCTTCTGACCTTGATTCTTAAACAATGAGCTGGGACAGCTTGCCAATGCGGAGGACATCTCACGATTAACTTCATCTGCCAGTTTAAAAATGGCAGGCGTAATGATTTGAGAATAATCACGCAGCCAGTTGCCGCGCTCCAAATAAGACCTGTATTCAACGAAAGGAGAGTTTCCCATTTTACGCAATGCTTCTCTCTGTATATTAATATGCCCGAATCCGTGCTGTGCCGACAAGTCCTCCACTAAAAATCCTTCAAGATTACCAATATGGTCATCGGTTCCGGCTTGTCTGTCCGCCGTATATTTTTGCAGTGCATCGTAGAGTTCATCATAATTCCACTTCAGCCGAAAGTTTCCTTCCGGTGTGGATACAGTGGCAAAGAACACGGCAGGCTCTTCATCCCAATGGATTTTGAATACATCATAACGGCTGCGGTAGGCATACCGGGCACCTTCATCCCCCTCGGCATCCTGAGATACGTTTTTATCATAAACGGAACGTAATAAATAGTCCACATGGTGACCGAACTCTTCTACCAGTGCGGCAAGAAGCTGGTGGCGGACATCATTGTATTCGATAGCTTCTCTTATGAAATTCTCTGCTACATAGATGCAGTGGGAGTCATTGTCATAGGCGGCACTGAGTGTTCCACAAATCCGGTTTCGGCACACTATAATTGGAGGGTTGTCAATAGTGCCTTCGTTAGCCTCGGTATAAAGGCGGTCAAGTGCCTTTGCCGATATATCTGCACCGAACACCATTGCCATGTGTATTTGAAACAGCAACTTGCCTTCGTTTTTCGCCTGCCACTGTATCTGTTTCCATGCAAAATCACTCTCTAATTTTACCTCTTCACTTTCTTTGGGTTTTTCTTTAGGAGACTGTCCTTCTGTATCCACTTTGGGCGAAGATATAAATCCGGTATATGACTCAGGAATCCCTATTTTTACTGACGTATTGGGTTGCAGCACCCCACCCATTGCTGTCTTTCCGGTACTAAAGGCAATGGGCTGGCCATTAAGCAGAATGGTCGGAATCCCCTCTATGAGGACATCGCTTCCGTAAGGATGCGATGCCACAGCCCCCACAGTGGCAATCGGTTTGCCGTTGATAGTGGCAGTGGGCGCACAACACTGCTTTACCTTGCCCACTCCGGTACTGCTATTTAATGTTACCATGTATTTTACCATAATGAACAAGTATTAAAGATAGTACTTATTAAGTATACACATAAAACTCTCTGTTTTTGTATAATCCGTAGACATCAAGATAGTATAGTAAAATATATATCGATCCTCTATATTAAAATTTTTAAGTTTGGTATAATCATAAGAATCCATAACCATATATTCTACAATCCCTTCTCCTTCAAATCGTTCAAAAAAAAGGAGTTCATTTTCTTCCATAAAATCCTTCTTTACATTTGTCATCCTTCCCAATGGCACACCTCCAACCAGAATATTGCCTTTAAAATAAGTCTTGGGATTATCTTCTTTCATACTTTTTACTAAATCTCGCAAATCATCGTCATTTGCAAGTTCCAGTGCTTTGCCAATTGTCAAATTCCAACGAATATCCACCATCATCACTGTTTGAATGCCATCCCTCAATTGGGTACTGACCATTACTCCCCAGTCATCCCAGAAGTAAGTTATATACTCATGAAAGAAAGCCTTTCCTTTATACGTACGTGAAAAAACGTCCTTACAATGGATAACACCTTGTTATCAACAGGTTAATTAATCGTTTATTCACAACTTTATGAGTACCAATCAATTCAAGATATGAAACAATGCTCAATCAACCTTAATGATAAACTGACGATGGCAAGTTATAGAAAAAAATATAAATTCGCAAAAAAGGAAGCATAATAAATCTCCCAAAGACATTATTAATGCGATTCAAGTATTCTCAAATCAAGCTTGTTACTTGTTACTGGTGGCGTCCATGTCATCATCAACGACGAGATGGAACGGATCATGAATGACCCCGAACTGTGCGAACGGTTGGGGATTGAAAAAACAGAATCTGAAAATAAAGAGGATAGCAAATAAATCATGGCTGGATTTGATTTTCAAGAAACATTCCGTATCTTTGAACCTGAAATAGAACATAACGGCGGATTACGGGATGTTTTCCGTTGCTTATATACATAAGTCGCAAGATGTCACAGGTAGAAATCTGGTAAATTTCAAAAAAAACGATGACTATTGCGTGAGGCTTATGCTATACCTTATAGCATGAGCCCATGCAAGTTATCGTTTGGGCTATTACCAGAGCCTCTACCTGAAACTGCATGGGCTTCATGCTTTTTTCAGATAAGGGTATGGCAAGAATACGAATCGTTATGGCAATTACATTGGATGGATTTCTTCCAAAGCAAGAGGAAAAATTCATGCAATGGCTTATGGAAGAACCTAGAAAAGGTTTTCCGTATTGGAAAGAAAAAGCTTCATTTCAAATCAATGAATTATATGGCATAATAGACCTGTCTGACATGATACGTAGATTTAGCGCGGATTGTATATGCCAGACTATCATACATGATAAAAATAGTGCAGATTATGCCGATGGTCTTTTCCAATATAATCTTGTTGACGAAATGGTTCTTTATACGTTACCGATATCCTACGGGAAAGGATTTTCATTGATGGATAGTATCGGTAAACATCATTGGCAACTCCGCTCTTTCAAACTGTACCCCAATGGCATTTCCCGTTTGGTGTACGAAAAAAGACGTATGTAATAATCCGTGTCACAATTTGTTACTTTATCTTTTTATAGATTGAAGTACGACTTATTCCTAAAATTTGTGAGGCATGGGAAATGTTTCCATTACATTCTTCTATCACATTGATTATTCGTTTTTTTTCTAATTCTTTCTTCGCAGCCTTGTCCGGCTCCGGGCTTTTAATTTCTCCTGTACTTTGTCCGATGCCAAAACAATCCAATACGGGAGATTCAGAAATAGCCACAGAACGTCTCACCATATTTTGCAGTTCACGTACATTGCCAGGCCAGGCATAAGTCAACATTTTACACTTAGCTTCTTCTGTAAAACCGACAGTATCCTTCTTGAATTCTTTAGAATAGCGTTCGCGGAAAAATTCAGCAAAAGGGAGAATATCTTCAGTGCATTCAGCCAGGGAAGGAACTGTAATTTCAAACTCGTTTAGACGATGGTAAAGGTCTTCTCTGAAACGGCCTTCCTGGATTGCCTGCTGAATGTTTTCATTGGTAGCTGCAACTATACGTACATCTGCAATATGTTCCCGATTGCTTCCCACCGGCATATAGGTATTCTCTTGCAACACCCGCAGCAGCATCGCTTGTACTTCATAAGACATGGTACCTATCTCATCCAAGAACAAGGTACCCCCCTTGGCCTTATCAAAATAGCCTGCTTTGTTGTTATCTGCCCCCGTAAAGGAACCTTTTTCATGACCAAAAAATAGGGAAGGAGCCAAATCTTTGGGGAGAAGTGCACAGTTCACTGCCAGAAAAAGCATATTGGAACGATCACTTCCTTGATGGATACTTTGGGCTATAGACTCTTTTCCTGTTCCGCTGGCTCCGTAAATAAGCACTGACATATCAGTAGGAGCAACCATTTCTGCATACTTCAGGATCTCTCTCATTCTGGCGCTTTTACGCTGAAGCAGCATCGGCTCCTGTTTTCTTACTGTAACCAAAGGAGCAAATACATCCTTGGTCAGTTCCAGCAAGTGTTCTTTGCGTACGGGTTTAGGCAGATAATCTACAGCTCCCAATTTAATGGTACGGACAACATCAGGTACAGACACATACTCAGTGGTAATAATAAAAGGAGTATTATTCTTTTCCTTACGCAGCCACTCCAGCAATGAGATTCCGTCTCCGTCCGGCAAACGTACATCCGAAAGAATCAAGTCAAAATGTACCTTGCGGATTAACGAACGGGCTTTCGTTGCATCTACGGTCGTTATAGCGTCATACCCGGCCTGTACAAACCAGTCTTTCTGCATCTGTGACAGGTTTATATTGTCTTCAACAATCAATACTTTCCTTTTCATTTTTCAATCGTGTTAGTTCTTTTTCTGCTTTCGTCATCAATGTTGAAACATGACTCAGAATCTGCCGTGTGTGGTTCTTCAGCACCACATCACTCACTTGGTCATCCTTTAAAATATCACGGTATTCAAATAGAATATCCTCCATATGCAGAAGTTCCCAGACAGGTTGCATCCGATGGACTATTTCACGCATCTGTCTTCTGTTGCTTGCCGATAAAGCAGCCAGCAATTCATCCTGGTCTTTTCTGGACTGCTCTATCAAGGTAAACAGCAGTTTTTCCTTATCCTGAACCTCTGACAGCAAGGCATCCAAATCACTTGGCGGAGACGCTGCTACATGACATTGATTGATAGATGAAAGCAGATTGAGCAGTTCATTATAAGAAAACGGTTTATAGATACAATCCGTAAATCCGGCTTCCTGTAAGGACTCCTTGGTCTGCTCACCACGTGCGGTCATGGCTATGACCGGTATCGTGCGAGAATTACCTATATTTGAATGTCGTAGCAAAATCAGGAGATTAAAACCGTTGGTACCTGGCATCTGAATATCAGTAAGCAACAAATCATAGTCCTTTTCTCTCATCTCCTTTACCAGTTCTTTGGCCGAAGCACAGGTCGTACAATTAATGCCGTTACGTTCAAGCAAATCCTTGATGACTGCACGCAACATACTGTCATCATCAATGACAAGTATATTATGAGGCAAATGTCCGGTATGGGTCAATACGGGCTTTTCACATTCCAGCGGTTCATCCGTTTCTTCAAGAGGAAGAGTTACCTTGAAGGTACTTCCCTGATGAATCTTGCTTTTTACGTCAATTTCTCCGTTGAAGAGATGGACAAGTCCCTGTATAATGGACAAACCTAAACCAAAGCCATCGGTATTGTTTGCTGTCATCTGCCGTTCAAATGGGCGGAAAATACGTGCAAGTGTTTCCTCCGTCATGCCAATGCCGGAGTCAGTCACTTCCAAATACAATTTCCCTTGAGAATAACCGGCATGAAAGGAGATTTCTCCGCATTCCGTAAACTTGATAGCATTGCTGAGCAGGTTGCCGACAATCTGTTCTATACGGTCCACATCTCCACGTAATCTGATATCCGTATTGTCAAACGAGGTGTTGAACAGCAATCCCTTGTCGTTGACCAGACCGGAAAAACGGGAAGCAATCCGATCAAGCATTTCATGCAGACTGAACGGAACATAGTTGCATTCTTCTTTGGATTGATTCAACCGGTATACATCCAATAAATTATTCAGCAGATGTACTACATGCAGACACACTGATTCAATGTTGGACAGATAGGTATCACGCCGTTGGTTATCCACTTCCCTCCTTGCCAATTCAACTGTTGCACTAATCACGTTCAAAGGGGAGCGGATATCATGCGATATGGTTAAAATGATTTTGTTGCGCATTTGCAGCAATGCAGCATTCTGCTCTATGGTTTCCTCCAACATTTTGCTGGTCTTCTGCTTCTCACGCAGGTCCTTCTGGATAATCAGATAAGAAACAATCAGCAGTATAACAGCTGATATAACCAGCCACGTGATGATGCTTTTTGAACGATCATAAGAGGCATTCAATTGTTTTTCCTTATCTTCAAGTATTTGCTCGGCCTGATCATTCATGGTTGTCATCAGCGAGCGCAGTTTTCCATTGATAACCTTGTTGTGCCTGCGTAAACTATCAGTACAGACATCTATGTTGTCATTGAGTTCGTTCTGCATGGAAAGCAATTCTTTATTCAATGCATGCAATGCAGCCGAAGTGCTGGGTGTAACTTCTACTGTCTCTTTGCCTCCGAAGAAGCCCGCCAATCCTTTTTTCTTGCGAGTTATCGTTTGCGGAAAGACATTATAAGGTATTTTGCTGAATTGTAAAACGCCATGACCATCTCGGCTTTGAATCAGATACATGATTTGAGCCAGGTGCTCTTCCTTGATTTTCAAGAGAGAACGCAGTGAATCTACTTGGCTTCGCGCAACATGGATTTCATTCTCTTTTCGTATATCCAGCAATGTGGAATCCACGTACTGCCGAAGTGAACGATAGTCGGCAAAATCCTTTCTCTCCCAAGAAATGGCAGTTTCACCCAACATGGCAAGAAGTGTGATATGACGATGGGCCGTATTGACCTTGCGCTGTACCTGCTGAATGTGTCTGGCTTCTTTTTCAATATCCGATATACGCATACGTTCATGTTGTAGAATTCCGAATATGCATGCTATTATAGCAAACAGGATAAGGTGTCCTACAAGAATTTTATGTTGTATACTGACTTCGGGTACTTTAAGACTCATAATTTCGTCTGTTAGTTAACCGTCGACACTTCCATGCCTTCCAGTTCGCTATGATAGTTCTGTATATTTAGAATCTGCACATCGGAAGTAAGCCACGTAAGACGTTTTCTCAATTCATTCCGCCGGGTGCTCATGTTGACATTCGCCCGTTTCAGCAGGTTTGCTGTAGAGATATCCATCTCTACCCATGCAATAACTTTCAGTGCTTTATCCTTGTTCAAATGATCAATACACTTTTTCCAATTGTCAGGCAAATGGGTAGAATGCCTTGCACCGCCTATCAGAACAGCCAAAGAGTCCCTGACTTTTTGGGCTATTTCAACCGTTATGTCATCGTTCGTGCCAGCCAGTCTTTGTACATTTGTACGGTTGCCGTAGCCTCTGAAACTTTTTACTTCTACGAAGAGCAAAATGTCTTTACTTTGGTTAAAACCGATAAAGTCAATACATTTTGTTTCGGGCACCTGTCTACAGATCTTTTCCCGATAATCAGGCTCCAGGTCCAACTGATACACTTCCCATTGCTCGGTAAAGCGGAATAGGAGGCCGCTTTCTTTATACTCTTTCATGGTATCTGTTCATGTATTCGTTTTCCAAATCAAAAAATGCAGAATATTCCTCCAGAATAGGATTATGGCTGATATCTATCAGTTTATCTGCCACTTCTGAGGTAACCTTATGTTCGGTCTTGCAGAGACTAAAAAAACGCATTTCCGGACTCTCTTCAGGTGCATATTCAGCCATCATGGACAACTTATGCGACAGCAGATAATCATGTGTAGACACAAATATCTGCACCTCATATTTCCCGGCCAGTTCGATAAGAAGGTCGGCTATGATAGATATCAATGTCGGATTCATATTCGATTCCGGTTCATCCCAAAACAAGATGCTCCCCGGTTTCAGTTCACCGTTGATGCTAAGATACAGTAAGGTAGCCATCTTCCGAAGTCCTTCTGCCACCAGATGTGCTTCATATTCCTTTCCGTCATCAATGATATAAAATCGATTACCTTTTCTCAAAACGCTTATATTCCACTTTTTCAGAACAGGAGCAAGCATATTCTGAACTTTCTTCAACGCTTCATTTTTCAATGGCGCTGCATCCATGGCTTTTGCCAAATCAAGGTATGTTTCATCAAAGGAAATCTCTCTTTTTTCATACAAGCTAATAAATCCTTCAAACAGTGAAAACATTTCTCGCGGAGGGATATAGATAAAATGTGGCTGGTCAATATAGGTGTTGTTGTCTGATTTTGCCAACAAAGCCTTCTCTCCAAAAGTGTATGCCAGTTCACCGGCATCCAATGCTATTTTCACAGATGCTTGTCCGGAACCGTATTTATACACGAGATGTCCCAAGATATCCGGTTTGAAATATCCAATCAGTTTTTCTGTAAACAGATCTGCAAATTTATCTTTTGTTTTAGAGGTTGATTGCTCAAAAAGTGCATTGGCTTTCATTGAAGCTGCCATGCACTTCATTATATGTGTTTTACCCGTACCGTTTCGGCCTATGAACAGGTTAATGCCTTTACAGAAGGATAAACAGCATTCTTCAAAGCATGTAAAATTATTTAAATATATATGTTTAATCATGATTATTTGTTTATTACACTTTTGAAAAAAGAACTTGCAAAGATAAAAAAAACTCAAACTGCCCCAAGCCTTTTTACACTTTATATCTGTTTCTGTCACAAACGTGAGTTAATACCCAAGAAAGATCTTTCTTCCGAACAGTTTTGGTTGGCAAGACGTATCCTCTGAGGTATACCCTTGAGTATTATTTCCACTTTCATGTCAGCAGGGAACAGCATATCAATTAACTGATTTACGATTATCCTGCTTGTTCCACCTTCTAGAAATTCCGCTATTCGTTTCTGTGGAATATCTTCAACATACAGTTTTGTATCATATAGACCGTCCCTATAGCTGTTGCCCAAGACGAGATTTTCTCCAATACGCATTGCCCCGAGCTTATAGATGTGTCTACTGTTATGGATGTTGGTTATAGCCTCTATCCGTATAGGCAATCCAAGAATCAATGTCATAGCCTTGCTGATATTTTTTTCATGCCCTCTTATACGATGAAGTATCGGTAGCATTTTCATGAATATCGTTGTCTGTTGAAGCGACAACAGCCGCACCAGTGGCCAATAATTCACAAACAAGCTTGCAAAATCAGAATAGACATTTTTGTTGTCTACACGTCTTTCCAGCAGCTGCATTTCCACTTTTGCCTGGTCTATCTCATTTTCGTACAGGGAAAAGAACTTTCGTATCTTCTTCTCCTGAATCCGGTTTTCTCGCACACGCTGTACCATGGCTTCTATATCTTCTACAGGGAGCTGCCGTCCATCAAAAAACACTCCTTCTGGCAATATGTCGAACAGACCTTTGCGGTTGACAAATATTTTCAGATAGTCCGATGTATCCTTCTCCGGCTTATAATGTAATTCTGCACTGTCGATGTCTTTCCCTACACCGGCTCGCTGTTCGCCTTTACGTACAATTTGTATATCTCCGTAACTTACTCCTTGCTCAATGAGTGCTGCTAAAATAACTTCCGCAAGAAAGTCTGTATCCAGTGTATTGGCATTTTGCAGATGATTCTGGACTATTTGCATGTTAATATCATTCATGATCAGCCTGCTTTTTCTATAAAAATACGATAATTGAATCTGTCAAGCGAACGACTGCTCAAGCGGTTCTCCAAATCTTCTACCATAAAATCCAAGTCTCTCTCTTCATCTTTCCTAAGTGTCAGGTAAATGTCAATGGAGCGTACCAGACCTTCATGGGGCCGTGAGCTTACCATAGTTCCGTGTTCTATGCGAATATTCTGTAAATGTTTTCCAAGTTCTTTCCGACAGAAGTTCAAGATGTCAGTTTTCGTCACAATCCTGTCGCGAGTGGTCAGCGCATACTTGTACATGTCGAAACGATTGGCCGATATGGGTATGCTTTTCCCACCCCGTGTCGTGGTAAGCATAAATATGCTATCTCTCTTCAGACTGGAATCTTCCAACTGCATCAGCGAAGTGCCTACAGGTAAATCATTGGCTGCCTCACAGTTGCTCGTATAATAGTCCACATACAGCATTTCAGCTTTTTCCGACAAATCGACCAGTAAGTAGGAAAGTGAACCGGTAGCGGACTGTATGTCTTTTATCATTCGTTCCATATGGTTTAGCAGACTGTCCATCTCCTGTATTTCGCTTGAAAACGTATCCCTTTCAAGCGAAGCTATGAATGCTCCTCTGTCTTGCAGCAGATCAAGTACTCTATACAAGTATTCTTTTACTTCACGCGAATTTATCCGTTCACATCCTCCTCGACGGATTACATAAGTATTGCTTCGTTCCCCTTTTCCTCCATAAGGTATTTCAGTGTATTTCCTATCCATGATGTCCGATACCGAGGCTACCGAATAAAAGTGTTCTTCTTCTCCAGTGGGTAGGGGAATCACGGCTGTCAGGTCATTAACCTTCGAAATGAAGTGCTTTAAACGCTTATTTTGAACAATTATGGCATTCATGCATACTTTCAGCTCATCCAGACAGTCCGGGGTGAAGTTGGAAGGAAACTTTACCCTGAACCAAAACAATGGTTCGCTGTCTTCGAACAGACTTGCGGGGTAATGTTCCATTATTTCTTCCGGCAATACGGATTTTAATTTTACATCCATTTGCAACGGACTTGCAATCCTTACAAACTGATTGCTGTATGAAGTCAGAATATCATGTTCTATTTCCTGTTCTATATTACACATCGAGAACAAGGTTTCAGGATTGTCCGATTCCTCTTCTTCTGGCAGCCCATGCTGAATGCTCAATGGCATTCCGCAAAAGCTCCATTTGGAGTAAGCAAGCAGTGAATATAGACTTTGCCTGTTTTCTCGGAAAGGCATTTCAAAATAGAACGGAAGATTTTCCAGCTTCTGTATTCTTTCGTCCATTTTTACGCCAATCCAGATTGTATGGTTATATAGTCCAGCCATGTTCAAAGGGGCACGGTAAACCAACTCTTTAGTCATGGTTGCATCCAGTTTGTATAGATCTCCACTACATATCAGTTTGCGTACGTCACCATTATATAATACAGTATTCTTCACCGGATAAAGGCTGAGTTTCCCCTTCTGTCTGTCTTTACCGAACGGTAGGTTGGCAAAGAAGCCTGTATCCCGTGTGATTTCCGCCTTTGCTGTATCATTGGGAAGGGCATGGCATACTCCGTGTGCCGGATGCACATGTACCAGCGTGTCAGGTGTCAGCATGTTTGCTATCTTGTCCAGCATACGGTTGTGGCTGTCCTCTATTTCGTGCGACAGGCCGAACAGCTCGCTGGAGAGTGCTTCGAGCAGCAGCTTTACCAGCGGATCAAGATTCTCCACCTTCTTTACACCCCAGTAGTTCATCGCATGGCGATACATACGGGTCTTGATGGCTTCTTTGCTGTAATTCTGGGTATTCATCTTTATTTCATTTTTAATAGAGAAACTTTTTCATACAATCTTTTTTATTATTAGATTCTGTAAAATTATTAAATTTTACAAGAGTATTATTTTTATCTAAACTTTTTATTCTGATTTCCTGAGCGTATCTTTTTGTTGTTTCAGCGAGTCCTCTCTTTCTTTGATGTACTCTTCGCATAAAGGTAGTAAAATATTTGCTTGTATACACCCTAACTCGCTACTTTTTATCCAGTCCTCGCAGGCTCCACGTTTGTCTCCTATTCTTTTACGTGCCAGCCCACGCCCATAAGTTGCATGGGCTATCAATTGAAAGAAACTCTTAAAGGAACATCAATCCATCTTTTGCGATCATGAAAATGTAAAGAAATAGAATCTCCTTCAAAGAAATTATTTATAATATTTTCCTTAAAGTTTCTATTGAATTCTTTTAAAGAAACATGAATGGTATCTTTCTTTTCACTAATCATTTTTTGATAGTAGCCAGATAAATTTCTTTGCAAAGTATCATTTTTATCGATAATATATAATATAGAACCATTAAATACTTTATAAGATGAAGTCAAACAATTGTCTTCATCATAAGTCCTTAAATAACAAGCAGCTGTACCTGAACTAAGTTTCTTGTTGTGAAATAAATAAGAGTTTTCTGCATAATAAATATCCCTATTATCTGTTTTTTTTATCTTAAAAGATAAAGGATAGGATAAACTGAAGATAGAATTTTTATCTTTCTTCATTCTCAATACAATTGAATTTGTACTTTCAATTTGTTTTACCAGCACTACATTTTCGTTAGAAACGCATCCAACGAAAAACGAAATTATTAAAATCTGAATAATGCGAATCATATTATATAATATTAATCAATAAAAAATGAATCAATCTGAAATATAAAACCATTATCACTATTAAAATACTCATATAGAATAGTTATATTTTTATCGTCCATTTCTTCATCTGATGCAATTCTAAAGTCTCTAAATTTTTTATATTTACCTTTAATAAGTTTATCAGCTAAATTAAATGACACCTTAATAAATTCAAAATGCAAATTTGAAGTCTTACTATTATTAGCTTTTTGAACTACTCGTTGCACCTCATATAAGCCTTTACTTTTAGCTTTACATAATTCTACATGTACATATTCACTATATAATTTTTCTCCCTTATAATACATATCTTCTGCTATAAGACCACCTAACTCTACTAACAGAGATATAGCCATTCCACAGCTGCCTGTTACACCTGGTAATGAAATAGATAATGGTTCTGATGTATTACTTGCATTCATATTTGTCACAGAAGAAAAAATGTCCCAATATCCTATACCTTTAGAGAACAAATTAAGAATAGTGACTCGTGCACCTTTGTTCGCAAAATGCTCATATTGATTTATTCCTTCTGTTGATAAAATCTTTCCATCTCCAGTTCTTGTAGTCCAGTTCCTACCTTGTTTAACATAGATAATTTTTCCATCAGTCGTATAGTAACTACAATCGTACACTTCTCTACGACTCCCATCACTTAGACTTTCATATACTTTACCTTCATTGTTTATCATATACCCTTTTGCAAGTTTAGCGAGGGCTATTTTATTCTTATAAAACTCTAAAGCCTCTACTGTTTCCTCTGTAATTTCATCTTTTATTTCATCCTCAATAAACTTTATGAAGAATAGTTGTTCACCATTTTTTGTATATACTTCAGGCATTCCTGAATTTATATATGACGGTTTGATAAATAAATCCCGGTCTGATACATTTACATTTAAGAAATCTTTTTTTGATTTTGGCAAACAAGTATCTTTCATATTAGAGGTTGTTACCTTCCAATATAATTCAAGAACTTCTCCATCTTCTTCTACATCTTTTGTCCATGTCATAGGAAGTTGAAGCTCTATTATAGCATAGTCATTTTGTATATGCGTCTCAACTATTTTTATATTTCCATCAAATCTGTATTTATCAGGATAAAGATAATCTAAGAGAAAAAGTTCTTCCAGGTTATATAATTGTAAATCTATTTGAGTACCACTAGGGACACCAGCTGTCTTGATTACAAAATATACAGTGTCTTCAAGCCTGGCTTCAGTAATTTTGTACCGGGGGTCATAGCTTTTCTGACTTGACCACCATCCCACAATATCTCTTATACCCAAATAGGCTTTGCCACGTATCTGTGGAGAGGTTATTTCAATTCTCTTCATGCTGTTCTGTTTCAAATTTAAAATTGTCAATGACTATAATACCCTCACTATTTATTGTTCCTGAATATTTGGCACATTTATAAGTACAGGAATCTTCAAACTTAAAATTCAAATCCACTCGCTTTCCAACAATAGGAGTATCAACTTTCACGTATAAAGTAAAAGGAAAATCTGGAAAAGAATCTTTTTGAATTGTATTGTTTTCATCAATCCAATATGCATCCGTAATTTGGTTTTCTCTTTTTTCATCATTTTCATTAATGATGAATGTATTCTCAGATATTGGATTGACCGGTAAAATACTTGCCATTATTTGGGGCGACACGTTTTTTAGTTCTTCCGGTTGTGGATTTGCAGATTGACCATGAAAAGCAATTTTCACTTTACCGCCAAAGGTCATACAGGTCGCTTCTGATTCTTCAGTCAGAAATTTCATGCCAGCTTCCGTTACCTCTGCATTTTCATAACATTTGCTCCATTGTACATTGGCAATACAAGGAGGTGGTGGATTGGTACCCGTATTGCAGTTGCCGAAACACATGTTTGCCGGGGTACAATCCTTATCTGTTGCTGCAACTTTACCGCCATTCAGCTCTACAACCATATTGCTTGTTATCGTAAGAGGGATTGCGGTTCCCGGATTATTATTAATCATTGACTTGGTGCAATAAACTGTCGCTCCTTTGCATACCAGATGTTTCTCGCTCATATTCTATATTAAAAAAAACTTTTAATTTTACTCCATAATGTATTACTGCTTGCAGGCTGTTGTTCTTCCGTTTCTACCGGATTGAAATCTTGACCATAAAGCAAAGATTTTTCATACAGCCGAAATGCGGTGAACTTAGTATTGGAAATACATTTGTCATCAACTAATATGTCTAAATTTCCCTCGATAGATTCTATACTCATACTTGCTTTTTCCAAGGTGTAATTGAGTTTGAATTTTGAGGACAGTTTTCCTATATATCCTTCTATATGTTTGGGGGCTTGCTGATTAAGCAAGTCAGATGTATAGGGTCTATTAGTTATTCCTTCTCGAATAATATTAATAATATCCGATTCTTCCGGTTCTATACTTTCATTATCGGTATATTGTACGCAATCGAAAGATAATCGCGTTCGGAATGGAGCCACAGTTATTTCACAATCAAAACTATTGTGTTCCTCTTTGTGACCAAGGATGGAAAATAAGTTTGACAGAAATAAGTCATCGGTAATGACACGGCTCCATTCAGCCTTGTTATTCAGAAAATTCTCCACATTATCCATATACTGCATAGCTGTTTCGCCCTTGTAATATCGAGTCAGTTCTGCTTTGGTTGCTTTCCATTTATTCGCTATATTTTCTATTTTTATATAGACCGGGATTCTATTTCTATCTATTAATACCGTAATAGGATATATAGTGTTTGCACATTTTTTTGCTATATCATACAAATATTCGTCAGATTCATTTCGATTGACAATAAATTGGTTTTTACTGATACGATATTTGTAATAATTCTCCATATATTGACCGCAAAAAACTATAGCTACCTCAAACTGCAAACGTTGCATTGTATTGTTTTCAGCTTGAAAATAATAATTCACTCCATATATACCATGTATGGATTCCGGGGGAAATTCTAAATCTCTATTTTGTTTTATGGAAGACATTTTGTTTCTTGTTGGATGAAAGATAATACATTGTCAGATAGAGGCTTATGAATTAATATAGCTCCACTAATTCATCACTGCCTTGTGGCATATAAAGGAGGATGAACATTGATGCTGTAACAGTACGCTCTTCAGGTGATAGTCTTTTCTCCTCCTCAGTGTCATAGAAACGAACCCGTAAAATATTATCGAGCTCAAGTTTTCTTCTTAGATAAACCAATTTTCCATTACCACAAACGACCATCTCATAGTTTTGTATTGGTTCTGCAATCCAATCTATAGGATTGCAGAAAAAACGGAAAAAATCGTCTGAAGCGATATATGTTTTCTCCAAAGCCTCTTTTCCCAAGTAATTCATTTCCGTTAAAACCCATGTACTGGCAAGGCGCATTTTATTATACTCATAATAATTTCCATCAATCATCATTTGACGGACCATATTGTAATGGGCAAGAACCTTTTCTTCCAAATCGGGTATTGTCCGCAAATCCGTTGCTTCAGCAAGTATTCTTTTATGGTTAAAGGGGAGTGTGGCATTGAAACTTATGGAGTCAGTGTAGAACGGGATTTTTTTCATCCCAATATCTGTCGGGGTGTCTAATTCCACCAATGTTTCAGGCATACCAACCAGTTTTTCTTTATAATGCACAACCTTAATATTTACACCGGCATGTTAATAATAAAGTTCTCATATTTATTGTTTATGATTTTTTTGCACTAAAAGGATAAACCTTTCCCTTAAATAAAGATTTTTCGCCTATAAGTGGCATTGGTCCAGTTTTTATTTCAGGACCATAAGGTTTTTTTTCCCTATCAGCTCTTTTTTCCTCATATATTGCCTCTCCATTAATTGTTAATGTTATGCCGTCAAAATCTACATCAAATCCAAGAAACATCCCTTCCTCCGTATTGTAACCCATACTTGGCTTGAATGTAAGTCCGGTATTTGCGCTTCCACCAGCTCCTACTTTCACAGTGCAGCTTTCATTTCCGGAGATTGTAACGGTTTCTACCTTTACTTCTGCGCTAAGTCCAAGTTCAACGATAAACTTAATATTCATCGGAGTACTTATGTCTATTTCTTTTTCTTCATTTGAAAATTCAAAGACACCTTCTATGCCAATACTTCCTTGAAGGATTAAATTAAACCAAATCAGTCCTTCATATTTTGCTTTATCCTTGGATAGTACTTTAATAGTCCATTCTGCCAAATCATTTATTTTTAGAATGGCTTTTATTATATCACCGGCTCCGGGAATGGCTATAGCACAAGCTATAAGATCTATTCCTCCCTTAGCTTCGATAAGAGGTGAGGCTGATATTGCGATTTCTCCCTTGCGCACAAGTTGATTCCGGGAATTTAAATCATATTGCCAACCTCCTCCGACTTTAAGGACGGGACTGGAAATTTCAAGAAAGAGAGGGACTTTGGAATTTTTTGGTGTTTTATCTCTTCCCTCTAGTTCTTTATTTTCATTTGCCGTTTTTCTGAATGACAATGCATCCAAAGCATCTCTGATTGTCTTTAATGCTTGAAATACCGTTTTGACAGATTGCGCTATGTTGGCTGAGAGATCTACTTTTTCTCCGTCATTGTATGTTGCCAATAAACCGAGTGATATTTCAATATCTGTAAAACCTTTACATGCTTCCAGGACTTTTTCCTGATGTCTCTTGAAGATAGAATATGCTTTCGGCATTCCCTGATGGATATACATGGGCGGATTAGCAGAACCGAGTTCAATAAATGCTTCCCACTTTATATCAGGATACATATTCAATGCCACGTTATTGGAGTGTCTGCAATTTGCATTACCCGTGTAGAGTACACTTGTTTGCATAATACCCTCCGTAGGCAATGATATCATATTAAAAAAATCATCTTCATATTTATATTTTAGTTCAATATTTTCTATAGTACCTTTTTTCTCGGATACGTTAATAGGAAGTTCTTTTTTACGTTCTCCATATAGCATAAAAGGAACTTTTTTCTCTTTATGAGATTTTTCCTTCAGCCGACATTTATTGGGAGTATATTCAGATAAAGTGACGCTTGCTTTACGCTTTCCTCCAATAATGTTTACGAAATTTTTTGAATAACTTCCTTCCTTGAAAACTGTAACCTTTTGTTTCTCCTTGGCTTCTTTATCTTTAGTATATTCTACATCAATTTGCGTATACTTGCATGGCATATAGTTATTCTCTGTTATATTGTAATTCCCTACAATAACAGGTTGTGAAGGGTAAGACTCCATCCTTTCTATTTTATCATTCCCATCTACTTTAAATTTATACCTGAAATCACCGATTATATCCGAGGTTTTATAGTCTTGTATTATCATTATAGCAGTCACCTCACGACTTTCTCCGGATCTCAATCCAATTTTAAGTAGATTACGTCCAAAAGAAATACCAATGTTTCCATCAGTGACGGTTACTACTTCTCTTTTGTTTACTATTTCTTCGTATTGTTTATCCGGGCCTAAAATCTTTCTATAAACTACGACTTTATTTCCATTATACCCCCAAAGCTCAACAAAACAAAAAACGGCTCCAAACTTTTCTCCATATAAATGGAATGATTGTTCTACAATATCGATTTTTTTGTTTTTTTCTAATTGTTTATTATAAAATGGAGTCATATATTTGTCACACCATTCGATAGCTATAACTTCCTTTTCACAAGTAGGGGTAAATTCAATATTTCCATTTGCAGAAAATGGAGCAAATTCATTGTTATTCCATTTTATATATACTTCATCGCTCTCTGTACAAGAAATTTGCTCATTGGCTGTCAAGTTTAATACCAACTGAAATCTGTGTCCTGCATACATAGGGTGGATGGTTATCAATACAGCTCCAGTTGATGTGTTTTTTACACATTTTTCTTGGCCATCCATGTATAGAGTCCAATTGTATTTTATATCTTTTAGATATTCAATGTTTTTGCATTCGGCCTGGATAGGTATATTTATAGGTTCACCTGCCTTGAAATATAAATTATTATTTTTCAAGACTAAATTTATAGAAATGTCTTCATTTGATTTCATTCAATATTGGATTAAGATAAACGAATTTTTTTCGATTTACTATTAGCAACGACTTCTTTACCTGAACTTAAAAGTAAATTTTCTTTTGTACTCTGAATTTCAGTTTTTTCTGTGATTTCAGTCATCGTTTTAGCATTCAGTTGGTATTCATTTTCTACCTCAGTTTGCATTTCTTTAGTACGACATACAAGAAGTTCATCACCTTGAATGGTGGTAACCTTGGATGCGAGAAGTTCAAGATTATTGTTTGCAGAAACAACAATGTCTTTAGACTCTATTATTATCTTTTCTTGGGAAGAAATGGAGATTGCTTTATTTTTTGTATCTAATCTTATGATATTATTTTCCTTATCAGTTATAGTAATCCCCCATTGTCCGTCTTCATCATCATTGAACTCCAGTGTATGTCCGCTGCGCGTGACAATCGTTTTAATGTGGTTGTCCGCATTACCTCCTTCGCCGTTGTTTTTGTGGAACATGCTTCCACTGACATAAGGTCTGCAAGGATCTCCCAGTTCAAAATCTACCATTACCTGGTCTCCAATCTCAGGTACAAATACGAATCCCCGGTTCTTGGATACCGTTTCGCTGCTTCCTGCATCAAGGCTCCGTACCCTTATCCAGTTTGTGGTCTTGTTTCTGCTTTTCTGCCATGCAAATTGCACCTGTACACGACCTAAGTTTTCCGGGTCGGCATTGTCTGTCACTTCCGCCAGCATGGCATGTGCGACCGGCATCCGCATGTCCTCCGTCGGGATGTATTCCATACTTGCAGGAATGCCTTTGAACGAGTTGGCATAACCTCCACTTACTTCAATTCTATGTGTTAATTCCACAATGCGGTAACGTCCCATATCCCGACGCTTGCACATGTTTGACGGAATCTGCACTACGACTGGTTCACCGATACGTACACGGCATGTTTTCGTATTTCCTGTCATCCAGACAAGTGAGGCG
>PPYF01028416.1_pt1 | contig 22250 bp, 24 predicted proteins | sample 1559871 | NCBI WGS metagenome assembly PPYF01 (sample SAMN08240021, study PRJNA423297) | Human gut metagenome, whole genome shotgun sequencing project.
GGAGGTGGATTCGAACCACCGAAGCAATTTGCAGCAGATTTACAGTCTGTCCCCTTTGGCCACTCGGGAATCCACCCATTCAAGTCGCATTACTGCGCCTGACAATATCGTATTATATACCATCTTGTTTCAAAAATCAAGAGATTTTTTATTAAATTTTGATTTGTTTGCAGAACAGACGCACCCTAAGAGAGCCGATACCCTATATTTGTGACTCTATCGCTGCGGGTTGAATGTTCGCTTATATGCTCACATTCAATCTCGTTCTAAGGCCACAAATATAGGGTATCGGCTCTCTTGGGATGCTGGCTATGGCTACTAAAGCAAAATGAAAATTTAATGTTGGAGGATTTGAGGAGACACCAGAAGTTTATGGCTACTTAAGAAACTAGATAAGGAAAAACTGAAAAGCAAGAATTTAATTGTATTGACATTTTCTTACTTTATAATTATAATATAATTATGAGTGATATCAAATTTCAATGGAACGACAACAAGAATAAAATTAATCAGAAAAAACATAAGATATCATTCGAAGAAGCACAAAGCGTATTTTTTGATGAGGAAGCTTTAATCATTGACGATCCAGAACATTCATTAGAGGAGGAACGTTTCATAATTTTAGGTCTTAGCAAAAAGGCTAATCTTCTGGTTGTCTGTCACTGCTATAGAGAATCCGATACAATTATACGCATTATATCTGCAAGAAAAGCTACTGTAAGAGAAACTATATCTTATAATAAGAATCTATTTTAATGGAGGAATGTATTATGAAAGATGAATATGATTTTACAAAAGCCAGAAAGAATCCATATGCTAAGAAGTTAAAACAACAGATTACTATTAATATTGATGTGGACACAATAGATTATTTCAAAGAACAATCCAAGCAGTCAGGGATTCCTTATCAAACATTAATCAACTTATATCTCGCTGATTGCGTAGCACAGAAAAGGCAATTGCAAATGACGTGGAAATAGTAATTTGCCAGTGAAATAATAATTGCCACAGGCAAGAAGACGCTCCCAAAGAGAGCAGGTATCCTATATTTGTGACTCTATCACTTGCGGGTTGAATGTTCGCCTCCGCGCTCGCATTCAATCCTCGTTCTAAGGCCACAAATATAGGATACCTGCTCTCTTTGGGAGCTGTGTTTTGGCTGGAGATGGAATTACTATTTCACGTTGGGGTGATCTGGAGAATCGCCAGAAGATTATGGCTTTTTAAAAAGTTGAGTCATAAGAGTTCGATACTTATATTATTGTTTTAATATGTAAAAATAATATTTTTTCTTATGGATTTCTGTGTCAATTCTTTGAAATTTAGTTTCTCAGATAGCTTTATTCTCCTGTCTTCTCCCACAAATCTTTCCACAAATTTGCTCGGACAGCCAAGAAACAGAAGTGTGAGAATCCAATCCTCTATATTTGTGGTCTGGGAGCTACGAGACTATAATAAAATGTTAGAAAAGGCCGGTATTAAAATTATTGATTTTGATGACTTTGTGTTTTGTACAACTGAGTCAAAATCAATAACTTTAATACCGACCTTTTCTTAGAATACTACTTCTCGTAGCGACGAAAATCACAAATATAGAGGATTGGATTCTCACACTTCGTCTGTTTACTCACCCCGACAAATTACTATTTTTCTATCTCTACTGCTTTAAGAAGAATCGCCGATACTCTAGGCAGTGTGATATCCAGCACTCCCGATGTTACGGGATGTACTTTCTTCTCCATTGTGTATCCTTCCTCATTACTCATGATGACTTCTACCATCTCTTCGTCATCTGTAACTCCAACCTCCCATACGGAGACTTTGACTCTTGCTTCGTCAAAACCAGAGTTGATTAAGACAACCATTTTCTCGGTGTCGGTGAAACGTCCGTAACCGAGAACTTTGAAGCCGCCATAAAGATATTTGAGGGAGCCTTTCATTAAAGCTTCTTCTTCCTTATGGATGGCGATAATATCTCTGTGGTACTGAATGAGATTCTGGTCTTCTCTTCCCCACGGATAGGTTCTTCGGTTATCCGGGTCAGTCCAGCCGCACAGTCCAGCTTCATCACCGTAGTAAAGGGTTGGCGCACCCGGCCAGGTCATCTGAATCATGACAGCAGCACGCATAATACCTTTGTTAACATTCTGGTTGGCGGCTTCCGCTCCCATACTTGCAGTATGTCCCACAGTCTGGTTCGTTCTTGTTAAGAAACGGGAATGGTCGTGGTTAGAAAGCTCATTCATGGAAACCATGAGTGACGGATACTGGAATCTTGACATATGATATACCATTGCATCTACAAATGCCTGCGTATTACCAAGAAGATCTCCCCGCCGTTCATCGCTATGCTTTTCCATTCCGGTTAAAAACCAGGTAACTGGTTCCATAAATGCACTGTAGTTCATAATGGTATCCCACTGGTCACCCATAAGCCAGGAACCGGCATCTTCATAATGCTCTGCTAAAATGATAGCTTCAGGATTGGCTTCTTTTACTGCCGTTCTGAAGTCTCTCCAGAACTGGTGATTGAAGTCCTCGCTCTGTCCTAAGTCTGCCGCTACGTCAAGACGCCATCCATCCGCATTATACGGAGGGGAAACCCATTTTCTTCCTACATTTAAAATATAGTCATAAAGCTGTCTGGATTCCTCATAGTTCAATTTTGGCAGGGTTTTGTGTCCCCACCAGCCATCGTAGTCATCGTTATACGGCCACGCATTCTGATTATAGAATTTAAAGAAATGGCGGTATGGGCTGTTTGCATCGACAAATGCACCTTTTTCATAGCCATATTGATTCTCATAGATACGTTCTGCGTCCATCCATTTATTAAAGGAACCGCAGTGATTAAATACACCGTCAAGGATAACTCGCATCCCTTTTTTATGCACTTCTTCTACGAAATGAATGAAAAACTCGTTACTTGCCTCAAGATTGCGTTTGTCTGTGACACGGGAAATATATTTACTTGCGTTCATGTTATTATTTTCCCAGTCTGGAAGTGTATTTCCCTCGTCCACAACAATTTTTCCATAATGAGGGTCAATATAATCGTAATCTTGAATATCATATTTATGATTGGATGGTGACACAAAGATTGGATTTAAATAAATGACATCGACTCCGAGTCCTTTTAAATAATCCAGATGGTCAAGAACACCCTGCAAGTCTCCACCGTAGAAGTTGCGCACATCCATTTCTTCCGGGTAGCGATACCAGTCATCTATCTTTTTCGATGGCTGATTGATATAAATATACTCTCTGTTTAAAACATCGTTAGACGTATCACCATTGGCAAATCTATCTACATAGATCTGATAGAAAATCGCACCTTTCGCCCAGTCTGGTGTAGAAAATCCCGGTGTGACTTTGTAATTAAAGAAAGGCTCTAAATCTCTTGCAGGGCCTTTCTTGTTGAAATAACAGCAGGTACCTCCGGAATGAATCTCAAAATAGTAATCCGCTATCTCTGTCCCCATAAAAAAGCTGCTCTCATAGAAATCGAATCGCTCTGTTTTAGAAGCAATCTGCATCTCCTTTTTCTCACCATTTACACACAAGAATACATGCTCTGCATTCTCTCTTGCGGTACGGAAACGAACAGTAACTTCGTCTCCTGTCTTTGGCTCGACTGGATTCATATAGTTGCTGCTTCCATCTGTAAATAACGCCTGGAAATTCAATACTGGTTTCGTATGATAGCTGTAAAATTGCAATTTCTCTGCTGCGGAAAGATTTCGTATTAGATTTTGAACCATCTCCATAATAACTACCCCTCTGCTGTTTGTTTTTTCATTTCTGTCTACTTACACATTTATTATAATAATTCAAATTTCTATTCGCAAAAGCAAATTTTCCAAGTATACTTTATGAGCTATATCGCCAAAACTTACAATACCGAAGGTATTCATAAAAATGAATATCTTAATTGCACTCTCACGAACAGACTTTGAATCTTTGTTTTTTACTTTCTATTTGCCGGTTCTACGTTAATTGATTTACCTTTAATCTTTACGTTTTTCATTGCTTCTAATACATCAGATGCAACTTCACGTGGTACTTCTACAAAAGTATATTTATCGTACAAGTCAATTGTTCCTACTAAATTACCTGAAATTCCGGATTCTCCGGCAATCGCACCTAAGATATCACCTGGACGGATTCCCTGTTTCTTTCCGATGTTGATAAACAGACGAACCATTCCTTCTTCTGCACCGGTATCTCCAAAGTCTTCTTTATTACTTCCAGCGTCTTTGCCGTCTGCAGTTCCAAGAATCTCTGCAAGGAAAGCTGCGGCAACGTCCATTGCTGTGTAGTCTTTCTCATTTACAAAATCTTCTACCATGTCAATGTATTTGTTTAAGTTCTGGTCTTCGATATAGTGGTCAATACGATCAAAAATTTTCTCTACTCTTGTCTCTGTTACATCGTTAAGAGATGGAATTGGCTGTGCCTTGATCTTTGCCTTGCAGTAACGGCGGATGTCTTTTAACTTGTAAACTTCTCTTCCTACAACAAAACTGAATGCCATACCAGTTCTTCCGGCACGTCCAGTTCTTCCAATACGATGTACATAGTATTCTTCATCCTGTGGAAGGTCGTAGTTAAATACGGCATCTACATCGTCTACGTCAATACCTCTGGCAGCTACGTCTGTCGCTACGAGGATATCTGTCTTGCCGCTTCTGAAACGGTGCATAACGCGGTCACGCATGGTCTGCTTCATATCGCCGTGAAGCCCTTCTGCAAAATATCCTCTTCCCTTAAGGTCTGCAACTAACTCGTCTACACCCTTCTTTGTATTACAGAATACTACAGACAGCTTTGGATCGTAAATATCAAGAAGTCTTGATAATACTTCGCTCTTGTTCTTTGGGCGAACTTCATAGTAGTACTGTGTGATATTTGGAACGGTCAGTTCCTTTCTGATTACTTTGATAATCTCCGGATTCTGCTGGTATGCTCTTGCAAGCTCCATGATTGGCTTTGGCATTGTTGCGGAGAAAAGCATTGTCTGTCTTTCTTCCGGCACGCCATTTAAGATTGTCTCGATGTCCTCACGGAATCCCATATCGAGCATCTCATCTGCCTCGTCTAATACAACTGTATGAATATTGTCAAACTTCACAGTCTTTCTTCTCATGTGGTCCATCATACGTCCCGGTGTTCCAATAATAATCTGTACGCCAGCCTTTAAGGAACGAATCTGTTTGGAAATCTCCTGTCCGCCATAAATTGGAAGAATCTTTACGGATGACATATATTTTGCAAGCTTACGAATCTCATCAGCAACCTGAATAGCCAGCTCTCTTGTAGGACAGAGAACAATTGCCTGTGGTTTCTTAAGCTTAGGATCCACTTTCTGTAAAATAGGAATACCAAACGCTGCAGTCTTACCTGTTCCTGTCTGCGCCTGTCCAATTACGTCCTTTCCAGAAAGTTCTACCGGAATCGCTTTTGCCTGGATTGGGGACATTGCCTCAAATCCCATGTTAGCAACCGCTTTTAAAATTTCCGGTTTTATATCAAGTTCTGTAAATTTTACTGTCTCCATGTAATGTCTCTCTTTCTATTTTTAAGGATGCAATAAAAATTTTAAATTTTTTATAAAACTGCAACTATACTCCCATGCATTTAAACCATAATTTTTATATAATTGAATCTGAATTATAAAAAATTTATAAACTTCCTATTGCAAAAAAAAAGCTCTATCATCCAACAGGAAATAGAGCTAAGTTAACGGCACTCTTGTCTTTAACTGTTATCTACATTTTCTTCTTATTTATCATAGCACAGGTAAAAATAGCCGTCAAATAGAAAATTACCGCCTTTTTTCTTCTAAAGTACAGCACTTTTCCACATTTTTTATTGATGCGGTGCATTTTCCCACATTTTAATGTAAAGTTCTTCCCTTCTGTCATTCTTCATAGGAAATGTTTTGCGCATTTCTTTGATTTCTTCTGGATTTATGTCTCCGATCAGCAAACATTCTTCTTCTCGGATTGTTGTCACCGCTTCCCCATTTGGAGAGTAAATAGCCGAATGTCCGTTATAATGCAGGCCATCCCCCTCTCCTGTTCGGTTTACGCCAACCATAAATACCTGATTTTCAATCGCCCTTGCTTTAAGGAGTGTATCCCACTGGTCGATTCTTGACTTTGGCCAGTTCGCTATCACAAAAATAATCTCACTCTTTTCTGAACTAATCTGGAAAATCTCTGGAAACCGCAAATCATAGCAGACAAACGCTCCAAGTGTTGTTCCTTTCCATTCCACAGACTTTAACTTTCTGCCGCCCTGATAGTACTCCCCCTCAAATCCATAAGAAAATGGATGAATCTTCGCATAATTTAACTTTAACTCTCCATTCTCTGCGATTCCTAAGCGATTATAATAATGATTCCAGTCTGGATGTTCCTTCAGACGTCTCTCCGGCACCGGTTCTGTATATCCAAAAACAGTCAATATCTTATATTTTTTACTCATTTCCTCAAAAAAATGTTTCTGATTTTCAGATTTTTCTCCTGTCTCTTCCACATTCATTGAAAAACCCGTCAGCGTCATTTCCGGAAAAACAAGACAGTCTACCTGATTCTCCTCGGCTTTCTTAAAAAATTGTTCTACTTTCTTCTTATTATCTTCAATATTTTCCCAGCTTATGTCCATCTGAGCCATTCCAATTCGCATGGTAAATCCTCTTCTTCTTTCTTTTGTCTTTGTTTTATATTAACTTTATTTACTCTTTGCAGCTATTTTTCAATTATCCTTTAAACATATCAGTTTTGTCTTCTATATATCTACATTATTTTTAATAAAACTTTTGAGCGCATCCTTGTCAATATTTATTACTTTTTGTTTATTTACTCTTTGTTTCTCTTAAATTCTAATTTATTCGCCTAAATCCTCTTGTTCGTATTTTTTTCTCAAAAACCCCTCTTGAAATTGCGAACCTCTTGTGATAATATTCATATTAATGATACATAGTTTTTAAAACTACATTATATGATATTTATATGGATTTTAATTTTTTAACCGGATATACAACCTTTCAAATCGTGTGAATGCAATGTTTTGAAAAGCTGCAATTCCATTCAGGATAAGAAAAATTATTTTCACTTATCCATTTATGTATTCTCAGAATCTTTCTGTATTCTTTTTTGCAAGAAAAATTCCAGAAATGCATATTCTATGACAGGAGGTTATCATTATGAACAAAACAAATAAAAAGTTTAAAGATCCCGGCAGTGCCATTACTCATTTAATCGCTATGATCGGTGCAGTTATCTGTGCTTTTCCACTTATCGGCAAAGCAGTACACACGAATAATTCCATCGTTGTTTTTGCCATGAGTGTATTTATCAGCAGCATGATTCTTCTCTACGGAGCAAGCACCCTTTACCATTCTTTAGATATTTCAAAAAAGGTAAATCTTTTCTTCCGAAGAATCGATCATTCCATGATTTTCGTACTGATTGCCGGTTCCTACACACCAGTTTGCCTACTGGCACTCGATAGAAAGCAGGGAATTCCGCTGCTTGTCCTTGTATGGGCTACTGCAATCATCGGCATTATCATAAAGATATTCTTTATTAACTGCCCGCACTGGGTAAGCTCTATCATCTATATCGGAATGGGCTGGACATGTGTACTTGTCTTCAAGCCACTCCTTGCCAGTCTGCCAGCCAGTGCATTTGCATGGCTCCTTGCCGGAGGCATCATTTACACTGTCGGCGGTATTATCTACGGATTAAAGCTTCCGATTTTTGATAAGCTTCCAAAGGACTTCGGCAGCCACGAGATTTTCCACCTGTTCGTTATGGGCGGAAGCATTTGTCACTTCATCTTTATGTATGCTTATTTGATGTAGGGTTGCTGCTACATTTTTTCAGTTATTGATAACAGGCTACATGACTATTAATTTATATCATATAAAAGGCTATCGTCCATATAGTTATCTGACCTCAAGATAACTTATAACACACTTTATATGATTAAATCAATAAAGATTCAGAAAAAGCCCGCTTCATTCACAGCTATCTCCCAAAGTATCTTTAAAAAATACTCTGGTGGCTATGAATAAGAGCGAGCTTCTTTTGTCTGGAAAGCTGCTTAATCGCATACTCCCTTTGCATCGCTTCCTGCTTCGTGTCATACTCCTCAAAATACACCAGCTCCACCGGGCGGCGGTTCTTCGTATACTTGGCACCTTTCCCGCTGTTATGTGCCTCCATCCTTTTCTTAAGATTATTCGTCCAGCCGGTGTACAGAGTTTCATCACTGCATTTTACAATGTATGTATAATTTCCTTGATGTTGCTTTTGTTTGTCAGTTTCTTTCATTATCTTTTACCAATTATCGCTTTTCTATTGTTTTATCCTTCTGCCTTTTTTATGATTTTCTTCTACAGTTTATCAATTCAAACTTTTTATTATTTCCTGCCACTACTTTTTATCGCAAGCACTTTATTATTTGATTCTTTACCCCAAAATATCCTATTATCTTTTGCTACTACCTCTTGTCATAATCAATTTTGTGATTTAGTATAACACATTTTTTCCTATCTGTACTTTCTTTTTGGGGAGCTCACTCTCGTAAACTCCCCTATTTTCATCAGCCGGAACAATCAGTAAATCATACAATATCGTAAAAATAGCAAAAACACAAAGTTAGTTATCAACATATAAAAAACGAGAAGGATACATGTTAGAAAATTCCGGCTGTATTTTTATAAGACTCATTTTTGCAAATTCCTTATCTTCACAACTATTCAGAAGTGATTTTACCTAAAACCATTTTTCTTCTGAATAGTTATTCATATTACTATATGCAACGGGAAATCGGACGTTCCTTATACTCGAAGATATTTCACTGGATTCACTGTCTTATCCTTATACGTCATCTTAAAAAATACATTCGGTCCTTCTAACACAAAAGACTTTGTTGGCTCTGCAACTGTTCCAAGAACATCGCCTTCCTGAATGTCATCCCCAATCTCATAGTCAACATTGTCCAGTTGTCCACAATATGCCTTATAGTAATTCCCAAGTAAAATCGTTACCACTTTGCCATAACGGTCGGTATCTTCAATATTGACAACTCTTCCATTCGCCGGAGAGACTACTTCCTCTCCAACCTTTGCTCCAACAATAATTCCATCATTGCAGGCATACTGATCAAGTGTTGTATAATACACTGTCGCATCCATACTGTAAGGGAGAATAATATTGCCCATTACCGGCCAGGTTAACTTTTTCTTTCCGTTATAATTGTATACCGAATCACCACTTGCTCCACTGTTCTCTGCGTTATTTCCTGCATTTTCTTTTGTTCCACTTATATTATTTTTCGTATTATTTTCATCTTTTGTATCTGCGTCATCCTGTTCTGAAGAACTGTTTCGCCCTGAATTATTACTGTATTTTGTTTCTTCGCCGTTATCCTCTGCATTACTGTCTAATGTATCAGTCCCGTTCTGGCCTTCTGCTCCCGGCTCCACATCCATATCATTATTCGCTGCGGAATCCGCTGAATTTGTTGCTGAACCTGTATCATTCCCCGACACTGGACCAATTACATCGTTACTTTTCTCTGTTGTTTCTGTCTTTGTCTTGTTATCAGACTTGCCCCCATCGGCATTGCCTATTTTAATATTGTAGGCAGTAAGCACTGATAAGATTAAAAAAGCTGCAATCACCAAACTTGAAATATATTTTTTTGGGAATAAATTATTTGGTCTTTTCATTTCATCACCTCTGGGTATAGTCTTTACCAGAAAAATGAAATTTATACATGGAATTTTGCTGCAGGCAATGAACAGACGAACCATTGCGACCGAATCCTCAAATACTCCAAAGTGGATTCTGATTTTCCTTCAGCAACCACTGTCAGAAACATCGAAATCCCATCGTCCATATTTGTGGTCTCGGAGCAAGTGTTGGATGCGAGCGCATAAGCGAGTGACCATGCGGAGTTTTCCGTTATAGTTTTCTAAATAGAAGTTGGTGGAATTCAGGGCAAAGATTTTCTTCCATTCTTCTCCTGTCCACTTATTATCCTTTGCTGTAATTTCCTGTACGAATCCATTCTCGGTATGTTTTGTGATTTTCAGGCTGCTTTTTAATATTTTTATATTCTGGCTTTTATCTGTTTTGGCGAGATTGCCGCTCTTATCTGCTTTTGTAAGTTTTTGCAGCACCTCATCATAAGGAAGAACCTTCACATCCATGTAATCTGGTGATTCTACATCCTGGCTGCTGTCCACACTGATCAAATATGGTACGGCTACGGAGTACATTTCTTCTGAAGAAACTGTTTTTCCAATGCTAACCTCATGATAAAGTGCATCGGCATATTTATTCTCGTAAGTAAGCACCTGTCCAAAAGTTGCATCGGAAGCATCCTCGAGTTTTTTCTTTATTTCCAAATACGCTTTCCGCCCATTATTCTCTTCTAATTCTTTCATGGAAATGTAATCGAGATTTAGATTTTCTTGTCTGATATTCTGATATTTCCTGTTTATGATTTCTGTGCTTTGTACGCCTTTTACATTATCTGAATTTTGTATACCGACTACATTTGTTGTATTACCTGAATTTTGTGTACTTGCTGCATTTGCTATGTTTCTCGTTTTTTGTGCCGCTGTTATATCTGTTTCACTACCTACTTTTTTACTATTACTTTCACCGGAAGCTGCCTTCACAAAATTTGTTCTGCAAACAATCATCCACGCTTTCAATGCTTCCTCCTCTTTTATGTAGGATAACTCGGAAGCAGCCATACCGATGACAAATTGTTCTCCGTCCATCTTTTCTCCATTTTTCAACTCCACAGTGATTCCCATATTCCTGTCCGCAATCCCCATATTCCCGGAGATGAGAAGGGTTGCGATGGTGGGGATGAGAAGCGCACCGAAGATGAAAAGAATGTATAAAGCTAATTTCTTCATTGTATATTATATGCAAAAATTTTGATTCATATAACTAGAGCGTGCAGATTACAGAAATGATTTTCCAAACACGCTCTAAGCTGATGCATCGTAAAAACGGACTTTTCAAAATAATCTATTGATTCTTCGAGCATAATATAATAAAATAAAGGTACTAAAAACCGTACTTTTTTTGGTACAGAAAGGAGATATGTATGATAGCAACAAAGCAAATGGACCTTAGGGCAAATATTAAAAAGTATTTTGATTTAGCATTTAACGGTGAAACAATCGTCGTATCAAGAAAAGAAAATAAAAATGTAGTTGTTATTTCGGAACAGGAATATAATGAACTTCAAAGAGCAAAGCGTAATGCAGAATATTTAGCCAAACTAGATAGAAGCTTTGCACAGTTAAAAAAAGGCGAAGTTATCATGAAGTCTATGGAAGAATTGGAGCACATGGCAGATGAATGATTTCACTTTTACAAAGGAAGCATTTGAGGATTATCTCTATTGGCAGGTTCAGGACAAGAAAATAGATAACTACTATTTAATTCATTAAAACAGACGCCCGAGAGGCGAACCGACACCCTATATTTGTGACTTTAGTCGCGGCGGTTTGAATGTTCGCTCTTGCGCTCGCATCCAAACCTTGCTCCGAGGCCACAAATATAGGGTGTCGGTTCGTTTCTCGGTCTGTCTTTGACTGGATTTTGTTTAAATTAAGATAGTGGTTGCGGGAATTTTGAGAAGGAAGTTGCAGTTCTCTTCTTGCCCTAAAATTATTGTGAATAAATACTTTGTCGTTAAATTGAAGTGGTAAGGGTAGAAGGCTAAAGTTTTTGTCCCCAAATCCTCCCACTTGCTGTTTAATTCATCTTCTACAGCCACAGCACAGAAGCCAGGAAACCAAATCCTCTATATTTGTGGCCTGGGAGCAAGTGTTGGATGCGAGCGAGTGGAGCGAACATTCAACACGCTGCGACGAAAGTCACAAATATAGAGGATTTGGTTTTCTGGCTTCGTCTGTAGTTCGTCTAATGAATTAAATAGAAAAATTCTAACGTGATCCCAGTATACACTGGATAGCATCTACCAACCCATAGTAATCCTCAATGAGTTTATCCAAATGCTCCTTCCCTGCTGGTTCAAGATGATAATATACTCGAGTCTGTCTACGACCTACCAACTCCTTACGGTCTGTAATAAAGCCCTGGTCAAGCAAACGATACAATACCGGATACAATGTTCCTTCTTTCAGAACAATCTGTCCTCCAGTCTTTTCCTTTATCGTCTGTGTAAGCTGATAGCCATAGCAATCATCTTCTTCTAATACTTTCAATATTAACATTTCTATTCTGTAAAGGTTTCTATTTGCCATATAATAATCGCTTTCTGTTCGTAATGTTACATAATGTTATTAGTATACACTTTAGTCTTCGTTGAAATCAAGACAGAATTCAAAATATAATGGAATCTACTATAGAAATCCTTGAAAATGCTTTAAATCTATATTTATTTCAACTTTCCAGAAGCAGTACAAGTTAATTTTAAATTAGCATTGATAGTTTGAACAGCACTACCATCAATATATTTTTTAGCTGTTACCTGTCCTATTGCTGAACTTCCTGAGGCATAATGATTGGTTTTAGTTATTTTCCAATTAGAATTTAAAACACTTGTATCTAAAGAAGTACTTATACATTTTGCACTTGTTCCTGTATATGTATAACTTGCATGGAGAATTGCTTTCCACAGCACTTTACCTGAAGATGTTTTGGCTGTATATGTCTTAGTTCCTGTTTTTTTGGAACTTCTAAAAACCTCTGCATGCTCTGATACTACAACATAAGATTCAAGATAACTGCCATCTTGAAAAACTTCCTCTACAATCGTATCATATTGTTTCTGATTTTCTATAACATCTGATGCAAATATTGGTGACTGAACACAACATAACAATACCATACCTAATACAAAACATTTAAATATTTTTTTCATTTATTCTTCCTCCTCAACAGTACTTTCAATATAAATCACTTTATTATCTTTTCCATCTAAATACGCTAAATAAATCAATGTACTTCTATATACAAAAAATCCTGTTAATATGATAATCAACACCATCAATATTTTTTTCAAATATTTTGAAAAACACGCCCTATCAATAAGCCTATCTTCATCCTCTAAACTATCATAATACGATTTAACTATGTCAATCGGTGTTCCAAACCGCTCCTCTATCTGTTTGTAAGTTACATCTGGATTCTCCTGTGCGTATTCTTCTATCTGACGTCTTAATCTTTTTAAAAATTGTCGTTCTTCCTTTCCATAAACAGGAAAACAGTTTTTGCATCTGCGAATATATTTCTTTACCATCTTTCTTTTCCTTTTACTATAATTTTTCTATTTATTTTATATTAACACTATCTATTTTTTCACACAATACCTTTTTCAAAAAAGTATTTGTTGACATTTGTATTTATTCAAGTTATTATAATAATAGATTTAGCTAATCTAATACTACAAACATATTCAGCTGAAATTAATGATTCCACAAAATTTTGAGTATCATGTCTGCAAAACTATGACATAGTACTTTGAATAATAAGTGGTCAAAAAGGAGATGAACGAAATGAAAAAAAACATATTGAGGACAAGTATTATTAGTTTAATGATGTTTATCATATCAGCAATTCCTGTAATGGCTCAAACTAAAAAATATTCATACGATTTGGTTGTTGGAGGAAGTGAAACCAAATATGTAGCAACTAAAGCTGGGGGAAGTAGTTTTGAAAACAAATATTATGTAACACAAGATTTTGTTGCTCAGCCAACTGGTTCGACAAGATATTTTTCCTATCATTCTCGCTATAAAGGAAATCAAGTATCTAACGGATTAAAATTAGCAGAAAATGATAGAAAACAACATAACAACACATACCATTCTGGAAAGGCTGTTGCTAATAAAAGTTATAAACTATACTGTAAATGTACAGGAAACGGACATACAACCAGCAAATCAACAGTAACAGGAAAATGGACACCATAACAACATAATAAAGAATACATACAGGTGAAATTTTACAGGAGGTTAGCTTGCTAATACCTCCTGTATTTTTTAGGAGTGTTATCGCTATGAGAAGAAAAATTTACATTATAGGCATTCTATGTGGAATATTACTGTTAACTGGCTGCGAAAAAGGAAAAAATATTTCTAATAAAGCAGAACAAATAACTTCCAATGTAATTAAAAAAGCCTCATATAAAGATGGGGATACTATTCAGAAACAAATAGATACAAATATAAAAATTAATGCGGAGGTAAATATTCCAGAAAGTTTACAATCATTAAAAATAAATAAAACAAAGGCATATCGTCCTAATCTAAATGAAAAAAACATTAAAGAAATATTTTTTCAAAAAAATGACAAGTTATTTAAAAATATAGATTCAGGTTATAACAGTAGAGAATTTGGAAAATATGATTCGATTTGTTATACATCAGCAGACGGTGCTAGTTTAATCTATGAACCTGCCGATATAGAGTATTCTAATTTAAATAGAGAATATTATTTAAACTGCCTATTTACGGATCCCCAATTCGAAGATTATAATCTGGACCGATATCCACAGTCAGAAGAATTATCCTTTGCAAAAAAAGAAAAAGTTTTTCAAAAAATAAAAAAAGTTTTTGATACTTTAAATATTCCTATTTCAGAGGATTATACTTCTTATTCATTGAATCATAAACAATTAAAAAAAGAAGAAAAAGCGATGGATTCAAATGGCAACATACATACAGAAAATGAGAAAAAATCTTGGAAAGAAGATGATGATGCCTATTATTTTATTCTTCACCAAGAAATTAATGGTGTACCAATTGAGCAGAGCGGCTATGGAGACGGGTATACTGGAACAGGAGTAGAAGAAACTAAACTTGAAGTTATTTATGGCAAAAAAGGCTGGATATCTTTTGAAGAACAGTGGGGATATAGCTTGGAACAAACTGATACTGTCTGGAATATAATTCCAGTAAAAAAAGCCTTAGAATATTTCCAGAAGAAATGCGATATGTTAGTGTTGAATGAAAAATGGAATATTTCAGAAATTTCATTAAAATTATTACCCGTTTTTAAAAAAAATAATGACTATGAAATAAGACCAGTATGGCTTTTTGAGGGAGATAGCCTTGATCAAGATAAAAAAGAACATAAAATAACAATAATTTTTGATGCAATAACAGGAAAGGAAATTACGACATAAATGCAACTGTTTTATGTTATAAAAGCCGATTTTTTACGTTGGTTTGGAAAGAAAAATTTTATAGTAGGATTTATTTCTATATTAATATTAAACTATTTCATTGTATTGCAAAATATAGAAGGATTCAAAGAAAGTAATATTATTAATCTAGTATTTTATTACATGGAAGACCCATTTTATATTATTAATTTTATAGTAGTGGCATCAATTATGGGAACATCTTATTGTGAAGAAAAGGAAAGTGGATATTTTACTTTTTGGATAAAACGCTGTAATGAAAAAAAATATATTTTTTCTAAAATAATTAATAGTTTTTTTAGTGCTTTTTTGTTATTAGCGTCAGGAATGTTTTGCTGGATTTTAAGTTTAGGAATTATGCTCCCATGGAAGGATAACTCATCCGATCAATTTCAAGTAATAATTGAACAAGGAATGGGTAATCTTTTAAAAAATGGCCATTATATACAATACTACATATGGTATTGTGTTGGAGTAGGAATGATGGCGGGTGTTCTTTCAACAGGCACTTTTGTTATTTCTCTGTTTGTAAAAAATAGAACAGTTGTTATTATTTTTGGGGCGGTATTATTTTATTTGAATGTGTCATATTTACAGAGTATAGCTAAATTCTTCTCTTATTGGAATATGGAACAGATTTTTTATTTTCCTTATGGTAGTCATCTATCTGATTATTGGATTATATTGCGAGCAGTTATTTATGTGATAATCCATATGTATATTTTTACAATAGTATCGTATTGGCAACTAAAAAGGGAGCGAAGAAATGGTTAGAATATGTATGCATATAGTTAAATACAATATAAAAAAATGGAAACAAAATTATAATATACTTCTTGGTTTAATATATCTCCTTATAATTAGTGATATGATGTTTAGACCCGCCAGGAAAATAGTTGAACAATTAGGTTTTTCTCCTAACATATCTTCTTTTTCATTAATATGGAATTCAACATTTTTTATATTATTATTCTTTTTAGGCGTAATTTTATTTTACAGTGATGCTCCTTTTCAAGACTCAATGACTTCTTTTGTGATGATTCGTTGTGGAAAAATCAAATTTATGATTGCACAAATTTGTTATATATTTTTGTTAGGAATTTTAATACCAGGAGTATTTTTCCTCATTCAATATATTTTTTTATTACCAACTGAAGCAGACGGATGGGGAAAATTCTGGGGAACAATTGCACAAACTAATATTGCAGAAGAAGCAGAATGCCGCCTACAATTTGATTATCATATTCTTTGGGAATACGAACCAAAAGAAGCTTTTATAATAACTTTTTTTACATGTATATTTTTAACAACAATTACAGGCTTATTCATATATTTGTTTAGCCTTTTTCAGATGAAAACATTGGGTATTTGTTTAATATCTCTCTTTATTATTCTTCCTAGCGTAGTTGATACACTAAACTATACTACTTTTTACTGGATTTCTCCATATTCATGGATTTGTTTGGATACAACTGCGAAAGAATATAATGGCATACTTCCCTCAGTGAGCTATACATTTTTGATGCTTTTTCTAATTACTATAGTTTTAATTTTGTTAATTATATTGAGAATAAAAAAAGGAAAAGAAAGTTTGATGGTGTAGTTATGATTCGGCGAGGATAATAGTTGTTATGTAGATATTTTACTATAAAGCATATAAGGAGATTGAAAATGAATATAATCGAATTAAAAGATATAAGTAAAAGTTTTTCTGGGAGAAAAGTTCTTAATCAAATTAATTTATCCATAAAAAAAGGAGATATCGTAGGTCTTATTGGAAGAAATGGTTCAGGAAAAACAGTATTAATGAAATGTATTTGTGGCTTTCTAACCCCTGAACAAGGCAGAATTAAATTAAGAGGTAAAAATGTTGATTTTCAAAAAAATAATATAGAAAATATAGGCATTATTTTAGAAACACCAGGTTTTCTTGAACAAGAAACAGCTTTAAATAATTTATGGTATTTAGCAAATCTTAGGAACCTTATTGAAAAAAAAGAAGTAGAAAACGCTATAGAGCGTGTAGGGTTAAACCCCAAAGAAAAAAAGAAAGTAAAAAAATATTCTATGGGAATGCGACAGCGCTTAGGAATTGCACAAGCAATCATGGAAAAGCCCGATATTTTATTGTTAGATGAGCCAACAAATAGCTTAGATGAAAAAGGGGTAGAAACAGTCAGAAAGTTATTTTTGCAATTAAAAAAGGAGGGAATTACAATTTTAATTGCCAGCCATAATATGGAAGATATCTATTGTCTTTGTGATAAAGTATATAGATTGACAGATGGTGTATTGAAAGAAGAATGTATATTATAGTAGTTCATCTTAAATATTATTCTTATCATTGCTTTTCAATTATGAAGCAAAGTATTGATATAATCTAATAAATAATAAAACTCTTTTTCTTGTAATTTTCCAAAACATATCTCCAAGAGATAATCTGTCCCAGAACTGTAGCCTCGAAGCAATGATTGGATGAGACTGAGCATTCAAAACTAAAATCACAGATATAGGACAGATTTTCTCTTGGAGATCGCTTGTTTCACAATACGAGGATATTTTAGTTTCCCTTCCTATTGTAAAATCACAAAAGAATACTTGTAATTTATGACGGAGTTGCATTTACTTTAAAGGCTCATTTTTATATAATATACACATATAGCATAAATCATGATGGATTAGTGTGTGCATTGGTCTGCTTTTTACATTTATTTGCATTTATCTGACAAATCTTGTTCTCTGTGGCTACTTTTTAGCTGTGAAATGAACTGCTGAGATAAATTAGTGGATTGTCTCATTAATTTTTAGTCAACTAACATAGAAAGTTCTTTCTGAATAGTGCAATTTACAAAAGACAGATTGATGGATAACGAAAGGAGGAATCCATGACGAAGGATATGATCAATAACGGGGTTAATTCAGATGATAAGTCCCGTATTATTCAGGAGTATGTTCCGGGTAAGCAGATTACGCTTGCTCATATGGTAACTCGTCCGAAGGCTTCGGTTTATAAGAAGCTTGGTCTGCCGGATGATTATCATGATGCAATCGGCATTTTGACGATTACTCCTTCTGAAGCGACAATTATCGCAGCGGATATTTGTACGAAGGCTGCTTCTATCAAGTTAGGATTTGTAGACCGTTTTTCCGGTTCTGTTATTATTGTAGGTTCTACCTCTAATGTGGAGTCTGCACTTAACAGTGTTATTACTACTTTTTATAATAAGCTTGGTTTTGATACGGTTTCTATTACGAAGACCTGATAAGGATGACAGCTTTAGTCTGATAAATTGTTTTCCACTTTTCTTGTTGACAAGCTTTTATAATTTTACAGATTTTTATGCAGAAGATTTTATAATCTTAAGAATTTTATGTATTTAAATTTGATTCAAGATTGATTTGGAAATTAATTTGTTAGCATTATAGATACACTTTAGTTTGGAGATTATTTTTTTATGAAAATTATGTTGATTGGTCCGTCGGCAGCGGGTAAGACTACGCTGATTCAGCGTCTTATTGATGAGGAGATTAAGTATGATAAGACGCAGGCAGTGGAGTATATTGGCAATTTTATTGACACACCGGGTGAATATATGCAGCAGAGGGGATACTGGGGTTCTTTGACCATCACTTCCCACGATGCGGATATTATCGGGCTGGTGCAGGATTCCAGTAGTGAGGATTGCTGGTTTTCTGGCGGGCTTACAAGTAAGTTTGAGAAGCCGGTTGTCGGTGTTATCACAAAGATTGACAAAGACGATTCAAATCCAAAGCAGGCTCGTTCCTATCTGGAGCTTGCCGGATGTACGACTATTTTTGAGGTGAGTTCCTATACCGGAGAAGGTGTGGAGGCTTTGTCTCAGGGATTCCACGATATGGTGAATAAGTACAGAGAAGAGAATAAAGGCCGCTATGCCGATGATTATTTTGATTAGAACAGGGGGTGGTAGGCTTGATTACACTATCAAAGGAGAATGTCGTTGATTATGTGAAATCAAGGCTTAATTTTTTTAATCTGAACGGGGATATTAAGGTTTCCGCTATCGGAGAAGGCTCTGTAGAGGAAGACGGGGATGGTTTTATTAACTTTGTCTATCGTGTTTCTGACGGAGAGCATCATCTGATCGTAAAGCAGTCTACTCTGGAAGCTCGTTCTAAGGGCAGTTTTACTTTGGATTTAAACCGCTATAAGTTGGAATACGATGCTATGAAAATCTGTGCTGCGATCGTACCGGACCTGATTCCGAAGTTATATGACTGTGATGAGGAGAATCGTGTATTTATTACAGAAGATGTTTCCTATCTTCGAATCTCCCGCTTCCAGCTTTTAAAGGGTGTTACTTATCCAAAGCTTGCAGACCAGATTGCAAGATATATGGCAGCAACACAGTTTTACACTTCTGAATATTATTTAGATACAAAACGTTTTCGTAATCTGAGTGTTCATTTCATGAATACAACTATGCGAAAGATTATGGAAGTTGGTATGTTCCTCACAAGTGTTACACCAGAAGATACGGTTGGACGACCTCTTGACCCGGAATTTGTTACATTTTCCAAGAGAATCTGTGCAGACCCTGCTGTTCTCTTAGCAAGACAGAAACTAAGACATCTTTTTATGTCTAAGGGCGAATGTCTGATTCACTGTGATTTACATACCTCTAATATTTTCGCCAGCCAGACTGAGGCAAAGGTTATTGATATGGAATATGCGTTCTTCGGACCATTTGCTTATGATATGGGATATTTTACCGCGAACTTTATTGCACAGTATGCTGCCGCTGCTTTCCGTCCATTTGAGACAGAAGAAGCTCGTAAGAAATTTAAAGCATACTGTCTGTTTATGATTCGTGAAACCTATGTGAAGTATTGTGAATATTTCACACAGTACTGCAAAGAAGATTCCAAAGTCGAATACCATAACATTCCTGGTCTTGCAGAAGACTTCTGCCTGACTACACTTCGTGAATTTATTGGATTCGCTGCAAGTGCAATGCTTGGTCGTATCTGCGATCTTATTCCATATCCGGATTACGATGATATTGACGATTATGTACAGCGTCACAATGCTAAATGTTTCTCTATCATTTTAAACAGGGAAATGCTTGTAAAATGGGAATCTTATAATTCTATTGATGAATTTATCCAGGATATCCTTACTATAGAAGAAATCTACTGTAGAAATATTAAAGATTTGAAATTATAAAAGGGAGGCACATTATGATTATTCTTACAAAGGAAAATATTCTTTCTTATATAAAAGAGCATGTGCCTTCCCTGCAGTTAAAAGAGCCTGTTAAAGTTTCTATGATCGGAGATGGTGACCTCGGTGAAGACGTGGAGGGGGATGGTTACTGTAACTACGTTTTTCGTGTCAGTGATGCCGATGGATATTCTTATATCGTAAAGCAGTCTACGGAGCACTTAAAGCGCCGTGGGCGCGCCCTCACCCCTACTCGTAACCGCTTCGAGTATGAGATCATGGAACTTCGTGCAAAGATCGTTCCTCAGTACGTTCCGGCGCTGTATCTTGGTGACCCGGAGAATAATGTATTTATTATGGAAGATGTATCAAACCTGAAGTTAATCCGCTTCCAGATGAATAAAAATCATCTTTTCCCGGAACTGGCAAAACAGGGCGCACAATATCTTGCTGCCACACATTTTTATACTTCAGAATTCTATCTTCCAACAGAAGAATACCGCAAGCTGCTCGCTCATTTCATGAATGCAGAACTGCGTGTTGTTATGGAGGACGGTATTTTCCTTCATATTTTTGGCTCCGACCATTACGATGCGGCCTGCGGCCCGGAATTTGAAGAATACTGCAAGTCGATTCGTTTTGACCCAAACCTTGAATTCCAGAGATATAAACTGCGTCACCTCTTTATGAGCAAGTCAGAAACACTGATTCATGGCGATTTCCATACCTCTAATATCTTTGCAGATGATACACATTTGAAAGTTATTGATATGGAATATACTTTCGGCGCACCATTCTCTTATGACCTCGGATTCATCATCGCCAATATTATTTCCCAGGCCTGCTCCGCAGCGTTCCGTCCATTTGATACGGAAACCCACCGGAAGAACTATGTCGCTTACCTCATCTCTCTTATCGAGATGCTGTATACCTACTATATTCAGTTTTTCTTTGAATACTGGGAAAAAGATGCGAAGCTTGAATATAAGATTACAAATGGCTATAAAGAAAGCCTGGCACTTGATATTTTACGAGAATGCTTTGGGTTCGCTGCCTGCGTGAACTTCAGCAGAATATGCGGAGATATGGATACGGCAGATTTTGACTGTATCAAAGATAATGAGCTTCGAACGAAAGCGAAGTTTGCTTCTGCTACGATTGATAAGATGCTGTTTGAAAAATGGGATTCTTATAATGATGTTAAAGAAGTCATTGAAGATATTATAAACATGATTTGTTAGATTAATAGCTTATTTCAATAGCTAAACAGACGCACTCAAAGAAAGAAGATACCCTATATCTGTGACTCTATCACTGCGGGTTGAATGTTCGCTCTAGAGCGTGTTTGAAAAATGCTTTCTGTAAGATGTGCGTCGCAATTTGCGGGAGATTTCGCCTGAATGAGGGCGGCGTAGCGGGCTACGTCAACTGAATGAAGGCAAAATATACCGTAAATTGAGGCGTGCAGGTTGTAGGAATGATTTTTCAAACATGCTCTAAGGTCACAGATATAGGGTATCTTCTTTCTTTGGGAGCTGACTTTGGTAAAATATAATTCATTAAGTAATACCTAATCTTTGATTTTTATTTGAAATTTTACTTCCATTACTGGCTACAATACAACCACCTGATTTTGTAAGCCATATTTTTGTTGCATTCGGTGTTGGTTTTCCCTTAGTTACATGAACATGAATCGGTTCATTATTTTCATTAGACCAAAAATATACTGTATATCCACTTACCGTGACATCCTCCCCCACCTCGGCAAGTTTGGTTCTCGTTCGATAACACTACTGTGCTAAGCATAAGCGAGCTATCCCCGTGTGTCCCACGG
>PPYF01612967.1_pt1 | contig 22248 bp, 19 predicted proteins | sample 1559871 | NCBI WGS metagenome assembly PPYF01 (sample SAMN08240021, study PRJNA423297) | Human gut metagenome, whole genome shotgun sequencing project.
CGACTCTCAAATCGGTACCCCTTGTATGCTAAATCCGTCCTCACGTCAAACACCTGAAACGTGTTTAGCATGAAAAACCTGCTTAACGTACTGCCAGAATCCGTGGCGTAATAAAGACAACCAGTTCGCGACGTTCATTATCTTTCCCGTCACGACGAAACAGACGTCCCAGTACCGGGATATCGCCAAGCAGCGGGACGCTGTCGCGGGCGGTTTTGTTTTTCTGCGAAAAGATGCCGCCCAACGCTAAAGTCTCGCCGCTGCGAACTTCCACCAGGGTCTCTATCTCCTGCTTATCGATGGCCAGCGCTTCGCCGTTTTCCTGCTTCAGCACCTGGCCTGGCGTATTCTCGCTTATTCGCAGCTTAAGCCGCACTCTTCCCTGCTGCAGCACCGTCGGCGTGACCTCCATGCCCAGCACCGCCTCTTTGAACTCCACCGAAGTGGCGCCGCTTTCGCCACTGGAAACCTGATAGGGGATCTCGCTTCCCTGCTTGATGCTGGCAGGCTGCATGTGGGAGGCCAATAAACGCGGGCTGGCAATAACTTCGACCTGCTGCTTGCGCTCCAGCGCGGATAGCTCCAGCTCAAGCAAGCGACCGTTGATCTTGCCGATGTTAAACCCTGCGCGGGTGCTGGCATCGTTTACCGATACATCGCTGCTTAGGGTGGTGATTTGCCCGGAGCCTGGCGGGCTTCCGGCTTCCGCAAGCCGCCACTTCACCCCCAGCTCACGAAGGCTGGTTTCGCTCATCGACACGATATGGGCGGCCAGCTCCACCTGGCCGACCGGCAGATCCATCTCCTGCGCCCAGGCCTTCAACGCCGGCAGGTGCCGGGCATCATCGCGGATCAGCAGCCGATTAGTCCGTTTGTCCGCCATCAGGTGTCCCCTGGCGCTGAGCAGCTTTCCGCCGCTTTTAGCCAGCTCCTCAGCGTCGGCAAAGTGCAGGGTCACGCTCTCCGCCTGCAGGGGCAGGTTCTGCAGGCGTTTCTCCTGTTCGGCTTCACGCTGCGCCTGATTTGCCTTTTGCCAGGCCTGAGTGTGCGCGTAGATGACCGTACCCTGCTGTTGCAAAGAGAGACCCGCGCTATCCGCTACCGCCCGCAGCGCCTGGCTCCAGGGAACCTTCTGCAGACGCAGGGAGAGCGTGCCGCTGACGTCCGGCGCGACGACGAGGTTCTTATGGTTCATTTCGGCCAGGGCTTGCAGCACCTGGGCCACTGGCGCATCGTCAATCACCAGCGAAACCGGTTTATCATTGCGGGCGGCGGGGGCCACCGCCAGCGGCAGCAGCAGAAGCAGCAGGCTTATCCATCGCATCATGTTGTTTCCCTTCACGTTGCCAGCGCCACGCTGGCGGTTCACATCCCGAAGACGTGACGATGTCCAGCTCACCGGCCGTCAGCCGGCTCACCCGCCAGCCCGTGGGCAATTGCTCATCCATGCGTACCCGTCGCCACTTTCCGTTCCCATCCTGCAGAAACCCCGTCCAGCCAGCATCATCCCCAACCGCCCCGCCATAGCGCCATTGCGAAAGCTGCGCCGTGCGGCAGGGATCCTCAACCGGCTGGAAAGGGTCACGCTCGGCCGCCAGCAGCGACAGCGGTAGCCACAGGAAGATCCAGCGTTTACCGCTCATCTTCCGCCTCCAGCAGCAGTCGCAGGCGGAGCGTCTGCGCCTCACGACCCAGCGAAAACGAACGCGGATTCATCCCGCAGCGCGCCAGCCAGGAAAAAAGCGCGGGTACCGTTGACCAGGACAGGGTCAGCTCTATCTCGCCGCCGCTTCCCTGCGGACGCCAGGCGATAAGCTTCGCTCCGGAGAGCGGAATGGCTATGGGCGAAAATGACTGCGTGTCGATGCGCGCCCCGGGATTTTCCTCGCCGGGGATGCGCAGCGCCATGATCCGCCGCCACTGCGTTTGCAACGCCGCATCACGGGTTACCGCCGCCTGCGGCGGGCGCAGATCGCGCCAGAGCGCCACGCCGCCTCCCGACAGCCCCATTGCGAGCAGGATCGGCAGCCCCGTCCAGGCGCCCCGAAGGTTAATCCGCATCAGCGCGCGCTCCCGTCAGGGTAAAACTGAACTGCCAACGCCCCTCGGCGTCGCGCTGGGTCCCGCCGGCTTTTGCCGGCGCGAATCCCGCGACGCGAGTCAGCGCAGCCTCCACGCTGGTTAGCGCCTGCAGGTTAAGGGCCAGGCCGTCCAGCGTGAGGAGTACGCCCTGGTACTCCAGCCGCGTCAGCCACGCCTGCGCGGGCAGATCTGCCGCCAGCGCCTGCAGCCTGGGTTGCCATGCGGCGATCGCCGATCTGCGCTGGTACTGCTGGCGCTGCCGTTGATGCTGCTGCCACGCCTCACGCATCGCCTGCTCGCGCTGCTTAAGCGAGGCGAGCAGCTGCGCGTCGGCCGTCGTGTGAAGCGTCGCCAGGAAGTCGCGCTGCAGACGCGCCGTTCGGCTCACCAGCAGGCCCATCCCGCCCAGCAGCACAATGCCGATGGTTAACAACAGGACGTAGCGCAGGCGCTGGCGGCGACGCAGGTCGCGCCAGGGAAGAAGATTAACGACATGCGTCATGCCGCCCGCCTCCCAGCGCCAGCCCAAGGGCAATGGCGTAACGATCGCCATCGGCTGGCAGCGGGGGCTGCCGACGGTGAATCACTTGCCAGACATCAAAGCGACTGGCCTCATCGCCCGCGTCAATACACAGGCGCAGCGGAACCTGAAGCTGCCCCGCCAGCTGGCTTAAGGACCCGACATCAGCGCAGGCGTCACTGCCCCAGGCCTCACGGGTCGCCCACAGCCAGTGCTTTTCATCCCGCCACGCCAGGCCCTGGTCTGCCGCAGTCATCCAGGGGAAAAAGGCGCCGAGTGCACTGGCATCCGGTACGATGGCCGCCACCCGCAGCCGCAGCCGCCCTGCCAGCTCCCGCAGAACATTGATATCCAGCCGCTGCGCCGCCGTAACCTGCCAGCCGTCATCCCGCGAGGTGGGGGCATAATCAATACATAGCGCGGAGGCAGGCATTGCCAGCTGCTGGCTCATGGCGCTGGCTACCCACGTCGCCTGTTCCCGCTCCCGCAGGGCGAACTGGGGATACGGAAGACGCTTTTGCAGTGTGCGCACCGCGGGAAAGGCGATACTAACCTGATGCTGCGCCGGTAGCTCCCGCCGCCAGGCGGCCAGCCGCGAACCGAGTGCGCTGACGTCCGCCACCATTCCCTGACGTACCAGCCCCGTCGGCAATGGGATACGCCACCAGCGGCGCAGCGCCCAGTGTGAACGTTCATGCAATAGCGCGACAATGGCAATGCTATCCTGTTGGATATGCATTCCAAGCCGCCAGTTTCTGAAAGCCATGCTTACGATCTCCTTATCCGGCAAAACTGCCCGGCTATATCAATGCACCTGGCTTGCCTTTATACTACCGCGCGTTTGTTTATAAACTGCCCAAATAAAACTAAATGGGAAAACACCGGTGAAGTTCGTAAAGTATCTATTGATCCTTGCAGTCTGTTGCGTACTGCTGGGAGCAGGCTCGATTTTTGGCCTCTACAAATACATAGAGCCGCAACTCCCCGACGTCGCAACCCTGAAGGATGTGCGTTTGCAGATCCCGATGCAGGTCTATAGCGCCGACGGTGAGCTTATTGCGCAGTACGGCGAAAAGCGCCGTATCCCTGTGACGTTGCAGCAAATTCCCCCCGAGCTGGTGAAAGCGTTTATCGCCACCGAAGACAGCCGCTTCTATGAGCACCACGGCGTCGATCCGGTAGGTATTTTCCGCGCCGCCAGCGTGGCGATGTTTTCAGGCCACGCCTCCCAGGGCGCCAGCACCATCACCCAGCAGTTAGCGCGTAACTTCTTTCTCAGCCCCGAGAAGACGTTGATGCGTAAGATTAAAGAGGCCTTTCTGGCCATCCGCATCGAGCAGTTGCTGAATAAAGATGAAATCCTTGAGCTGTATCTGAACAAGATCTACCTCGGCTACCGCGCCTATGGCGTCGGCGCCGCGGCGCAGGTCTATTTTGGCAAACCTATCGACCAACTGACCCTGAGTGAGATGGCGGTGATTGCCGGTCTGCCGAAAGCGCCTTCCACTTTTAACCCGCTCTATTCGATGGATCGCGCGACCGCCCGTCGCAACGTGGTGCTGTCGCGTATGCTGAGCGAAGGGTACATCACCCAGGCGCAATACGATGAGGCGCGCAGCGAACCCATCGACGCCAGCTATCACGCGCCGAAAATCGCCTTCTCCGCCCCTTACCTGAGTGAAATGGTGCGCCAGGAGATGGTGAATCGCTACGGCGAGCAGGCCTACGAAGATGGTTATCGGGTCTACACCACCATTACTCGTAAAAACCAGCAGGCGGCCCAGCAGGCGGTACGCAATAACGTGCTGGATTACGATATGCGTCACGGCTACCGCGGCCCGGCCAGCGTACTGTGGAAAGTCGGTGAAACGCCGTGGGAGACGAAGAAGATCGTCGATTCGCTGAAGCGTCAGTCTGGCTACGGTCCGCTTTTCCCGGCGGTGGTCACCTCCGCGAATGCCCAGGAGGCTGTCGCGCTGTTGGCTAACGGCGACTCCGTTTCGCTGACGATGGAGGGCGTGCGCTGGGCCCGTCGCTTTATCTCTGATACGCAGCAAGGGGCGACCCCGCGTAAAGTCAACGACGTTGTGCAGGCCGGGCAGCAGATCTGGGTACGCAAGGTGGGTGACAGCTGGTGGCTGTCCCAGCTCCCGGACGTCAACTCAGCGCTGGTCTCCATTAACCCGCAAAACGGCGCGATTATTGCCCTTGTCGGCGGGTTTGACTTTAACCAGAGCAAATTCAACCGCGCCACCCAGGCGCTGCGCCAGGTCGGCTCCAACATTAAACCGTTCCTCTATACCGCCGCGATGGATAAAGGCTTAACGCTGGCAAGTATGCTCAACGATGTGCCGATCTCCCGCTGGGATGCGGGCGCAGGTTCCGACTGGCGGCCGAAGAACTCGCCGCCGCAGTATGCCGGTCCGATTCGTTTACGCCAGGGCCTGGGGCAGTCGAAAAACGTGGTGATGGTGCGCGCTATGCGCGCCATGGGCGTAGACTACGCCGCCGAGTACCTGCAGCGCTTTGGCTTCCCGGCGCAGAACATTGTCCACACGGAATCGTTGGCGCTGGGCTCAGCCTCCTTTACGCCCCTGCAGGTCGCTCGCGGTTATTCGGTGATGGCCAACGGCGGCTTCCTGGTCAATCCTTTCTTTATCAGTAAGATTGAGAACGATCAGGGCGGGGTCCTCTTCGAGGAGCGTCCGAAAATTGCCTGTCCGCAGTGTGATTTACCGGTAATTTACGGCGATACGCCAAAATCCAACGTGCTGGAAAACAAGGATGTGGAAGATGTCGCCACCTCCGCGGAACCGCAGAATGGCAACGTGCCGCCGCAGCCGCAGCTGGAGCAGGCCAACCAGTCGCTGGTCGCGCAGAGCGGCGCACAGGAATACGCGCCGCATGTGATTAACACACCGCTGGCCTTCCTGATCAAGAGCGCGCTGAACAGCAACATCTTTGGCGAGCCGGGCTGGATGGGCACCGGCTGGCGCGCCGGACGCGATCTGCAGCGGCATGACATCGGTGGGAAAACCGGGACCACCAACAGCTCGAAGGACGCCTGGTTCTCAGGCTACGGACCGGGCGTGGTGACCTCGGTTTGGATCGGCTTTGACGATCATCGTCGCGATCTTGGCCGGACCACCGCCTCCGGAGCGATTAAAGATCAGATCTCTGGCTATGAAGGCGGTGCCAAAAGCGCCCAGCCGGCCTGGGACAGCTTTATGAAGAGCGTGCTGGAAGGCGTTCCGGAAGAACCGTTAACTCCGCCGCCGGGTATCGTCACGGTGAATATCGACCGCAGCACCGGTCAGTTGGCGAACGGGGGCAATAGCCGGGCGGAGTACTTTATTGAAGGAACCCAGCCCACCCAGCAGGCAGTCCGTGAGGTGGGCACCACCCTGACTGACGGCGGCGGTGAAACCCACGAATTGTTCTGACAAAAAAAGCGCCTGCGGGCGCTTTTTTATTGCTGCTTAGCGTGGACGCTCGTTCAGAGTCGGCCCTGGGCCTGCAGCCATTCCCGCACTAAAAACAGCGCGCTGACGTTACGGGCCTCGTTAAAATCTTCTTCATCCAGCAGCGACATCAGCTGCGCCAGCGGCCAGCGCACCTGCGGTAGCGGCTCAGGTTCATCGCCCGGCAGTGACTCCGGATAGAGATCTTCCGCCACCATGATATTCATTTTGCTGGAGAAGTAGGAGGGGGCCATACTGAGCTTCTTCAAAAACGTCAGCTTATTGGCGCCATAGCCAACCTCTTCTTTCAGCTCGCGATTGGCCGCTTCATCCACGGTTTCACCTGGATCAATCAGCCCTTTGGAGAAGCCCAGCTCGTAGGACTCCGTCCCCACGGCATACTCACGAATCAAAATAATGTGATCATCCACAATCGGCACAATCATCACCGCTTCACGGGTGGAAGGCCGCATACGTTCATAAACGCGACGCACACCGTTGCTGAACTCCAGATCGACGCTTTCGACATTAAAGAGGCGCGAACGGGCGACAGTTTCAACATTGAGAATGGTGGGTTTTTGTAATGATTTGCTCATTGTCATCGGTCTATGCTGTGATTAAGCAGTCATTGTGCGATACGCAACACGCTTTCGGCAATCCAAATTGCTACTTATTTACAGAGTTGTAACCTTTTCCCTGCAGGGGGTATTGCTCATCGGATGGTGGTATCGCGCTCACGCCAGACGCCGCCGACTCCCCCTACTGCACGCCTTTAGCGACGCTACCACGCGGCAGCTTCCTGCGGATGAGCGCCAGGCTATTGAGAAGTATGTTGCCGAGTTGAGCCACGCCCAGCAGGTGCCGGCGTCCGGTGCGACCAGCGCGCCTGTCGCTCTGGCGCTGAACGAACAGAGTGATACCGTCTATGCGGTGACACGCGCCATCACCCGCTACGGGATCACCACCGACGCGCCGAATAAATGGCGCTATTTCCTCGATTCGGTTGAAGTTCATCTGCCGCCGTTCTGGGAACAGCATATCAACGATGAAAACAGCGTCGAGCTGATCCCCACCGACAGCCTGCCGCTGGTTATCACCCTTAACGGTCATAGCCTGAGCGACTATCGCCAGGAAGCGCAAAGCTACGCCCTGGAACGCGCTTCGGCCACCCAGGCCTCCATTCGCGGCGAAGAGAGCGAGCAGGTAGAGTTGCGGCAGATCCGTCGGGAAACGCCTGAAGAACACGCTCTGAATCGCCCGGACGGGCTGCGCGAAGCGATCCTGATCGTCGCCTCCTTTCTGTTCTTTTATTTCAGCCTGATTGGGCCAGCTGTCTTTACCCCCTGGCTGGTCGCCGCAGGTTTGTTGCTGCTCGCCGCCGGACTGTGGGGGATTTATGCCCCGCCGCGTCGCGCCGCGCTGCGCGAAATCCATTGCCTGCGGGGCGTCCCTAAGCGCTGGGGATTGTTTGGCGAAAACGATCAGGAGCAAATCAATAACATCTCGCTGGGCATTATCGATCTCATCTATCCGCGCCACTGGCAACCCTGGATTGCCCAGGACCTGGGGCAGCAGACCGATATTGATATCTATCTCAACCGCCACGTGGCCCGTCAGGGACGCTACCTGTCGCTTCATGATGAAGTGAAAAACTTCCCGCTGCAGTACTGGCTACGCAGCGCGATTATCGCCGCCGGCGCCCTGGTGGTGGTGATTATGCTGTGGGCCAGCGTACCGTTGAATATGCCGTTTAAGTTCACCCTGTCGTGGCTGAAGGGCGCGCAAACGATTGAAGCCACTACCGTCAGCCAGCTGGAAAAAGCCCATGTGCGCATTGGCGATACGCTGCGCCTGACCGGTACCGGGATGTGTAATATCCGCACGCCGGGCAGTTGGTCCGCCAAAGAGGATTCGCCGTTCCTGCCTTTCGATTGTTCACAGATTGTGTGGAACGACGCCCCTCCTCTGCCGCTGCCGGAGTCTGACATTGTCAGCAAAGCGACCGCCCTGATGCAGTCCGTCCAGCGCCAGCTGCACCCGGAAACCGACGATGATTCCCGCGTCAGCCCTGCCCTACGCTCCGCCATTCAGAAATCAGGCATGGTGCTACTGGATGATTTCGGCGATATCGTGCAGAAAACTAACGATCTCTGCTCGGCAAAGGATGATTGCCTGCGGCTGAAGAATGCGTTGGTCAATCTTGGCAATACCCGTAACTGGGAAACGTTAACCAAGCGCGCCACCGCCGGCAAGCTGGATGGCGTGAACGTGCTGCTGCGGCCGGTCAGCGCCGAGTCGCTGGAGAATCTGGTGACCACCTCAACCGCGCCCTTTGTGATACGCGAAACCTCACGGGCCGCGCAGGCGCTGAACAGCCCGGCTCCCGGCGGTTTTCTTATCGCCAGCGATGAGGGCAGCGTACTGGTCAATCAGCCGTGGCCGGCGGTGAGTCTGTATGATTATCCGGCCCATGAGCAGTGGGGCGAACTGCGGCGGCTGGCCGGTATGCTCATGCATACCCCCTTCCATGCCGAAGGTATCGTTACCAACCTGTTTACTGACGCCAACGGCACGCAGCATATCAACCTGCATCGCATCCCCGACCGCAGCGGCCTGTGGCGTTATCTGGGCATCACCCTGCTGCTGCTGTCAATGGTGGGGTGCATGGCTTACCACGCCGTGCAGGCCCTGCGTCGTTATCAACGCCATCGTCAGCGTATGGAAGAGATTCAGAAATATTACGAAAGCTGCCTTAATCCGGTTTTGCTCCCCTCATCTGACTCGCAAGATTAATTTTCCCGGCGACAGGGTGTGATACCCTGTCGCCCATTTTCCGCTCGCTGGAGAGTCATCATGCACTTTGATATCGCCTGGCAGGAGGTCGATACCGTTCTGCTGGATATGGACGGCACGCTCCTGGACCTCGCCTTCGACAACTACTTCTGGCAAACGCTGGTGCCTGAAACCTGGGGGGCCGCCCGCGGCCTCAATTTGCAGGAGGCGAAAGACGCCATGCGCCAGGAGTATCACGCCGTGCAGCATACGCTAAACTGGTACTGTCTGGATTACTGGAGCGAGCGCCTGGGTTTGGATATTTGTGCGATGACCAGCGAACAAGGTCCGCGCGCCACGCTGCGCGAGGATACCGTGCCGTTCCTTGATGTGCTCAAGGCCTGCGGTAAGCGACGCATTCTGTTGACCAATGCCCATCCCCACAATCTGGCGGTGAAGCTCAAACACACCGGCCTGGATGCGCACCTTGATTTATTACTTTCCACCCACACATTTGGTTATCCGAAAGAGGATCAGCGTCTGTGGCGCGCCGTGGCGGAGGAAACTGGCCTTGAGGCGCACAAAACGCTGTTTGTCGACGACAGCGAGGCGATACTGGATGCCGCGAGGGAGTTTGGCATTCGTTACTGCCTGGGTATTACCAATCCTGACTCCGGACTGGCGGAAAAGCAGTATCTGCGCCATCCGGGGCTGAATGATTACCGACGACTGATCCCTTCGCTTACCCCGAAGGAGAGGCGATGAAAGAGAAGCCCACCGAAACCGTCAGACTGGACAAATGGCTTTGGGCCGCTCGCTTTTACAAAACCCGCGCGCTGGCGCGGGAAATGATTGAAGGCGGCAAGGTGCATTACAACGGACAACGTAGCAAACCCGGAAAAATCGTCGAACTCGACGCCATGCTGACGCTGCGCCAGGGCAACGACGAGCGGACGGTGCGCATTATCGGTATTACCGAACAGCGCCGCCCGGCAAGCGAAGCCGTCAACCTGTATGCAGAGACGGCGGAGAGTATCGAGAAGCGTGAAAAAATGGCCCTGGCGCGCAAAATGAACGCCCTGACCATGCCGCACCCTGACAGACGTCCGGACAAGAAAGAGCGCCGCGACCTGATGAGATTTAAACACGGCGAGAGTGAATAACTCGCGCCAGAAAGAGAGATGATTATGACTCAACACGATCAATTACATCGTTATCTGTTTGAAAACTATGCCGTGCGCGGCGAGCTGGTGACGGTGTCGGAAACCCTGGAACAGATTCTGGCGAATCACACCTATCCCCAACCGGTCAAAACGGTGCTGGCGGAGCTGTTGGTCGCCACCAGTCTGCTGACCGCGACGCTGAAGTTTGCCGGCGACATTACCGTACAGCTGCAGGGGGATGGCCCTTTACAGCTGGCGGTGATCAACGGCAATAACCAGCAGCAGCTGCGCGGCGTCGCGCGCGTGCAGGGCGAGATTGCGGACGATGCGGATCTGAAAACGATGGTCGGCAACGGCTACCTGGTCATTACCATCTCTCCGGAAGAAGGTGAGCGCTATCAGGGCGTGGTCGGTCTGGAAGGCGATACGCTGGCCGCCTGCCTGGAAGATTATTTCCAGCGTTCAGAGCAGCTGCCGACGCGCCTTATCATCCGCACCGGCGATCATGAAGGCCAGCCGATGGCGGGCGGGATGCTGCTGCAGGTGATGCCGGCGCAGGATGCCCAGACTGCCGACTTCGAGCACCTGGCGACGCTTACCGAGACCATTAAGGCGGAAGAGCTGTTCACCCTGCCGGCAAATGATGTGCTGTGGCGTCTGTACCATGAAGAAGAAGTCACGGTCTACGACCCGCAGAGCGTGGAGTTCAAGTGCACCTGCTCCCGCGAACGCTGAGAAACATCTAACCCCACCATCCGTCCATTTCCTGAGATAATCCACTCCACTTCGTGACAGGAGTCACCGTTTTTATCGTCATTCTGAGGAATGTCGAGATACGTAAATCTATGAGCCTGGTCGCGGTCAATACCCGGCAATTAACCCTACAATTTACAGCAGTACATCTTGGCTAAGGAGCAGTGACATGCGCGTTAATCATGGTTTAACCCCGCAGGATCTCAAGGCTTATGGTATCAATGACGTCCAGGATATCGTCCACAACCCCAGCTACGACATGTTGTTTCAGGAAGAGCTCGACCCGAACCTGGAAGGCTACGAACGTGGCGTATTAACCACTCTGGGTGCTATCGCCGTCGACACGGGCATTTTTACCGGTCGTTCTCCGAAAGATAAGTATCTCGTGCGCGACGACACCACCCGCGACACCGTCTGGTGGTCCGATAAAGGCAAAGGTAAAAACGACAACAAGCCGCTTTCGCAGGAAACCTGGCAGCATCTGAAAGGGCTGGTGACCCAGCAACTGTCCGGTAAACGCCTGTTTATCGTCGACGCTTTCTGCGGCGCCAACGCCGATACCCGTCTCAGCGTACGTTTCATTACCGAAGTGGCCTGGCAGGCGCACTTCGTTAAAAACATGTTCATCCGTCCGAGCGATGAAGAGCTGGCTGAATTCGTGCCCGACTTCATCGTGATGAACGGCGCGAAATGCACCAATCCGCAGTGGAAAGAGCAGGGCCTCAATTCGGAAAACTTCGTCGCCTTCAACCTCACCGAGCGCATTCAGCTGATCGGCGGTACCTGGTACGGCGGCGAGATGAAGAAAGGGATGTTCTCGATCATGAACTACCTGCTGCCGCTGAAGGGCATCGCCTCCATGCACTGCTCAGCCAACGTCGGCGAGAAAGGCGATGTCGCCATTTTCTTCGGCCTCTCAGGCACCGGCAAAACCACCCTCTCCACCGACCCGAAACGCCGCCTGATTGGCGATGACGAACATGGCTGGGATGACGACGGCGTGTTTAACTTCGAAGGGGGCTGCTACGCCAAGACCATCAAGCTCTCTGAAGCGGCCGAGCCGGATATCTATCACGCCATCCGCCGCAACGCCCTGCTGGAAAACGTGGTGGTACGCGCCGACGGCACGGTCGATTTCGATGACGGTTCAAAGACCGAAAATACCCGCGTCTCCTACCCCATCGACCACATCGACAACATTGTTAAGCCGGTGTCTAAAGCGGGTCACGCCACCAAAGTGATCTTCCTGACGGCCGATGCGTTCGGCGTCCTGCCGCCGGTCTCCCGCCTGACCGCCGACCAGACGCAGTACCATTTCCTGTCCGGGTTTACCGCCAAACTGGCCGGCACCGAGCGCGGCGTAACCGAACCCACGCCAACCTTCTCCGCCTGCTTCGGCGCCGCCTTCCTGTCGCTGCACCCGACGCAGTACGCCGAAGTGCTGGTCAAACGCATGCAGGCGGCTGGCGCGCAGGCTTATCTGGTCAATACCGGCTGGAACGGCACCGGCAAGCGCATCTCGATTAAAGATACCCGCGCGATCATCGACGCCATCCTCAATGGCTCGCTGGACAACGCGGAGACCTTTACCCTGCCGATGTTTAATTTCATCGGCGTCAGCATCCGGTGCACCGGCAGCCAGGCGCGGATCAGTAACCCGCCGCGTTCGCTGGAGCCAATCTCCAGCCGGCCGTTGTGATTGTCGATAATACGCTGAACAATCGCCAACCCCAGCCCGGTGCCGCTGGTGCTGCGGGCGCTGTCGCCGCGTACAAACGGCTGAAACAGGTGCTCCCGCTGCTCAGGTTTAATCCCCGGTCCATCATCTTCTACCTGGAACCAGGCCCGGCTCGCTTCGCTGCCGCTGCTGACCTTGATCCAGCCATTGCCATAGCGGGCCGCGTTGACCACCATATTCGCCAGCGCGCGCTTGATAGACAGCGGGTGCATACGTACCGGAATTTCGCCGGCCTGCAGGGCGGTGGCGATTTCCCGCTCATAGCCGCTCTCCGCAGCGATCACTTCCCCCAGCACCGCATTCAGATCCGCCAGCTCCATCGGCATCTCCTGCCCGGTGCGCAGATAGTCGATAAACTGCTCGATGATGGCGTTGCACTCTTCGATATCTTTGTTCGGAACAGCGGCGAGAAGTCGCCCTGATGGATCTCGGTCAGCGGCACCCGCACCCAGATATTGGGCGACAGCCAGGTCTTCAGCCACACCACAGGGGAGCTTTTATTGACCTCTACCCGCACCTCTGTGGGGCCACCAAGCTGATGGGCCATCTGCTGACTTAAGAATTCATAATGCTGCGCCCAGCGCAGGCCTGCGTCTTCCGCCGCTTCATTGGAATAGAGCGAAATCCCCAGCTCGCGATAAATTTCACGACGAAACGCCGGGGGCACCACCAGCTGGGTGCCATCCTCCAGCTGCAGTTTGTCGGTCATCAGCATACGCACTTCGTAGGCTAACACTTTATTAAACTGCTGGAGACTCGGCAGGATCGCGAAATTCAGTACCACCAGATAGGTCGTCACCAGGCTGACGAACAGCAAGGTGACGATCAGGAGCAGTGTGCGAGCAAAGGAGCTGCGCGGCGAAAAGCGCACGCGTTTCATGCCTTAGAACCGTCCGGGACGAAGACGTAGCCCAGACCCCAGACGGTCTGGATGTAGCGCGGATGCGCCGGGTCCTCTTCCACCATGCGGCGCAGGCGGGAGATCTGTACGTCGATGGAGCGCTCCATCGCAGAGTATTCGCGGCCGCGGGCGAGGTTCATCAGCTTATCGCGCGACAGCGGCTCACGGGGATGGCTCACCAGCGCCTTCAGGACCGCGAATTCGCCGCTGGTCAACGGCATCGGCTCGTCTTCACGGAACATCTCGCGGGTGCCTAAATTCAGTTTGAATTTACCAAAGGCGATAACCGCCTCTTCCTGCGACGGCGCGCCCGGTAGCTCGTTCGCCTGGCGGCGCAGCACCGCCCGGATGCGGGCCAGCAGTTCGCGCGGGTTAAACGGCTTCGGAATATAGTCGTCAGCCCCGATCTCCAGACCCACGATCCGATCGACCTCTTCGCCTTTCGCCGTCACCATAATGATCGGCATCGGGTTACTCTGGCTGCGCAGACGACGGCAGATAGAGAGACCATCTTCGCCCGGCAGCATCAGATCCAGCACCATCAGGTGGAAGGATTCACGGGTTAACAGACGATCCATCTGTTCGGCGTTCGCCACGCTACGAACCTGGAAGCCCTGCTCGGTCAGATAACGCTCGAGCAGCGCACGCAGGCGCATGTCGTCATCCACAACCAGAATCTTATAATTCTCTTGCATTGTTTGTACTCCCAAAGGTTCACTGCAATAGTCAGTGCGTATTCTCAAAAAAGCCCGGCGCGCTCACCAGCTAAATCTGGTATATATTCCAGGCTAAATTGTTACAAAGCATATTTAACAGCAGGTTAAGTATACATTTAATCATAAGACACAGTATTTATCCTGTCGGTATTATTACGCGCTACAAATTGTGCGCAACGACAGACAGTCAGAAGGTTGAACTCACGATGAAAACGCCGCTGATCACCCGCGAGGGATATGAAAAACTGAAGCAGGAGATGGACTACCTGTGGCGCCAGGAGCGTCCGGAAGTGACCAAAAAGGTGACCTGGGCCGCCAGCCTCGGCGACCGCAGCGAGAACGCGGACTACCAGTACAACAAAAAGCGCCTGCGGGAGATCGATCGCCGGGTCCGCTATCTGACCAAATGTCTGGAACAGTTGAAAATCGTCGATTACTCGCCGCAACAGGAAGGTAAAGTCTTCTTCGGCGCCTGGGTAGAGATTGAAAACGATGAAGGCGATATCAAGCGCTTTCGCATCGTCGGTTACGATGAAATTTTTGGCCGCAAAGACTATATCTCCATCGACTCGCCGATGGCGCGCGCACTGTTAAAAAAAGAGGTTGGCGATCTGGCCATCGTCAACACGCCGGCGGGCGAAGCCAGCTGGTATGTCAACGAGATCGAATACGTTAAATAGACAAGAACTTTCCGAGAGACGCCCGGCGCGGCTGGTATTTTTAGCCGTCAGTCCGTATAACTAGTCCCTGTTTTTTGACCCTAAAGATGAATTAAAAGCCATGATGAATGATTCGCTCTGCCGCATTATTGCGGGTGAACTTCAGGCCAGAGCCGAACAGGTAGAAGCTGCCGTTCGCCTGCTTGATGAAGGGAACACCGTGCCGTTTATTGCACGTTATCGTAAAGAAGTCACCGGCGGTCTGGATGACACGCAGCTGCGTAATCTGGAAACTCGCCTCGGCTATCTGCGCGAACTCGAAGACCGTCGTCAGGCGATCCTCAAATCCATCGCTGAACAGGGCAAACTGACCGACGCGCTGGAAAAAGCCATCAACACCACGCTCAGCAAAACCGAACTGGAAGATCTCTACCTGCCCTACAAGCCGAAGCGCCGTACACGCGGGCAGATCGCTATCGAAGCCGGGCTCGAACCGCTGGCTGACCTGCTGTGGAACGAACCGGCCCACGATCCGGAAGCGGAGGCCGCAAAATATATTGATGCCGATAAGGGCGTAGCCGACAGCAAAGCGGCCCTGGACGGCGCGCGCTATATTCTGATGGAGCGGTTTGCCGAAGACGCCGCGCTGCTGGCGAAGGTCCGTGACTATCTGTGGAAAAACGCCCACCTGGTCTCCACCGTCGTCAGCGGTAAAGAAGAGGAAGGCACTAAATTCCGCGACTACTTCGATCACCATGAACCGATCGCCACCGTGCCGTCGCATCGCGCGCTGGCGATGTTCCGCGGTCGCAACGAAGGCGTCCTGCAGCTCTCTTTAAACGCTGACCCGCAGTTTGACGAGCCGCCGAAAGAGAGCCACGGCGAGCAAATTATTATCGACCACCTGGGCCTGCGCCTGAATAACGCCCCGGCGGACAGCTGGCGTAAAGGCGTCGTCAGCTGGACCTGGCGGATCAAAGTCCTGATGCATCTCGAAACCGAGCTGATGGGCACCGTGCGCGAACGCGCGGAGGACGAGGCAATCAACGTCTTCGCCCGCAACCTGCACGATCTGCTGATGGCCGCGCCCGCCGGGCTGCGCGCCACCATGGGACTCGATCCGGGCCTGCGCACCGGGGTGAAAGTGGCCGTCGTCGACGCCACCGGTAAACTGGTCGCTACCGATACCATCTATCCCCACACCGGCCAGGCCGCCAAAGCGGCCGTCGCCGTCGCCGCGCTGTGTGAGAAGTACAACGTTGAGCTGGTGGCCATCGGCAACGGTACCGCCTCGCGTGAAACCGAGCGTTTCTTCCTCGACGTGCAGAAACAGTTCCCGAAGGTCACCGCCCAGAAGGTGATCGTCAGCGAAGCCGGGGCTTCCGTTTACTCCGCCTCCGAGCTGGCAGCGCAGGAGTTTCCGGACCTCGACGTGTCACTGCGCGGCGCGGTCTCCATCGCCCGCCGTCTGCAGGATCCCCTGGCCGAGCTGGTGAAAATCGACCCGAAATCCATTGGCGTCGGCCAGTATCAGCACGACGTCAGCCAGACCCAGCTGGCGCGTAAGCTGGACGCGGTGGTGGAAGACTGTGTGAACGCCGTCGGCGTTGACCTGAACACCGCCTCCGTTCCGCTGCTGACCCGCGTCGCCGGCCTGACCCGCATGATGGCGCAGAACATCGTCGCCTGGCGCGACGAGAATGGTCAGTTCCAGAACCGCCAGCAGCTGCTGAAAGTCAGCCGTCTGGGGCCGAAAGCCTTTGAACAGTGCGCGGGCTTCCTGCGTATCAACCACGGCGACAACCCGCTGGATGCCTCCACCGTTCACCCGGAAGCTTACCCGGTGGTCGAACGTATTCTGGCCGCCACCCAGCAGGCGCTGAAAGATCTGATGGGCAATAGCAGTGCGCTGCGCCACCTGAAGGCAGTGGACTTCACCGATGAGAAGTTTGGCGTCCCGACGGTCACCGACATTATCAAAGAGCTGGAAAAACCGGGCCGCGATCCCCGTCCGGAGTTTAAGACCGCGAAGTTCGCCGATGGTGTGGAGACCATGAATGACCTGCTGCCGGGAATGATTCTGGAAGGTGCCGTCACCAACGTCACCAACTTCGGCGCGTTTGTTGATATCGGCGTTCATCAGGACGGACTGGTACACATTTCGTCGCTTTCTGACCGGTTTGTTGAGGATCCGCACACCGTGGTGAAAGCGGGCGACATCGTCAAGGTCAAAGTGATGGAAGTCGATCTGCCGCGTAAGCGTATCGCCCTGACCATGCGTCTCGACGAGCAGCCGGGCGACAGCAACGCCCGCCGCGGCGGTGGTCAGGAGCGCCCGCAGGGAAATCGCCCGGCTGCGAAAGCCGCCAAACCCCGCGGTCGCGAGGCGCAGCCTGCCGGCAACAGCGCGATGATGGATGCCCTCGCCGCAGCGATGGGTAAAAAACGCTAAACTCTCCCTGCCCCTTTTTCAGGGGCAGTTTTTTTCATAACCAGGCCATCGCCATCACGCGCAAAACAGCTTCAGTTGTTTCTGATAACCTACTTTTATTCCACGCCTGAAAGGCAGCGAAATTAATATTTTCATTTCGTTAACTTCAGAAACCTTAATTAAACATTAGATCGCCGAAATAATATTTCGCGCATTTTTGATTACAGGCTGACTTTGCGGCATATCAATAAAAAGGTGATTTTCACTTTAAAAATAGCCTGCAGCGCATCATATGTATTGATGATAAAAACCATTCTCATTATCATCGATTACAGAACGTTTTTTCAAAAAAGATCTCGCCTTAATCGAACTGGAAGCGGTTGCACAATAACGGCTGGCCCGGCACAAGAGTCTGAAATATGCAAAAATTAACCGTTGGTTTAATTGGTAATCCTAATTCCGGCAAGACCACCTTATTTAATCAGCTGACCGGCGCTCGCCAGCGCGTGGGCAACTGGGCTGGGGTGACCGTTGAGCGTAAAGAGGGGATTTTCGCCACCACTGACCACCAGGTCACGCTGGTCGACCTCCCGGGAACCTACTCCCTGACCACCATCTCCTCGCAGACCTCGCTGGACGAGCAGATTGCCTGCCACTACATCCTGAGCGGCGACGCCGACATGCTGATTAACGTGGTCGATGCCTCCAACCTCGAGCGCAACCTCTATCTGACGCTGCAGCTGCTCGAGCTGGGGATCCCCTGCGTCGTCGCGCTGAACATGCTGGATATCGCCGAAAAGCAGCAGGTGCGGATCGATATCGACGCCCTCGCCGCCCGTCTCGGTTGCCCGGTCATTCCGCTGGTATCGACTCGCGGACGGGGGATCGAAGCGCTGAAGATCGCCCTCGACCGTCATCAGGCGAACAGCGATCTTGAGCTGGTCCACTATCCGCAGCCGCTGCTGCGCGAAGCTGACCTGCTGGCGCAGCAGATGTCAGCGCAGATCCCGACCCGGCAGCGGCGCTGGCTGGGTCTGCAGATGCTGGAGGGCGATATCTACAGCCGGGCCTATGCCGGCGACGCCGCCGATAAACTGGATATCGCTCTGGCGAATCTCAGCGACGAGATCGACGACCCGGCGCTGCACATCGCTGACGCGCGCTATCAGACCATCGCCGCCATTTGCGACGCTGTCAGCAATACCCTGACCGCCGAACCAAGCCGCTTCACCGCCGCGATGGACAAAGTGATCCTCAACCGCTTCCTCGGGTTGCCGATTTTTCTCTTTGTCATGTACTTGATGTTCCTGCTGGCGATCAACATCGGCGGCGCGCTGCAGCCGATTTTCGATGCCGGCTCGGTCGCGATCTTTGTGCATGGCATTCAATGGCTGGGTTACACCCTGCACTTCCCGGACTGGCTGACCGTGTTCCTCGCCCAGGGGATCGGCGGCGGTATCAACACCGTGCTGCCGCTGGTGCCACAGATCGGCATGATGTATCTGTTTCTCTCCTTCCTTGAGGACTCCGGCTACATGGCGCGCGCCGCCTTTGTGATGGATCGCCTGATGCAAGCCCTCGGCCTGCCGGGGAAATCCTTCGTCCCGCTGATTGTCGGTTTTGGCTGCAACGTGCCGTCGGTGATGGGCGCCCGCACCCTTGACGCGCCGCGCGAGCGTCTGATGACCATTATGATGGCGCCGTTTATGTCCTGCGGCGCGCGGCTGGCGATCTTCGCCGTCTTCGCGGCCGCCTTCTTTGGGCAGAACGGCGCGCTGGCGGTCTTCTCGCTCTATGTGCTGGGCATTGTGATGGCCATCCTCACCGGCCTGATGCTGAAGCACACCATTATGCGCGGCGAAGCCTCGCCGTTCGTGATGGAGCTGCCGGTGTACCACGTCCCGCATATCAAGAGCCTGATTATCCAGACCTGGCAGCGCCTGAAAGGCTTTGTGCTGCGCGCCGGGAAGGTGATCGTCATCGTCAGCATCTTCCTCAGCGCGCTGAACAGCTTCTCACTGAGCGGTAAGGTCGTCGACAACATCAACGACTCCGCGCTGGCCTCGGTGAGCCGGGTCATTACGCCGGTGTTTAAACCGATCGGCGTGCATGAAGATAACTGGCAGGCCACCGTCGGCCTGTTTACCGGCGCGATGGCGAAAGAGGTGGTAGTGGGTACGCTGAACACCCTCTATACCGCCGAAGATATCCAGAATGAGGAATTCAATCCGCAGACCTTCAGTCTCGGCGAAGAACTGCTCGCTGCCGTCGATGAGACATGGCAGGGACTGAAAGACACCTTCAGCCTCAGCGTCCTGGCCAACCCCATCGAAGCCAGCAAAGGCGATGGCGAAATGGCCACCGGCGCCATGGGGGTGATGGGCAGTAAATTTGGCAGCGCAGCGGCGGCATACAGCTACCTGATCTTCGTCCTGCTCTATATTCCCTGCATCTCGGTGATGGGCGCCATCGCCCGCGAATCAAGCCGCGGCTGGATGACCTTCTCCATCCTGTGGGGGCTGAATATCGCCTATTCGCTCTCGACGCTCTATTACCAGACCGTTAGCTTTAGCGATCACCCGCGCTACAGTCTGGTATGTATCCTGGCGGTAGTGTTGTTCAACGTGGTGCTCTTCGGCCTGTTGCGCCGGGCGCGCAGCCGGGTGGACGTCTCGCTGCTGGCCACGCGAAAAACGCCGGCCTCCTGCTGTTCCAGCCCGGCTGGCGATTGCCACTAAGGAGGGACTGTGGCGTCGTTAATGGAAGTCCGCGATATGCTGGCCCTGCAGGGCCGCATGGAGGCGAAACAGCTCAGTGCTCGCCTGCAGACACCTCAGCCGCTGATTGACGCCATGCTTGAGCGAATGGAAGCCATGGGTAAGGTGGTCCGGATCAGCGAAACGAGCGAGGGCTGCCTCTCCGGCAGCTGTAAAAGTTGCCCTGAAGGGAAAGCGGCGTGCCGGCAGGAGTGGTGGGCGCTGCGATGAAAGGAGTCAGGCCAGGTCGCGCAACGAGGTAAAACGAGTAAGACAGCTATGAAAAACGGGCCAGCAGGCCCGTTTTCTTATGACTGGATTATTTATAAACGTCAGCGTTCGCGTGTACGGTTTTTTCGTTTTTCTGCCCGGCAATCACCACAAAGTATTTCCCACCCAGCTCATCGGCTTTTTTCGACAGATCGCGTCGGGCGTCCATCGGCGACGTCGTCCTGGAGGTCGTAATGCTACCGACCTTGGTCAGATTCATCTTCGCCACGTCTTCTTTTTGGATCTCTTTCGCGGCGAATGCGCCGAAAGAGAGGGTGCCTATCACCAGAGATGCAACCATTCCTGTAACAAGTTTCATAGCCTCTACTCTCCATAAGGTTGTTATTGTAGGTCACGGTGGCGGATTGAAATAATCAACCACCGTAACAACCTAAGTATTGCTAGGAATGGCCCTTTTACCATGGCGCGGCAAAAAAAATTACCCCAGCCGCCTCTTCAGCGCCAGCAGCGGCTCGCAGAAGGCTGCGGGATGGGAAACAAACGGCGCATGCGCGGCCTTATCGAAGAGGATTGACTCGCTTTCCGGCCACAGGTCATCCAGCAACGGGACGATCTTGCGCGGCACCAGTCCATCCAGCCGGCCATACAGCCGCAGAAACGGCATCGGCAGCCTGACCAGCGCCTGACGCAGATCGACGGTTCTGAGGATCTCCAGTCCGCCATTCAGCGCCTCGGCGGAAGGCATCGGCAGCGAGAGCACCGCCTGCTTTAACGCCCGCGCATCCTGACGCGCGCTCTCTGTGCCCATGGTTTGCAGGGCGAGGAATCGCTCGACGGTGCGCTGGAAATCGTCGCTCAGCTGCTGCTGAAATCCGGCCAGCACCTCGGGCTTGATGCCGGGCCAGTCGTCACGAGCCGCGAAACAGGGGGAAGAGGCAACCGTCACCAGCGCCTGCACGCGTTCCGGACGCATAATCGCGACCTGGCTGGCCACCAGCCCGCCCAGGCTCCAGCCCAGCCACACCGCCTGTGGAGGGGCCTGCTCCAGCACCCGCTGCGCCATCGCCTCCAGCGACATCGCCCCAAACCCGCCGCTGCGGCCATAGCCCGGCAGATCCACCAGGTGGAGGGTAAAATGCGAAGCCAGCTGCGGCGTGATGCAATCCCATACCTGAGCGTTCAGCCCCCAGCCGTGCAGCAGCACAAGATGACAATCTCCTTCGCCGATTGTTTGCCACCAGATGTCGTTCATCCGTTACCGTTCTCTTTTTACTGGACAGAAGGCCAAATATGCTAACAGCACACAGCTTATGCTGGCTATGCCAAATGCCGCTGGCAGTCGCCCGCTGGGGGATCTGCTCCCGCTGCAGCCGCGCCCTGCTCGCCTGTCCCCCGCTCTGCCCGCAGTGCGGCCTGCCGGCGGCGGCATCCCGTCACCCCTGCGGCCGCTGCCTGCAAAAGCCGCCTCCCTGGCATCGGCTGGTGGCGGTCAATGACTATCGCCCGCCGCTGAGCGGTCTGGTGCAGCAGCTGAAGTTTCACCATCGCCCGGAGCTGGGCCCCGCCCTCGCGCGTCTGCTGCTGCAGCGCCTTCTGCAGCGTGACGATTTGCCGCCAGTAGACGCTCTGGTCGGCGTGCCGCTATGGCATCGCCGTCGCTGGCGCCGGGGTTATAATCAGTGCGACGAACTGTGCCGACCGTTAGCCCGCTGGCGAGGATGCGTCTGGCATCGCGAAGGCCTGACTCGCCAGCGAGCCGGCGCCATCCAACATTCGCTCAATGCCCGCCAGCGCAGGCAGAACCTGAAAAATGCCTTTCAGCTTGAATTTGCCGTGCAGGGACTCCATATCGCTCTGGTGGATGATGTCGTCACGACCGGCAGCACCGTCGCCGAGATATCCCGCCTGCTTTTGCGAAACGGCGCCGCGACGGTTCAGGTATGGTGTTTGTGCCGTACCTTGTAGACCCCCGCTGATGGGCGTATTATAACCCAGTAAAATAGTCAACTATTAGGCCAACGCTATGATCCGTATTTCCGATGCTGCACAAGCGCACTTTGCCAAA
>PPYF01219765.1_pt1 | contig 22242 bp, 28 predicted proteins | sample 1559871 | NCBI WGS metagenome assembly PPYF01 (sample SAMN08240021, study PRJNA423297) | Human gut metagenome, whole genome shotgun sequencing project.
TTAAATGGCAAATTAGAGAAGAAGGTGGATGCCACTACTTTAGGATTTGGAATTTCTGAAACATTCACAGGACAGTACCTTAATTCAAAGCCCATCTATCAGAAAATGATATCTGCCGGAGCATTACCGAATAATACAATGAAATCTATAAGCACAGGTATTACTGGTGCTGATTATGTCTGGGTTGATATGGAAAATAGTTTTGCATTCAATTCCGGTGCAAGCTATCCAATTCCGTATGTGGATCCTAGAGCTGTGGCAAATTCCATAGGTGTAAGGATTACAAGTAACGGCGCAACGGTTATTGTATCGACCGGAGCAAACTGGTCCACATATTCCGGAAGTATTACTCTGAGGTATACCAAGAAGTAATTATTTCCAAGTACCCTTCACATCATAATTAATATCTGTTGATCTGGAGGTCGAACCATATTGCAAGATAGTCCCTTTCATGGCGATCCCCGACACAGATGCATTGCCAGTCCATACAACACCAGAGTTATTCGCTGTGTGTTGTACGGATGAAATGGTTTTAGCAGTAATCCCAATATTCAGATTCTGATATTGAGCGTAATAGACACTGCTTGTTCCAATCTGATTTGCAAATACGAGATCCGTGATTGCTACATGGCCATATGCTTCAAAGCGTCCATCTGCGTATTTCTTCACATATCTGTTATCGCTGACTTTGATCAGCTCATATGATTTGCCATTTAACTCAGTAATCTCATCTTCAAGTGCCTTTCCCTGTCTTGCATCCAGTGCATATCCTGCTTCTGTTGTAAGAAGATTATTGATCACATTCGCATTATTCAGTTTCTTTCCATCCAGTACCTTTCCCTGGTATCCATCCAGAACAGTACTTCCGGCTGATGCTGTTGTCAGGTTATTGGCTACTGATCGGAATGCAGACGTACCGAGATCTTTAAAGTACTTTGCGATTTTTCCAAGTATCGTCCCGAATTTCTCATTGCTTATGATATTTTCTCTTGTACTTGCCGTTGTAAATGCTACCTGAGCATTTGCATCTACAGTCCCTGTCGGACCTTGCGGACCGGCGGGACCAGTTGGTCCCGTGTCTCCTTTCGGTCCGGTTGCTCCGGTCGCTCCAGTCGCACCGGTTGGTCCCTGCGGTCCGGTTGCGCCTTTTGCGCCCTGTGGGCCTTTCAGGTTTCCGGTATACACCCATTTTGCTACAGATGCAGCACCGCCAACTGTACACCGGTATGTATTTCCTGTTGATGTGTTCAGATAGTTATCATTTACAATGGCGTCTGTGATTCCTGATCCGGAAAAGATTGTCGCCGTTGTACTTGTTCCGGTGATTGCCGTTCCCTGTGTCCAACGGCTTCCTCTTGTTCCTGTGGCTCCTGTAGGTCCTACGACCTGTCCTAAATCAATCTGTCTTGTTGCCATTGTATCTCCTCCTAGTTTGCATATACTGCAATTAAATGACCGTTCTGGATTTTAAATGTTGGGGTTTCTCCATCTTTGCCTGCTGCTCCGGTGGCTCCTGTCGCTCCAGTTGGTCCCTGTGGGCCTGTCGCTCCTGTATCTCCTTTGTCTCCTTTAGCTCCTTTCATGGACTGGATATACTGTGCTTCTGTCTTTCCTGCGTTTCCTGACTGCGCAAGCCATACCTGATAGGCTGATTTACCTGTTGGGCCTGTTTCACCCTGCGGTCCGGTTGGTCCCTGTTGGCCTGTTGCTCCTGTTTCTCCTTTTGGTCCCTGTGGTCCGATAATTGATCCTAAATCTACCTCTCTTGCCATGTTTCTTTCCTTCCTTTCTTTGTTGAAAAATTTTTATAATAAAAAGCACCTGTCGTAACAAGTGCTCTCTATCCAGTAAGTTATTCATATTTTACAATCAGATGACCTTCCCTGATTTCAAATTCCGGCGGTTTCCCGTCTTCCCCTTTCAGGTCTGCCAGCGGAATCAGCTCTTTCCATTCATTCTGATCTGTATACCTCCACTGGATCGACGTGCCATCATTCCTGATTTCAATTTCTTTTCCTGCTGCCGTCTCCATCCGGACTCTGTTTCCGACAGGTGTATCACCTGACAGTAACTGTAATTCTCCGTCGATGACAGTCATATTGTCTGCCTTTTTTTCAAGTGATTCCAGTACCTGACGCAGAAGGTTCTTGCCTGATGGTGTGCTATAATCTCCTGGCTGTTCTCTCTTTTTAACTGGAAGTTCAATAATTCTGACAGTTTTCCCGCTCATCGCATCTGCAATATACACATATGCAATCAAGTCTTTTCCAACTTCCAGCAGTTTGTCCGGGATATCTGCAAGGATCCTGTTTTCTTCTATAGTTGCAATACAGATCTCTGCTTTTGCACTGCATTCTTTTACAGCAAAATGAACCTCTGCATGATCGATTCCTTTCAATCCCTCTATCTGCAGTATCTGTCCATAATCCCACTGTACCAGTCCACGTGCTTCTGTCTTACGCACATTTTCTTCAAACATCGCTCTAATCATGTTGTCACCTCATCCAGTATATATACCAACCTGCCCTCTACAATCTTCAACGGCGGAGCTGGATCAGATCCATTATAGGTAAGTAACAGGTGACCGCTTTCCACCGACATGGCAAAAATCCCCGGATCCAGTGATGTTATCGCAGCATTAGCATCTCTGCCTGGTGGTCCCACTGGACCAACCGGACCGGTATCTCCTTTTGGCCCCTGCTCTCCGTCTTTTCCTGGTATGCCCGGAATCCCCTGTTCTCCCTGTGGTCCTGTCGCACCCGTTGGGCCTGTGAAGTCACCATTCTGAAGCTTTTCCTCTAATGTCTGTTTTATCTGCTCTGCGCCCTTTGCTGCATCCTGTGCCCGCTGTGTAGCTTCTTCCATTCCTTTGATAAACTTATCAATCCATCCTGCCTCGTTTTCGCTTTCCGGAACATCACCTTCCACGAAATTTCTTTTGACCTCTATCGGCTGCTCAAAAGTTACCAAAGTGTCCTCTCCTTTAGTAATTTCTAACTGAAGCAGACTTCTTCCTGTTTCTGCCAGCATCTGATCTTTTACAATAACACGTACCGTGTTCTCAATGATCGGACACGCATTATATGTTGCTTTCTTCGATGGTTTCAGAATAAAAACCTTTGCAGATGCATCTTCCGGTATTTCATAATCCATGAAATGAAAATAGATGGGAAGTGCATTCGTACCTCTTACATAATGAATTGGGCTCTTAATCCTGTCTTCCAGCACATATACATTACGTTCAATATAATTCATTCTCTTTCTTTCACCTCTGTTCTATCCTGGTATCCATTTGACTATATACAGGCCTTGCACCGGTGCACTGTTCCCGCCCGGATAGCGGAGAACATACTGCCACGGGAAGTTATAGTAACCATGTACATGAATTTCAGCCCCCGTCTGGTCTCCGGTCTGTCCTCCTGTGATTCCACCTAATTCATTTTGTGAAGCTCCTACCAGCTGTCCATTCCCTATGAACATTTCTGTATGGCTTCCTGGTTTCAACAGGACATCTCCTCTTATCAGACCAGATCCAGTGGACAGATTCACCTGCGATGTAACATCTTCAAATCCTGCTGAAAGAAATACACTGTACATCGTTCCTGTAGCCGGTGTATATCCTGGTCTTGTGTTAAGTCCCGCATTGTAATACGCCCAGCAAAGAAGAGACGAACAATCATAATCCGGTCCATCCCTGTGTGCCTGATCGTATCCGTGACTGTCATCCTTTGCGATTGCCACCGCCCACTCAACAGCCTTTTCTATAATCCGACTTCCTGTAGCGTATTTTTTCAGATATTCATACCATTTTCTTGCTGCACTGCGTCTTGCAGATTCTACCTCAACGCCCGCGCGTTCAAAGTTCTTAAGGAAAGCGCTGGCCAGATATTCTGGTGTCTCTGTGCTACTCTTGAACTGCGCCCATGTCATACTGTAGGAACTCGTTGCTATCCATTGGCCGGAAGATGCTGAAAGAGTATCAATCCAATGCAACTGTCCAACCGGATCTGTGATTGCATATCCATTGGATTTCGCCCAATCGGTATAATTCGTTGCCGGTGTCCATTGAACCAGTCCAAAGCCGCCGCTATAGTTTCCTTCATTCAGACTCTGCCAGAGTCCGGGGTTAATGTTGGACTCCTTTTCCATATTTCCAAGGATGCCCCCGATTGCATTCAGTGTCCAGCCTTTTCCAGCGAAATACTTATACACTTCAAGGGCGTTGCCCTGCATCTGAGATTCCGAAAGATAATTGTTGCTTATTGTCCAGCTCATCAGAAACTACCTTCTTTCGTATTTCCACCTACAACATGTCCATTTTGGATATCCAGATACGTTCCGTCTGAATATACCGCTCTTCCTGTCTTTGTTGACTTCCCGCCGACCTTAAGTGATCCGCAGGAAAGTGATACTTCTCCTACTGCATTGATTGAGATCTTCCCTTCATTCGTAATCAGGATACTTGCATATTGTCCACCGTAAGACTGTATACTCATACCATTATCCTGATAGTGCATAATTCCTACTGTCTCGCCCTTGGTGTTCCTTATAAAAATAGATCCGTTACTAATCAACACACCGCCGTTAGATGCATGATCTACAACAATGCCCTGATTTGTCAGAGCCAGAACCACATTGCCATTCGCATCGAGTACTTTTGCGGTTCCATCTCCATTGTCTTTTCCTCCAAGAATCAGCGTTCCTCCCTTGATTCTGTCTGCCAGCATCGTTCCAGCTACAATAAAATCTGCATAAAAGCCCTGACCAGTTCCGAAGGTAGTCCACTTCCAGTCCCTTCCATCTGCTGTACGTTCTGATGCAATCTCGAATCCGAGCGTTCCCAGGCACATTGCTCCATAGGTCGGAGATTCTGAATCCAGATCTTCAAACAATATCGCCCGGACTGGCTGTTTCTTCGCAATCGTAGACTGCGCTTTCAGCTGTGCTTTTACCCCATTGATGATTCCCTGAACCTGCTGCCCGATCAGCGTTCCATCGGAACGGATTGCCTGGTCAACACGACTCATAACAGAAGACACATCATCGAGGAAATTATACTGGAATTCTCCCAGCGTCACGGAGGTCAGCTTGTTTCTCACAGCATCCCACTCCAGTTCAATCACTCTTGCATCCGACAAGATTCCTAATTTTGAATGTTTACAGTGAACTGTATCTCCAAGTGAAACCTTTTCCAGTTCTTTCACATCTTCATACAATTCCGTATTCTGTAAAAGCTCCATATCTGCCTCGATTGTCACCTTTGGCCTGTCCACATCTAACTCAAACTGTTCCCTGCATTTCTTTTTCAGGGCTTCTTCCAGCTGTTCCTGTGTATCACAGATAATCGTTCCATTTTCTTCGTCATCTTCTCCTGCATCCACACGCATCTTAACATCCTCAAACGTCATCACGCCGTAGCGTACTGTCGGATATTTTCTGATCAACGGAGAGTCCACCCAGGGGTTCTCCCCTTCGATCATGTAGCCATTGTACGATTTTGGAACAATCCTCGTGACCACATCCTTCATGTCCACCGTTTCGGAAAATCCATCTTTCACGATATTTTTTCCATACAGCACTTCTACGCCATAATCACCGCCGACTCTCTCATCAATCGTAACATTGTAATTATCATATAGAATCTCTCCACCCCAGCGATTAACAAAAGAATTCTCATCACTTCCATTAATCGCTTCTATCAGATTCTTCATCTGATAATAGGCAGTCGATAACGTTTTAATATCTGATTTTGCCTGATATTTGTGGTTTGGTGCTGTCATCAGATCCAGAGCATCCTGGCCATTCTTATCCGTTGGTCTGATGTCCAACAGGAAGCAATCCTCTTTTGCATCGAAAAAAACAGGCATAAGATCTGCACTTACACCTGAATCTTTTTTCTCTTTATTAATCACACGGAAAAGCTGTTCCCCATTAAATGATGGCATCTTAATTACCGCATTGTCTACGATATACCTCCAACGCCCTTCCGGATCGATTGGATACTCTATCGTTGCCGTCCACTCTCCATTCAAGATCACATGAATTGTAGCTTCTTCCGGAAATAATGTCATATTTCCATTCTGTTCATATTCCGTATTTTCCGGATTATAAATCTGAATCATAAGCGCCTCCAGTTCGGGATAATCTTTAATTCAAATCCCTCTGTAATTGTCACGCTGTTTTCCCCTTCCTGTAAGAAGAGTTCTTCATAATCGCCAGATATAGCCGTATTGCTTAATGTTCCATCTTCTCTGTAGGCAAGTTCCCGCTCTGTATCGATCACAAGATTCTGTCCTACGTTTGCAGTCATGTGATTTCCATTGACTACAAGATCACACTTTCCTTCTCCATATATCTTATAGACCGGACAGGAAATCTCATAAGGATTCCACCCGACATCCTCTATCGAGTGTTCATTCTGACCTTCCACCAGATAACGCAGACCATTCTCTGTAAGGAAACTTGCACTGAAATTTCCAATTCTTGCAGTGGTATGTTCTGCTTGATCCAGCTCTACTTTCATAATCTTATAGAAGCAGGATGGATCAGACCCGAAACTCAGGTGGCTGTTCCTTTCAGATAGCCACTTCTGTATCTGTCCCCACCGGTCAATCCACTGTTCTTCCTTTCCGATCCAGTTGAAATCCACCTTGATCTCAGTAGATTCATATCCTCCATCCAACAGATATAAAGTTCCATCCCTCCCGGCAATCTCCACAGAAGAAGCTTTTTTCACTGCCGGTGGAATGGTTGGCAGATTCTTGGCATAGACCCCAAAGTTTGATCCTGGGATTCCATTATACTCAACCTCCATCATCATACGCCGGCAGCTCCTTTCTTCCACTTAATATTCTGTGACATTTTCTTAATGATTGCATCAACCAGAACATCTGCCAGTTTCTTGTCTCCCAGCTGAATCTGATTTTCAATTACCAGGGACATCTCTGATAGTGCTTCTGCAATCAGCTGTGCCAGTGCATAGTTGTTCGCCTGCATTTCGTCCCGGATATAAGTCTTCAGCAATTCGATTGGAAGAACCGCCTCTGCTCCTGCTTCGCCACCGCCCATTGCTCTATCTCCGTTCATGCCGAAAATAGTTGGGCTGTTCAAGATACCGCCGTTTGCGTACCAGTCAACCGAAAACTTTGGAACTTTTGGTGGAACAAGCGACCATTCTCCACTTGCCTTGAAGTGCGGAAGTTTAATCTTTGGAAGTTTCCACTCAAAGTTGAAAAATCCCTTGATTTTATTAATTACACCTTTAATAAAATCTGCAATGCCGCCAAATATTGCATTAACTCCATTTCTAAACCATTCACATTTATTATATAAAAGGATAATCAAACCAATTATCACGACAATTCCCATTGGTCCAAGCACGGTCCATAGATTTGAAATCAACGGAATCAAGGTTTGTATTCCCATCGCAATATTCCCGATTCCCGAAAGAATTGGAGCTATTGCTGCCACTACCAATACACATCCGGCAATCAATCTCTGTCCTTCCGGGGAGAGCTGATTAAACTCTCCAATCAATCCGGCAATCAATTCCGTAATTTTGGTAATCAGCGGTGCAACTGTATCCGCAAGCTCAGCTGTTGCCTGTTGGAAATCTGCTGTTGCCTTATTTCCGTCTACCAAATTCTTATTGTTTTCCTGCCATTTTTTTCCTGCATCTACGAGACCTTGATTCGCCATTTCCTGCATGACCAGGTTTACTCTCTCACTTTCGCTTCCGCAAGCTGCAAGCTTTTCATTAAATGCATCCTCTGAAGTTCCCGCCCAATTGAGCATATCCGCAAAAGTCCCAGTAACAGTACTTGTTTTCACAGTCTCATTGATTGATTCTGCAAGTCCATCAATGGGAATACTATCCCCGTAAGTTGCCCATGCACCAATCGTCCCCTCAATTATCGTACTTAATTCTTCTTGTGATAAGCCCAACGCCTGAAGATTGGCCGTAGTTGTTGCAGCTGTCTGATCATCTGCAAGCACACCATATAAGGTTCTATAACTTTCCGCTGTTTGTTCTGCTGTGTACCCTGCATTTTGACTTGACACCTCAAGTGAGCCCATAATTTTACGATATTCTGCTGTTGCAGGTACTGTAGCTGCTGTTGCCGCTACTATGCCTGCTGCCGCCGTTGATATTCCACTAAACTTATCTCCTGTCTCTTTTGCTTTATTTCCAAAAGCCTGTACTTTTTCAGCATAACCTTCCGTTGCGGCTGCTCCGGTTTTCAGCTTTTTCTCAACATCTTCCAGTTTGCTTTTGTAACCATTGAGTTTTGTAATAGTTTCATTTATCTCATTCTTTTTGTCCTGAATTGCTTTTTCATCTTTATTTTCAGCAGATTCAAGAATATCCAATTGTTTTTTTAATGATTCAAGTATTCTTTCATAATTCTCTGTTTGATTTGAAAGATACTTCTGTTCATCTTTATATTTTACAATCGACTTTGTATGATCATCATATTTCGCTTTAAGAGCTTCGATTTCAATCTCATTTGCCTTAATTTTATCTGTAGACTCTGCAATTTCATCAGATAATTTCCTAATTTGTTCCTTACTTTCTGCTGCACCGCTCTCAAGTTCTTCTGTTACTTCAGCAAGGCCTTTCTGATATTTTGTTAAACTAATCTGTGCGCTTGTAAGCTGGTTCTGCTTCTTTCGGATTGCATCCTCATTTCTGTTTTCTGCAGATTCCATTTCTTCAAGCTCACGCTTCAGAATTTCCACTTTATCAGAATAAACGTCCGTCTGTTTTGCCAGATATTCCTGACGGTCTTTTAACTTTTCAACTGCTGTAGTGCTGTCATCCCATGCCGCTTTTGCAAGTTTAAACGAATTACTATTTTCCTGAACGGCTGTATTTACCTGCTGCATCGTCTTTTGAAAGTCTGCTGCACCATCTGCCTTAAACACTAATCCAACTCTCTTCAGTTCATCCGCCATATAACGTCCTCACCTTCCTCGCTTTCTTCTCACAGAATATCTCATATTGTTCGCAAAAAAAGACGGGACATGAATGGAAGAACTCGTCCTCTGTCATTCCCATCTCTCTCGCATCAACCATATATTCAGCCCAATTTATCTCGAGCTGAATGCTTTCATCTGTGCTTTCGATTCCTCTTTTTTTTTAATTTTGTCAACTTCTTTCTGATAAGCCTCTACAACTTCAAGAAGTTCTGATGGATCCGGTGGCACAAGCTGAAGTGCTTCATCAAATGTCACTTTTCTCCCATTGCTTCTTACCATTGCATAGATAAGCTTTGCTGCAAAATTCATTTTATCGCTGTCAGTTGCTTTTCCAATCTTTTCAAGTTTGTCAATTCTCCGTCCGAGCTTTGAGCCACCTATCTGATCAAGATAAAAGATTGTTCCAAAATTCATTTTTGCTTCAATGGTTGTCCCATCTGTAAGCTTTATGATTTTACCTGCATTCATGTGCCACTTGTTCCTTTCACGCTCCTACTGCTGTTGTAAGGTCTGCATCCGTCAGAATCGGTTTTGCGAAGAACTTCTCTTCTGTAAGTCCTTCTGGTGCCGTGGACTCTGTGACCTTGCTCACGATGTTTCCTGCTGCGTCAAACGGATATGCTCTAATCTTGATCGTGTCGGTCTGCTCACTTGCTTTTTCTTCAGATGTTGCAATATCATCAGAGTTCTCAACAAGCTTGCATTTTGGGAACCACTCATAACGAGATTTTCCGTTTTTCAGTTTTACAACCTTGCCATAAGCGAAGAATGGTCTTTCGCTCTTTCCGCCGGCAAGGATAAGTCCTCCTGTTCCTTTTGTCTCTCCGCGCATTTTGGATATTGTATCGTCCGGGAATGCGATCACAGATACCTCAATGTCGATGCTGGACATCGGTGAATCTGAATCATAGATTTTTCCGGATGCATACACATCACTTGTCTCAGAGTTCTCAGTTACCTTTACACTCTTAACGACTTCTGTCTTCTCAACATCAGCCTCGTAAGTGCCATCATACTCTTTGCCCTCTGTTGCATCAGCAAAACACATGTACTGTGCTCCGACTGTCTGTTTCATGGCCGGTTTTTTTGTATTAATAGACATTAGTCAACCTCCTAACCGAAGATGCTCTCTGTCATCTTCTTATAGTATTTTTCCTTGTTTCTTTCAAAGAGTGGCTTCAAGTGTGCCCTTGCTGCCATCTTCCTGGTTCCATGCTCAAGCATTGGACCGTAATACTTGCCCCATCCAACCTTAATTCCGCTATCAGTTCTTTCCAGTGCGAATGTACTCACGATATGCGTATACCCTGCTTTTGTGATCTGACTTCGTGGTTTTGGGAGTCTAAGAAGGTCATTAACGAACTCCTTCGCTCCCTCTTCCACTGCGTCAAGTGCTTTGTCAGAGCTTACATTCTCGGAATACTGTTTCAACAGTTCCTCGAAATCTTCAAATCCTCCACCGTCAAAGGTTATCTCGCTACTCATCCAATCACTCCATCAGTTGTTATTGAAAAATAAGAGTGCCATACACGGTCTTCTGTCACGTATTCGTGAGCAATGGTCGGATGGTAGTCAAGCTCATTCAGACGGTTTTTCAGTGCGATCAGTTTCGGATCGCGTGGCTTTCTAGCGTAAAAACTAATCTGCCATGTGATCTCATTCTCATAATCATCTCCGGATGCCATTGTATCTTCCCACAGGATCTCCCAGTAATCAATTCTTGGAAATACCTTTTCATTTTTGAGACTACTGACTCCCTCGTTTACCGGGCAGTCTAACTCGTGTAAAATCCTGCTTAATTCTCCCTGTGTCATCAGATCACCTCTCTGTCGTATGCTGGCGTTTTCAATGTCAGCTCAGATTCTTTGAATCCATCTTTCGTGGTTACGTGTGCAACGTTGTAAATCTCGTGCTGTTTACCGTCTATCATGCACACGCACTTACTGTTGATCTTCTTGTACTGCGGAATCGCAAGTTTCATCGTCACCTCAACGCTGGCTGCTGCCAGTTTTGCCCTTGTTGTATCGTATACGGAAAGTTCCCTGTACCATATTCTCTCGTTAGTTGCGCGGAGCCTTTCTTCTGGATAGTCCTTTGAAGTATCTTCTTCAATCCGATACAACTCCAATACACCGTCTGTATACTCAGGTAATGTCATTGTCTTCAACCTCCGTTTCCATCTGCCAGGTCAAAATAACGCTTGCATAATTATCCATGAATTCACTTACACGATGATGAAAAGCATAATACATGTAATTCTTCAAAAGCATCCTGTAAGTTAAATCCTCCGTGACGCTACAGCCGGGATTCAGGCTCCCGACTGTCTGCTCACCTTCTTTTGCAAGATTCTTCAACTGACTGTCCCGGTAATATGGCGGGATCTGAAATTCTTCCTGCATCTCATTTACGAGCTTTTCCAATTCTTCCCCTGTCATCTTCCCGGTCTTCATAGCTTACTCCTTCGTCTGCGGAACTGTTACCTGTGTTACAGGAAGCACATACTCTTCCAGTTTTGTCACATCGAAGACAACTGCCACGTTATCATCTACCGCACGACCGTTGGCGTTGCATACTGCAATAATCAGATCTGCATCATCCATGGCCTTTGTCTGATCATACTCTTTGACGCGAACGCCGGTTGTTCCCATTGTGTAATATCCAGCAATGGTAAATGCTGCCTTTCCTTTCGGTACATTAGCATCTACAATCTTCTCAATATCAATAAAGGATTTGTTGATATATCCACCTGTCAGAGCCTCTCCGAACATGCAAGGATCAACGTACTCTGCTTCATCGGATGGATTGCACACCAGATACAGCTTATCTACCACACGTTTTCCATCATTGGTAAGAATCTTTCTTACTTCTGCAAGACCCTTCGGGCTGAACTTTGTAATATTTTTCTTTACTTCCTTTGCTTTCTTTGTTCCATCAACTTCGGATTCTTCAAGTTTACGGAAAATGCCAATCGGAGCGTTTTTCCCATCTCCATCAATATATCCCTTAACGAGACCATCCTGCATTGCTTCTGCAAGAATCGCTCTAAAGTAGCGATCAACAAACTCCATTGACAGCTCGCGGATTGCTTTTGGAATCACAAGATATGCAGTGAGTTTGCACAGTTCAATGTTCAATGCAGAAAACTCCATTGATAACTCTCCTGCAATTGCTGCTGTGAGTTCTCCCCACTCTGCTGTTCCTGAATGAGATGCTACGATCCACTTTTTCACATTTGCAGGAGCCATGTTCACCAGCTTCAGGATATTGGATGCTTTCTTCACATCATCCAGTGTGCGGTCAATAATCTCCGTTGGGATGATATCAATCTGATTTGCAGTAATTGACTGCTTAACGTCCTTGAATCCCTCATAGAATTTCTTCTCTTCCTGGGACAGGTTGCGGAGTCCGAGCTGTTTCTTGTAATCTGCATCATGACCTGCTCTTTCTGCTTCTGCTACAACCTGATTGATCAGATCTGCGTGTGCTGCTTCTTCGATCATCTCGATTGACTGCATGATAGCATCTGCTTTCTGATCTGCCGGAGCATTATCCAGCAACTGTTTTACTTTGTCTTTTACTTCCTGGCTTAATCCTTCAATCTTCATTCTGTTATTTCCTCCTAACCAAAAAATGCACCCCAACCGGTGCTATCCTTTTCTTCCGTCTTCTCTTTTTTCTTATGAGTCAGCTGATAGAATTCAGCTAACTGCTTCTGATGCTCATTTCTGCTCCTCAATTCCATCTGAAGCGCCTTGTTTTCTTTGAGCACCTCCTGCAGTTTCACATCCGGATCATCTTCTTTCTGTGCAACGCCAATCTCATCAATCAGACCATACTCCAGAGCTTTCTGTGGAGATAAGGTTGTAGTCTTATGCATCATCTCCCGGAGCTCCTCTTCTGAAACTGTAGCTCTCTGCATGAACAGAGCTACACAACTGTCCATTGCTACATCCAGATTGTCTGCTTCTGCTCTCAGATCCGCCGCATTTCCTGTGACTGTCTCCCACATATCATGGATAATGGCCGTTGTTCCCTGTCCCATGATACGCTTATCACACGCCTGCAGAATCGTAAAGGCAATCGAATGACATCCGCCCATTACAATTCCCGTCTTATAGGATCCATGCTGCTGAAGCATGTTGTAGATAGCTGTTCCCTGGTCTACGCTTCCACCATTGCTGTTGAAATAGATCTTGATCTTGTCTGTTTCCGGAATTGCATCCAGAAGTTCCTTGAAGTGCTTAGCTGATGTCTCAGAGTCATCATACTGCCATGTATCCCAGTTGAACGGACCGATTTTTCTAATCTCATCAAAAATGAAAATCTCATGCACGTTATCCGTCTGCTGAAATCTATACACAACTTTTTTCTGTTCCATGTTCTCTTCCTTTCCCTGTTATTACTGTTTAACGGACAGCTCCGAGATACTTGGATCACCTCCGTCTAATCAGGTTTCCTGTGCCGCATTACTGTTGTCCTCCTCTCCATAGTTTTTCGTCAATGCTCTTGCCTGACTGAATTCTGTATTAAGTAACGGATAACCTACCATTTCCCGGATTTCATCGTAATTAAATCCGATTCCACGGAGCTTATCCAGATTTACAGCACTGTCTACCACATCCACGTGCTTGAAACGTGCCAGCCATACCATGACTTTTTCTTTTTCCTTGCAATAATCATTTATTCCGATTTTGTAAGCTGTCAATGTATCATTAATCACTTCCGCTATAGGGCTTACTGCATACGTTATAAACTCATTGGTTGCATCTGATTTTTCCGTGATGTTTCCGTTGAACACCGCCTCCGGAATATCAAATGCATTAGCCACCTCATTGTTGATCTGTAGAGCCATCTTCGCCAGTTCCTCTGCCTTTACATTTGTTGTAATTTGCATACTTTCTAGCGTTACTCCTGTCGATTCCGGAAATACTAGCAGCTCATCCGATTCCAACAACCTTTTTATTTTCTCCAGATACTTACTTCTAGTTGTTCTTCTTTTTGTTCCATCATCCAATTCTTCCGCAAATACTTGATTGTCGCCTGTTTTTAATTTGAATCGCGGCTGGCTTGACAAGCGCATCATCGTATTTACTGCTTCAAGTGTCTTGTCATACTGTCCGACTACATTCTGCAAATACAGTCTAATTCGTGCATTATCGTATCTCAGATGTATTACTTCAGATGATCTGAAACTTTTATATGTCGAATAGTCGTATCCCGCACATGTAAGCGTTATATCCCTATATGTGCGTTCCGTTAACACACTATCTGTTGTCTGCCATGATGACGCTCTGTAATATTTCCCACCTAATGGAATAATCACAACTTCTGTCGTTGTAAGCAATTCCTTTACCACCTCTGTCCAGAACACCGTTCCACACTCGTGGTCATTTGGTTGGATGTTTAGCCTGTATTCCTCTTTTCTTTTTTCTTTGTTGTCCGTCTGAATTAATATGTCAGATTTTGCGATTGCTTTTGCTATCATTAACATAGCCTTTTCAATAGCCAATTTCGATAGATTCACCTTTGCCATATCTAACGAAATCACTTCCGCTAATGATTGTATTTCTTTATTTCTGTCTTGAAATAGAAAATTAAACATATCTTTCTCCTGTCAAATATAGACCATCTGGACTTCCAGCTCATCCTTGCAGAACATTGCAACATCAAAAGCCATAAATCCATCATTCTTTCTTAACTTCGGCTCAATTTTTCCGAACATCTTGTTTCCGAACTTATCCTCACTCACGCTTGTATTATTGGTATACCAACGCATGATTGCCGACGGTCCGTAGTTAATCTGCCCCAAACTAAATGCAGCTTGAATAAACGGAGCAATTATTCCAGTTGCTGACGTTATCTTTCGGATTAAGCGCACAATTCCATATGGATTCTTCTTATCTTCAATTGATATTTCACGCTCACTAAAAGCCATTTCAAAAAGTTTGTATCTATAAGTATCCATTGCAATTTTCTTAACATTGTAATAGTTCATCTGTTCCATACACCAGTCAGCAATCAGATTCACATCAATCACCGGACCTGGAACAATCTCAAAGTCTTCAAACTCGGTCTGTCCTGCATTTCTCAGCGGGAACTTGATGGAATCAATAAATGGAGAATCCGCACAGATCCATGTATGCTGCCGCCAGATGTACTCTCCCTCATCCGTCTTGGTCAATATTCCGGCTGATGCGAAGTCCCTTACGTCTGCATAATCAATTCCAATAACTGCTGCCTGTCCCCGTGTGTCCAATGTTATCCGTGGAATCTTTCGCTCCAGTTCTTCCATTGTCTCACCCTCATAGCAAGCCCGCAGGACATTCTGCCATGTTGTGACCGTCTCCTCTTCCTTCCGCGCTGATCTGTCCATTCGTTTTGTAATGAACTCCGCACGCTTGGAAGGGATCTTCTTCATTTCCAGGTAATCATGCATGATCTGATTCGCAAGAATTGGCATGTATTCCATTGATGGGTTCGCCTTATGCCATGCCTCTGGATCATCGATTTCTTTCATGTCATCAATCTCGCAGATGAACGGGAAGTACCCTAGCAGATTCTCTCCCGTCTCCAAAATCTCAGCGCACATTGCCGAAATTTCATCCAGTGGACCGTCTCTGACATATCCATCTGTTGTGATGATGAACTCTCTCGAATGCTTGACCTTACCAAAAGAGGATTCAAATACATTGATCTGGTCATAGTTCTCGTAGGCATGGATTTCGTTCAGGACAAGACATCCTGTTCGCTTACCATCCTTGGTCTTTGCGTTCGAAGTGTTGTATTTCATCTCCGATCCTGTTGCCAGGTTCGTGATAAGTTCCTTTGTGACCGAAAACTTTCCCTTGAATTTTGGATTATCATGTAGCATGTCATAAGCTACCTTGAATGTGTCCTTAACCTGGCTCTCTGAGTTCGCCACAATTTCAACATGGTAATTTTTCACTCCGTAGAGCGGAGTCTGAAAGAAATTTACCAGCGGCACGATGAATCCATCCTTACCATTTCCACGTCCTTCCTTGATGAAGAACTTGGAAAATACTGGGATGTCATCCTTGTACATGAATGCGAATGCATAGATGAACTTCTGGAACGGGAAAAGCTCATAGAAATTGGACTTGCAATACTGTAAGCAGTTCCTGTACGTTTTTTCATCAAAAAAAACATCGTTTCGCTTTAATGTTGGCTTAACGATGTTTTCTATGAGTAATTTTCTTTTCTTGTTTATCCACTTTGGATGCTCTTTGGCATATTTGAGATAATCATCAATTTCTTTACAGGTAACCATCTGTCGGATTTTCCTGTTCCTGTACTGGTTCTTTTAGCTTCAGTTCAGTAAGAATCTTCAGCATGGTTGCTGTAGTCTTTTGCAGATTGACTACAGATTCGTTTGCCTTTTCCACGCTGACTCCATTTCCATTGATAGTCTCATACCTAAGTCCTTTATCTTTGATATCGGCAAGTAAGTCTTTCTTCAGGTTCCAATAATGTACGTAATCGTTAATCAAATCTTCGTAAAATTCTGCGTTCATTCCGCGCCGTTCTAGTTGCTTCACTAGAGACTCTCTGATCCGCTTTTCCGTCAGCTTTTTCTTTCTCTGTGCCAATCTTTTCGCCACCTTTTTGCTCAAATCATGCCATTTTTATCAATTTTTCACTTCTTTTTCTGCTCTTTTTAAGTCTTTTTGAAGTTGTCTGAAAATTTTCTTTCTTATAGTGAGTCCTGAAATTTAACCCCCCTGCCCTTTTCACGCGAGATTTCAAAATTTCTTCAGAGTCTTGGCTACATCCCCGTTCTTCACTCAGGAAAAATCGCTGAGAATTTACCGGGGGGTCTATTTAAAAATTGAGGACAGCTGCGGACTCGAACCGCACATGCGACGGCTTGCACCGTCCGCTTGTCTCCTCCTAAGCTATGTCTGCCCTCAGTGTAGCTACCATCTTTCTTTGCTCGCAAGCTTCTTCTTTCTTTGGAATCTTCTTGGAGTCCTTCCATGTCGCAGATTGTGACACTTCACACATAGACTGATCAGGTTGTCATCTTCCAACCCTAGCTCCGGATGCTCTTTTAGTTCAACAATATGATGCACCTCTTCAGCTCTTCTGATCTTTCTGTCTTCTCCTTGCAGGATGTGGCCTGCTGCCACTGCATCCTTCAATCTCTTTCTGCAGTCCTGGCACTCATAGTGATCTCTCTCAAGTATCTGCATCCTCTTATGTTTCCATGCCGCTGCATTGTAAAATGCTTTTGCTTCTTTGTCTGTCATTTTCTTTCCCTCACGCACAAAAGACACCCGCTGGCATTCAGGTGTCTTTTCCAAGGAGTGTTGTAGAAGTATCTGTCCGTCTTTCGACACTATCAGATTATCACACTTATTACTGTACTGAACTGTACTCTTTAATTAATTTGAATTTTTTTCAATGCTCTGCCGTGCAGTTTATATATCCATTCCTCACTACAATCCATGAGTTGTGCTATCTGCCACCACTTAAATCCTTTGATATACCTGTAGAACATAACATCTCTTTCGTCTTGATTCTCCAGCTTATTTATTCTGTATTCTATATCTTTGTATGTCTGTACCTGCTTCACTCCCTCTTGATACAGCTCGTCCTCTCTTTCCAGGAGATCTGCCGCATAAGAACTTAAATCGCTTTGATTGGATCCATGTGGCATCCCATCATTATTCGATGAAGGATACATCTTCATGTTCCTGATCTCTTCAATCTCTGATTCGATCCTCTTGATTCTCTTCCCATGTTTTCTGTATGCCCTGAGATAGGTTTTCTTCCTGTCGTTCTCGTTTTTTACATTGTTCTCTTCCAGTCTCTTCTCCATTGGCATCATCTCCTATCTTGTACTTTCTTGCCAAGTATTCTGCTACATCTCCATGCCACAACTGCTGCCCCTGCGCTTCGATCAGCTTTCCTGCCTGGTATGCCGGCCGGTGAAAACTTCTCGCTTGCCTTCCGATCCGGCGGATGTTCTGCCATATCAGCATAATGTTCTTTTTGGTTCTGCTGGATTTCCGCAGGACTCCAGCGTGTGTCTGTACTTCTTTTCACTGTTCATCACTCCAATCCAGAGCCTGCCCACAAAATTTGCAGTATGGCATTTCCCACGTAGTAAGATTTCTGATTGTCTTCATTTCTCCGAATAGTTTCTTGCAGCATGGGCACGATGCCTGTCCGTTCCATGTTTCAATCTTCTTTTGCCTCTGCTTCTCTAATGCTTTAACTGCCATTTTCTTTGCTTCGATGTTTTCTTCGCTGTTGGATGTATCCAACCCCTTAATGATTCTAATTGCATCTTCAATATTCAACTTTCTTTCTCCCTGCTATGTACTCTAAAGACACATTATATATATCTGCATATTTGATTGCTTCTCCTAACGTCAGCCCTTTCCTTCCTGTTTCAAGATCTTGCAGTCTTTCCTCCTTCATGTCTAGCTTGACTGCTGCCTCTTTTCTTGTCAGTCCTCTGATTTTTCTTAGATACTTCAGACGGTTTCCTGTTGTTCCTACCGGTCGTAATATAACCATTGTAATCAATCCCTCCTTTCACGTCCCATGCGCAAATGTCGCAATCCTCAGGACATACATTTGCCTTTATTGCTCTTTTGCACATCTCCATTCTTGTTCTTATGTCTTCCTCGTAATCCTTTATGATTCCGAGTTTCCTTAGAATCTTATAAAACAGTGGCTTTTTTCTCACGTTTCTTTTTTCCTTCCGTCGTTCTTTCCATTTTTGCAGCCACTCAAGCTGTGCTTGATCCTCTTTCTCTTGTCTTGTCATTTTCCACCTCGCTTAATCTGTTCCATGCACATTCTCCTCTTCTAACAGTTTAGGATTGTCAAATACGTTGCCGACAACTTCCATCTCATTTAACTTGATGTACGTGTCCGTAAGTGGCATCGAATAACAGAACGGCTCGCATTTACTTAATTCATCCGTTGGAATCACTTCATAATGCCATCCAATTACACTGTCTATTACTTCTTCGCTTTCCACTTCTATGACGTTAAACTCTCCGAATACTGCTTTTACAAGATCTTTCGGATTGTCGTGACACATCAGGATATCGTTTTCCCATATTCTTTTGCCGTTCTTGTCATGCAATCCTGTATACTGGCAAATCGTATTTTCATCAACCAGAAATTCACCCTCGAGACTTTTATCGTAAATATAATCCTTATCACTAAGATAACCATGCGCCCATGTTCCATTAAGATGCTCGTTATCTGGAATTGTATGAATATGTTTCGCTCTGAAAAGTATTTCTCTATTCATTTTCTTCCGCAACCTCCCTTAGCTATCGGAATATCCGAGAATACCACCGCAGCCCTCTCGTTTTCGGATGCCGCTACAACCACAATCTCTATGTCATCATATCCAAGCATAAATTCCGGAATGAGGTAGATTCCGTACTGCTCGACAGCTCCGTGATTATTTCTCATGTAGTCAGATACAAATTCTAACTTTTCATCCAACAGATTGTGTGCTTCCTCTTCATCGTATCGCTTTGTCAAGTGTGTGATTGCCTGCTTTATGTTCAAGCTTCCTGTCCACCAGAAAAACGGCTTGATTTCTTCGATATGCTCAAACTTGCTATCTGTTATAATCTCTTTCATCTGTTTCTCTCCTTCCACTTCATCCACCTTGCGCATTTTCTTGATATATTCACGGACTGTCTGGACCGTTGAAAGCACTCCGTCATAAAATGGATCAATTCTTTCATGTTCTGCAATTGTTGCTTTTGTTTCTGCTTCTGCCTGATCCAGCCAATCAACCAAATCTCTCGCGTCTCTTTCTGTCATATCTTCTCCTTCTTTCCATTTCATCTCTTTCTTCGCAGTACATTAATCCTACGTACTGTCCATAGCTCATTCCTTCCTGTCTTGCTTTTGCATTTATCTCAGCTAATTCGCTTTTCCAAGCTGTTGATCTCTGTCTTTTTGGCACTTGTCTGCTCCTTTCTCCTCCCTGCCGCATCCAGGGAGGAAGCTCTTGTTATCATGTTGCAGTATTGTGACATACTTTTATCTCCACGCCATTCAGCGGAGGTAACTATAGATAATTTTTCTTATATCTCGCCATCCACTCTTCTCTCGTATGTGTCTGCTCATATTCTGTCTGTGCTATTCTGCAGAGTAGTTCCCGCGTTTCTCGGTTATTGTGGACTGCTTCCGGTCCTTCTTTGTGATGATTCCGACACAGATCTACCTTTAGTCCATCTGCCTCAGATAGTTCACGCTGTCCGGATCCGAACATGATGTGATGTTCTTCTGTATATTGCTTGGAAGAATCATCATAGAGTATCAAACAGAGATAGCAGACTCCCTTTCTACTCTTGAGGATGCTCTTTTTATGTGATTTCCTTTTTTTCTTACTGACTAATTTTGGAAATGCCATATCTGAATAATCGATGCTCATAATATAATCACCTTATTTCTTGCTGAGTTCATCTCCATTTTCATCCACCTCTGCTTCTAACCATTTCTTCCAATACTCTGCTGAGTTCAACATCATGTGAGGCATCTCTTTCACGGATGCTGCCATGTACAGTGCCATCTTGTATGATTCCATTGTCTTCATGTATTCCCATCTGCTGCCGGCCGGATTCTGTTCTTCTTCGGACTTATCCACCGGTTCCGAATTGGCTTCCGCTTCTGTGTTTCTCGCATTTTCTTCCATCTGCTCCGAATTATCCACAGGTTTTTCCACAATCTCCACAGCTTCCGGCATTGCACTGGTGCAATTTTCCTCTTTGTTCTGTATTTCCGGCGTTTCTCCTGCTTCCGGAAGCATTTCCGGAAAATCTTTCTCAATCTCTGTCTGTCCCGGAATGTCGTTTGGAAGCTCTACCGGTTTCTCCGTCTCCTGTTTCTCCGATTTTTTTGGTTTTGGCAGCTTCGCCTTCACTACCTTTGACTCTTTTCTCTTCTCTTTCTTCGGTTGCACTGGTGCAATCCGTTCTTTTTCCGGATATTTCTGTCCGTAAAGTTCCTCCCAGTTCTGTTTTGCATCTTCCTGTTCTGTAATCAGGACGAGATAGCTTAAAATATTCTCCCAAGCATATTTCTCTTTCAGTCCTTGTCTTACTACCTGCAGTATGACCTCGTCTTTCTCATCGTTTAGATAGAGCATAATTCTTCCGCAGCCTTGTGGTCTTACGCTGTAAAGTTTATCCCCGTCCGGTGCTAACACCTCTTTGATCCGTCCTGTTCCTATGCTTGTTCTGACTGCCTCATGCAGTTTTAGATACAGTTCCGGTTCATCCATGCAGATCTGATGGATTGCTTTTTCCAGATTGTCGAGTTCTTTCTGTTCTTCTTTCTCACCTTCCAAAATGACTTCGATATCTGTGATCTTCTCCTCGCTTTCAATCTCTTCTTTGACTGCCTGGATCTCTGACTTGCTGTATGCCGGTGTCAGCTCTTCTGCTACGCTTTCCGGAAGCGTCAGCATCAGTGCCAGCTTCGCATAGCCGAATCCTTTATAATTTTCCTGCAGTCTCGGAGAGTAACCGCCCTCCGAGAATCTGTCATTGATCCTGATGTATCTGGATACCTGTGTGGCTTCAAGCTTGTATTCCGCCCACGCAAATTCATTGACATTGCTATATCCTGAATCCTTTAAGATATCGCTATCTCTTCCCTGCTTCAGTAGATATCCAGTCATGACAAAATCTTCTACCGTTCTGTTCAGTACGGTGTTCATTGCCTTTTTGTATTCCTCATAATTTTGATACTGCGCTAATTCCATCAAACTGCCTCCAGTTCTTTTTCTATCTCTTCTGCTTCAAGGAAATCTTCCGCCAATCCCTGAAGGACTCTTATATTCTTTTTCTCTTCCAGCTCTGCAATATTGGCTTCTCTCTTGATCTTACTGATCTTGGCCAACTTCTTATCTTCCTCTGTCAGACGTTTCCTGATTGCCTTCTGCCATTCTTTCAGGAATACCCGGATTTCCTCGATTCCCGGCTCTTCGTCATAATAGCTTCTGTGCTGTCTGATTGTGCCTCCCGGCTCTACTTCGATCGTGTAAAACGGGATTCCCGGTGCTTCCTGCCTCCGTAGGAAACAGATGTATGTCTCTCTGCTCTCAATCCTGTCAAAATATCGTTCACTGCTGCCGGCGCAATGATGCAGCGCACGTCCTTCTTTCACGATATCCACTAACGTGTTCGGTACAATGATCTTATACTCTTCATCTTCGTACTCATATCGGCTCTTGATCTCTTTCAGGATCTCTTCTGCTTC
>PPYF01424790.1_pt1 | contig 22242 bp, 19 predicted proteins | sample 1559871 | NCBI WGS metagenome assembly PPYF01 (sample SAMN08240021, study PRJNA423297) | Human gut metagenome, whole genome shotgun sequencing project.
ATCTCTTTGATAGTTGCAGACAAAATTTCCATGATACCAGCCAATAGCATCATGTTATAATGCCCTCGTGACACACCGGTACAGTTGTTGTCATCATCATCACAAGCAACAAAACCTATTACCAAAAGACAAAACAGTAAATATTGTATTTTTCTTATTATATCCATCTTATTTCTGATTTTTATAGTCATTAATTATTTTATTGAAAGTCTCAACCACCCGTTCCGGTGTCGGACGCGTATTGTCGTTTTCATGGTCTTTGGTAGCTTCATACATGAAAACCCCTTCATAGCCGATTCCTTCGAGTGCATGCATTAACTTTCCCCATTGAATGTCACCTTGTGTAGGAAGCCAATGACACTCGTTGACAAAGTCAAAGTCCGAAGCGTGTATAGTACCTATACGCTCACCAACAGTTTCTACAAAATGCCCTGTCGTCCCTTTAGTATAATGATTGGTATCAAAACAAACCTTCACACCCGGAATATCTTTGATTATCTCCAAAAGCTCTTCAGGAGTATTACCCAGGCAAGTTCTCGGCAGATTTTCGATGCACAACTGTGCTCCTATTTGATCCGCATATTTTTTCAGATAAGCGATAGACTTGGAAGCGTTAGTTATTCTTTGTGCCCGAATACTGTCAGTAATAGGCTCAGAACTAGGATGCAATACCAAACATTTCGGCTGAAATTGAGCACACTGTCCAATCATCTCCGCCATAAAATCTACATTTTCTTTCCTTTTCTTTTCATCCAGCACCGATATGTCCAACGTGCGTGAGAAAGGAAGATGTATAGACCAGACCTTGATACCGGCACTATCAATTTTTGCTTTCATATCCCGGATACGAGGGATGACTTCACCTGCCGGAACTCCTCTATAACACTGGTTAAATGCTACTTCCACATACTCCACCCCCACAGACCGGGCTTGAGAAAAGTCTGTGGAAGCAGGTACTTTCCACAAAGCTGTAGTCGTACCTACTTTATATTTCTGTGCATATAACCCCATTGTCATCGCCATAAATAAGATAAAAACAGAAACTCTCATTATCGCTTACTTTTGACGGTTTGTACCTTGAATATCACCACCACGAATACTCCAGGAGTCTGTTGCTAATGTCTTATTGACAGCAAAAGCCTTTATCGAACCGATATTATTAGATCCGATCGTTCCGCAATAAAGCCGTCTGTCCGGGCCAATGCTAACAGCTGCCATGACCTGTTGTCCCACAGTCTCTTCAAAAACAATGTTTCCATTAGTGATGTCAAGTCCCAGCACTTTGTTATTCGATTGGGTACCTATATAAAGAATACCATCCGTACTCAAAGCACCTCCACTGTAGTTCAAATTGTTACCCACATTTTTCTCCCAGATTTTAGATCCGCTGGCATTTACTGCATGAACAGTCTGCGATCCTTTTTCAGTAAAATAGACATTGCCATTTTTATCAGCAATCGGGAAATAAGCATCTCCTTTTGTAGTCGGATACGTCCATTTCTTTGTTCCGTTTGTCATATCAACAGCAACGAGTCCTCCGTTTTTCAAAGTCGCATAAAGTACCTGATCCTTCAAAGCAAACGTAGCCTGTTCTGTCACATTCACTTCTTCCAATTTCCAATTCTGCTCTTTATTCGATTTAAAAGAATAAATGGCTGCACTTGTACCTGCATAAACATTTCCGGCTTTATCAATAGCCACAGCACTACCGGTTGCTCCGTCAAGCGATTGTTGCCATTTAATAGCACCACTGGATGCATCCAGCGCATACAACGTACTCTTATTGGTGAGACAGTAAAGAACACCATCGGCCGACAATGCAGGGAAAGCTCCTATCGCAGCATCCAATTTTACTGCCCACTTTTGAGTTCCGTTCGGATTAATAGCATATACATTATTAATAGCGGCATTTCTTACACACTGATAGATTGTACCATCAGGAGCCACCAACGCACCTCCACCATAGGTTATCTGACTGATAGCAAACACCCACTTAAATTCACCGCTCACTACATCAATAGCAAACAAATGACCTGCAGGAGTAGATGTCGGGATATACATTGTTTTTCCATCCGGAGAGAACACCGGATTGGAAGTCTTTACATATCCGGTAAGCCCACCGAAGTTCAAATCGACAGAATTCCATTTATAATTGCCGACCGTGACAGTCAGACTGCCCGACTCGGTGGTATTATTAACATAAGTCACCGTTACGGCCACTGTATAAGTACCGGTAGTAGCAAAAGCATGTACCGGATTGTTTTCTCCTGATGTCGTACCATCACCAAAATCCCAACTTACCGATTTCACTTCACCAGCCATGAAATACATATCGTTATAAGCAAAGGTAGAAGGTTCCCACACAACCAGTTCCGTACTAGCAAGAATAGGATAGATCAATCCGGGAGTAGCAGAAGTTTCCACCGCAATAGAATTGCCTGTAGGATAAACACAGACTACATTGAATGTATATTCCTGATCATTAGTCAAACCATCAACGATGTATTCCTCCAATGAAGTATCATCCAGATTGATAATCTGATTACCGGGATTCACGGTAACCAGATAGCGAGTGAAACGTTCACTTGCAGGTTTCGTCCATCTCAAACGCACTCTTTCATTGCCGGCTGCTGCCGTCAGATCAGAAATCGGATATCTTGCATTCTTCGGTGTACAGGCAGCAGTAGTTTTACTGGCCAATCCTCCTGCATAACGAGGTTGCACAGAAAAAGTGTAAGCAACATCATTCACCAGATTATTGATAGTGGCAGTCATTGTTTTTGCATCCACAGTCATCTCGCCTCCTTCCGCTTCTGATGATCCGGAAGTCCAAAGAATCAAATATTCATTCGGACGGGCATTCTCGTATGCTTCCCAGGAAAGAGTCACATTCATATCTCCGGCTGTTGCCGTTAGTGACTTCAGTTCATATAAACCGAAACTTGCCTTTGGCAGATCTTCTTCACAAGCAGTAAAGACTACCGTGAAAATAAACAACAAGCTATATAGTATTTTTTTCATCGTTTGATTTCTTTTAGTTTAATCCTATTAATATCCCGTATTCTGCCACAACAGTTCTGTGTTGTTTATTCTTTCCAACTCCGTTTTTGGAATAGGATACAGGAATTGGTAGTCCTGAATAATATGTCCTTCTGCTTTCATAGCCTCCTTAGCACCTCCCATACGTACCAAATCGAACCAACGCTGTCCCTCATAAGGAAACTCCTGTTGACGTTCCAACATAATCGCTTTACGGAAACTATCCTGATCGGGAAGCTCTGTTATCTGAAGCGGAGACAATCCGGCACGGGTATGTACGGCATTCAAAGCAACCATAGCTTCTGAATTCTGCAAATTACTATAACTGATTTCATTCAAAGCTTCGGCGTACATCAACAACACATCGGCATAACGGAGAATAATCTGGTCATTACCGACCGTATTATAGGTCGCACTTTTGACATCTTTAAATTTATTCATCACGCATACTTTATCTTCCACCTTTACATAGGTAATCAGATCTTTGCGCTTATCTCCCTCTTTGTAACACTCTTTCAGAGACTTTGTCTGATTGGTATCATCAGTCAGGTTAATAATAGAGAACCAATATCCATGTCCTTCTCCTTCGACATCTTTATTAAAGCGAACAGCAAAAATAATCTCATCATTCATTTTATTGTTCACGTCAAACACCTGTTCGGGGGTAGTCATTAAAGAATACCGACCCACTAGTTGGGATAGCACATTGCGGGCTTCCGTCCATTTATGGAAAGTCAGGTAAATCTTGCCGAGCAACGCCATTGCAGCACCGGAAGTCACACGTCCCATATCGGCACTTGTATAAGAAGACGGCAACATATTTTCATTAATAACCTGATTCAAATCACCGACAAGAAAATCATAAACCTGTTGATCGGAACTGCGCCCGATTTTAAGAGCTTCTGCCACTGTCACCACCTTATTAGTCATCGGTATCCCTCCCCACAAACGATACATATTAAAATAAGTAAGGGCACGGATGAAAAGAGCTTCGCCTTTATATTGTTTTTTCAGAGTCGCATCGAAGTTGGCCTCATCAATTCTATCTAATACAAGATTGCAACGATAGACTCCATTATTAAAGTTCGCCCAAGCATCTTCCAGAATTCCGTTAGAGGCTTTATCTGCAAACTGATCGATATCATAACGGTCTTGAGTTCCGGCGGTGGGCGCACTCAATGTCAGATTATCACTCCGATATTCGCAACACTCTGTAAAATAGGAAACTTGTGTCTGCAATTTGGAGTAACATCCTATCACGGCTACATTAAAATCTTCCGCTGTCTTATATACCTTGTCGGTAGGCACACTGCTACTCGGTTCCAAATCGAAGAAACTATCTGCACAAGCAACTGATAACAAGGCAGTTGATAGGAGTAGTATTAGTTTATATTTTTTCATATAACGTGTATTTTAAAGGATGATTAAAGTGTTATGTTCAGCCCAAACAAGAATGTTTTAGCCAATGGATAAGTTCCATAATCCTCACCCGGTGAAAGAGAATTACTCGGACGTGCATTTACTTCCGGATTATATCCGCTATAGCCAGTCGAAGTCCACAAGTTTTGTCCTGAAACGTAAACTCTCAATTTTTCCACGAAAAAGCGTTGAGTCAGGTTCTTCGGCAAGGTATATCCTAGCGTCACATTCTGCAATCGCAGATAAGAACCATCTTCCAGATGCCAAGTTGAAGTACGGCCATTATACCCCTTTGACTTACGATTGGCGCGGTTCACCTGACCGTTTCCCGGATCTTCCGGACTTTTCCAACGGTTCAAGGCTATAGTGGTACCATTGGTATTACCTTCCAGATTATCAATGTAACGACGATTCAGATTCAGAATCTCATTACCATATACTCCTTGAAAATTAAAATCAAGGTCAAATCCCTTAAACCAGACTTTACCACCAAACCCATAAGTAAAATCGGGCATATAGTTACCTACGATCGTACGGTCTTTATCCAAGTCCATCACTCCATCCCCGTCGACATCCACAAAGCGGAAATCTCCCGGCTGGGTATTGCTAAAATGAGGATACTTCTTTAATTCTTCTTCATTGGAGAAAATTCCATCTTGCACCAACAGATAATAACATCCGATAGGTTCACCGACTTTCGTTATGTAATAAGCATGATCTACGCTACCGGTAGATATGATAGGAGCATTACCCGGACCGAGTGCCTTCACTTCGTTCGTATTAGTGGCATAATTGGCATTGAACGAATAACCGAAATCTTTAGTTATATTCTTCTGTGAGGTCAAGGCAACTTCCCATCCCCTATTATTCACTTTACCGATATTCATCAATGCAGTGCTATATCCGGTCAGGTGGGGAACCGGTACATTCAATAACATATTAGAGGTATTGGTATTATAATAATCCACAGTCAGTCCCAGCAATCCTTTGAACATCTGTAAATCGATGCCCACATTCACCATCGCATTCTTTTCCCAACTCAAATCTTCATTCTTTATGGTACTTGGCTTGTAACCATTCACTAATTGTCCGTTTCCTGTACCAAGCACATAATTATCCAAAGCCATCAGAGACAAATGATCATAATTGCCAATCTGGAAGTTACCGGTCACTCCATAACTCGCTCTTAACTTCAAATCATCAACAAACGACAGATACCTAGCCTTCGTAAAGAAGTCTTCTCCGCTTATTCTCCACGCCAAAGAAGCTGAAGGAAAATATCCCCACCGATTGTTCTTTCCAAAACGAGAAGAACCGTCTGCACGAATAGCTGCCGAAGCCATATATTTACCTTTATAACTGTACTGCATACGTGCCAGATAAGAAGCAATCGTCCATTGGGTTTTATCAGATGCACCTTTCGTCACCGTACCTCCGGAAATTGTTTGTATATAGTCGTTCGGGAAATCGGTTGCCGTCACATTATCTCCTTTATATGTCTCTTTTTGAGCCGACTGTACTAAGACCACATTGATAAAATGAGCATCCTTAATCGTTGTGTTATAATTGATTTTATTCTCCACCAACCAGTTGAAATAAAAACCTGATGAACTGTAGGCTGTCGGATTTGACTTTACATCATAATACTTCTGTCCCAATAAAGGAAGTTCCGAAGAACGATATTGGTCATTATGCGAACCGTAATAATCGCCACCAAAAGAAATGTTATAGGTAAGCCCTTTATACAATTCCAATTCAGCAAAAACTTTTCCGACAATCGCCATACGGTCTACGACATCCGATTGTAAGTTTGCCATAGCTACCGGGTTCAATACGGCATTATGCTGATAGTCATTTCCAATTCTCCAATAGCCGTTTCCCTGATAATTATAGCTGCCATCCGCATTATACACCGGCCATACCGGAGGCATCATCAATGCCGATTGCACAATACCATTAGATCCGGAAGCATCTACCCGATTGGAAGTAGAATAGGAAGGCGAGAAATTCAGACCGAATTTCAGTCTTTTATATTTCCCGTCCAAATTCATACGCATACTATATTTCTTAAAGTCGGAATTAATTATAATACCCTCTTTATCATAATAGTTGGCAGAAATGAAATAGCCGACTGTTTTTCCTCTGCCGGAAATAGAAACATTGTGGCTGGTAGTAGCAGCAGTACGAAAAATAGCATCTTGCCAATCCGTATCCGTCAACCCCTTATCACCATTCAGATAGGGAAAGAGTTCGGTAGGAATACGTTCCCATGAGTTCGGGCGCATTCCGTTCGGGTCATCCGGTGACCCTCCGGGATTAGCATCCAGATAAGCGTTGTCATGACCATCCTTTGCAAATTCGGCAAACTGATATGCATTCATCATTGAAAGTTTCTTCGAAACACTCTGGATGCCATAATATCCATCATACTGCACTTTCATCTTTTCCGATTGTCCCTGCTTGGTCGTGATAATAATGACACCGTTGGAACCGCGACTACCATAAATAGCTGCCGACGAAGCATCTTTCAAAACTTCCACAGATTCGACATCATTATTATTCAGATTGGCAAATCCACGTTCTACCGGCACGCCATCAATAATATAAAGAGGATCACTACCGGCATTAACCGTACTGATACCACGAACACGGATACTTACACTTCCCTCCGGATCACCACTTGGCTGTGTAACCTGTACCCCCGGCATCTTACCCGCCAACGCCTGACGAAAGTCTGAAGCAGAAACGTCCGCAATTTGTTCAGCTTTCACGGAAGAAATAGAAGTAGAGACGTCTCTTTTCCTCTGAACTCCATATCCCACCACTACTACCTCATCAATCATCTTACTATCTTCTACCAACGTGATTTTCGCCGTATTTTTATCCTTTGCAGAGATATTTACCGTTTTATATCCAATATAAGAGATGGTCAATGTTGCAGACTCCGGTACATTCATGATTGAGTAACGTCCGTCGATATCGGTAATCGTACCACTACCCTCTCCCTTAATCTGCACACTGGCACCAATCACCGGTTCTCCTTTATCATCTGCAACAATACCTTGTATAGTACGTGTACGTTGAACAGTTTCTTCTTTCTTAAGCGGCTGTTTGCTAACAGCAATTGTATGATCGGTCCTATTGAAATAAAGCTTGGCCTGGGAAGTAATTTCTCCCAGAATCTGTTTTAATGAAGCATTTTTAATGTCGAAAGAAACTCTCGGAGCCTTGTTCACCGTCTCCTGATCATAGAGAAACTTAAAATTAGTCTGTTTGCTGATTTTATTGAAAACACTCTCTACCGGCTCGTTTTGCACACGAAGCGTAATATCATGCTCTTTCAATGTCTGAGCAGCAGCCGGAGCTATTAAAATGAAGGTGAATAGTAAAAAAGCTAAAAACGAACAGCTATTTTTACTTATCCCTTTACAAATAAGAAGATTATTCATAAATTTGTGCGTTTTAGTAATTGACTAAAGTTATTAAAAACAAGCAATGCGCGATACGTTATTCATTTGGGTCGAAGCTTATGAATATCCGTCCGGATTGCGGATAGAGGCATTCCTTTGGAGTGCTTCTATCATTTTGGGGAGGTTCATGAAGGAGCTGTTTTCATCTATTATTTTTTAAAAGGTTAAACATTATCTATTATTCATCTCATTCTTTATAAAGAAGCACATGGATGCCCTCTTTCTTATATTTGATATCACCGCTGATAAATTCAATGGATTTAAGTACCGCTTCCAAACTCTTGTTATCATGTTCGCCGGTAATCAAGTTGTTGAAATCCTGACCGGAAGCAAAAGTAATCCGGCAATTATATACCCGTTCCAGTTCCTTTGCCACATCGCGGATAGGTGTACTGTAAAAACGTAACCCGCCTTTCATCCAGACAGCCACTCCCCTATCCTCCGTTTTCTTACTATATTCTCCGGAAACAGTATTGATAAGCACCTGTTCTTTAGCAGTCAGCCTCATCATCGCTTCCGGTAAATCAACCTGTACCTTACCACTCTCCACACTCACAGACACTATTTCATCTGTTGAATAGGATTTTACATCAAATCGGGTACCTAACACCTGAACATCCAGCCGCTTCGTCCTCACAATAAATGGCATCTTTTCATTGCGGGCAACACGGAAATATCCCTCACCTTCAAGTTCCACTTCACGGAGATCTCCAACAAAACGATCCGGATAACGCACTTGCGAACAAGAGTTCAGAACCAAAAGAGTTCCGTCCGGCAAAGTCACTTGTCTTTTCTCACCAAAGGAAGTGGTGATTTCAGCCAGTGTGACCTGTTGTGCATTCATATACCGGAAAAAGTTGACACTCCCTATGATAATGGCTATTACAGCCGCTGTACTGACTGCCACCACAGAAGCCCGGCGGAACCATGTACGTTTTTTGTGTTCAATACGCTTCAGCAATTGGCGTGCTTCTCTCTTATATTTCTCCCGCTCCAAATCATTACCAGGTTGCAGATTCCCGGATTCTTCCCAAACCTCTGCTGCCAGTTCGTCCAATATATCTTGGTTTTCTGAATCCTTAATACTTTGCAATAACTGTGAAGCATCTTCCCGGGTATAAAGATCATCCAAGTAGCGATGCAATTTATCTTTTTCTGTCTTAGTATCTTTCATCATATATTCAAAATAAGGATATTAATTTCCTTCCCTTTGTATAAGTAATACACAAAAGTAAGAAAGAGCTAGGGTATGATTAACATTTATTATAAATTCAAGCACAATAGAATCAAAAGTACATCGGCTGATGTACTTGAATATTTAGTCAAATAGGAACGAATCACTTTTAGAGAAAGAGAAATATGTTCTTGCACCGTATGAACAGAAACACCCAATGCTTCGGCTATTTCTTTATGAGACATCTGAAGTTCACGGCTCATTTTGAATACCTCACGCTGGCGGGGCGTTAATTGCTCCAACGCACGGGCAATAATCTCTTTCAAATCATTGAGCAGAACATGATTATTCGTTTCGTTCGTTGAATCAATCGCTTGAGAAAGAATCTGTTCTTTCAGCTGATCTTCATTAGCCATGTCCCGCAATTGATTCAAAATACGATTACGCACAATAGTATAAAGATAGGAAGAGAAAGAGGCTTCGGGATTGATGAAACGACGGGTTTGCCAGACTACTGTAAATGCATCCTGGAAAATATCTTCCGCAAATTCACGCGACTTGACGAATTTCAGAGCAAAGTAGAGCAAACGATTCTTATAAGCGGCATAAAGTTCGCAAAAGGCCTCTTCATCTCCGTCTATCAGGCGAAGAACTAATTCCCGATCATCTATAAGAGTGTCTGTTGCGTACATATTTTCTTTATTTTGGGCACAAAGGTATTGTTATGATGTTACAAACGTATGTATTTTTTCTGAAATAAAAAAATAAAAGCGGTCTCACCGTTTCGATGAGACCGCTTTTATTTATCCATTATTCAAGACCAGACATTATCAGAGCAATCGTTATTTCCCTTTCTTATAATTCTCCAATCCGGTCTGTAAGAATTCAATATACTTAGGAATATCTTCGTTATAAGCATACGACTTATTCAACGGTTTACCCTGATTGTCCAGCAATACATAGAAAGGCTGGGCATTAGCTCCGAATTTCACACGTTGCAGATAGCTCCATTTATCGCCGACAGTACGCAAAGTACGTTCTGTACCGTTTTCGATAATCTTCACAGGTTCAGTCAACGGAGTTTTATTATCTACATAAAGTGTAATCAATACGTAGTCGTTATTAATCAAATCACTCACTTTCGGGTCAGTCCATACCGCTGCTTCCATCTTACGGCAGTTTACGCAACCATATCCGGTAAAGTCGAGCATAACCGGTTTTCCGTTCAGACGGGCATATTCCATTCCTAAATCATAGTCATCGAATTTCGCGTGTACATCATTCTTATGCAGATTGAAATCTTGCGTCTGCATAGGCGGAGCAAATGCAGATACGGCTTTCAATGGTGCTCCCCACAAACCGGGAACCATATATACGGCAAATGCTAAAGAGATCAACGCCATAAAGAAGCGGGTTACTCCCACCTTATTATCATCGTCATCATGCGGAAATTTGATCTTACCCAACAGATAGAATCCAAGTAAAGCAAAGATGACAATCCATAAAGCCAGGAATGTTTCGCGGTCAAGCAATCTCCAACCATAAGCCAAATCAGCAACTGACAAGAATTTAAGTGCAAATGCTAATTCGAGGAAACCTAGCGTAACCTTGATAACATTCATCCATCCGCCGGACTTTGGCATCGATTTCAGCCAAGACGGGAACAGGGCGAAGAGTGTAAACGGCAACGCCAAAGCAATGGCAAATCCTAACATACCGATTGCCGGAGCAACTACGCTTCCTGTTGTAGATACCTGTACCAGCAGGAAGCCGATAATCGGACCTGTACAAGAGAAAGATACCAATGAAAGCGTGAAAGCCATCAGGAAAATACTTAGCAATCCGGTCGTAGATTCAGCTTTGCTATCTACTGCATTTCCCCACTTCGACGGCAGCCTGATTTCAAACGCTCCAAAGAATGAAGCAGCAAAAATCACCAGCATCAGGAAGAAGAGAATGTTGAAAATAGCATTGGTAGATAAAGCGTTTAATGCACTGGCACCAAAAATCAAAGTAATAGCCAAGCCTAATGCCACATAAATCACTACGATAGATGCACCGTATGTCCACGCATCACGAATTCCTTTCTTTTTGTCTTTACTACGTTTTAAGAAGAAACTGACTGTCATCGGAATAATCGGCCATACACAAGGGGTAAACAATGCCAATAATCCACCCAGAAAACCAGTAATGAAAATATATATCCAGGACATATCTTCCTGACCATGTTCTTCTCCTAAAGCTTGTAAATCACTGATTACCGGTTTCCAAAGATCACCCGATGCAACAGCAGGCTGAATATCCGTAGCAGCTTCGGTTGTAGTTGCAGGCACCAGTTCCATCATCGCAGAAGAATCTTTCGTAACAGCAGGAACGGGTTCTTCTTTTTGCTTATCCACTACCTTTTGTTCCGGTTGCTCTGTTTTCGTTGCAGCATTTCCGGCTTTTGCTACTCCGGAATACTTGAACGGCATCTGAGTAGGAGGCAGACAACTCTCGTCATCACAAGCTCCGTATTCCAGATAACCTTCGATTGCGTAAGCTCCACCCGTGAATTTTACTTTCTGCACAAACTTTGCTGTATTCTCGAAATAGCGTACCTTCATCTCGAACAATTTATCGAAAGTAGATACTTCTTTGCCTACAGGCTTCAGTTTGCCAACAAGCTCGACACCCGATTTATTATCAACATTGAATGTTGCGGAAATAGGGCCGCCATCTCCCAGATCGGTAGAATAAACATGCCAACCTTTATCCATGGTAGCTGTAAACACCACCTCTGCCTCCGTATCGGAGAGAGCTGTCAGCTCTGTTTTAAACTTTACCGGATCTTTGATCTGCGCTTGCAATGCATATACAACAAAGCTTAAAAGCAGGAAAGAAATTATTTTTCTCATCTTTATTTTTGGGGTTTATAATTCATAGTCTACGCACGCACGGCTCTCCTTCGTTTCAGCCAGAATCTTTCCGGCAGCTACGTGGTCGGGATGTGTTGCGTAGAATTTAACATCTTCTAGTGTATCAAACTCACTGTAAAGCGCAATATTCCATGTTTCACCAGGATTCATATTCAATCCGACCTCCACTTTGCGAATTACAGAAATTTTAGCAGGAAGAGCTTCTATCACTTCCTTGAATTTAGTCATGACTTCCAGTTTCTCTTCAGCAGGAACTTCGTCTTTTAACTTAAATAATACAATGTGTTTTACCATTACGTTGTTATTTTAATGAATTGTTTCTATATTTGTCTTGTTAATGCGTTTACCACATTAATAGTAATGCAAAAATACTCTATTTGGTTCAAATATACACTTAAAGAGATGTTAATTATAGGAATAGCAGGCGGAACGGGTTCCGGAAAGACCACCGTCGTACGGAAAATTATAGAAAGCCTCCCCGCAGGAGAGGTAGTACTCTTACCACAGGATTCATACTACAAAGACAGTAGTCATGTCCCGGTTGAAGAACGCCAGAATATCAATTTTGACCATCCGGATGCTTTTGAATGGAGTCTGCTTTCCAAGCATGTCATGATGCTGAAAGAAGGAAAGAGTATTGAACAGCCCACTTATTCTTATCTCACATGTACGCGTCAGCCCGAAACGATTCATATCGAACCTCGTGAAGTGGTTATCATTGAAGGAATCCTTGCCTTATGTGATAAAAAGCTGCGCAATATGATGGACCTCAAAATATTTGTTGATGCCGATCCCGACGAACGCCTGATACGTGTCATCCAAAGAGATGTCATTGAGCGCGGACGTACTGCCGAAGCTGTAATGGAACGTTATACACGGGTTTTAAAACCTATGCACCTGCAATTTATCGAACCTTGCAAACGATATGCCGACCTTATTGTACCCGAAGGAGGCAGTAATAAGGTAGCTATTGATATACTGACCATGTACATCAAGAAGCACCTTAAGAATTAAAAATTGAAAATTAAAAATTAAGAAATGAATGTCAAGACACTGAGTATTCCTTTATTTCTTATTCTATTTTGTTGTATGCTCGGATGCCGGAATAAGCATCATAACAAGATGGATGAGACAGCGCGTGATCTTCCACAAATAAAAGATAGTGGCGAACTCGTTGTATTGACATTATATAGTTCTACTTCCTATTTCATTTACCGGGGACAAGAAATGGGGTTCCAGTATGAACTGAGTGAACAGTTTGCTAAAAGTCTGGGACTAAAACTTAGGATTGAAGTAGCCAACAACGTCGACGAAATGATCCAAAAATTATTGGCAGGCGAAGGAGACATGATTGCCTATAATCTGCCAATCACCAAAGAATGGAAAGACAGTCTTCTTTATTGTGGCGAAGATGTAATTACTCACCAGGTAATTGTTCAGCAAGGGAGAGGAAAACAGAAGCCGTTGGAAGATGTAACCGAACTGGTCGGAAAAGATATATACGTAAAACCGGGGAAATATTATGACCGTCTCGTCAATCTGAACAGTGAATTAGGAGGAGGTATCCAGATTCATGAAGTCACCAATGACAGTATCACTATTGAGGACTTGATTACACAAGTAGCACAAGGAAAAATTCCGTATACGGTAGCCGACAATGATTTAGCCAGACTTAATAAGACCTATTATCCCAATTTAAATATCGACCTGTCCATCAGTTTCGATCAACGCTCTTCGTGGGCGGTACGAAAAGACAGCCCCGAGCTGGCAGCCGCTGCTACCCAATGGCATCAGGAAAACATGACTTCTCCTGCTTACACAGCCAGTATGAAACGTTATTTTGAGAATAGTAAAATGATGCCGCACTCTCCTATCCTCTCCTTAAAAGAAGGAAAGATATCTCATTATGACCATTTATTCAAGAAATATTCCAAAGACATCGGCTGGGACTGGCGCATGCTTGCATCATTAGCGTATACAGAATCCAATTTTGACACTACCGCTGTATCTTGGGCAGGTGCCAAAGGACTCATGCAGTTAATGCCTGCCACAGCACGTGCAATGGGAGTACCTCCCGGCAAAGAGCAGAATCCGGAGGAAAGTGTGAAAGCGGCTATTAAATATATTACTGCCACCGACCGGAGTTTCAGCATGATTCCCGATAAGCAGGAACGGCTCAATTTTATCTTAGCATCTTACAATGCCGGTTTGGGACATATATATGACGCAATGGCACTAGCCGAAAAATACGGGAAGAACAAATTAGTATGGAAAGATAATGTAGAAAACTTCATCTTGCTTAAAAGCAATCAAGAATACTTCAACGATCCTGTCTGCAAAAACGGATATTTCCGTGGCATCGAGACTTACAATTTCGTTCGAGATATTATGTCGCGCTATGAATCCTACAAAAAGAAAATAAAAGCATAAGTAAAGTATTAGGTGTAATACCTAATACTTATTTCTTATAGGTCATCAGACTGATTACGACAATAGCCAATACAGATAATGGTAAGGCAAATAATATCGGGTCAATCACAGGGAAAGGATAAGTGGTTATCAACACATCCCGTCCGAATAACGCTTTACAGATACCTAATGCTGCAGATTCTTTCTGATGAAGAAACACAAGAGCAAACAGACTGCCGATTGTTCCCACCCAAAGACTTGCCATGACGCCTTGTTTAGTAGCTTTCTTCCAATATAAAGCACAGAAATAAGCCGGAAGAAAAGCAGCTGCACAAATTCCCATAAAAATAGAAGTTCCGCGGGCTATAATATCATGAGGCAACATATAACAAATAATATAACTGACCAGAATAGAGAACAATACGCCCAGACGGATCACATTGGTAAGTTTATTCCGTGAACGGGGTTTATAAGTTCCGTAAATATCAGAACCTACCGAAGCACCCATCGTGTGAAACTGCGAACTTAGCGTAGACATACTGGCTGAAAGGATGCACAACATAAAGAGTGCGGCAAACCAGTCGGGCATCGCTTTATTAATAAAATATGGAATTATCTTATCAATATCCTGCACAACTTCGGTAGCAACCGCTCCTTCTGTTTTCAGGAAGAAAAGATTACTCAAGGCTCCAGCATGATAGATAGCTCCTACTGTTATAATCAGAAAGAAACAACCGATAAATACACCGCGGTTCAACTGCTTGCTACTCTCCACGGTCATAAAGCGAACCACTAACTGCGGCTGTGCAAGACAGCCGATTCCTACTCCTAAAATGAGAGAAGTTACCAGCGAATACCATTGTGGAGAACCTGTGATGGGCATTGCAGTCCATCCTTGATGTCCTAGCGCTTTAAACTTTTCCGGAACTAGCGGAGCAATGGCAGTCAATTCTTTATTAGCTTCGATAAAGTTCATATCAAGCACCTGATACAAAGAAAACAACAGAAATAACATACAGCCAAACATGATAACTCCTTGCAAAGCATCTGTATACATTACTCCTTTCATTCCCCCTGCTATGACATAAGCAGCAATAACCAAGGTAAATATCAATAAGGAAACATTGAAATCAATCTGAAAGATTTGTTCGATGAATACGGCTCCACCCTTCATTACAACCGCTGCATAAAGCGGCATTCCGATGAAAATAACAGCAGCAATAAATACCTGTATATTACGGGAACGGAAATGACGGCCTAATAATTGAGGGAAAGTACTCACATTCAACTTTGCCCCCATACGCCGGGTACGCAAACCGAAAAAGATAAAAGCTATAACCACCCCAACAAACATATTGAGGAAACAGAGCCACTGAATACCCATTCCAAAAGCAGCCGCCACTCCTCCAAAACCTACAATAGCAGATGCGGAAATAAACGTAGCACCATAAGAAAGTGCCATTACGATAGGATTCATCTGACGTCCGCCTACCAAATAGTCACTGGTATTCGTTGTTTTCTTATATCCCAAAAAGCCGAGGTAGGCCAGTGACAGCAGATAAGCTACCACAATTAGTCCAAGAGTAAATGTATTCATCGGGTTTCGTCTTTTTCGTCGTCCTTATTCCAATATTTCAGCCCAAACCAGGCAGCAAAAATCACACATACCACCGAAAGTAGGTAAGGCAGAATAATAAAAGGGTCGTCTATTCCAAACATTTGCGTATCAGATTTTAATCAATTTGGACGCAAATGTAAGGAAATTATTGAAAAGACAAAACTTTTGTTTACTAATACTGATTATAATGTATCTTTTTCTCGTCAAATTTCTGTTTCGGGTTCTCTTTTGTAGCCGGATAGCCAAAAGGAATGACACAAAGCGGAAGAATATTATCGGGCAGGTTAGTATATTTACGCACTACTTGCATACGGTCTTCGTAAGGATAGGCTGCTGTCCATACAGCACCCAATCCCAGACTTTCAGCAGCCAACAAAATATTCTGTGCTGCTGCGGAACAGTCTAAATACCAATATGACGAGCGTACTGAATCTCCACAGACGATGATGGCATTACGGGCCTGCGTCAGCATTTTGGCATAAGGAAGTGCAGCTGCCATTGAATCCAGTTTGGCACGATCGGATACCACCACAAATTCCCATGGACGGATATCTCTACCCGTAGGAGCAGCCATTCCGGCACGAAGCATCAAGTCGATTTTCTCTTTCTCTACTCCTTTATTCAGATAAGCACGCACACTTTTGCGCTCGAAAATATTATCCAACACAACATTTCCGGTTCCGGATGTTCCTTTTTCTTCTTTCGCAGAAGAACAGGAGGTCATAGCAGTGACTGCTACAATCAGACATAAGAAAGAGAAAATCTTTTTCATTGTGACAATGTTTAAAACAGGTTCAACTTATTTTTCTGTGCTTCTTCCAACGAAACAGTTTCACGCTTCATCAGCCCACTCTTTTCACGAAGCGCTTGATATTCTGCCTCCAATTCATTCACCAGCTCGGCTTTTGCCTGCGGGTTGAGCAATTTGGAAGCGACACTTGCATTTTGGGAAGCATCTTTCAGGTGTACTACCGGAGCATGATAAACAGGAGCAATCTTTAATGCCGTATGCATCTTCGATGTAGTGGCTCCACCAATCAAAAGAGGAATATCCAAACCTGCTTTTTCAAGTTCAACAGCCACGTGAGCCATTTCTTCCAAAGATGGAGTAATCAGTCCACTCAACCCGATCATATCTACCTTTTCTTCAATAGCACGCTGAACGATGGTTTCTGCAGGAACCATTACTCCTAAATCTACAATATCATAACCATTGCAGGCCATCACTACAGCTACAATGTTTTTTCCGATGTCGTGCACATCCCCCTTTACAGTTGCCAGTAGCACTTTACCTGCCGAAGCACTTCCTTCCACTTTTTCCGATTCAATGATCGGTTGCAAGATAGCTACGGCTTTCTTCATGGTGCGGGCAGTCTTCACAACCTGGGGAAGAAACATCTTACCGGCACCAAACAGTTCACCAACATGGTTCATTCCATCCATCAGCGGTCCTTCAATTACATCAACCGCTTTATCATAAAGAGGCAATGCCTCTGCCAAGTCCTGTTCCAGAAAATCTCCGATTCCTTTCATCAAGGCATACTTCAAACGTTCCTGAACAGTTCCTTCTCTCCAGGCATCTTGCTTGACAGCCGGTTGTCCGGCAGTTTCGTTCATGTTTGCTTTCAGAGATTCCGCTAATTCGATAAGCCGTTCCGCCGCATCCAGACGACGGTTTAAGACAACATCTTCTATCTTTTCCAAGACATCAGCCGGAATATCAGTGTACAATACGGAAGTTCCCGGATTCACAATCCCCATGTCCATTCCTTGTTGGATGGCGTGATAAAGGAACACTGCATGCATGGCCTCACGGATATAATTGTTGCCACGGAAAGAGAAAGAGAGGTTACTGACTCCTCCGCTGATGTGTGCACCAGGGAGATTTTTCTTTATCCAAGCGGTAGCTTCAATAAAATCTACAGCATAGTTATTATGTTCTTCAATCCCCGTAGCTACAGCAAGCACATTGGGGTCAAAAATAATATCGTGAGGATTAAAACCAATTTTGTCAACCAAAAGACGGTAAGCCCGTTGGCAAACTTCGATTTTACGGGCGGCTGTATCTGCCTGTCCTTTCTCGTCGAACGCCATGACCACAGCAGCGGCTCCATATTGCCGGATGATTCGGGCATGTTCAAGGAAAACTTCCTCTCCCTCTTTCAAAGAAATAGAATTGACGATTGATTTGCCCTGAAGACACTTCAGTCCGGCTTCAATAACTTCCCATTTGGAAGAATCAATCATGATCGGAACACGGGCTATTTCCGGTTCAGACATGATAAGGTTCAGGAAAGTAGTCATCTCTGTCTTTGCCTCCAACAATCCATCGTCCATATTGACGTCAATCACTAAAGCACCGTCCTCCACTTGTTGGCGGGCGATAGAAAGGGCTTCATCATATTTCTTTTCATTGATGAGACGAAGGAACTTGCGCGAACCGGCTACGTTGCAACGTTCGCCGACATTCACAAAGTTTATTTCCGGCTTCACTTCCAACAGTTCAAGTCCGGAGAGCCACATACAATCCGGCGCAGAGGCAGGAACGTGTGGTTTAGCTCCTTCTACAAGGGCGGGATATTCAGCAATATAAGCATCTGTCGTACCACAACAGCCACCAATAATATTGATTAATCCTTCTTCAATATATTCTCTCACTTCATGAGCCATATCCGCAGGTGTCTGGTCATATTTACCCAGACTATTCGGTAACCCGGCATTCGGATAGGCACTAATATAATAAGGTGCACGGGATGCCAGCTGTTCCAGGAACGGCTTCAACTGACGGGCACCGAATGAGCAATTCAAACCGACTGAAAATATATTGGCATGTTGCACAGAAGCCAGAAATGCATCCAATGTTTGTCCGGACAATGTTCGTCCGCCAATATCAGACACTGTTACAGATAACATGATCGGCACTTCTATGCCTGTCATTTTCATGGCTTGTTCGGCAGCAAAAATTGCAGCTTTGGCATTTAGGGTATCAAAGATTGTCTCAATCAGAATGGCGTCTACCCCACCTTCGAGCATTGCTTCCATTTGTTGCTGATAGGATGCAGCCAGTTCGTCGTAACTCAAAGCACGATAAGCCGGGTTGTTCACGTCCGGGCTCATAGAACAGGTTTTATTGGTAGGTCCTACGGAGCCGGCCACAAAACGTGGTTTATCTGGATTCTTTACAGTGTATTCGTCGGCAAGATCACGGGCTAGTTTTACGGCTGCCAGATTCATCTCACGTACGTATTCTTCTACATGATAATCAGCCATAGAAACTGTAGTCGAACTGAATGTATTGGTCTCGATGATATCCGCACCTGCTTCCAGGTATTTACGATGAATATCTTGAATCACGTCGGGACGTGTGAGACACAATAAGTCGTTATTCCCTTTCAACTGTCCGGGGATATGCGCAAATCGTTCACCACGAAAATCTTCTTCCTTGAGGTTATATTGTTGAATCATTGTACCCATTGCCCCATCCAGAATAAGGATGCGCTCGGATACGACTTGAGAAATTGTCTTTTTCATTACCCTATCACATTAATTCCTAATTACCTACTCTGCCATCATCTGCCAGACTCTTCGCAGTCCGGCGTTTATCTTATAGCGTTTTTTACTTACCGCTTGAACATTCTTGCCATATCTATACGGTCGTCTTTCTCCTTTATAGATTCCCGTTTATCATATTCTTTCTTACCTTTCGCCAAAGCTATGACCAGTTTCGCCAAACCTTTTTCATTGATAAACAAGCGTACAGGAACAATCGTAAAGCCGGGATTTTTCATCTCCCGCTGAAGTTTTTCCAATTCTTTTTTATTAAGCAACAACTTCCTCTCTCTACGTGCCGTATGGTTATTGTACGATCCATAGAAATATTCGGCGATGTGCATATTCTTCACCCACAATTCGCCTTTCGTAAAATAGCAAAACGTATCTACCAAACTGGCTTTTCCCAAACGAATGGATTTTATTTCCGTACCGGTCAATACAATACCTGCTGTGTAGGTATCTATCAGCTCGTAATCAAACGTAGCCCGTTTATTCTTTATATTTACAGGAGGTTGTTTCATCTTTACTCATTAATTAAGTATAGCCGTCAGTCTATTAAACACGATCTGTATCACCGCCGGACATAGTATTAACAATACAGACGACAAAAGGGTGTATTTTAATCGTTGTTTTTCTTCTACTCCCATCAGTACAGGAACTCCCTCCCATACCACATAGACGATGTAGAACTGCAGCAACCAAGCAATAATTCTAAAATCAGGTAACAGTCCAGTTACTATCTGAAGCAGGAAAGGCACAACCAATGCATATCCTGCAAACTGTTGTGTCAACGGCATATTACTATGCATACCAAACATTCTTGTTCCCATTTCATTAATGGCATAAGCTGCCAGAAAATAGCCACCGAACAGGGCTACAGCTACGGCACAACAATTGGTCATAGCTATCTGGAAACTTTGCGGACCTCCCCATCCATTCGTCAATAACGAACCAATGAATACGGACAGACCGCATAAACCAATCATAGGATAGACAAAAGCTATATATACTTTTCGCCTATCCTCTTCCATAGAAATTTCCTCCCAGGCCTTGGCCGGAGAGGAAATCAATTTCATTGCTATGTTAAATAGTTCTTTGTAGTTCAATGTTATTCTGTAAATGCATAATCATATTCAACCGAAGTTTCTCCACTCTCTTCTTTCAATTCATCTTTCGAAGAATTAGTTTTAGCTGTCAACTCCAAGTATTTTGGCAACTTGCCTGTTTTCTCCTTAAATACAGTAAGAGCAGCCCTAATTGAATAAGCTCTATAAGCATAGGTAAAATTAGAACGAGTTACGGTCTCACCTGCATCATCAACAACATGACTAATATATAGTTTTAACTTAGTATCAGTATCTTTCATTGTTGTAGGATCATAGGAAAGAACAAATGAGTGTTTTTTTAATTCTGAATCTTCAACACTAGAGTTTGTAACTTTCACCCAATATGGCATTGTCAAAACGATCGTATTCTTATCATAGTAAACCAAACTTGACTGTTGTTTATCCAATGAATAAAGAGGATTAGTAGGTTCTGCTTTTGTTTGAGTCAAACCTTCATTATTTTTAGGGTCAATACAAAGCGGAGTAGATAGCAAAGTAACTGGTATACTAGTACTGTTTGCTGTCACCTGTGATTGGTCATATTGGCATGAAATTATAAACATATCCCCATCCAAAAAGCCCAACTCTGTAGTTGGCACCAACTTCGTAGTTCCATCACCCATCAAAAATGATCCATAATTATACTTAACAGGAACAGTCATTGTAACATTGTGGTTATCATCTCCATTCATACAAGAAGTAACTGACATACCCATAACCACAGCCATCAAAGCCACCAAGAAAAATTTCACTTGTTTCATAAACATATTTTTTAGATTTTGCAAAGATATAAATTCTAATTCATAATTAATAAATGCAAGTACTTAAAAAATACTGCATCCGTTACTTTATTATTTTTGCAAAAAGTTCCAAATGATCATCTACGTAGCTTGCAATCAATGCTGTGACTTGTTCTTCCATCTCTAAATAAGCTTCTTCCAACTCATCAAAAGCTTCATATTGCTCGTACATAGCCATAAATTCATCATCCGTCCGTTCCTTTTCCAAGTCTTTCCGATTGGCATCAAAGATTTTCTTAGCCTTATAGACTAATTTAGAGAATTCTTCTGCCCCCCATAAACGCATCACTTTCGCAAACGGATTATCAAAGATATATCCACCATAGCCGTTCTGAATTAATTGGCAAAATCCACCAACCATTATTTCATCACGAAAAATCTGATATGCCAGCAAAGAATGTTGTTCTCCTGTCAGCAGAGGCATTGTTTCGGCAGTTAGTTCGCCACCGATAATCTCTTTATATTTATCTGTAAACGCTTGGATAAATTCATCCATTCCTTCACCCGCAGCCTTCTGTAAAGCAGACTCTAAAACTTCGATCATATCTTCATTTAATATTTGAAGCAACAAAGTTACAACTTTAATCCCATATCTAATAATGATACGCCTACAATCTTACTAAAAACAATTATCAATCCGTTTCATTCCTTCCGGTACGGTTTTGAAGCAAATGATACTTTAGCAAACAAGTATTGAAACGGTAGCCCGTGAAATAATATAGAATTTACCTAACGTA
>PPYF01304539.1_pt1 | contig 22240 bp, 10 predicted proteins | sample 1559871 | NCBI WGS metagenome assembly PPYF01 (sample SAMN08240021, study PRJNA423297) | Human gut metagenome, whole genome shotgun sequencing project.
GCACCCTCGCCCATCATTCCTATTTCCTCATAATGGAAACCGTACTTTACGGGAGCCACTTTGTGGGTTTTCGATTTATTGATATACAACGTTCCATCGGAGGAAGACGGAGAGGAACTATTCCCATATACCAGAGGTAATGTGAAAAACAGACCGATACCAAACGTAAAGGATTTGAATGTCGAATGATTCATAGCATTTGTTTTTAGAGTTTCACATTGCAAATGTGGTCTTTTCTATCCAAGAAAAACAGAAAAATAATGCTTAATACCTGCAATCATGTATAAAAATCTGTAGCGAAGCGGCAAACTGAACATGAGTGCTGCCCGTTTGAACAATTCTACGACTGTTCAAAACAAAAAAAGACGTATCTTTAGGTCGTGAAAATCAATCAGAAAAGCCATGAGAACCACCTTACTTAAATTCGTACTCTTATTTAGTCTCGTGCTCTTAAATACAAGCTTGTCGACGGGACAGATTCAATATAATAACATACGCTTCAAACAGCTAAGTATAGCTGAAGGACTCCCGCATAATACGATCAATGCAATCACCCAGGACAACCATGGGTTCATCTGGTTTGGTACACGCAACGGATTGTGCCGATATGACGGTTATAATATCAACCTGTTCGCACATAATGAAGCCGACAGCACCTCACTCCGCCACAATTTCATCACACGCTTATATAACGATTCGCTCCGTAACATTCTATGGATCTCTACCGATCAGGGCATCTGCAGCTATAACTACGAGACAGAAGATTTCAGAGATTTAAGTGCGCTGAACGATTCTCCCATTTACAGCCTTTATCAGGACAAGGCTCATAATATGTGGGTGGGAACCTATTTCGGAGGAGTCAACTATTATATATTCGGTTCCGACCAGTTTCAGATATATCCATACGGAGCCAGTTTCAATCATTTGAGCGGAAAGGCTGTCCGCCAGATTATCAATGCTCCGGACAACGGTCTGTACATCGCCACCGAGGATGGCGGATTGAATTACCTGAACAATAGGAAGGAAATCACCCGTGCCGAACGGCTGCACAAGCAAATGCAAATCTACGCCAAGAACATACATTCTTTATGGCTTGACAAAGATAACAGCTTGTGGCTCGGACTGTTCCTGAAAGGAGCTCTTCACTATATACCGCATCTAAACCGCACGGTGGACTATAATCTACTGTCGGATGATGTTTCTTCCGGCTTCTGCATCATCGAAGACAAGAACGATCATATCTGGTACGGAGGCCCTTCCGGCTTATTCCTGATCGACAGGAAGAAAGCAAACTCCCGCCCGGAAAAGATTTCATCTCTCCGTGTCTTTAACCTGGTACAGTTTAATGACAGTATACTTTGGGCAGGAACCCGAAAAGGCAGTATATTTCAGATCAATACCCATACACTGAAAGTAACCTCGCTCCCTATCCTGCCGCACACCAATCTCTATATCACCTATATCTACCCCGATTCACATCAACGGATATGGATAGGTACAGACAACAACGGGCTTTATGTATCAGACCGCAACGGTAACATTATCGCCTTTTACAGTAAAGAACAGTTGGGATCCAACGCCATCAAAGGTATCATTGAAGATGAGATGAGTAATGTTTGGGTAGGTACCGGAAACGGACTTTGTTGTATCAATTCCCAAACAGGAAGCATTGACCGATATACCACGGCCGACGGATTGCCCATCAACCAGTTCAACTACTCCTCCGCCTGCAAGAAGCCTGACGGAGAATTGTATTTTGGAACTATCAACGGTATGATTTCTTTCTACCCGGAACAGGTACGCTCCGTCAATCCCCGTTTCAACATTGCACTGACTGCCATTTGGAGCAACAGCGAATATATGTCACCCAACAATGAGAAAGCATTCATCCCTTCCTCTATCTCCGAACTGACAGAAATCACCCTGACCCACGAACAAGCCCAATCCCTGCGTCTCGAATACTCCGGACTGAATTATCAATATACCGACAACACTCAATATGCGATGAAAATGGAAGGTATCGACAAGGATTGGCAGTTTGTAGGCAACCAGCATCAGGTACGCTTCTCCAATCTGCCTTCAGGAAGATATATCTTAAAAATCAAAGCCAGCAAAGACGGCATCCACTGGGACGAAACGGGCCAAAAGGACCTTGCTATCAGAGTCCTTCCTCCCTGGTGGCTCTCGCCGGGAGCATATTTAGTTTATGCATTACTCTTCCTATTAATCATTTACGCCGCATACAGATATACCAAAACGCGTATCATCCTGCTCATGCGACTGAAAACGGAGCATGAACAGCGCGTCAACATAGAGAATATGAATCAACAGAAGATCAATTTCTTCACTTACATCTCCCATGACCTGAAAACACCGCTGACCCTGATTCTATCGCCTCTGCAACGATTGATCCAGCAGCCACAAATCAGCAACAACGATAAAGAGAAACTGGAAGTCATCTACCGAAACGCCAACCGGATGAATTATCTGATTAATGAACTATTGACGTTCAGTAAAATCGAGATGAAACAGATGCGTATCAGCGTCCGGAAGGGAGACATCATGCACTTTCTGGAAGAACTGTCGCACATCTTCGACATTGTAGCCGGAGAACGGGAGATTGACTTCATCGTCAATCTGGAAGACACCGAAGAGGAAGTCTGGTTCTCGCCTTCCAAGCTGGAACGGATTCTTTATAACTTGCTCTCAAACGCATTTAAATATACCCAGCCTGGTGGATACGTCAAGTTGAGTGCCAAACTAATAAAAGAAGAGAAGGGGACATTTGTGCAAATCTCCGTCAAAGACAATGGCAGGGGGATTCCTAAAGAAGCTCAAGAACAAATATTTGAAAGTTATTACCAGGTTGAGAAGCGCGACCATCGCGAGGGATTCGGACTGGGATTATCGCTTACGCGTTCGCTCATACACATGCACAAAGGGGAAATCCGGGTAGAAAGCGAAATCAACAAAGGTTCGGACTTTATCGTTACCCTGAATGTATCCGAGGATGCTTACAACCCCGATGAACGCTCGTCCGAGAACATCACGACCGAAGAAATACAGAAATATAACCAGCGAATCAAGGAAACCATCGAACTCATTCCAGAAAAGCTGACCAACAAAGAGAAAGATCCTGCCCGGGAATCTATTATGATTGTAGAGGACAACAAAGAAATGAATGATTATCTTGCCAGCATATTCAGTGAGAAATATGATATTATACGGGCGTATAACGGTGCAGAAGCCTGCAAGAAGATAGCCAAACAGTTGCCTAACCTCATTATATCGGATTTAATGATGCCAGTGATGGACGGATTGGAATTCACGGAACGTGTCAAACAGGACGTAACGACCAGCCATATCCCCGTTATCCTCCTGACTGCAAAGACCGATGAAAACGACCATACGGAAGGTTATCTGCGGGGAGCTGATGCGTATATCACCAAACCTTTCAACGCCAAGAATCTGGAACTGCTGGTACAGAATATCCAAAAGAGCCGGAAACAGAGCATTGAACACTTCAAACAGGCAGAAGAACTGAACATCAAGCAAATAACCAACAACCCGCGGGATGAAATATTCATGAAAGAACTGATGGAACTGATTATGGCGAACCTCACCAAGGAAGACTTCGGAGTAACGGAAATCACAGCCCATCTCCGCATCAGCCGCAGCCTGTTGCACATGAAGCTGAAATCACTCACCGGATGCTCCATCACTCAATTCATACGGACCATCAAGATGAAAGAGGCTAAAACTCATTTACTGAATGGTATGAATGTCTCCGAAGCATCATTTGCCGTCGGTATATCAGATCCGAACTACTTTACAAAATGTTTCAAGAAAGAATTTAATATCACTCCGACAGAGTTTCTCAAACAGTTGAAATAGAAAGCAAAAGTAACTGCTTCAGAAATTCAACCTACCCTTAGACAACGTGTCAACTATTAATAGAAAAGTTCTTTTGCTCCCTTTGCAAAGATCTCTTCCCTTCATAGTAAAGTTGTCTTTGCCCTATTTCAAACTATAAACGCAAGTTCCGTTTATATAATTGCAAGCTTTGTTTTTATAAACGGAACTTGCATTTATAAAAACAAAGCTTGCAATTATAGTTTGGAATGAAGAAAAAGGAAGTTATCCAACCGGCAAAAGGAAGTTTGGTCTATATCAAAAGGAAGTTAGCTATTAATAGCCAACAGGGCAAGTAGGTATATCTTGTAAATCAACTACGCCCAACAGAAAAAGATATCGCCGGTAATTAATCTGCAACATTCACTGATGCAGCTAATTACCGGCGAGCAATAGAAATCTATAATCAACTCATACCTATTCTACCATTCCTGGAAGCGTAAATCAGCTTCCGGATTCTGACGACGAATCAGTTCCTCGTCAACCTGATAAGTGACGCCACCTTTCGTGTACTTATAAGAAAGGGTAAACTTAGGCTGTTTCCCTACAAATTCCAATGATTCGGCTGCAGGATCTAATGTGGCGGATGCATCTGTGATAGCGACGCTTCCTCCGGCTTCAATATTGACGCTTCCATCCGGATTGACTGTCAGATTCACCGACTCATTGTTTTCCAATGTGTTTCCGAAACCCGGTCTGCGTACTTTGTTTCTACCTAACGAAACAAAGTCGCGGGTCATATTCTGACTCAAATCCTTGTTACTATATTCAGTAACCTGCTGGGTAGACAAATTGGTAACTTTTCCTTTCACAAAGTAGGTACCGTGATACTGGCTGACAAATTTGACAACTACAATACTGTAATCCTTCAAATTACCATTCACATCAGTACTAATTTCATCCTGATTATGATCGACCAACCGGAAAGGGATTGCATAGTGCTTGTTCAAAGCAGCATTGTCTTCATAGAAAGCATCGGAGAAAGTCACTTTCACATCTGCTATTGCCAGATTCGGATTGCTAATTGTCATCTTGTTCGGATTAGCCAACTGATAATAGTTTTCCGGCATCAGTGTCAAGCCCGTACCATCCAATAAAGACGGATCGATCTCGAATGTAGCCCAATCATCGGTATGCACCTCTCTTTTACCGCCAATAGCCACTCCTACCTTTATCGACATATCTGTATCGGCTACCAGTGTCCGCAGAGGTTTTTGCGAAGCAAAGTACACAGAACTCTTATCGTAGTCCTTTTCATAATCGTCATAACAAGCAGTCATCAGAACGCTTATCAGCCCTATCCATAATATATTTAGTCTTTTCATTGTAAATAAGTATTTATATCAACAGCACGTTATTCCCAACCCTGATTATTCATTAGATTCTTATTCTTTTCCAGCTCTGCATACGGTAATGGCATGAAATAGTTTTTCACTTCATATTTCCGTTGTTCCACTTTCTGTACTTTGAAGCTGAATGTGCCATCTTCATTGCGGGTAACGGCAACACCCTCCACCTCTTCGTTCAACGGTAATACCCAACGACGCATATCAAAATAACGATGATTCTCGAAAGTAAATTCCAAGCGACGTTCGTTCTGAATCAGCTTTCTGAACGAGTCTTTACTTTGAGCCATTTCATCCAGATAAAGATCAAAGTTGATACCCCCGGCTTGCGAACGGATTGTTTTCAATATTTCGTATGCAGAATACAGGCATCCTTCGGCTTTCACTGTCGGGTTGCCCCAAGCCTCATTGGCAGCTTCGGCAAAGTTAAGAAGAACTTCCGATTTTCGTAACAAAGGATTGTAATGAACCGAGTTTAATGTCTGAATCGGATTCAACATAGCCGATTTCTTAGAAACGAATTTAGCCAGATAATAACCCGTACGTGTAGCATTCTCACTAAACGAAGGAGAATCTTTTCCACCCTCGGACATATCCAACGGCTGACCGGAATCGCCAAATGTAGCACTATGATAGTAGACATTCAGTGCAAAGCGATTATCCAGTACGGCATAAAGCTGCGTCAGATCGAAATCAGGATCAGACAGATCGACACCGGAACGGACATCGGTTGCCGGATAACCATTCTTCGCATAAAAAGCCTTTACCAGATTATGAGAAGGAGTGGCACGGGCACTTCCGTAGTAGAATGGCGGGAAATGGTAACCTTCCAATAGGTTATTATTAAAATATCTGCGGAAAGCATAATCGGAACTTTCCGTCTGAACATCGGCAATGGAAGAAGCCGTAACAGGAACATAAGTTCCGAAACCTTCCATGCCCAGAATTTTATTGATCTCTTTGGCTACCGCTTCCCATTTTGCCTGATAAACCGTAGGGTTCAGTATTTCGAATTGTCCCATGCCGGTGATCTTCGTCACATCATCATCCTGCATGGCAGGGCTTGCGCTATATAAAAGCGCACGACTTTTCAGAACAGCTGCCGCCGCTTTCGTGGCACGACCGATTTGTGTATTACCAAACTCCAGGTCATCTCCCTGATACACATTCGGTAATAACTCGATGGCATTATCCAAATCGTTAACGATAAAATCGACTGTTGCCTGATAAGTAGGACGAAGAAATTCACCGTTCTGCGCGGCCTCATCCTGCGAAATAAAATGATCTGCCAACGGAATACCCAATGCTTTTCCATTCTTCGCCTTTCCGCCATACATCTTCAATAGCTCAAAATGCCACCATGCACGCAGGAAATACGATTCACCTTCCAGACGCAGCTTGATTTGCTTGTCCACTTCCGGGTCGGTACGGTTGTACTGCACCTGGTCGGTCAAGCCGTTTTCGAGGAAAGAGTTTACATAGTTCAGCATGTTGTACGCATTGCTCCAATTTCCGATCGGGTTGTTAAACGCTGTCATCCCACCCATATTTAATTTATAGACAGAAGAGCTGCGCAGATTAGTCACTGCATTATCGGTAGCACAATCCAGAAAGTTATCTTCAAAACAATCCGGACGGTTGGCTATGCCATTATAAGCTTTATATAGTACGCCTTGAGCAAGTTCCGGCACTCTCCAGGTATCAGAGTCTCCGATCTGCCATGTCACCTTTGTATCCAATGTGTCGTCACAAGCACAAAAGAGAAACAGACCTGCTAAAACGCAACTTCCTAATATATGTTTCATATTGCCATCTATTAATTGTTCAAAATTAAAATACAAAAGAGACTCCGCCTGTAAAAGTACGTGTCACCGGGTAGTTTGTCACACCGGCATTCAGCAGTTCAGGATCCAGATCTTTCACGGAAGAAAGCACAAACAAGTTTGCACCACGAGCGAAAACCTTCATCTTCTTCACTACCGAACTTGGGGAGAACTGATTGAACGTGTAGCTCAATTCAACATTCTTCATACGGAAGAAGCTTGTATTCTTCAACCAGAAAGAAGAATTGCGGAAATTGTTCTCACCGGCAGTGGTTGTCAGGCGCGGATAACTTCCGGTCGGATTGTTTGCCGGATGATAACGGTCTAATGCCAGTTTGGAGTATTTACCTTCTCCATTATTCCAGTAATAAGCATTCGTTGCCCAGGTGTGAACGCCCAGTTCGGAATATCCCTGAAGATACAATCCCCAGCCTTTGTAACTTACGTTGAGGTCAATGCCCAATGTGGTACGCGGGAATGAATTTCCGAGTTCCTTTACGTCACGACCATCAATGATCTTATCGCCATTCAGGTCTTTGTAGGCGATGTCGCCTTCCTGATAATCGGCAAACGTCTGGGGGGCATGTCCATTGATGGCTACATCTTTGCCAAATAATCCTTCGGCAACCAGTCCCATCATAGCATCGGTAGAACGCCCCACTGTGTAACGGTATTCTTCACCATGCTTCACCTGGTTCCATTTCAATACTTTATTCTTAGACCATACGAAATTGGCTCCTACCGAATAAGCCCAGTCGTTGATACGGTCGCTCCAAGTGAACATTCCTTCTATACCGTGATTCAAGACAGAGCCCATGTTGTCCTGGTAGGTAAAGTTACCAGTATAATCCCCGTAAGAGGCATCAACAGAACCAATGATGTCCGTATGTTTCTCACGGAAATAGTTTATTTCGGTATATAAGCGGTTATTCAGGAACAGGCCTTCCACACCAATGTTCCATTCTGCTGCCTTTTCCCATTTCAGGTTCGGATTGCCCGCACGGACAAAAGTGGAATAGTAAGCCGTAGCGCCATTGTTCGTTGTTCCGAACCGGAAGCTGCCGTCTTGCGACCAGGCACGTTCATACAATAAATGTTCCGTGCTTCTGTCATAGCCCAATATACCGGCGCTGGTTTTCAGTTTCAGAAAGTTCACGTATTCATTGTCTTTCAGGAAATCTTCATTGCTTAGAATCCAGGCTAGGCCGCCTGCTGCCGAGAAGAAGTATTTATCTCCCGATTTGAAACGGTTGCTTCCCATCAATGCCATGTCGGCTTCCACAGCATAGCGGTGGTCATACATATAGTTCAGACGCAATGCGTAGTTTGCATTGATGATGTCTTGGGTCACTCCCTGATTCGTTGTTTTCGAGTACATGTAAGTCAGCCGTGCCGATACATCATGCTTTTGGTTGAATGTATTCTCGTATGCGGCAAAGGCATTCCAACCCAATGTCTGCTGCAAGGTAGTCGACTTCCGGCTTTGTGAAGTGGCTACATCTGTTTTCTTCATCTGGGTGTACATGATCTGTTCCTCACCGGCAAAGTCACGATATGTTTTGATGGCATACGTCGGATAGACTTTGCTCAAAGAGAGTTGCAGGTAATCATAGTTGTCGAAAGAAAGGAAAGCACCGGCTTTCAACCCTTTTGTCAGCATATCAAGATCGAATTTCAAACCGATATTGGTCTGGCTGCGTGTATAACGCTCATCCGTATATCCTCCGTACATTGTTTCCGCGTATGCATTCATCGGACGCAGCAGACTTGCGCCAAACAAAGGAATTCCGTCCGAGCTGGCTAGTCCGGTTTCTTCCGGTGACATAGTCAGCGGGTATTCATTCGGACGATGCGTAGACAGGGCCGTAAATACCTGACCACAGTCCAATTGCCCCCATTTACGCATTTCCATACGTCCGGCAACGTCTGCGGATATAGTCAGGAAATCCGTTACATTGAAGTCGAGGTTTCCGCGAAGAGTCAGACGGTGCAGTTGCGGAGTATAGGTAACGTCTTCAAATCCGCTACCTCCTACATATCCGGCAATCAGGGCATAACGCACTCTGTCGGTACCTCCCGTCATATCGAACGATACTTTCCGATAGTTGGCATTTTTGTTCAATAACTGATCGTACAAATCGACGTTCGGATACAATAGGTCATTGGCTCCTTTGGAGTTTTTATATCCTTCCAGTTGTTTCTGATTATAGTAAGGAGTCAATCCGTCATTTGCACGCGCTTCATTGTACAGATTAGCATACTGATAAGAATTCAGAAAATCAGGAGTACGCGTCATCTGTACCACACCTGCTTCGGCGGTTGCGTTATAAATGCGGCGGTTGGCCTTTCCTCTGCGGGTAGTCACCCAAAGTACGCCATTCGCAGCACGCGCCCCATAAAGAATCTTGGCAGTGGCATCTTTCAGCAACTCGATACGTTCGATTTCTTCAGGAATCAAATCCGCTGCCGGACGTTCCACACCATCGATGATAACAATAGCTGTATTCTCCGACATGCCATGCTGGCCACGGATAAATAAATCAGGCGTATTATTACCCAATCCGCTGACTGTGGAGCGAACTTGCAGACCTAACATTTTACCTTGCAGCATATTAGTCAGCGTCAAATCAGGGAAGGTTCCAAACTGTCCATTCTCCAGTACGCTCGTTGCGCCTACTTCATTCCCTTTATATGTCTTGCCACCATCGGCTCTATTCACCAGCGATTCTTCGGTCAGGAACAGAGGCTCTTTCTTCAGGACAATCTTTTCAGGAACGATATTGCTGCCTGTCAGCTTATACACTTTATCTTCATATCCCAAAGCCTCCACCATGACGGTTGCGTCATTCTCGACCTTCGTCTGAAAACGTCCCTTTGCATCTGTATATAGAACGACTGCGCCTTCTCCACAAATGATAGAAACATTCTTCAACGGGCTACCTTTCTCGTCGGTAACAATAGAAACTACTTCCACCAAAGGCTTCTTCGCCGACTTTCTCTTTGATTTATTCTGTGCGAAAGTCAGGCTAGAGCCAACGATAAGGACAAATATGAGCCCTATCAGTCTTATATATCTAATCTTGTTTCTCATATACTTTTCTTTATTTTAGGTATCACCATCCGGGGTTCTGTTGAAGATTATCCAAAGCCGCCACTTCATCCATCGGTAGCGGATACCAATAATTACGCTTGTTAAACGTCCGCACGGCTGTCCTCACCGGAACATACTCGTAAGTAAAGTCGGTCAACTTATAAGTGCAGGCTTTTTCCACTTTCAACTGGTCGGCCGTATAAGAATGATTGATCGGGGTTGCTTTGACACCCATGATCGGATATTCACCCTTAAACAGGTCTTCAGCAATCATCCAACGGCGGATATCATACCAGCGGTGTCCTTCGAACATCAATTCCACACCACGTTCCCGACGATAAGCTTCTCTAAAATCCACTCCATCCGGTAGTTCGCCGATTCCGGCTCTTACACGGATTTTATTCAAAGCCTGACGGGCCGACATCGTACAACCCGTAACGACTGCATCCGGATCACCTGTCGCCTCGTATGAAGCCTCTGCCATATCCAGATAAACTTGCGAAACACGAATGTACACAGCCACCAAACGATATAATTGGAAACCAGCTTCGCCAAACAAAGGCACACTTGCTTCCGGCCAAATGAACTTCTTACACATATATCCGGTCTGTTGAGAGCCTCTCGTAAACTGATTGGTAGAAATGAAGTTCTCGGAGTAACCGCCCGAATAAGTAGTCAGATAATAAGGAACACCCTGTAAATTCTTTCCCCATTGCTCACCGGGCACGAGGATATTATTAGTGAAGCGAGGGTCTCTATCCGAGTAAGGATTGGTAGTCTTTACCGCATCATAACCGGAACGCGGATCAGTGATCGGATAGTAGTTGCCGTCAGCTCCCTTACGTTCGTACATATCTACCGCATTTTGTGTCGGAGCATTATAAGGAGTACCTTCGGCACCGGTTTTATTATCGTATGGTTGTGTCAGCCATTGCGCTCTGACGAAAGCAGACCAGTTGCCATGATGCCAACGCAGGAACCATAAGTATTCCGGCTGTGCGAATTGATTGGAATTAGGCATTAATTGAATACTACGATATTCGTCGTGATTCATCAAGCGATAATATTCGTGGCTTTCAATAGCGTTGATTGCCTTTTGCGCACTACGGGCAGCTTCGGCAGCCATGTCTTTTCCATATCCTTTGTTTTCAATAGAATTCAAGTCGTTCTGCATCAAAGGGCTGGCAGCATAAAGCTGTGTCATCGCTTTTAATGCCATGGCGCTTACTCTGTCAGGCCGTCCATGTTCCTCGTCAGGCCAGCTTATAGGTAAATATTCAATGGCTTTATCCAGGTCTGTCTGCATCCAAGCATTGGATTCCTGATAAGTTTTACGGGGAAAGTCAAAGTCGTCCGATGCTCCCCAAAGCTGGTCAAAGATGGGCATTCCGCCATATCGCTTGATAATCTCAAAATAGAAGTAGGCACGCAGAAAATGAGCCTGTCCCAACAGTTTTCTCCTTTGGTCGTCTGTGATGGATTTCACTTGATCTACTCCGCTAATTACACGGTTCACGATACGAAGTCCGGTATAAGCACGAGAAATAGCACTTTTGAAATTCTTCCCATCACTTTTACTTCCTATTTCGAAACGTGTACCGGCATTCTCCAGCCAGTTACCTGCATTGACAAACTTCGACGGATCATTATCGCGAACGGATGCATATTCATCCGATAAATTACCTACCGTTACGTATGTATTCGAATAAGAGTTGATACCATGTGTAAAGATTAATATATCATCATTTTGAAAGATGCGGTCCATGAACCCTAACAAACTGCTATAATCTTTATAAACATCATCTTCGGAAAGTCCGTCATCGGGAGAGCGGTCCAGATAGTCCTCACAACTTCCTACAAACAACCCCAATAGAATGATCCATATCCAATTCAACTTATGTCTTCTCATATCAGTAAATTTAAAGTGTCTCATAATCCTAATCTAAAACCAATGTTATAACGTCTCACCACCGGATAAACATTCTGTCCCGAATGTTCGGGGTCACGGCGGGAATCACCTTTCGAGAACGTCAACAAATTGGTACCGTTGACATATACTTGCAGTTTTGTCAGACGTAAAGGTTGCAACCAACGCTTCGGAATCTGATAATTCACTTCCAGGTTCTTCAAGCGAAGATAAGCATGGTTGGTATATGTGTATGTACTAGCCACCGAATTATAACTTCTCTGAACATGAATACTGGGGCGAATCGGACCGCCTTGAATCGGAGCATCGGCTGTCCATGTATTCAACGTATTTGGTTGAGCCTTGATATTACCTTCCGGGAAATCCCATAAATAGGAAGGAATCGCTTCTTTATAAACGTCCATAGCACTGTACCACAACATATTGAATCCGATTCCTTTGTAAGAACCTCCCAATGTAAATCCGAGGGTAGTAGTCGGATAGTTCAGGTTTTTCATCGGAACCATATCCTTAGCATCAATCATGCCGTCACCATTATAATCGATGTAATACAAGTCTCCCGGAATCAATGTATTATGTGTACCATTGGCAATAGTGGACTGCGCCGAGTTATAAATATCATCCAATGACTGGAAGTTTCCTGTTGCCAGGTATTTATTCACATATCCGATTGACTTTCCGGCTTTTTTCAAATATTCGCTCTGATTCTTCGGGTCATCAATAAAGACAACACGGTTCTCACTGGTTGCAAAATTAAACTTCGCGTAATAATTAAACTTTCCAATACGGTCGTTCCAAGCAATATCCAGTTCAAGACCGTGATTTTTAGTCTTACCCAGATTCACCTGCGGAAAAGCAATACCACTATCGGCCCATGACGGAATCGTATTACGTGTCATCAAAATGTTATTACGCTTTTCATCGAACAAGTCCACAGTAAAGTTTAGTTTACCCCACAAACCTATTTCGATACCGATATTCTGCTTAATAGATTCTTCCCAGGTAGCATCGGGGTCGGCCAATTTTCCTTCTTTGTATAAAGGTCCCCAGTTACTGGTCTGATATTTACCAAACTGCGCATTGGCAGATAGTTGCTCAAACTTCTGAATATAGTTGAAACGGGTAGCACCTTTATCATTACCAACTACTCCATACGAATAGCGCACTTTCAGGTTGGTCAGTACACCTTTGGTCAATTTCTTTACCCATGGTTCTTCACTGATACGCCAACCAATAGAGGCAGAGGGGAAGAATCCGAAACGGCGTCCCGGAGCAAATTTTTCCGAACCAGTGTAGGCACCGTTAAATTCAGCAAGATAACGCTCTTTGAAGTTGTAAGTGACACGGCCTACCCAGTCTTCTTCGTAAGCCGGGAAGTTCATCACACCCGAATTAGCAGTATTGGTCGATTCGTTCATCTTACGGTTAAACACAAATAAGGCGCTTACATCGTGATCGCCAAACTGGCGACTATAATTCAATGCTAATTCGTAATAAAGTTTACGTCCGTAAGCCTTGAAACCGTCATAAACACCACCAACAGGCAAATCTCCGGGAGCATTTTCATCCGGATAGCGTTTCTCGGTATAATTATAAGTAATTGTTCCGTCAGCATTATAAATAGGATTGGCGTAATCATACACACGATTAATACGAATATGTGTACGTTGGGCAACCAAATCGTCTTTACCTAAAATTTTACCCGGCATGATCTGGGTAGTCCATGAAGAAGAAGTAGTGTAAGACAATGATGCTTTCAATGACAGTCCCTTTGTAATAAAGTCCAGCTTCTGATTCAAGATTATATCGTAGAAACCTTGATGTTGCTTAATATTACGACTACCTCCTTCGTTCATCAGACAGGCTATATTTTGATCGGAACTTAACCCGTCTCCCCATATTCCATTACTATATTTAATCGGAAATTCATTACTTGGAGCCGTAAAGAACGTTTTAAAAAAACGTTCATCCGGAGAATCGACATTCTCATAATAAGACGGTTGGTTCTGATAACCCATCTTACCGGCCACATTGAACGAAAGTTTAGTAGTACTTGTGATATTGAAGTCGAAATTACTACGCCAGTTATAACGACGGTAAGAGAAGGAAGGATCGAAATCCTCTTGTTTGGTAGTATTAAAAATATCTCCGTCATGCAAATAACCCAAAGATACGAAATAACTCATTTTCTTCGTACCACCACGTACATTAAGATTATAAGCCTGTTCATAACCTACATTCTTTACCAGTTCTTTCCACCAGTCCACTTCGGGAAAGACATCATTATACGGGCCGTAATTTCCGGTAGCATACGCATTCTCCCATGCGGCAATGGTAGATTCGGGAACCATTGCTCCCCAATTACCATCATTGGCCTGTGCTCTGTTATACTGTTTCATAGAGGTCACATAGTCAGACCATTCAGGAGCGGCAGAAGGTTGTTTAAAACCAAAGTTAGCTGTGAATGATATTTCCGGTTTCTGTTCGAGTCCGCGTTTGGTAGTCAGCAGGATCACCCCATTCGCACCTTTCACACCGTAAACCGCAGTTGCCGAAGCATCTTTCAGTACGGAAATAGATTCGATTTCATTCACATCTACATCGTTGAAGTCACGTTCGATACCGTCCACCAATACCAGTGGATCCGCTTCTCCCCAGGTAGACTTACCACGAATCAATAAAGAAGCCTTATCAGCTCCCGGCTTTGAGGTGGAATTGATGGCAACCACGCCCGGCATCTGCCCTTGCAAAGCTTCGGAAACGGAGTTCACACTACCTATCTTTAATAAATCATCTCCTTTTGCCGTGGCAATGGAACCGACACTGGATACCTTTTTCTGTACGCCGTATCCAACCACTACCACTTCCTCCAGTGTCTCCGTATCTTCTCCCAAAGAGATTACGCCTAAAGTCGTTTTATTCTTTAAATCCAGTTCCAGAGTTTTATAACCCACATAAGAAATGACAAGTATGTCTCCTTTCGATGCCTTCACAGTAAAATTACCGTCAAAATCAGTAATCGTACCGCTTCCCGTACCTTTCACGCGAACACTGACTCCAATCATCGGTTCACCGGATACTGCATCCTTCACTTGTCCCTTCCAATAGATTTGTTGTGCCTGCACGTCCAGCGCACAAAGCAAAAAGCAACAAAGACAGAAGAAAGAAAAATAAAGTCTGTTCCTTTTCATAAACATTATTTTTAACTGTTAACAAATTCTTTATCTCATAGCACAAATTAAGCGGGAAAATCTTCAAATGAAAGGGAAGAATCTCCTTAAAACCCGTACAAATGTGCAAAATAGATTTCTCTACTACATTTCTGAACAAATCACTTCCACATTGGCTTTATGACATGCTCTTTGTCTACGGTGATGTTGTATACGCCGTCATTTCCTTTCTTCAGGATGAGCGGAACAATACGTGTTTTACGAGGGGACACGGTGGAATCTGAACGATGAACGTGGTAAACATAGTAATATTTTCCATCCAGACCTTTAAATACATCTCCATGTCCTGATCCGTTTTCTCCTACGAGACTGCGATGAATGATCGGACTGTTCGGATGCTTTTTCCACGGACCGAAAGGGGAAGAAGCAGTGGCATAACCTACCGAATAGTCGATATTCATAAAATGATTGGCAGAATAGAAGAGGTAATATACCCCGTCCCACTTCATAACAGTCGGTCCTTCCATCACCGGTGCAGACTTATAGTTCGGAGTCTTTTCCCAAGGCTCCGTACAGTCCATACATTGTTTCAATGTTTCCGGTTTGATACTTCCTTTCTTTATGTCAAACTCGGCTACCCAAAGGTAATTACCTTTATTAAAGCGGACATGATATAGGTAGTACTTCCCATCATCATCCTTAAATAGGAAAGAGTCTATATTCTTAGCGGAAGCGTCTATCGGCTTGACTTCCTTCTGCCGGAAAGGTCCGAATACCGATTTTGAGGAAGCAATTACTGTTTGCTCATTAGCGGTATAAGTGAAATAATAAGTTCTTTTATCCTTAAAGTATTGAGGTGCCCAGAAGCCTTTTTCACCATACGTTCGATCTCCTTTCCGCAGAATCAGTTGCAGGGAACTGCCATCAGGCACTGTCCAATGCTCCAGATCGGTCGATTCGAGGATAGCAAAGCCCTGTGGTTCCTGATTGCGTGTGCCGGTGAGGTAATACTTTCCGTTTTCCACATAAATTGTAGGATCGGCATAAGTGATCTCCTTCTCATTAACCGAATCAGCCCGTACCCCAGTGACAGACAAACCAATGATTCCTAATGCGAGAATAAGTCTTTTTGTCATTTTATGTTTTTTCATACCTATTTTATTCTATATCTGATCTTTATCTCATCTACAAAATTTCAATCTAACATCCAAACCAAACCGGGTTTCTCCCCTGCGAGATTCCATATTGATTCATCCCAGGAAAGAGCCTTGGCAGCATCTATCGGGGTGCTCATCGTAGAAAGACCATTGTAACGGTCGGCACCAAAGTTTTGTGCTGCGTAGTTGGGTATTTGTTCATCTACGATAGCAGGCGTATTGGCAGAAAAACGACATTCCATATTCGGATTCGCATAGCAATTATTAGCCTCATTTTTGTTAAAGCGTCCGCAAATTCTTCCCGACTTAGGTGCACCGTTAGAGAATAATTTCCGGTTCCAAGCCACACAATGTGTTACGGTGATTCCTGTCGCCTTGTTAGCAAATCCCATAATACCGCCTACCTGATTTTGAGCGGAAATCTCGCAATCGGAATAACAATAAGAGATCACAGCTGTCGGACTAGGATCTACAAATCCGGCAATACCACCCGCAGGATTCGCCACTTTCATCGGGAAAGCTTGTGCAAGACCTGAAGAATAACACTGCGTAACGATAGAATATAACATACGTCCAACGATGCCTCCTACACATGATTCAGTCACAATATCCCCAGTGGAAGAGCATTGAGAGATCGTTGCTCCGCCTCTCGTTTCCCCACAAATACCGCCGGCGCACCATACGGCAGTAATATCCGTTGCCGATGTACACTGATGAATTTTACTATCTGCACCATGAAGTCTTGCACAGATACCACCAGCCTGACCGTTATCCCAGGCAGTCGCTCCCGTTCCCGAAGTTAAAGAAATCGTACCGGATACCCGAACATTCTCCACAATACCCGGAGAAGTAGCAGCTCCCACCTGTCCGGCAAGGATGCCTGCCATCTTTGTATTGGCTGTAATCTGCGCATTTTCAAAGTTTATATTGGAACACTTACCAACCAACAATCCAAAGAATCCCTGATTAACAGAAGAGGAAGTATTTACTTTCAGATTACGAATCGTATGTCCGCCTCCATCCAATACAAGTTGTTTGGAAACCGAAGTCTCTATCGGTTGCCAGTCTACACCTTGCAAATCAATATCATTCTCTATCTTGGCATAGATCGTCTTACCATCTTTGAGTTTCTCTCCGAGAGTTATCAAGTCGTTCGTTGTCGCCACGGTATAAGGGTTGTCGATTTCTCCCTGTTTCTGTTGCAGGAAGAAAGTCATTGTACTTTTCTCTTGATTGACTGCAAGATCGTCGGAAACCAGTTTCAAACCGAGAACGTATTTCTTTGATCCGTCAAGCGTACCTAAATCATGGAAGCGCAAATTTACCATACGCAGGACATCGTCCCCCTTAAAATTAAAATTACTCCCATCCAGATCATAATATTCCACAGGTAAGAGGTGATATTCTTCACCAAACTCTTTGGCATCGACAACAGCCAATTTCGCCTTTGCTTCTTTTTCGCAATGGCTTTTCTCCACCATAATGTTATATTGGTATTCCGGCTCATCCAGATATAAATCATATTTGCCTGTCTGATAAAGCGACAAGGTAATATTGGAATAGGTAACTTCAGCCTTTTCCGGCTGTGTCAGATCCATGACTTCATCACATGATATCAACGAAAACACCATTAATGACGCTACAATAGGAATGTATCTTTTCATAATATCTTTCTTTTAATTATTAAAAACAGGGATTACTATACCGACGTTATCTCCTGACAACCAAACTTTATCTCCATCTATACGAACTACTTCCATCTCCATCCCTTCTTTGAGGAAAGAAACTCCTTGGAATGAGAATTCAGTCTTTATCTTTTGACCAACAGCCGTGGGCTTCCCGTCAAACTTCACATGAATGTATTTGCTTTGATCCGAATTTTGCAGGCGATAAGTCAACCGTTTAGGATTAATTGCAGCCTGAAGTTGTTCCTGCTCTGTAAAAGTACAAATTCCATCCAAACTATAAAACCCAACTTCGGTATATCCTGTTATATTCTTCTTATCAACCCCGTTTTCGGCATATTCCGTCTCCGCACAAGAGGTGAAAGTCAACAAACATACCAACACTACATATATTACTTTCATAAGCGAATAAATTTAAGATAATTACTTTCTAATAGTTGTCGACAATATTTCTACCGATCCATCCTTATAAGTCACTTCAGCGGTAAGTATTTGTCCGTTCAGGTTCTTATTCACTATATTGATTTCCTGTCCATCCAGCTTTACTTTATAAGATGAGACATCATCCGGCAAATTTAATAGTTGTACCAACATATATCCATCCACTTGTTGATATTTCAACAAAGGAAACTTTCCTGTTACAGACTTGGTCTTAACATCATCCTTCCACAACACGGCATCATCCGATTTCAGCAATGCTACATGATAAGTCGTTCCGGGAGCAAGATTTTCAACCAATGTATAGTCATTCTCCGAATCAAGCGATCGACGCACCACCTCTGTTCCCTCCTCATCTGTTACTGACAATATACCTGTTTTATCGGCTCCATTACCCCAACTTATGAACAATTCCCGTTGTCCTCCGACAAGGCTGGAAACTGCCAATCCATCCCGGGCAGCAATAAAATCAGGATATAACAATGGATTGGGATTGTAGAATCCGTCTGCATCCAGTCCTAAATAACGGGAAAAATAAATTCCTCCAAGTTCCCACATTTCAGTCTTCGCATCGTAAACAGCTCTCGCTCCACCGGGAACCACACTAAAACGTCCGGTAATGGCATACGTATCATATTTCTTGAATACTTCATAAAAAGTCTTATACCAATTCTTCGGATACCAGGAATAACTCTCAAAAAGGCTCTTGAACTCGGTTGCACTCACCGGTGTACCGGCGTTAGCTTTTTCGGCTATCAGATTAAGGTATTCGTAAATTTTCATCCCGGCCGTATAACCATGCTTGGTTCCCCATTCTCCCAGTGCATCCGCCACATGAGGATTTAAAGCACGCACCATAGAGAATTCCGTGCAAATCAGTTTCTTTGTTACACCATATTTATCGCGGATAATACGGAAATCATCTTCCGCCTGGTTGATTTTCAATGCGTGAACGTGCAAGTCGAGCCCTACAACATTAGGATTGTTATTAACCACAGAGACTACTGCAGGTACCGTTTCGCTCTTCGGCAACTCGGAAACACGGTTCAATGCTCCGGCATAAATATCAAATGTCCAGCCATTAGCCTGTTTCCAGGTAGTCAGCCGATTGGCAAACTCATTCAGAAATGCCCGATAATCTTCACCATCCGCATGACAGAGATCGGTATCCAATGCATTCTCCCATTCCGGCTCGTTACCCATGACAAGTATTTCAATATTCTTCGCCATATCATAGGTTTTCAGTAATATTTCCGTTGCCTGAAATATGTACTCCATCTCCTTAGTTCCTACTTTGGGAACCGTATCGGTATATAATTCAAAAGGTATTTTCAGACTCAAGATGAATTTCACACGGTCGCCCAACGCTTTCTTGGCCTGAATAAATTTCAATGTAGGAATATGTGTCCTGATGGCATTTTCTTTCACACCAACAATCTTCCCGTTTTCATTCTGAAGAAACAGATTGGGGATATTGACAAATCCTCTCACCCAACTCACTTTCGACTGTTTCAACATCTCTATTTCCGTAATCGGGTAATCTATATTTTCATTATAGTTCGCCCCCAAATCCTGCGCCTTTGTTCCCATCGAACATAAGAACAGCAATACAAACATTAAAAAAGCTTTCATTTTCATATACATACTTCAAGGTTAATTGTCCGACATCGAACAGAACAAAGGTAAAGAAATAAATCCCGGTAGAATAGAACGATTGTTTTATCAACGGGATTTATGTTCAGAATAAACATTTGACCTTATTTTAATGGTTCTTCTTCTACTTCGCTGCGATAATAACCGTCCACTTCAGCAAAGAAATTCTGCTTCAGGGAGTCCAGAAGTTCGGGCCGTTGTGCCGCCATATTCTGTTGTTGAGTCCGGTCGGCTTTTACATTAAATAATCCGTATTCACCCAGATTACCCAATTCATTTCCGGTCAGGTTTCGTTCGGAACCTTTATAAGGAGGCATCATAATCCAGTCGCCCGAACGATAAGCCATACGTCCTTGCGCTTCCAGCACTACATCCTTGCGGGCAGTCTGCTCTTTTCCGAAGAAAGCATCCAGATAGTTCCGACTATCCAAACCTTCCGGCAAATCGGCATGTATCATCGAACCCAGAGAAGCGAGAATATCTACCTGACAAACCAGTGCATCGGATACGACCGGCTGAATCTTTCCTTTCCAATAAACAAACAGAGGAATATGCGTACCACCGTCGAACAAACTATATTTACCTCCGCGCAGACCTCCTGCAGGAAGATGATCGCCTGCCAGTTCGGGAGCACCGTCTTTGTAACCGTCATTCAGAACCGGCCCGTTATCGCTGGAGAAGATAATCAGTGTCTTTTCCAACAAGCCTTCTTTCTTCAAGTGGGCAAGCAGTTCGCCGACACACCAGTCTGCCTCAACGATGGCATCGCCACGAGACCCCATCGTTGTTTTGCCCACAAATCGCTGGTGGGGAGCACGAGGTACGTGAGGTTCGTGTAAGCCATAATACAGGAAGAAAGGAGCACCTTTGTGTTCAGTAACAAAGTTCTTTACCTTATCTACAAAATAGTCGGCCATATCCTCGTCTTTCCAACGGGCTTTCTGTCCGCCTTTCATATATCCGATACGGGGAATTCCGTTTACTATAGAGTTATTGTGTCCGTGTGCCCACTGCATTTTCAGCATCTCCGGATGAGAGATGGCAGTCGGTTCGCCTTCAAAATTATGCTCGTAACTTACTTCGATGGGGTCAGCCGGATCGAGTCCTACTACATCGCCGTTTTCCACGTAAACCGTCGGGACACGGTCGTTGGTTGCTGCAATCAGGCAAGAATAGTCGAAACCGATTTCTTTGGCACCCGGTTTGACGGTTTCGTTCCAGTTGACATTGCCGTCTCCCATCCCCAAGTGCCACTTTCCGATAGCTCCGGTCACATAACCGCATTGCTGCATCATCTTCGGCAAGGTAAACTGATTTTCATTAATGATAAGAGGAGCATCTCCCGGCAGGATTTTTGCATCCTTATTTTTCCACGGATACATTCCGGTCATCAAAGCGTAACGACTGGGAGTGGAAGTTGCCGAAGTGGCATATCCGTTCATGAAACAAACTCCGCCATGAGCCAGACTGTCGATATTCGGAGTATGAATCGTAGTAGAGCCGTAAGCGCTGACATCACCAAATCCCAGATCATCGGCAAGAATCACAATCACATTCGGCTTTTCTTCTACGCGCTGTGAGGTACAACCTACTAAAGACAACGTAGGAACTAGATAGATTATCTTTTTCATAATATTATGTAGTTAATAACGATGCAAATTTAGCCACCACTTATTTATTTATGTAGAACAAATGTTTAATAATGGGGAGAAATGTCCATCCTGCAACTATTCCAGAGAAATAAGGTATGAAAATGCGTGTGATGAATTAACTCGAAATGATAGCATAGGCCTGTCAATGTTCTACTTTTAATATTCTACAGGAAAATAGCCAGTTAGAAAGTAGCAAACTAGAAAATAAACTGTATAAATAAACGCATGAGCATACAAAAAACAGTCTAATATTGCATAAAGCCAAACAAGATATACATCTTTCTCTATTCAGGAACCGTTCATTGCCTTAAAACCAACGAAGTGTTCCTCGGTGTGCATCGACTTGTTCCTCACCGAGGAAGCTATCGTTCCCCGGTGAAGAAGAT
>PPYF01621110.1_pt1 | contig 22233 bp, 18 predicted proteins | sample 1559871 | NCBI WGS metagenome assembly PPYF01 (sample SAMN08240021, study PRJNA423297) | Human gut metagenome, whole genome shotgun sequencing project.
TTGTTGCAATCAACCTGCTTTTATGGTATGCTTTAGGTAGCCGGGGGCCGGGGCCTGCCCCGCCCCCCAAAAAGGCACGCCAGACGGAGGTTTTTGCGATGAAACGCACGGATTATATCAACTGGGACGAATACTTCATGGGCATTGCCCTGCTCACGGCCATGCGCTCCAAGGACCCCAGCAGTCAGGTGGGCGCCTGCATCGTCAGCCCGGAAAACAAGATCCTCTCTCTGGGCTACAACGGCATGCCCATCGGCTGCGACGACGACGCCATGCCGTGGGAGCGGGAGGGTGAGCCGCTGAACACGAAATATATGTACGTCTGCCACGCCGAGCTGAACGCCATCCTCAACAGCGCCCACAACAACCTCAAGGGCGCGCGGGTGTATGTTACCCTCTTTCCCTGCAACGAGTGTACCAAGGCCATCATCCAGTCCGGCATCGCCGAGGTCGTCTACTACAGCGACAAGTACCACGACACCGATTCCAGCGTGGCCGCCCGGTTCATGTTCCAAAAGGCCGGCGTCCGGCTCACCCCCTACCAGCCCAGCGGGCGGAATGCGGAGCTGGAGTTGTAAGATGTTAAATTTTTTCATAGCACCTTGACTTTTGCAGTGGATCGCGTATACTAGAGATAGGCAAAATATCGGTTAGGATTATTGCCATCGGCTCATAAAAGCGAAGCCCCCGGTACTCGGCATACCGGGGGCTTCTTTGTGCTTACTGGCCCTTGTGACAGCTGTCAAGCCACTTGCACAGGCGATCGGCAATCACCTGCGCTGCGACAGCTACGATAATATCGGTTACGATTTGGACCATCAGGCTCACCTCCCTTCTGTTGCCAGAATGGAGAAGGGCAGCGTCTTTAGTATAGCATATTCGACAAAGCATTGCAATTTTTGACAGGTGCGTTAAGTGCTTCCTCTTGACCCCACCTTTGCTCTGTATTATAATAGGGTCTGTGAAAGTATAAATATTCAAATTTCAGTGCATAGAGAGGAATATATACAATGGATCTTACGAGCCGCAGCTTTTTGAAGCTTCTCGATTACACTCCCGAAGAGATCGAAGGTCTGCTGGACCTCGCCGCCGACCTGAAGGCCAAGAAAAAGGCCGGCATCCGCCACGACGCCCTGCGCGGCAAGAACATCGCCCTCATCTTCGAGAAGACCTCCACCCGCACCCGCTGCAGCTTTGAGGTCGCCGCCCACGACCTGGGCATGGAAGTCACCTACCTCGACCCGTCGGGCAGCCAGATCGGCAAAAAGGAGTCCATCGCCGATACCGCCCGGGTGCTGGGCCGGATGTTCGACGGCATCGAGTACCGCGGCTACGGCCAGAGCATCGTGGAAGATCTGGCCCACTACGCCGGTGTGCCGGTGTGGAACGGCCTGACCAACGAGTTCCACCCCACCCAGATCCTCGCCGACTTCCTCACCATCCGGGAGCACTTCGGCCGCCTCAAAGGCATCAACTTCGTTTACTTCGGCGACGCCCGCTACAACATGGGCAACAGCCTGATGGTGGGCTGCGCCAAGATGGGCCTCAACTTCACCGCCTGCGCCCCCAAAAAGTACCAGCCGGACGCCGCGCTGGTGGAGCAGTGCAGGGCCATCGCCGCCGAGACGGGTGCGGCCATCTCCTTCGAAGAAGACCCCGCCAAGGCCGCAAAGGGCGCAGATGTCCTCTACACCGACGTCTGGGTGTCCATGGGCGAGCCGGTCGAGGTCTGGGCCGAGCGCATCAACGACCTGGCCGCATATCAAATCAACCAGCAGCTGATGGACATTGCCGGCCCCAAGGCCGTGTTCATGCACTGCCTGCCCGCCTACCACGACCACAAGACCACTGTGGGCAGGGAGATGGGCGAGCGCTTTGGCCGCGACGCGATGGAGGTCACCGACGAAGTCTTCGAAGGCCCCCAGAGCATCGTCTTCGACGAGGCCGAGAACCGGATGCACACCATCAAGGCTGTCATGGCGGCCACGCTGGGCTATAACGGCTGATGGGCGGAGGACACGTTTCGCGCCCCGATTTCGGGATGCCGCAGCCCGACCCGGCCCACCCGCTGACGGAGTTTTACTGCCTGCTGCAGCAAGCCTTAGACCGGGAGGGCGTGTTCGCCCTGCCCGCGCTGTATGCGCAGTTCCGCGCTCCGGCCCGGCGCATCTACGCCGACGAGGCGGCAGATTTTCTTACCCTTCTGCCCGATGAGGAAGAGGGCGCGTCCCGTCTGCTGGCCCCGGCGCAGCTGCAGCTGCTCTATTCCTCCCTGCACGTCATGCCGGATGGTGCGCCCGCCGCGCTGCTGCTCACCGAAGAATGCACCCGGACGGTGTACGCTGTCCAGCTGCTGCCGCCCTTCGTCTGGGAAGACCCGCTCCCGCCCTTGCCGGACGCTCCGGCGGCGCTGAGCCTCACCCTCACCATGCGGGACGTGGAAGAGATCGACGCCTGCCCCGCCGCGCTGGGCCACCGTCTCGCCTGCGACAAGGCGGGCAAGCGCTGGCTCCACCACCCCCGGGCCGAGACCTATCTCTCCGAGCGGGTAGCCCTCTTCCAGCGGCTCTACCGATAACTCAACAGAAGCTCTCCGGGCCATTTGCCAAAACATGGCGGCAAATGGCCCTTTTGTTTTTGGCGTATTCATGTTATACTTTTGGTACCTTGTGCGATGCCGGGCGGAAGATTTTTCCGCTCTGCACCATAAACTGCAATAATCGGGGCCGCTCATCCGTATACAGGGTGAATGTCCCCAATAAAAGATGATTTTTCCACCGGGTCCTGCTGTACACAGGACATCAAAGGAGCATAGAACTATGGGACAGCTGACCAAAAACGAGATTTTTGCGCTGGCCGTGCAGCGATACAGTGACACGGTGTTCCGAGCCGCCATGCACAACTGCAGCTGCACCGCCGATGCGGAAGATGTGGTGCAGGATGTTTTCGAAAAGCTGCTGTGCTACAATGGCCGCTTCGAGAGCGAGGAACACCTGAAAGCCTGGCTGCTGCGTGTGACCATCAACCGCTGCCACGACCTGACCCGCGCCGCCCGCCAGAAGGACACCGAGCTGGACGAGAATCTTCCCGCTCCGGACCAGATGGAAGACGGCAGCGTGCTGGACGCCGTGCGCGCCCTGCCCGAGAACTACCGCAATGCGGTCTACCTCCACTACTACGAGGGGTACACCGCCGCCGAGGTGGGCCGGATGCTGGGCGCACCCACCAACACGGTGCTCAGCTGGCTTCGCCGCGCCCGCGCACAGTTACATACGATGCTGAAGGAGGAGATCGAAGATGAGGTGGTATGAGTACAAGATGGAGGTAGACGACCTTCACGCTTCGGACGACCTGAAAGCAAAGCTCCTCGCCATGCAGCCGGCAGAAGAGGCACCGAGACCCGCCAAGAAACCGAAAAAAGCCATCCACTTTCCCCGCAAGACTCTGAGCATCGCCGCCTGCGGCCTGCTCTGCGGCGTTGGTCTGTATGCAGCAGTCCACTCCCCCATCAGCCTGCTGCCTGCGGGCGGCGCGGCCCTCAGCTCTGCCCCTGAGACGGCCTCCTACGCCGCCTACTCGATGGACGACGTGAACAGCTCCCTTGCCGCACCCAAGATGGCCGTCCAGGCCGGTGGAAGCGCCGATGCCATGAGCGACCGCGATGCAGGCGGCACCGGCGCCCTCAGCGCCAAGGCCGCGCAGACGAGCACAAAGCTCATCTACACCGCCAACCTCACCCTCGAGAGCAAGGACTTTGACGCCGCCCGCACCGCCCTCACCGACGCCGTGAGCGCCGCCGGAGGCTATCTGGAATCCAGCAGCGAATCCTCTTACACCGGCTCGAGCCGCACCCTCTCCCTCACCATCCGCGTCCCGCAGGACAACTACGCGAGCTTTCTCGAAGCCGCCGCGCAGGCGGGCAACCTTGTGGACAAGAGCGAGCAGGTGCAGGACGTCACCACCCAGTATATGGACATCGAGGCCCGGCTCTCCAACCTGACGGCCCAGCGCACACGCTTGCAGGAGCTTCAGGCCAGCGCCGAAAACCTCGCCGACCTGCTGGAGATCGAATCTTCCCTCAGCGACGTCCAGTACCAGATCGAGAGCTGGCAGTCGCAGCTGGACTGGTACAGCCAGCAGGTGTCCTGCTCCACGGTCTACCTCTCGCTGGATGAGGTGAAGGAATACACCCCCACCGAGGGATCCTACCTCTCCCAGTTGTCCAGCGCCCTCCGCAATGGCTGGACGGGCTTCGTCTCCGGCATCCAGCAGCTGACGGTCTGGGTCGTGGGCGTCTGGCCCGTGCTGGTCGTTCTGGCCGCAGCCGCCCTCGTCGTCCGCTTCGTGCGCCGCCGCACCCGCAAGTGATATTCGCTCTGTCGAAGCGCCCCGGAATGGGGCGCTTTTTGTTTCCGGCAGCGGCCTTTTCGAAAAAGTCATATTCTTTTTGAAAAAACGCTTGACAAGTCCCCCGCCTTGTGGTATTATACTTGAGCAGTCAGCGAGAGGCCGACAGCAAAAAGTAAATATCGCGGGGTGGAGCAGTCTGGTAGCTCGTCGGGCTCATAACCCGAAGGTCGTTGGTTCAAATCCGGCCCCCGCAACCACCAAGCATCTTGATTTTATCAAGATGCTTTTTCTTTTTTGCATACAAAACGAGGGGCCGCACAGCTGTGCGGCCCCTCGTTTGCGTTTATATCTTTTACAGCATCCCGTGCCGACGCTGTTCGGCTTCCAGCTCCTGGTTCAGGGCCGCCTTGCGGTGGTCGAGCAGGAGGTCTTTGTTGTACTGGAAATACCGCTCACAGCCGTTTTCGGCAATGAACGCATGGGCGGCGGGCGAGAGGGTCAGCTCGGTGACGAAGACCACCATCTCCTGACTCTCGGCGAATGCCTGCTCCATGAAGTCGAAGGCCGCTTCCAGCGCGGCGCTGGCCGTCTGCTGGGCGGTGTCCCGGGCATCCGACAGGGTGCCGAACTGGGTACGCAGCACCTTGAAGGCGGCGTCCGCGTCCGGCGCGGCGGCGCGCAGAAGCTCTTTCTCCCAGCCGCGCAGGGTCTTGGCGGTCTGCAAGCGGGCTTCCAGCGTGGGCTTATCCAGCAGACCGGCGGCACGCTTTTTCTGGGTCTCGGCCTCATAGTCGGCGGTCATCTGGTCAAAGAGCTGCGCCCAGCAGTTCGGCTCCTGCGCCAGCTCTGCGGGCATCTCGGCAAAGGCTTTCTTCGTCTCCCGCAGGAAGGCATAGCAGCTGTCGGCCACAGCGTCTGCCCGCCGGGAGGCAGAGAAGCGCGTCTCGAGGCCGGACAGGATCAGGCTCACGAGGCTCAGCTTCTCGTCGAAGGGGGCCTGCAGCAGCCGCGCAAAAGCGGCAGGCTTGGCCTGACCGGCCAGAATGTCCTCCACGCCGTAGTCGTCACGGTACTTGTAGTAGAGGTCGAGGTAGGCCGAGAAGTCCTCGGCGATCTTCTGGTGCTGGATATACTGGCGGATGAGCTCTTCGTCGGCCTGCAGGCCCAGCGACTCATAGGTATTGAGCAGGTTGGAGAGGTCTTCCCAACCACGGGCGGTGACGAACTGGGTGCCGTCCACGTCGGCGTTTATCTGGTAGAAGTTCTGGGGGTGCAGTTCGAGGTAGCTCAGGATCGCGCTGTGGATGTGGGCTGCACGGGCGTAGTCCTTCCAGACCGGCAGATCCGGCTCAATGTCCATCCGGCGGACGCGGTCGAGGGTGACAATATCGAAATCGCGGACGGATTTATTGTACTCCGGCGGGTTGCCTGCCGCCACGATGACCCAGCCCGCAGGCACGGCCTGATTGCCGAAGGTCTTGCACTGCAAAAACTGCAGCATGGTGGGGGCCAGCGTCTCGGAGACACAGTTGATCTCGTCGATGAAGAGGATGCCCTCTTTCAGGCCGGTGGCCTCCATCTTGGCGTAGACGCTGGCGATGATCTCGCTCATGGTGTACTCCGTCACAGAGACGTCCCGGCCGCCGTAGTTGCGCTGACGGATGAAGGGCAGGCCCACGGCGCTCTGGCGGGTGTGATGGGTGATGGTATAGGCCACCAGCGCCACGCCGCACTCCCGCGCCGCCTGCTCCATGACCTGGGTCTTGCCGATGCCCGGAGGCCCCATCAGCAGGATGGGGCGCTGGCGGATGGCCGGGATGGCGTATTCGCCCAGAGCATCTTTGGCGAGGTACGCTTTGACGGTATGTTCGATCTCTTCTTTGGCTCGTTTGATGTTCATATTCTTTCCCTCGTTATCACGAATTGTTGAGGTCACGGTAGAGGTCGTCTTCCTCCGCCAGCGCTTCGGACAGGGCCGAGGCGCTGCGGGCGGCCTCACCAGTAAATTCTTCTTCGTCCAGCACTACTTTCATCGCCCAGGGCGGCACATTGGCGTCGTCGAAACGGTCGCCCAGAAACAGAAATGCCGTGTCGTAAGCCGGGCGGCGGGCCGGGTAAGTCCCCATACCGTCGGTAAAATAGAGCAGGCCCCGGAGGTTCGAGAACTTCTTCTCGGCGCAGAGCTGGCTGACGTACTCGAAGGCGGGCCGGAAATCGGTGCCGCCGCCGCCCCGCAGCTCGAAGTGATTCATGGCACGGATGAGGTCGTCTTCGTTTTTGACGGGAATATCCTGCCGCACCGCGTTGTCGGCCTGGATGAGGTGGAGATTCATCCGGTGGAAGAAATTCTCCCTGCCCTTCAGCAGAGTATACGTCTCAGCCAGAAAGGCCCGCACCAGCTCACCCGAGGTGGAGTAGCTGGTGTCGATGACGAGGGCCAGCTCTTCGATCTTCTTGCTCTCCCGGGTCTCCAGCGGCTCGATGAGGGGCAGATTGCCGTAGACCGACAGGCCATAGGTGTAAAAGTTCAGATCGAACTCGTCCGGGTCGAGGTGGACTTCCTCCCGGGTGACGCAGAACCGGCGCAGGAAGTCGCCGTAGCTGCGGCGGCTGCGGTTTGCGGCTTTGATCTGCTCCCGCATGGCATCCGCGCCCTCACCGGCCTCTTTGTCCCGGAGTTCCAGCTCTGTCTGCATCCGCTCGCCGATTTTTTGCCACGTCTTCTGGGGCAGCGGCGCAGGCATCTGCTGGGGCTGTTCGGGGGCATCTTTGGGCCAGAGGCGGTGGTCGTCGGTGTAGAATTCTTTTTCCAACTGGCGGAGAACGCCGGGCGTCTGCCGCACCAGCCAGCGGTAGATGGGCGCTGCAGCAGCCACTTTTTCCTGCGCGATGATCTCCTCATAGGCGTGTTGGCGCACCCACGTCAGGGGGCGCTGGACGCTCTTACGGCCAAGACCGTCGATGACGTTCTCCACCGCAATGTCACACGCAAGGTCCCACAGGCGTTTGTCCCGCCTGCCGCGCAGCCAGAGATGGCGGAAGATGCAGTGGAACACCGTGTGGAGGTAGAGCCGGTTGAGATATTTGGGGTTCTTCTGGTAGAGCCGCAGCAGGGCGCTGGGCTGGTAGCAGAGGATGGTCCCATCCGTCGCCAGCACACCGCACCGCTCGTCGGCGGTGGGCGTCAGGGCCGAGAGGGCCTGGTCTAAAAAGCGGAAGTCCAGATACAGCCCGCTGCGCACCACGGCCAGCACCTCGCCGCCCATCCGGGCCTGCCACTCTTCGTGAGTCTCGGGCCGGGCCGACTGGAAGGGCTTGCGGGGGTCAAAAAACGTTTCCTTCTCAGAAATCAAAATCATACCTCTTCTTTTGGGGCGCAGCGGCACGCTTTTTGTGCTCTGCGTCGGCCAGCAGGGCGGCAGCTTCGGCATTGTCGGCCTTGGTCGCGAGGGCCGCACCCTCGGCAAAGGCGTCGGCGTCCATCACATCCAGCGCCAGCAGGGCTTTGACGCCCTCGGTGTCCTGCGCCTTGAGCAGACGGGTCAGCACCCGCCCGGTGTTGGTCTTGAGGAAGTCCCGGTAGGCATCCCGGGCGGCATCGCTCAGCTGCCACGGCCAGCGCAGGCGGTCGAAGCAGAGCATCGCCATCACGGAAGCGTCGTCGGCGTCGTGGCCCTGCGGGAAGATGGCGTCGTACTCCGCCGGGAGAAGCTTATTTTCGAGGAAGCACTGCCGGTAGTGGTAGCCCTGCCCCGAAAAGGTGTGGAGCAGGATGTGGGCGGGCGTCTCCTCGATGTCCTCCCAGTAGGCGGGATACCACAGCCCCGCCCGGGGTGCGGCCTCCCCTACTGGCCAGAACAGCGCCCGCACAGCCTCGGTGATGCTGCCCACGAGGGCGAACAGGCCGGTGGCCTGCTCGGGCGTGGCGCGGATGACGAGGTCTTCCAGCGCAAAGCAGTTGAGGAAGACATCGCTGCCCATGGTCAGCTCTCCTGTCCCGGCAGTCAGGCGGCGCAGCCTGCGGCAGTTGTAGAATGTGCAGCTGCCGATGACCCGCAGGCTCTCCGGCAGGGTGACTTCTTCGAGGAAGTTCCCGCAGATGGGGTGGAGCTCGTCGTCCTGCGCCGGGGCGGTGGGGGCGTCGAAGTCAAAGCTGTACCGCTCTTTGCCGCTCACATCCCGGCCAAAAGCACGGGTCAGACAGAGCCTGCCGTCCTCGGCCCGCTCATAGCGGCAGATCTTTTCCGGCCCGGGCAGGCCCCGGGGCTTTTCGGAAAAACAGTAATCTCCCAGTTCGGTGATGGGCCACCGGCCCTCCCCTTCCGGCGCAGGAACAGCCCCGGGCAGCTTTACGCAGGGCTCGCCGCCGTACACCCGCACAAGGCGGGCCGTGCCGCCCGCCAGCGGCAGAATATCCAGTATCATAAGAACCTCGCTCACAAAAAAGCTGCCGCACAGACACGCCGTGCAGCAGCTCCGTTCAAAACTTCATCACTGTGCGGCCTGTGCAAGGCAATCGTTCATTGCCGCAAATACCGCGTCGCTGGTCATGGTGCTGCCGGAGACAGCATCCACCCCGACGGTCGAGCCAGCCGCCAGCAGGGAGGCCGACAGCGTCTCTGCCGCCTTGCCGCCCAGCTCCGGCGTCTCGCCGGAAGCGTCGATCACAACATTGGTCACCTTGCCGCCGGTGATGGTCACGGTGACGCCCACCTCGCTCAGACAGCCCTGCGCGCTGGCGGTGTAGGTGCCGTCGGTGTAGGTGTCAGCATTATCGGCAGCCGGAACCGTGCCGGTGTTGGCGATATAGAGGGCCAGCACGATGCCGAGGATGACGTCCAGCACCAGCATGAGGATCATGTTGCGGGTCATGTGTCTTTTCATGGTCTGTGAAGTGCTCCTTTTGCGATGTTTGGGGTCCGCTCGTTACTTTGCGGGCTTGAAGCTGTCGCGCAGGGTCACGACACGATTGTACACGCCGGGGTTCTTCGAGTCGGGCGTGAAGAAACCGGTGCGCACGAACTGGAACTTATCGCCGGGCTTTGCGTCGGCCAGAGCCTCTTCCAGCTTGCAGCCCTTGCGGACGACAACGCTGTCGGGGTTCAGATAATCCTTGTAGTCGCTGCCCTCGGGGATGGCATTCATGTTCGCCTCGGTGAAGAGCTTGTCGTACAGGCGTACCTCGGCATCCACGGCGTGGGCGGCGCTCACCCAGTGGATGGTACCCTTGACCTTGCGGCCATCGGCAGGATTGCCGTTGCCGGTCTCGAGGTCGGCAGTGCAGTGGATGACAGCGATGCTGCCGTCGGGGTTCTTCTCGACGCTCTCGCACTTGACGAGATAGCCGCCCATCAGACGGACTTCGCCGCCGACAGTCAGGCGCTTGAACTTCGGAGGCGGCACCTCGGCGAAGTCCTCGTTCTCGATCCACAGCTCCTTCGTGAAGGCGACCTTGCGGGTCGTGGGGTCGTTGGCTTCACGGTTGGGGTTGTTGGCGATGTCGAAATACTCGGTCTTGTCGGCGGGGTAGTTGTCCACCACCAGCTTGACGGGGTCCAGCACGGCGATGCGGCGCTGTGCGGTCAGGTCCAGCTCGCTGCGGATGCAGGCTTCCAGCTGGCGCATATCAATGAGGTTGTCGGACTTGGAGATGCCGGCCTCCCGCACGAAGGTGAAGATGGAAGAAGCGGTGTAGCCGCGGCGGCGCAGGCCGCACAGGGTGGGCATGCGGGGGTCATCCCAGCCGTCCACGATGCCCATTTCCACCAGCTCACGCAGATAGCGCTTGCTCATGACGGTGTTGGTCATGTTCAGGCGGGCGAACTCGCGCTGCTTGGGGAACTCGGTGCCAAAGATGTTCTCGATGACCCAGTTGTACAGCGGGCGGTGGTTCTCGAACTCGAGGCTGCACATGCTGTGGGTGATGCCCTCGATGGCGTCCTGGATGGGGTGGGCGAAGTCGTACATCGGGTAGATGCACCACTTATTGCCCTGCCGGTGATGCTCGGCGTACTTGATGCGGTAGATGGCCGGGTCACGCAGATTCATGTTGGGGCTGGCGAGGTCGATCTTGGCGCGGAGGGTCTTTTCGCCCTCCTGGAACTCGCCTGCACGCATCCGGCGGAAGAGGTCGAGGTTCTCTTCCGGGGTGCGGTCGCGCCACGGAGAGGGACGGGAGGGCTTGCCTGCGTCGCTGCCGCGGTACTCGCGCATCTCGTCGCGGGTCAGGTCATCGACGTATGCCTTGCCCTCGAGGATGAGCTTTTCGGCGTACTCATAGCACTTGTCGAAGTAGTCGCTGCCGTAGAAGATGCCGCCGTTGGGGTCGGCACCCAGCCAGTGCAGGTCCTCGATGATGCTGTTGACATACTCCTCCCCTTCGCGGGCGGGGTTGGTGTCGTCGAGGCGGAGGTTGAACTTGCCGCCGTACTGGTTTGCGATGGACCAGTTGATATAGATCGCCTTGGCACTGCCGATGTGCAGGTAGCCGTTGGGCTCCGGCGGGAAGCGGGTGTGGATCTCGCTGATTTTGCCTTCGGCGAGGTCGGCGTCAATGATCTCGGTCAAAAAGTTTTTATCTGCCATAGTGGCGTTCCCCCTGTCAGGGCATAGCAAGCCCGGAATTACACTTTTCATACTCCTTATAATACACTATTTCCCGCTTTCCTTCAAGGTGGAAAGCCGAAGTTCCACCTGTTTTCGGCGTCGTTTTGCGAAAAAGCTTTCCCTGTCTCCCGCTTTTTGCAAAAAAAGCGAAATTCATGCTTGACATTCCGCACAGAATCTTATATAATAATCAAGCATTCAGCGAATGCGGAATATCTGTAGGGGTATAGCTCAGTTGGTAGAGCAGCGGTCTCCAAAACCGCGTGCCGTGAGTTCGAGACTTACTACCCCTGCCACAAGCGCACAGAGAGTACTCTGTGCGTTTTGTTTTTGTATTTTTCCCGGAATGTCGGACTTTCCAAAACTTTTTTGACATTTTCCGAAATTCATGCTTGACAACCGCGCGTTTCTCAGGTATAATAACACACGTTCCAGCGGTCAACCGCCAGAAACGATGCACTTGAGCGATCATGGCCCGGTAGCTCAGTTGGTTAGAGCACCAGCCTGTCACGCTGGGGGTCGTCGGTTCGAGCCCGATCCGGGTCGCCATTTGCTGCTATAGCTCAGTTGGTAGAGCGCATCCTTGGTAAGGATGAGGTCTCCAGTTCGAATCTGGATAGCAGCTCCATCGAGAAAAACCACTTGAATCCTTGCGGTTCAGGTGGTTTTTGTTATTTCCGGTCATTTTTACCACCCGGTTTTTCTTTTTGCTGCGCAAAAAGGCCCCCCGGCACCATGCGGACGTGCCGGGGGGCTTTGCAATATGGAGGAAGCAGGGCGATGCGGTACGCCCCGCCGGGGTAAGTTAGTGGATCAGCTCGTTATGAGCTGCGCCGTTGATGGTGAGCCGGGCCTCGCCGCCGTTGTGGGCAAGCACAAAGGGGGTAACGTCGGTACCCATGGCCAGCATCTCGTCGATGACAAGGCTGGACTCCCGGCTCCGGGTGCGGAACACCACCACATCGGCACCCTGTGCCTTGATGGCCCGCAGGTCGCCCAGCACAGCGTTGAGGGCGGCATCCTCAGAGGGTACCGCAATGATGTACCGGCCATCCACCACAGAGCTCTCGTAGGTCTCTGCACCGGTCACGGTGTAGTTGGGGGCCGCAGAGGACGAGCCGCCGTTCTCCTGAGGCTCCGGTGCGCCGCAGCGGATACAGACGCCGTTCTTGTACTCGTGGCCCAGAGGGGCAACGAGATTGGTGCGCTCACCGGTCTCCTCGCCGCAGACGCTGCACTTCTGTACCGTGTAGCCGCTTTCCGTGCAGGTGGGGTCAACGGTGGTCTCGACGTACTGATGGCCCGGAGCTTTAACAATGCTGGTATGCTGGCCGGTTTCCTTGCCGCAGCGGCTGCACTTTCTTACCGTGTAGCCATCCTCGGTGCAGGTGGGCTGGACTGTTACCGTCTGGTAATTATGGTACCAATCTCCAGAGTTTGTAGCGACCACTTCCACCCTGATAATCTCACCGCAGGATATGCACCGGTAGGTCTGAGAGCCAGTTTCCGTACAATTCGGGGGGACTCTCTCTGCCGCGTATTCGCCCTTCGAATGCTTGCACTTTTCCGGGGTCTGCTCCGCATTCCCCTCGGTCACCCATTGGCCGTTCTGACGTGTTTGGGTCACCGTGTTCGGGCCGTTATGGCCTATATTGGTCATTTCTACTTTTGCACCGTCCTGGATGCTCTTCTCGTCAGTTGTAAATTTATTCTCGCCGTTCTGGACGGAACCACTGCTCCCAGCAGTCGTTCCGCCATCGCCAATGGCAGCGCCCGCGCCATTATTCTCCCAGCTGCCGTGGTGCTCGGCACTGCCGGTGGCCTTGACCTGCGCTTTGCCGCCAATGATCACTTCGCCGGTGCCATTTGCGCCGCCGCCGATACCGGCACCGCCGCCGTATGCTCTATTTTCTGCCGTTACCTGAGCATTGCCCTGAATGGTGACCTTGGCGTGGCTCTTTTTGCTGCTGCTGCCTACGCCGCCGCCGATCACTGCAAGGCCAGCATCGCTGCCCCCAAATCCATACTTATATCCATAATCACTTCCGGTATCCACCTTATACGTAGCGTTCACCTGAGCGTTGCCGGAGATGGTTATGCTGGTTTTCCCGTCTCCATAGCCTCCGCCGATGCCGCCATTGGCGTCGACCACCGCATCGCCTGTGATCACGATATTTTCAGCCGAACCGCCATTCCATCCGCTGCCGATCCGGCCCTGGGTATTCACCGTACCGCCTTTGATCACAATGTTTTTGGTGCCATGGCTGTCACCACTATATCCATTTCCGCCAATGGCAGCACCGTTGGTATCTGCGCTCACGTTAAGGGTCTGGTTTGTGTCTTCTGCCGTAATGGTGAGCGTGCCGGTGCTGACATTATCGTTTTTCTGGATGCCGGCATCGCCTCCACATCCTTTCAGGGTGTTATAGCCCTTCACCGTGATCTCCACATCGCCGCTGCCCTGAATATCAATGGCTGCCCTGCCACGAACACTCGTATCAGCAGCATTCGGCTGGTCGATGGTGGCATCCTTCAGCGTCAGCTTGACCAGCGTGTTGGCGAAGATCTGGATGATGCCTCTGATCTCACTTTTCTCGCCGCTGCTGCGGGCCGGAGCCTTGCGGGAGCCATTGGAGGCGTCGTCAGAGGCGCTGGTGGAAGCCTCGGCAGAAGCCTTGGCCTCTGTTTTGGGCTTGTCCTCGTCCTCTGCTTTGGACTCCTGCCCCTCGCCAGCGGAAGCATTCAGCTCCCCGTTTGCAGGGGCATTCTGCTCCTTCTTTTCCTCGTTATCAGGGTCGCTGTTGTTATCCTTATTTTCGGTCTCGGTCTTCTGCTCAGGGTCAGTCAGATTTTCGGTATCCTTCTGCTCCTGCTTTTCCTCAGCAGCGGGGGCGTTCTCTGCCCCCTGGGTCTCCTCCGAGGTCTCCTCCTTGGCCGGAGCCTTGGCCGGGGTCACAGGCTGGTTTTCATCCTGCTGGTTCTCCTCAGCGGTCAGCGTAGCTCCACCGTAGGGATTATAGGTACCATTATAGGTGCCTTTCACCACGATCTCCTCATTGTCGGCGATGCTGGTAGAGCCCGTCTGACCTTCCTGCGTCACAGTGATGCCGTCATCATTCGCCGTGATCACAAGGCCGCCGTTGGCAAGATTAAACTCGGCCGCAAATGCCGGGGCGGAAAGGGATACCGCCATGCTCAGGGCCACGGCCGCCGCCGCGACTTGCCGGAGCAATTTTTTTCTTCGCATGATTTTTACCTCCCGTTTTGTATTTTGTGGCTTTTCTGCCAAATTTATTATACCCCCCCTACTATCTGTGCAATATAACAGTTGGACAATCTTGCTCCACTTTTTTTAGCAAAAATGACAAAAAACGCCGTTGGCCCGCACCTTTTGTGCAGGCCAACAGCGTTATCGTCCATGTATCCCGGCTAAAATATCACGATGGTGCGTTTGCCGCCCCTGCCCCGCCGGGCCGGAGCAAACAAAAAAACACCCCAAAGCCTTGATGGCTTCAGGGTGTTCTGAGCTGGAGCTGCTATCCAGATTCGAACTGGAGACCTCATCCTTACCAAGGATGCGCTCTACCAACTGAGCTATAGCAGCACACTCACAGCTCAATTATAATACCATAAACTCTGCCGCATTGCAAGCGTTTTTTGCAAAAAAATCTGGCATTTTGCGTTTTTCTGCCCAGATGCAGAAAAACGGCTGCCGTTTTCCACGGCAGCCGTCTGCATTGTTGAAACTATCACTCGATGAGGCCGTTCAGCAGGGCCAGGCACTTGCGGCTGTGCAGCTTGCGGATGGCCTTTGCCTCGATCTGGCGGACGCGCTCACGGGTGACGCCGAAGTCGCGGCCCACTTCTTCCAGCGTGCGGGGACGGCCATCGTCCAGACCAAAGCGGAGACGGATGACCTTCTCTTCACGGGGGGTCAGGCTCTTGAGAGCCTGATTGATCTGCTGGGCCACCATGGCGCGGTCAGCAGCCTTGCCGGGAGCCTCGGCGTTCTCGTCGGCGACGAAATCGCCCAGAGAGGAATCCTCTTCCTCGCCCACGGGGCTCTCAAGGCTGGCGGGCTCCTGTGCCATCCGCTGGATCTCACGCACACGCTCCACGCTCATGTCCATGGCCTTTGCCAGCTCTTCCGGGGTGGGCTCGTGGCCGTTCTGGTAGACCAGCTGGTTGGTGGCCTGACGCATCCGGTTGATGGTCTCGACCATGTGCACCGGGATGCGGATGGTGCGGGCCTGGTCGGCGATGGCGCGGGTGATGGCCTGACGGATCCACCAGGTGGCGTAGGTGGAGAAACGGAAGCCGCGGTCGCAGTCGAACTTCTCAGCCGCCTTGATGAGGCCGATGTTGCCCTCCTGGATGAGGTCGAGGAAGGCCAGATTGTGGCCCACGTGCTTCTTGGCGATGGAGACCACCAGACGGAGGTTCGCTTCGCTCAGGCTGCGGCGGGCGTTCAGGCCGTCGCGGCGGGTCTTCAGCAGCTCCTGACGGCGCTCCTCGGTCAGGGGGCCGTTCTCCACAGCCTCCATGGCCTCTTCCTCAGCGGCCTTTTCCTCGGCGTCCACGCTGGGCTTCTCGCTGCCCTCTTCGTCGATGTCCTCGGTGTAGCTGCGGCTGTTCTCGTCTTCCTCGAACGAGAAGCGGGCGCTGTTCTTCTTGATGTACTCGGGCGCACCGTACTTCTGGCGGTCGGCCTGCAGGATATGGGCAGCCTCGGCGCCGGCGTGGATGCGCTTGCTCAGGTCAACTTCCTGCTCCGCGCTCAGCAGAGGGATCTGGCCGATCTGCTTGAGGTAGTTCTTGACGGGGTCGTCCAGCAGCTCATCCATCGCAGCCTTCAGGTCGGCGGGGTTCTCCTCGGCGGCTTCTTCCTCGTCCTCGCCGCCCAGACCCAGCTCGTCGCTGTTGTTCTCGGCGTTTTCCACCTCGGCGATGATGCTGTCCACGTCCAGATTCACATCGGCGTCGGCCTCATCCTCGATGATCTTGATGCCGCGCTCTTCAAGGAGCGTATAGAGCGTTTCCACATCCATCCTGCACTGTGCAGCCAAAGTTTTGGCCTCCTGTGCCGACAGGGTGCCTTCGCCTTTCGTCAACAGTTCCTTCAAAGTCATGCCCATTTCGCTCTCTCCTTCTCACTGCGGGGGAAGCGCCCCGCAAGTGAACTTGTCTCATAGTTTCGGCCTTGCTTCTTAGATCACAAGACCTCCGTTGACGCCGAACACCTGGCCGGTGATGTAGCCGGCGTCTTCTCCGGCGAGGTACAGCAGAAGCTTTGCCACCTCTTCGGCGGTGCCGAGACGGCCCACAGGGGTCTCTTCGGCCAATGCCGCTTTGTCCTCAGCAGTGAACGAAGCCATCATATCGGTGTCGATGACGCCGGGGGCCACGCAGTTCACGGTGATGCCGCTGGGACCTTCTTCTTTTGCCAGCGCCTTGGTCAGGCCGATGAGGCCCGCCTTGGCGGCGGAATAGTGTACCTCGCAGCTGCCGCCGGTCTGGCCCCACATACTGCTCACGGTGAGGATACGGCCCGCTTTGCGGCGTATCATCCCGGGCAGGGCCAGCTGGCAGAGGTTGAACGCACCGGTCAGGTTGACGTCCAGCATCCGCTGCCACTCTTCCGGCGTGATGTCGGTGAACAGCTTCTGCTGGGCGATGCCCGCGTTGCTCACCAGCACATCCACCCGGCCCAGCGCCTGCTCGGCGGCGCGGAAGGCCAGCTCACAGCTGGCCCGGCTGGCCACGTCACACTGGATGGCCAGTACGCCCGGCAGCTCTTTTTGCAGGGCTGCGGCGGCTTCGGCGTTGGTGTGGTAGAACACCGCCACCCGGCAGCCCGCCGCATAGAATGCGCGGGCTGCTGCTGCGCCGATGCCCCGGTCGCCGCCCGAGATGAGGACGGTGCGGCCCTTCGCCGCCGGGGCAGTGCTCTGGGGCTCTGCCGCTGGTTCCGGCTCGCGTTCCGGTGCCGGTGTGTTCTCCGGCGCAGCGCTGACCGGCGTTTCCCTCGTTTCCTGCACCGGCGGTGCGGCCACAGCCGCTTCTTCCGGCTCGGGCAGGGTCGGCCTGCGCTGTTCTGTCTTCGGCCCTGCGTCTGCAAGGTCAAATGTCAGCTCAAATTCGTCGTTGTACAAGAGTCAAACCCTCCTGTCCACTATTTTCGGCCGCAGCGCCTCTTCGTGTCAAAGCCTCTGCGGCGGGAAAGGAAACAGCTTCCCCCACCCCGCCGGAGCTGCGCTCTGCTCACTTTTTCCGGTCTAGGCCGGCTCTGCGGCGCGCCCGGCGGCATTTGTGTGGTTTCGACAAGTTTCCATTGAATAATATAGCACAATCGGGCGAAAAAATAAAGTGGTCACCGGTGATTTTTTCACGCAGTTCCCACTTTTTTCACAGATTCAGGGGGTCACAGACGGCTTCCAGCGGGGCTTTGCGGCCCGCCTGACCCGCAGTGAAACGAAAAATTCCTGCAAAAGCTGCTGTGCCTCATCGGCCCGCAGTCCCTTTTCGATGACGGGGTGATGGTTGAAGGGCTGGGCGAAGAGGTCTGTCACCGAGCCGCAGCAGCCCGCCTTGACGTCGGCGGCACCGTACACCACCCGCTTGATGCGGCTGTTGATGATGGCGCCGCTGCACATGGGGCAGGGCTCCAGCGTCACGAACAGCTCACACTGCCACAGCCGCCAGCCGCCCAGCTTTTTGCAGGCCGCGTCGATGGCCAGCAGCTCCGCGTGGTGGAGGGCGTTTTTCTCCGTCTCGCGGGTGTTGTGGGCGGCAGAGATGATCTCTCCGTCCTTCGCCACTACCGCGCCCACCGGCACTTCGCCCAGCGCAGCGGCCTTCCGGGCCTCTTCCAGCGCCGCGCCCATCAGCTCAAAATCGGTCATCCCATTCCCCTTTCTGCCAGCCGTGCGGCAAACACGAGGCAGTTATTTATAATATGTAACGCGCTGCCGGGCCATACGCTCTTCGCTTTCTGGGCCGCCCAGCCGAAGATGAGCCCCATACCCAGCGCATAGGCCCGGGCCGTCCAGCTGCCGTGCAGAGCCGCAAAAATCACCGCCTGCACCACCACAGCCCCCGCGCCGCCCAGCGGCTGCAAAAGATAGAGCGCCCCGCCCCGAAAGGCAAGCTCTTCTGCCAGAGGGGTCACAAGGCAGATGCGCAGCGCCGCCCACCCGAGGGCCGCGCCCTCGGGCAGAGCCGTCTTTTCCACCGGGAGCAGCAGCTGTGCTCCCGCCGCCAGCAGCGCCCAGAGCACCGCCGCCTCGGCCAGGACCCGGCACTGAGCCGGAAAAGACGGTTTTTCCGTTTCCCTTATCAGTCTTTTCACAGCGCACCCTCCTGTCGGCGGACATTGTACCATACTGCCGCCCCGTTTTGCAAGCAGTTTTTCGTTCATGCGAAGAAATTTCACTCAAAAGATTGACATACCGCCCGGCGTTCTGGTATACTTTGTACGACTTTTTTATGGATTTGTCGTTTTACCAAAGACACACGATGAACGCACCCATGGAGGTACGAACTATATGATACGCATTCTTACCGATTCCGCATCCGACATCCTGCCCGCCGAGGCCGCACAGCTGGGTGTGGACGTCATCCCCCTCAACGTCACCCTCGAGGACGGCACCGTCATCCGGGACGGCGTGGACCTGACTCCCAGCGAGTACTACGAGCACATGGCCGGCTGCAAAAAGCTGCCCACCACCAGCCAGCCCAGCCCTGAGCTGTTCGAAAAGTTCTACGCCGAGGCTGCTGCCGCCGGAGACGAGGTCGTGGGCATCTTCCTGTCCCATGAGCTGTCCGGCACCTATCAGTGTGCGAAGCTGGCCGCAGACCTGGCCAATGTGGACAACGTCCTCTTCGTGGACAGCACCAATGTCTGCCTCGGCGAGGGTCTGCTGGTGCGTATGGCCGCACACCTGCGGGACGAAGGCAAGTCTGCCGTCCAGATCGCCGCCACCCTCGAGCACGCCAAGGAGCACCTGCACCTCGTCGCCGCCATCGATGACCTGAAGTATCTGCGCAAGGGCGGCCGTCTGCCCGCCGCCGTCGCCGTGGCCGGCGGGATGCTGGGCATCAAGCCCCTCATCACCATCAAGGAGGGCAAAGTCGCTATGGCCGGCAAGGCCCGGGGTCTGCCCGGCGCATACGTCGCCCTCTTCAAGAAGATCGAGGAGCTGGGCGGCGTCAATCCCCGTTTCCCCTCTCTGGCCGGTTACACCATCAGCACCCGCGAGGTGAACCCCATCCAGACCTATCTGGTGGACAATCTCGGCCTTCCCGAGCCGCTGGTGCGCCAGATCGGCTGCGTCATCGGCACCCACGCCGGTCCCGGTGCGTTTGGTCTGGCCTTCTTTGATAACGGGCTGGTCATCGACTAAGAGTATATAGGAAGAGGCTGCTGTGCATCTGCACGGCAGCCTCTTTTCGTTTTTCCTTACAGCATATCCGTGATGAGCTTGCCCAGCAGGAGCACCAGCACCACGAGCATCATGGGGCGGATGAACTTTGCGCCCTTTCTCAGGGCGAAGTGGGAGCCGATGATGTTTCCGACGATGTTGCTGATGGCGCAGGGGATGCCCACCGGAAAGACCACCAGCCCGCTGCTCAGATAGGTGAAGAGGCTGGCGTAGTTGCTGGCGAGGTTGAGCACCTTGGCGTTGCCGTTGGCGGTGCGCAGGTCGAAGCCCATCAGGCTGGTGAAAGCAATGATGGCAAAGGTCCCGGTGCCTGGCCCCACCATGCCGTCGTACAGACCGATGCCAAAGCCGATGGCCAGGGCCAGCAGGGCCTTTTTCAAATTCAGGGTGCCGTCGTCCCGGTTCTCGTCCGGGAGATTGCGACGCCACAGGATGACGACTGCCGCGATGGGCAGGATGATGAACATCATCATCTGCAGCACCTCATCACTGAGCATCAGGACGATGTGTGCGCCCAAGGCACTGCCCGCAAAGCTTCCGATGGCGGCGAGGATGCCCACCTTGAGGTTCATCGCGCCGTTCTTGAAGAAGCTGGCTGTGGCGAACGTCGTGCCGCAGGCGGCGCTGAATTTGTTGGTGGCGTAAGTATAGTGAGGCGGCAGCCCCGCGAAGAGATAGGCCGGCAGACTGATGAGTCCGCCGCCGCCCGCTGCCGAATCCACAAAGCCCGCAAAGCCGGTCATGAACACCAGAAATGCCATCATCGGCAGGCTGATTTGAATACCCATTGTTATGATTCCCCTTAATATTCCTATTTTTCCCACGATTTTACTTGTACAGCTCACCCTCGCAGGCCAAGATCTGGTCGAGTATCATCCGGGACACCCGGGCGCCGTAGACCATGGAGGGATGGTCATTGTACTCGATGATGTCGTGGAAGTCCTTGTTCATCAGGACGATGACATACTCGCCGTAGGGGGTGTGGATGATGCCGCCGTCGTTGCGGCAGGCGTTCATGCTGCCGCTCTTGCTGGCCACCCAGATGAGTTCCGGCTCGCCGGTCTCCTCGCAGTCGAGATAGAACTGAGGGAAGTCGTGGGTCAGCATGGTATTGTAGTGCTGCTGACGGAAGATGGCCAGCATCTCGGCGCTGGCCTCAGCGCTGACGAGCGTTCCCTTTGCCACCTGCGCAAACAGCGAGGCGTAGTCCCGGGGCGTCGTGGTGCCGAGGTCGTTGTAAAGATCAAAGTGGAGCGGGTTGTGCAGGACGGTGTGGGCAAAGCCCATCTCCCGGATGCAGGCGTTGATGGTGTCCAGCCCCAGATAGTCGATGACCATGTTGGTGGCGATGTTGTCGGAGCAGATGATCATCATGGTGGCGGCGTCTTTAACTTTCAGACTTGCGCCCACGCCCAGAGCCCGGAGCATCCCGGAACCGTCCACAAAGTGCTCGGGCTTGTAGGTGATTTTTTCCTCGAGACTGGCTTTGCCCCGGCTGGCCTGCAGATACAGGGCTGCGAGGATATATGCCTTGATGGTGGAAGCCGTCTCAAATTCCTCGTCAGCGCCGATCTCGACCGTGTGGCCGTGCAGGTCGTCCACAAAGACGCTCATCTTGCCCTGATAGGAATACAGCTCGGCGGCAATACGCTTTTCCAGCGTCATGTTTTTATCCATTTTGGAATCTCCCTGTCGTTTTATACATTATTTAGAGGTTTTCTTCGAAGAACCGCCGGGCGTTGCGGTAGAAAATGGCCTCCACCTCGTCCTCGGTGAAGCCCTCGCGGCGGAGTGCGTCGGCCAGCAGCGGGAGCTTGGAGCAGTCGTCCATTTCCAGCTTGCCGCCGATGCCGTCGAAGTCACTGCCCAGACCGATGATCTCAATACCGCCCACCTGCTTGAAGTGGGCCGCGTGCTTTGCCATCAGGGCCGTGGTGCTGCGGCAGAGCTTTTCTTCGGGCTGGTTGTCGAGGAAGCCGCTGCAGTAGTTCAGACCCACGAGGCCGCCCTTGTTGGCGAGGGCGCGGATCATCTCGTCGGTGAGGTTGCGGCAGTGGGGCGCGAGGGCGCGGCAGTTGGAGTGGCTGGCCGCAAAGGGGCGGGTGGAGTGCTCCACAATGTCCCAGAAGCCCTTGTCGGACAGATGGCTCACGTCTGCGATGATGTGCAGACGCTCCATCTCGGCCAGGAACTCGAAGCCCTTTTCTTTCAAGCCCGTCTCGGTGTTGGGGGCGCAGGGCCAGATGTTGTGGCCCCCGCCGGGGACGACGTTGGGGCTGGCAAGCTCGTTCTCGTGGTTCCAGGTCAGGGTCATCATGCGGACGCCCAGCTCGTACATTCGGCGCAGCACGCCGATGCTGCCCTTGCAGCAGCCGCCCTCTTCGATGGTGAGCATTCCGCTGATCTTGCCCTCGGCGGCGTTCTTGCGGATGTCAGAGGGTTGATACACCGGAGCAATATCCTCCGGGTATTTTTCCATGACGCGTTTGAAGACGTCGATCTCTTCCAGCGCCGTCACCAGCGGGTCAGCACCGGGGGTCTTGTCGCCCAGATTGACAAAGGCGGCGAAGCACTGCAGCATATAGTCGCCCTTTTTCAGTTTCTGCAAGTCGATGTGCAGATCATTCTGCGCAAAGCTCTTGGGCGTACCCGCCTTTTCGGCGTAGCGCAGCTCACTCAGGGTGTCACAATGTAGATCAAAGACTTTCATTTTGGTTCTCCTTTGATAAAGGGAAGGTTCTTCTTCCTTTAAGCTACGTTCTCTTTTGCGTGCCAAAAGAGAACCAGAAAAGCACCAGCGATTTCGACGCGCTGGATCCACGAGAAAGGGGCTGCT
>PPYF01129813.1_pt1 | contig 22232 bp, 21 predicted proteins | sample 1559871 | NCBI WGS metagenome assembly PPYF01 (sample SAMN08240021, study PRJNA423297) | Human gut metagenome, whole genome shotgun sequencing project.
ACGGTGGACGATGCGCAGCAAAAGGTAAGGGAGATGCGTCTTGGCGCACGGGATTACGCGGATCGGATGCTGCAGGATCTGGAGGGTTTGCTGCAGACGCAAATCCGGGAGGTACAAAAAAATAGAGCAAGCTTGAAATAACCAAGCGAAGAGAGGGGCGGGATCTATGGAAAAGGAAATACAAGACATCGCTGTTCGGATCAAAAATTTACGTGAGATTGCCAATCTGACGGCAGAGGAGACTGCCAGGAAATTAAATGTGACGCTGGAAGAGTATCTGCAGTATGAAAGCGGAACTTCGGATATCCCTATGGGATTTATCCTGGAGGTTTCGCGTTTGTTTCATGTGGAGATGAGTGATATCCTTTCCGGAGGGCATCCCATGCTCCGGACGTTCAGTTTTGTGAAAAAGGATCGCGGTATCCGGGTGGAACGGCGGGAGCATTACAAATACCAGCACCTGGCATATAATTTTGCCAACAAAAAAGCAGAACCGTTTCTGGTAACGGTAGAGAGCAAGGACGACGACGCGATTCACCTCAATTCCCATGAGGGCCAGGAGTTCAATTATTGTGTGGAGGGCCGTCTGCTGATCTTGATCAACGGTCAGGAAGTGATCATGGAGCCGGGAGATTCCTTATACTTTAACTCCATGACGCCTCATGGTATGAAAGCACTGGACGGAAAGCCTGCGAAATTTTTGGCTATTATTTTTTGATGAAAACAGATACCTATAAAAAGATGCAGAAAGAAATGGAGATGGAAAGTTGATGAAACTTTGGAATGATTTTAAGTCTTTTGCGTTTAAGGGAAACGTACTGGATATGGCGGTAGGTGTGATCGTGGGCGGCGCGTTCGGCAAGATTGTATCCTCCCTGGTGGCAGATGTGGTGACTCCCTGCATTAGCTTACTGACCAACGGACAAAATTTTTCCGAGCTATTTTTTGTTCTCTCCAATCCGCAGAACGCTCCGGTTCCCAATACGGTCGCGGCGGCGCAGGAGGCGGGTATGACCACGTTGAACTACGGTTTGTTTTTACAAAATACCATCGACTTCTTTCTCATTGCAGCGTCCATTTTTTTGTTTGTCCGTTTGCTGACCGGACGGAGGCGGCATAAAGAGGAACAGAAGAAGCTGCAGGAAGAAACCGCCGCAGCCCAAGCGGCGCCAACGACAAAAATTTGTCCGTACTGCTGCAGTGAAATTGCGCTTCAGGCGGTTCGTTGCCCTCATTGCACCAGTGTATTGGATGCGGAGGAAACAACACAGGCGGCAGCCGCGGAGTAAGCTGGGGAATCAGCCGGATGAGACGGTCTTTCCAACCGGGTTAAGCCCGGAAGGAAAGACGTTTTTTCGTTATGCGGCAAAAGGAAAGGAGAAGGAAGATGCCAAGGTTTTTTGTTTTGCCGGAACAGGTAAGAGGAACCCCGCCCGAACTCGTAGAGCTTACGGGCAGCGATGTGAAACACATCCGGGATGTTTTGCGTTTGAAAAGCGGAGATGACGTGATTGTCTGCGATAGTTCCGGAACGGAATATCATTGTGTTTTGGAGCGCTGTTCGTCAGATCGCGTCTTACTGCGTGTCAGAAAGGCACATCCGGGAGAAACGGAGCCGTTGATTCCCGTTTTTTTGTACCAGGGAATACCCAAAGGGGAAAAAATGGATTGGATTATTCAAAAAACAGTTGAACTGGGAGTTTGTGGCATCGTCCCGGTCATGACGGAACGGACGGTTGTGCGACTGGAACAGGAACGGGACAAACACAAGAAACAGGAACGCTGGCAGCGCATTGCCTATGAGGCGGCCAAGCAATGCGGGCGTACCCTTCTTCCGCGGGTAGAGACGCCTATTTCTTTTCAAGACGCCTTGGCGCGGGCAGGGCAGGGACTCCGGATTCTTCCCTACGAGAATGAAGCGGGCCGGTCGCTGAAAAAAGTATTGAAAAATTTGCCGGAGCAGAACAAAAACGATCCCATCCACGTGTTCATCGGACCGGAAGGCGGATTTGCACAGAGGGAAGTTTTTCTGGCGGAGGAGAGCGGGTTTATTTCCGTTACATTGGGGAAACGTATTCTTCGGACCGAAACGGCCGGCCTGGCTGTTTTGGCGGCGGTGCGGTATGAGTGGGAAGATTAAAGTTGAATAAAGTGTGAACGATTTTATGTGTTTTTGGACGATTTTATTATTGAGATATCTTATCAGACAAGTATAATATACACATGTAGAGTGTTTTTTATTAGGAAGACAATATGAAGAAAGGTGGAAAAAACAATGAAAAAATTGTTGAGTGCTGTCGTGGCACTGGCCATTGTACTGACATCCTTTTCTGCATGGTTGGTTTCCGCGGAACCGGGTGGCAAAATAGAGGCCGAAAGTGCTGTGGAAGCGTACAACGCGGATGGAACTCCTTATACGATTCCGGCAGAGGCCACGACCCTGGGCGGTACCGGAGGAAAGTCATTTGTATATACCAATGTTCCAGCCGGCCGTGTTCTGTCCATTTATTATGCCACAACGCAGGAGGGCGTGACCATGACCGTCTCGTTGTGGAACGGTACGGATTACGATAGCCTGGGAACGTTCGCCGTGCCGAATTCCACGACTTGGGAGAACTACTCCTATGCTTCTTTTTATTTGAGCAAGGCCGTTCCGGCGAACGCGAAGATGAAGATCACGATCGGTGCCAACGACGTCAATCTGGATTATTACGTGATGGGTGAGGCTAGGAGTTTTGTGGAAGCGGAACGGAAAGACCATCAGGTTGTGATTGCGGAGAACCGTTCTGAGGACAAAAATTGGCGTATGGAGGCAAATGAGAATACGGCCGAAGCCAGCAACGGAGCACATCAGGCGATCTTTCCAGGCTCCTATTTTGTCTATGGCGCCATCGCGAAGAGCAACAAAATTGTAGTGGCGTACGCGTCTCATGCAACCGAGTCGGAATTAAACGTATCATACCGGACCGGAACCAGCGGCGATTGGATTGCTGCCGGGGTCATAAAGGTAGTTTCCACAGGCGGCTGGTACAACTATCAGGAGCAAAGCTTTGCCTTGGATAACGTGATCCCCGTCGGCGCACAGGTTCGTATTGATGTCAAGTCGGGTGACAGCGGCAATGTGGATTACTTCAAATTTGTTTATGAGAGGACGGCATTGGTTCAGGCGGAAGATTGTGACGAAGCGTATGATGCAAGCGGTAATCTCTTAGACGTGGATCCCGCAGGACCGCATCTAAGTGCTACCGGCGGTAAGTCATATGTTTACTATAATGTAGTGAAGGCAAATAAGGTAACGGTTTCTTACGGATCCGCTTTCGCTACGACTCTTACGTTCTTCGTCCAGGGAACAGACGGTACGTATTCTTCCGTGGGTACCATCACTCTTCCGGCCAACAACGACTGGGAGCGCTATACCACTGCGGTTGGCGCGCTGGATAGCACCATTCCGGCGGGATCCACGGTGAAGATAACCGTAGGAAGCAACGATTCCAATCTGGATTCTTTCCTGTTTGAGGAAGGAGAGGTAATTCCTCCGGCGCCAAAGAGTGAAATCGAAGCAGAAGATTGTGACGAGGCGTATGACGCGGAGGGCAATCTCCTTCCTGTTCCGGGAACCACGCCCGGAGGTGGAAATAACGTCTCTTTAGGCGGCACGAAGGGCCGTTCCTATGTATATAAAAACGTTGCTGCCGCCACGAAAATTGAGATTGCATATGCGACCACTCTGGACAACGCCAGCTTGAAGGTATATGTCCTGGAGGGTGAGAATTATGTGGAGGTTGGTTCCGTGAAATTTGCCAACACGTATAATTGGGAGGTCTTTGATAAGGCAACGGTTACGTTAACCAAGGCGATTCCGTCCGGCTCCACGATAAAGATCGTGGTGGGCGCTACCGATGATGTGAATCTGGACGCGTATAAGCTGATCGGTTCCACCGGCAATCCGGAATCGGGCGATGGTTTTGTTTCCCTGATGACGGTTATGGCGGTCCTGGTTTTGACGTTGGCATCCGTGGCGTTGGATTCCAGAAAGCGCAGAAGCTTCTAATCGGCCAAACTAATTTGTAGCATGACAAAAAGTAAGATAACTGCCTTGACAGATGCTGGAAAGCAATCTGTCAAGGCAGTTTTTTGCGTTATGGGGACCGGCAGTGTTTTTCCGTGTTCGTTTTACAACGAAAAAAATTTTGCGGCGGATACCGTCTTTCTGCCCGCCGTGTCCGCTTTGGCGGACAAATCACGCAATCCGTTGTTGAAATCGTAAAAATAGTCAGATTCAATCATATGGCGGTTGGGGGCATTTCTCGAGAGCGCATGGTATACTTTTTCTATCATCGATGTCATGCTTGTGTTGGGAAAGCGTTCCTGGCTTACTTCGTTTTATAAAAAGGGAAAGCGAAGAGAAAGGACGGAAAGCAACCGATGAAAAACAAAACTAATGTCGGAATACAGAAGGAAAATGGCTTAAATTTTTGTTACCATTCAGACAAGCTACAAAAATAAGCAGAGATAACTATTTTTAATTTGGGAAAGGGGATCAAAAGATGAAGAAAGTTATTTGTTTTGTGTGCATCCTCGCGCTTCTTGTGACATCCGGCGCGGTGCTGCTCCTTCAAGCTGAGGAACCGGCGGCTCCTCAATCCGCCGTGGAAGCGGAAAACAAAGACTACACGCTGGAAAACGGTGTGGAAAGCAGTATGGATTATGGCGTAGGGTCAGACACGGCGGCCAGTGGAGAGAAGTATCAAGGTATGATGTCCGGATATTCTTTCGTGTACAAAAATGTAGTGAAAGCCAATCAGGTCACGCTTTGCTACGCGTCGGCTTTGCCGCTTACCGTTTCGTTTTCGTATCAGATTGGTGATGGAGACTGGCAGGCGCTTGGCAGCATTCTTCTTTCTCCTACGGAAGGATGGAGCAATTATCAGGAGCAGTCTGTTTTGTTTTTTACCTCAATCCCGGAAGGCTCGAATGTGAAGGTGGATAGCGACGCGGACGGCAGCACCAAAGGGGCCAACATGGATTCCTATCTCTTCTCCGTTGCGGTTCCCCGAACTTCCATCGAGGCGGAAGACAAAAACGAGGCGTTGGAAAACGGCAGTCCCAGCAGTATGACATGGTTTTGTGGTGACGACGCAGCAGCCAGTGGCGGAAAGTACCAGGGAGCGGCTGTGAATTATTCTTATATCTATTATAATGTTGCAAAAGGAAATACCATAAGCGTAACGTACGCTTCTACCATTCCTTTGACCATTCGCTTTTCTTATTGTGCCGGCAATGGCGAATGGCAGGAAGCCGGCAGAGGTGAATTGTCTGCTACCGGAGGCTGGTCTGCCTACCAGACGCAGGAGGTTTCTTTGTACGCCCCAATCCCGGATGGCGCTGCCCTAAAGGTGGATAGTGACGCGGACGGCGTCACAAAGGGTGCGAACTTGGATCGATTCTCTTTCCGTACGGTTTCCCCTCGCTCGTCTGTCGAAGCGGAAGAAAAGGATGCGGCTCTGGAGAACGGCTCTGCTGCCGACAGGGCCTATGGAGTTGCCTCAGATGAGGCGGCTAGCGGGGGCAGGTACCAAGGCGCCAACGTTCATTATTCCTTTCTCTATTCCAATATCGTCCGTTCCAATACCATTACCGTGCGATATGCTTCTGCGCTGCCCTTAACGGTACACTTTTCTTACCGTACAGACGGTGAGTGGCAGGAAGCCGGCAGCGGTGTTCTGACTGCTACCAATGGATGGTCGGATTATGCGGAACAGAAGATTACCCTGAGCTCCGTGATTCCGGAGGGTGCAGAAGTGAAAGTGGATACGGATGCCGACGGACAAACAAAAGGCGCCAATCTGGACCGGTTTGATTTCTCTTTCGTGGACAAAGACGAAGACAATCCCAACAGCGGCGATGGTCCGGCCGCCGGTTTGCTGATGATGTTGTTGGCCGCGGTAACCGTGCTGCCGGTGCTCCGCAAAAAAGTGACAGGGTAATTTCCTCATTCTTGTTTTCTATAAAAGCACTCCTAGACGATGGGCCGGTTCTTTGTGAGCCGGTTCATCGTCTATGTTGCTTTGTGTAAATTTTTGGTGAAAATTATGAACGACCATTGCGCTTTTTAACAAATATTGCTATAATAAACGAGATACAGTATTCAAATTATTCAATTTTTTTGTTCAATAGGACGGAGAGTGTCGATTTGCAATGCTAAAAAGTATGACTGGGTTTGGAAAAGGCGAGTGCAGGACCGGTGCCAAACAAATGACGGTAGAGATCAAGTCCGTTAACCATCGTTATTCTGATATCACCGTAAAAATGCCCAGAGAATTGATGCTTTTGGAGGATTCCATCCGCAAACAGGTTCAGAAGATAGTAGCAAGAGGCAAGGTAGATGTTTTTGTTACCTACGTTGATTTGGTTGGTTCGGGAAATGTTGTGAAAGTGGATCAGGAATTGGCCAGGTCTTATCTGGCTGCCCTGCATCAGGCAGCGGCTTCTCTGTCTCTTCCGGACCATTTGTCCGCGGTTGATTTGCTGCGAATTCCGGAATTGTTTTGTGTGACAAAAGAGGAAACGACTGCTTCTGAGACCGGCGCGTTATTGGAAAACGCGCTGGATCAGGCGTTGTCTCAATTGTCTTCTATGCGGGAAACGGAAGGCTCTGTAATGTATGATGTTTTTCTGGGGATACTTACCAATGCGGAGCAGCTATTTGCGGAAATCACTCAGCGGGCCCCCTCGGTGCCCCGGGAGTACAAGGAAAAACTGGAGTCACGTCTACAGGAGCTTCTGCAAACGGAGGCTGTCGACCCGCAGCGGCTGGCGGCGGAGGTTGCCATCTTCGCGGATAAATGCAGTATTGATGAGGAAATTGCTCGCATGCAAAGCCATTTTCTGCAATTTCGACGTATTTTGGAGGAAGATAACGCGGTAGGCCGGAAATTGGATTTTTTGGTGCAGGAGATGAATCGGGAAATAAATACCATTGGTTCCAAGGCGAATGATCTGGAAATTACCAACCGGGTAATTTCCTTAAAGAGTGAATTGGAAAAAATTCGCGAACAGGTACAAAATGTCGAGTAACAAAAGAAGGGATCTGCTGTTATGAAATTAATCAATATTGGTTTTGGCAATTTGGTGCTGGCCAACCGGATTGTGGCGATTGTCAGCCCGGATTCCGCTCCGATCAAGCGGATCATTCAAGAAGGAAAGGATCGGGCCATGTGTATCGACGCCACATATGGCCGGCGAACAAGGGCCGTTATTGTAACGGATAGCGATCATGTTATTTTATCGGCGCTGCAGCCGGAAACCGTAGCGGGCCGTTTGACCAATGAAAACAGCAGCATGGGAGAGGAGTAGAGACGAATGGCGGAACGAGGTTTGCTGATTGTTGTCTCCGGTCCGTCCGGGGTCGGGAAAGGCGCGGTGCTGCAGAAAATTGTGGATTCCGATCCGGCCGTGGCGTATTCCATCTCCGTTACCACCCGTCCCAAACGTCCGGGGGAACACGAAGGCGTGAATTATTTTTACAAGACAGAGACCGAGTTTGACCGTTTGGTAGCCAACGGTGAGATTTTGGAGTGGGATGTGTTCTGCGGTAACAAATACGGTACGCCGCGCAGTGCTCTCCAGCGGTATATCGAGATGGGGAAAGACATCGTGTTGGATTTAACGGTGCCTGGTGCGCAAGCGGTGAAAGCCGCCTTTCCGGAGGATTCCATTTCCATTTTTTTACTTCCGCCGTCCGTAGACGCCTTAAAAAATCGGATTCGGAACCGGAAGGGAGAAACGGAGGAACAGCTGGAAGAGCGCGTCCGGTTTGCGTTGGAGAAAGAGCTGCATCAAATCAGCTGTTTTGATTATGTACTGGTGAATGACATTCTAGAAGAGACCGTTGAGAATGTACGGTCCATTCTGAAAGCGGAAAGACTGCGCTTCTGCAGAAACAACACAATTGTTTTGAGGCAGCTTAATATAGAATGAGAAGGAAAGGAAGGAAAACACCATGATTTATCCTGCAATGGAGGATTTGTTGGACAAGATGGACAGCCGGTATACGTTGGTGATTGCTGCGGCGAAGCGAGCTAGGCAGCTTACTGCCGGTTCGGAAAGCCGTACCGATTTTCTGTCAAACAAAAACGTGTCTCTTGCGATTCATGAAATATACGATGGTAAGGTTACCTATGAACGGGTTAAGGAAGGAATCAAATAGGCGTACCTTATTTGATTTTGCTGTTGTTGTTCGGTACGAGATTAGGGAAGAAGTGAGGGATAGAAGTTGGCGGTAGAAAAAACGATGGAACGGATTGTCGCTCTGGCCAGAAACAGAGGCTTTATTTATGCCGGGTCCGAAATTTATGGGGGGTTGGCAAACAGCTGGGACTATGGGCCGCTCGGCGTAGAATTGAAGAATAACGTCAAACGGGCTTGGTGGAAGAAGTTTGTACAGGAAAATCCGTATAATGTTGGGGTGGATTGTGCAATTTTGATGAATCCGAAGGTATGGGTTGCTTCCGGACACGTGGGAGGGTTCAACGATCCTCTGACCGATTGCCGGCAGTGCAAGGCCAGACACCGTGCAGATAAGATCATTGAAGATTGGAACAAGCAGCACGATGTGGATATGGCTGTAGATGGCTGGCCCAACGAAAGGCTAATGGAATATATTCGTGAGAACCATATTCCCTGCCCGGTCTGCGGTTCCGAGAATTTGACGGATATTCGGAAATTCAATATGATGTTCAAGACTTTTCAAGGAGTTACCGAGGATTCCCAGTCGGAGCTGTATCTGCGGCCTGAAACCGCCCAGGGTATTTTTGTAAACTTTAAGAACATCCAGCGGACGACCCGGAGAAAAATTCCTTTTGGGGTTTGTCAGGTAGGCAAATCCTTCCGTAACGAAATTACCCCGGGTAATTTCACATTTCGTACCAGGGAATTCGAACAGATGGAGCTGGAGTTTTTCTGCAAGCCTGGTACCGATCTGGAATGGTTTCAGTATTGGCGGGAATATTGCCGTCAATGGCTACTGACATTAGGCATGTGCCAGGAAAATCTGCGTCTGCGGGACCATTCCAAAGAGGAACTGGCGTTTTACAGCAAAGCCACTACGGATTTTGAATATTTGTTTCCTTTTGGCTGGGGTGAGCTATGGGGCGTAGCGGATCGTACCGATTATGACTTGAAGCAGCACATCGAGTATTCCAAAGAGGATCTTTCCTATTTTGATCCGGAAACCAATGAAAAATACGTCCCGTACTGCATTGAGCCTTCCTTGGGTGCGGACCGTGTGACGCTGGCCTTTTTGTGCGAGGCCTACGACGAAGAGGAAGTGTCGGAGGGAGACGTTCGCACGGTTCTTCGCTTCCATCCTGCGCTGGCCCCTGTCAAGGTGGCTGTCTTGCCGCTTTCGAAAAAGCTGTCTGAGGATGCGTTTGCGGTTTATGAGTCGCTGAGCAAACAATTCCCTTGTGAATTTGACGAGACGGGAAGCATCGGGAAACGTTATCGGAGGCAGGATGAAATCGGAACGCCTTTCTGTGTGACGTATGATTTCCAGACAAAAGGGCAGGAAACGGAGCCCGGCGATCAGGCGGTGACCATCCGGTTCCGGGATTCGATGGAGCAGGTTCGCGTGCCCATTGCGGAGCTGGCCGCGTGGCTGAGGGATAAATTGGAATATTGAGGTTTGATGCCACTTATCCAATGGAAGTATAGATAATTGAGTCTTAGTAAATGTAGGAGGTTTACACATGGGTAACAAGTATGTTTATCAGTTCAAGGAAGGAAACGCGGGTATGCGCAATCTTCTGGGAGGGAAAGGCGCTAACTTGGCGGAGATGACCAATTTGGGCCTGCCGATTCCCCAGGGATTTACCGTGACCACGGAAGCCTGCACCGATTATTATAAGCAGGGCAAGAAAGTTTCCGATGAGATACAAAAGCAGATTTTTGAGGCTTTGGCTATTCTGGAGAAAGAACAGGGGAAACGGTTCGGAGACACGGAGAATCCCTTGCTGGTTTCGGTTCGTTCCGGTGCGCGGGCTTCTATGCCGGGCATGATGGATACCATTCTGAACCTTGGATTGAATGACGTAGCCGTAGCGGGATTTGCGAAAAAAACGGGGAATCCGAGATTCGCGTACGACTCTTATAGAAGGTTTATTCAAATGTTCTCCGATGTGGTGATGGAGATGAGCAAGACGTTCTTTGAGGGGATTTTGGATGAAATCAAAGAAGCGAAAGGCGCCAAGTTCGATACGGACCTGACGGCGGAAGATTTGCAGGAAGTGATTGCCCGCTACAAGGCGATTTACAAAGAAAAAATGGGCGAGGATTTCCCGCAGGATCCCAAGGTTCAGCTAATGGAAGCGGTCAAAGCCGTTTTCCGCTCTTGGGACAACCCCCGTGCGATCGTGTACCGGCGTATGAATGATATTCCCGGCGATTGGGGAACGGCCGTCAACGTGCAGGCCATGGTATTTGGCAACATGGGCAATACCTCCGGTACCGGCGTGGCCTTTACCCGGAATCCTTCCACCGGAGAAAACGGAATCTATGGAGAATACCTAATCAACGCGCAGGGCGAGGATGTTGTGGCCGGAATCCGGACGCCTCAACCGATCACCAAGCTGGCAGAGGACATGCCGGAGTGCTATCAGCAGTTTATGGATATTGCCCATAAGCTGGAGAACCATTACCGGGATATGCAGGATATGGAATTTACCATTGAAGATAAAAAGCTGTATTTTCTCCAGACCCGGAACGGAAAAAGAACGGCTCCTGCCGCGCTACAGATTGCCTGTGATCTGGTGGACGAGGGAAAGATCACACCCGAAGAGGCTGTGCTGCGCATCGATGCCAAATCTCTGGATCAATTGCTGCATCCTACTTTTGACACGGCCGCACTGAAAGCGGGAAAAGTCATTGGTTCCGCCCTTCCTGCCTCGCCTGGCGCCGCTGCCGGTAAAGTATACTTTACCGCAGAAGAAGCAAAAGCCCATCATGAGGCTGGCGAACGTGTCGTGCTGGTTCGTCTGGAGACTTCTCCTGAAGATATCGAAGGCATGCATGCCGCGGAAGGCATTTTGACGGTACGCGGCGGTATGACTTCTCATGCGGCTGTGGTAGCGCGCGGTATGGGAACGGCCTGCGTTTCCGGGTGCGGCGATATTAAGATCGATGAGGAAGCAAAAGTCTTTACGTTAGGCGGAGAAACCGTTCGGGAAGGCGATTACATCTCCTTGGATGGCTCAACCGGCAAAATTTATCTTGGAGATGTGAAGACGGTAGAGGCTTCTGTCAGCGGGAATTTTGGCAGAATCATGGCATGGGCCGATCAATTTCGCCGTTTGCAGGTACGTACCAACGCGGATACGCCGGCGGACGCGGCCAATGCGGTCCGGCTGGGAGCGGAAGGCATCGGGTTGTGCCGTACAGAGCATATGTTCTTTGAACCGGACCGGATTCCCAAGATTCGCAAAATGATTCTGTCGGAGACGGTGGAAGCGCGAGAAGCAGCGCTGAATGAATTGATTCCGTTCCAGAAGGGCGATTTCAAGGCGTTGTACGAAACCATGGAAGGCCGTCCTGTTACCATCCGTTTCCTCGATCCTCCGCTGCATGAATTCGTCCCTACGGATGAGGCGGACATTGCCGCTTTGGCGAAGGACATGGGACTGACCGTAGCGCAGGTAAAAGCAACTTGCGATGCGCTCCACGAATTCAACCCCATGATGGGGCATCGGGGCTGCCGTTTGGCGGTTACGTATCCGGAAATCGCGAGAATGCAGACAAGAGCGGTTATGGAAGCTGCCATTGAAGTGAAGAAAGAAAAGGGCTTCGATATTGTTCCGGAAATCATGATTCCTCTGGTTGGTGAAAAGAAGGAATTGAAGTTCGTGAAGGACGTAGTTGTGGAAACAGCCGAGAAAGTGAAAGCGGAAATGGGTTCGGATATTTCTTACCACATTGGTACGATGATTGAAATTCCGCGGGCTGCTTTGATGGCGGATGAAATTGCTCAGGAGGCGGAATTCTTCTCCTTCGGTACCAACGATTTGACCCAGATGACTTTTGGTTTCTCCCGTGACGATGCCGGCAAATTCCTGGATTCCTATTATAAGAGCAAAATTTATGAGTCGGATCCGTTTGCCCGCTTGGATCAGGAAGGCGTGGGCCAGCTGATTCGTCTGGCGGCGGAGAAGGGACGTTCCGCACGGCCCAACCTGAAGCTGGGGATCTGCGGCGAGCATGGCGGCGATCCTTCCTCCGTAGAGTTTTGCCATAATATTGGGCTGAATTACGTGTCTTGTTCGCCGTACCGCGTACCCATTGCTCGTTTGGCGGCGGCGCAGGCGGCGTTGAAACAGAAATAAGATCGATATTCTTGGCAGAAAAGTTCTGTGATTTTTTGAAGGTGAGGTCATCCTTGTCCTCACCTTTTTGCTTAAACAGCGTACAAACGGCGCGGAACGTTTCCCGGGAAGAATTTGATGCGGATGATAGGCAGAAAGGGATGGTGCTGATATGGGACGGTGGAAATCTCTGCTAAACGGAGCGGTTTTTCGAGAATTCATCAAATATGCGGTAGTGGGGGGCGTTTCCTTTCTGGTGGACGCAGGGGTGCTGGCACTGTTTTACTATGTAATTTTTTGCCATGTAGAAGTGCTGTTCTGGAATCATTTTGATCTTCGGACCATCCTGGCAACCGCGGCTGGTTTTGTAGCCGGGCTGCTCGTGAATTATATTCTGTCTATTCGTTTTGTGTTCAATAAGGACACACAAAAGAAGGAGAACGGAAAGGCAAAATCTTTCTTGATTTACACGGTAGTGGGTGTGATCGGTTTTGTTTTGACGGAATTGGGGATGACATTGGGACGGGTGATTCTTGGGACTCATTACAATACCCTCGTGCTACTGGTAAAAGTAGTGGTAGCGGGAATCGTTTTGATCTGGAACTATTTGGGCAGGAAAATTTTTGTATACAAATGGGCGTGATTTTGTTGATGGAATAGAAGCTCCTTGCCCGTTTGGTTTATCCCTACAGAAAGAGGTTATTTCAAGACAGTAGTTGTTGCTCTTGTTTTGAGATAGCCTCTTTCTTTTTCGATTAATACCTAATACCAAAGCGCCGGGGTGCTTGCAGGAACATGTATCTGTTGTTTTTGCAGAAAAAGTCCTGTTAGGAGTCCATATAGTATGGTAAACTGAACCAATGGATTTACTGGAATAGTTTTGTCCGATACGCCGGGATCGGCGGAGAAAATGAGGAGGTTCGGCAAATGAAACAAACGCGTGTACGTTTTTTATCCTTTTGGATAGGCATGCTCTTTTTGTCTTGCTTCTTTTTGGTGTCCTGTCAGAAACAGGATGCTCCGAGCCGCCCTACCGCGGGGCCGGGTTGGGAAGAAGAACAGGAGGGTGTTGCGGAAATGAACGGTGGATATCAAAGACGGGAAATTCTGATTTCTGTTTTCTGGCCGCCTATGACAGGTTTCACCACGGCGGAACAATACGATTACCTGGTGGAAGGCGGGATCGATTTGCTAGAGTGGGGTACGGATCCCATTTTTACCAAGAAAAACACAATCCAGGAGATGCTTCGGCTTTGCGGCGAACGGGGGCTGAAGGTCACTATCGCGGACAATGGTTTTAACGATTTGATTGGGAAAACGGATGAGGAAATCCGACGGCTGGTAGAAAAATACCGAGATGTCGATTGCGTGGCAGGGTATTATTTGAGAGATGAACCGTCCAATGCCAATCCGTACGGCAGGGTTGGCCGGATTATGGCGCAGGCGGATCCGGACTGCATCGCGCAGTTGAATATGCTTCCTGCTTGGGCGCTGGCAGACGCGGAAGGGCACGCGGTGGATTGGATCAACGCCATCGGGCCGGAGAACTTGCGGTATCTATCTTACGATCAATATCCGTTTCCCTGGACGCCAGGCTCCGCTCCTGCCGGGATGTATGTCAATATGAACCTGGTTCGGGAAATTGGTTTGAAATATGGCGTGGATACGGCTCTGTACATTCAATCGGTGGGCGTGACCAATAACTTTCGTCATCCTACCGTGGCGGAGACCAGATACCATACCTCAGCAGCTTTGGCATATGGCTATAAAAATCTGAAGTATTTTACCTGGATGACGCCGGTGAACCGGGGCGAGGACTTTACCGACGCCATCATCCGTCCTGACGGAAGCAAGTCGGATACGTTTGACGGCATTGCGGAGAACAACCGGAATATTAAAAAGGTTGGGGGCGTACTGGGCAATCTGGACGCGGTGGAAATTTATCACAATGGCACGGCGGATACGGGTATCACAATGCTGGAGAACAATTGGTACTTGCAGGCGACGGATGAGTCCGATTTTTTGGTATCCTTGATGGTGGATCGGTTTGACGGACGCAATTATCTGATGATTGTCAACAAAAATTTTCAGGATGATGTATCTTTGACTTTCCGGCTGAATGGGATTGAGGAAATGCTGGATATCACGAATGGCCCGGACGACGGGACGTCTGTCTCCATCAAAAACAATCGTTTTACCGCCAATTTTTTGGCAGGCGGATTCCGCCTGTATCGGCTAGCGGATGGCGTGAATCTGGAATTACCTTATCAGGATGCGTCGGATACCAATCTGGCACTGGAGAAGCCTGTTTATTCTTCCTTTTCTGTTGGAGAAGGGGGATTGTACACCTGCAAAGTCAACGACGGCGTACGTTTTTCTACCGATGCTTCCCTGGGCTGGCAGGTTACGGTGCCGGACGGAGGAGAAGGCTGGCTGATTGTGGATTTGCTCCGGCCGGTGTCGCTGAACCGAATCGATTTGTATGCCATGGGAAAAGGCGCGGAATACGGCTTCTTGTTTCCCACGGATTTTCAAATCTGGTATTCCAGAGACAACAAAGACTATACCTTGCTGTTGGAGAAGGATCGATATGTGCTGTCGGAGAAGGAGCCGCCATCTTTTCGTTTTGACACCGTGAAAGCGAGATTCATCAAAATTACCATTACCGGCGGACTCCGCCTTGGGGACGTGTCCGGCGCTGCTTTTTCCGAAGTGGAATTGTATTATGACGATGGTTCCTTGCCGGCTATGGCATCGCCGGACCGAACTGGGAGCGTTTTCCCAGCGGGAGATAACGTGGCCCGAGGCAGAATGGTATTGGTTTCCTCTACCTCGGAATATCCGCAGTGGGGATGGCTCAAAAGGCACCTGAATGATGGCATTACCGCAAAAACCGATACTCATTCCGGGTGGACCAGTCAGACCGGTAAAAATAGAGAGAAGAATGCACAGGAGTGGGTGTTGTTTTATTTAGCGGAAAAGGAGCTCATCGACCGGGTGGTGGTTTATCCGGTAGAGGGCGGCGCTGCGTATTTCCCCTCTCGTTTTGTCGTAGAAGTATCGGAGGACGGGCTGAATTGGATCGAAGCGGGAGTGCACGAAGAGAGCGGAGCGCCCAGTCAAACGCCGCAAACCGTATCTTTTGAGGCAATTCCCGCGCGGTATGTGAAAGTGACGGCTACGGAATTACGTGGATCCTCCAGCGGAGACGGCTATCTGTTCCAAGCGGCGGAAATTGAGATATACCGTGCCGGCGCCTTTTCGTAAATCATAAAAAAGAAACAATCAAAATACGGCGTCACCGTCGGTGACGCCGTTGCAGCAAAATCTTTTTGATTCAACAAGGCATTCGCTCAAAGGGCTGCGATCGCAGCTCTTCTTTCCACATTGCATTTTCTTTTTGGAAAAATTCACAGGTCTTTTTGATCTTCGCCATCATGCTGTCAAATTGGTCCGGCGTCAAGGATTGTTTGCCATCGCATTTGGCATGCGGCGGATCGTTATGGACTTCGACGATTAGTCCGTCGGCTCCGGCGGCGATGGCAGCCAAGGCCAACGGTTCCACCATCCAGGGCAAGCCGGTGGCATGGCTGGGATCCACGATAACCGGAAGATGAGTCAGCTTTTTTAACATGGGAATGGCGGAAAGGTCCAGTGTATTGCGGTATGAAGTTTCAAAGGTGCGGATGCCTCTTTCACACAGAATGACTTGTTCGTTGCCTTCGGCCATGATATATTCTGCGCTCATGAGCCATTCTTCCAGCGTGTTGGCCAGTCCGCGCTTGAGCAGAATTGGTTTGTCGCAGCGGCCCAATTGTTTTAATAATTCAAAATTTTGCATATTCCGCGCGCCTACCTGAATCACGTCCACGTCCTGAAACAATGGCAGGTGAGAGGCATCCATGATTTCCGTGACCACGGGCAGCTCCGTTTGGCTGCGTGCAAGCTGAAGCAGTTCCAGTCCTTCCGCGCGCATACCCTGAAACGCATAGGGAGAGGTGCGCGGTTTGAAGGCGCCTCCCCGTAAAAATGTGGCGCCGGCCGCTTTGACCCGCTGTGCTACATAGGTGATTTGCTTGGGGTCTTCCACCGAGCAGGGACCGGCAATGACATGAAAATACCCCTCTCCTAATTTCCTGCCGGCAATGTCCAGTATGGTGTCTTGCGGATGGAATTTCCGGTTGGCATTTTTATATGGTTCCTGAATCCGTTTTACATCTTCTACGATCTCATTGGCACGGATCCAGTCGATATCCAGTTGAGCAGTATCCCCAATCAATCCAACGATGGTGGTATGTGCGCCTTGGGAATAGTGGATGGTCAGCCCCAATTCCTCAAAGTGCTTCATTAAGGCATTTTTTTGCTGTTCCTCCGCGGTTTGCTTTAGAATGATTATCATATTTGCCAAACTCCCTTTCCGGTATCTTCCGTGGGCCGCGTTCCGTGCTGCCCTGGTGTAATACTAGCGTTCGGGCCCCTTCCTGTCAAGCTGTTTTTGTTACGGAATACCGTGTCGGAGGATTGCGATTTTTTGCAGAAAACCTCTTGACAGAAGGGATTCTCTTCGGTATACTATCTTAGTCACCAGTTGACAGTATAATGGTGCGGGTGTAGTTCAATGGCAGAACATCAGCCTTCCAAGCTGATTGTGAGGGTTCGATTCCCTTCACCCGCTCCATATTTTGTGCCTGTAGCTCAGTTGGATAGAGCAATGGCCTTCTAAGCCATCGGTCGGGGGTTCGAATCCCTTCAGGTACGCCACGTCGGAACGAGTTACGCTCGTTCCGGTTTTTTATTTCATAAAAAATCAGTCACCCGCTCCACTGTTCCTCCTCTTCCGCAAAAGTCACGCTCGGCTCGCCTGTTCGCTTGTAAAGGCGCTCACAACGGCTCGCTGTCGCTACCAACTTTTTGCGGGCGGTAGTTCGAATCCCACCGCCGAAATGGCGAAAATATCTTTTTCATGTGGCTTGGACATTGTCAAAAGAAGTCGATTGCTGTAAAGCAGGCGGCTTCTTTTATTTTATATTTTATGTAGTATAATTGATAAAAACAAATTCATTTATTCAATAGGGGGAGGGCGGAACATGAAGACCATGGAAACAGAACGGTTAATTTTGCGTGGATGGCGGCTTGACGATTTAAATGATCTTTATGAATATGCAAAAAATACTCAAGTAGGTCCGTTGGCAGGCTGGAAACCTCATTCCAGTAAAGCAGAATCTTTAAGCGTCCTAAAATATTATATGGAAAATGATGATAGATGGGCAATCGTACTCAAAGAAAAGGGAAAAGTAATTGGTTCGGTAAACTTGAAACCCGATGAAAATCGCGGGAAATATGACGCAAGATTAATAAGCTTTGCTCTTTCTGTTGATTACTGGGGCAACGGGTATATGACAGAGGCAGTAAAACGCATTATAAAATACGCTTTTGAAGAAATAAATATAGATTTACTATCCGTTTTTCACTATCCTCAAAATTTTCGTTCTAAGCGCGTCATCGAAAAGTGCGGCTTCCAATATGAGGGGACAATCCAAAAGGGAAACCAAAGATATGACGGGCAAATTTTTGATACTGTTTGCTATTCGATATTGAAATCTGAATATCGAGGCGAATAAGTATGTAATTGTGAGAGTTCCAATCCCCGTTGAATTTATGAGGCAGATCTTTTTTGTCTCACATTTTTTTATGCAGCCACGTCCTATTCAATATGGCAAAAAGGGAACAGAATTTGTATTCAGTATATGATATATTACGATTACCAGCTGGGAGGAGTGTTCTATGGATTATAAGGTTGAAATACAACAGACAATAGACTTTATTGAAGCCAATATCAAAAATGATTTAAAACCAAAATCGTTAGCAAGCATGATTTGTTTTTCTCAAAAGCATTATTACCGTTTGTTCAAGAAATATATTGGGGTATCCGTTGTAGATTATATTCGGCAACGAAAGTTGGCTTATGCTATTTTGGATATTATGCTTGGAAAGCGTATATTGGATGTTGCGTTGGATTATGGTTTTGATTCCCATAGTGGATTTACAAAAGCGTTCAAAGCAGTATGGCGTATCTCCGGTAAAATATATGATTTATGCAGCGGCAGTTCAACCGACACCGATCAACCTTTTAATCCAAGCTCAAGAATATGAATTTAATGGAGGAATAATCGTGGAACCTAAAATTATCAAAGTGCCAACATTTAAAATTGCCGGATACGGTATCCGAACAAATGGTGCAAAGAGGACTAAGGATTGTCCGGCATTATGGGATAAATATAACATAGAAGGGTGGGAAGACAGGCTATACTCACAACTCAGACCCAAAAAGCACGGGGAATATGGCGTCTGTTATGAAAATGACGCAGAGACAGGCGAGTTTGTTTATATTATTGGGGTTGCTGTAGAGAGTTTCGATGATACAACCGAAGATATGATAAAAGCGGATATACCGGAAGCGAATTATGCGGTTTTTACGACATCTCCTGCAGACGATGCAACTTTTTCAAATAACATTCAAAACACCTGGCGTTATATTATTAACGAGTGGTTTCCCGTTTCCGGATATTTATGGGATGAAACAAAACCCGATTTTGAATTTTATGATGAACGTTGTCATGAATACACGCAAAAGATTATGGAGATCTACGTCCCGGTGATAAAAAAATAAAAAAGTTAACCAGTATTCTCAGGGCTTTTATAGCGAGAGGTCAAGTCTCCCTTGAAAAAGGGCAGGAGATTCTTTTCATCTCACCCTTTTTCAGATAGAAAGGTACATCTGAAACCAAGGGTAGAATTGTATCGGGTATATGATTTTATGGGCGTGGAATTGCCCGGTCTGGCGATTGCTCTCGCTGAAGTGGGAGAAGTATTCCCGGGAGCCAAATATCAACGGTGCGCGGTGCATTTTTACCGCAATGTTTTCCCGGTTGTACTCCGTTCCAAGGTGAAACTGGCAAAAAATGTTCAAAGCCATCCATGTGCAGGAAAGCAAACGAGCCGCTCTGGAAAAAGCGAAAACGGTAGCCGAAGCGTTCAAAGAAAGGAAGCGGCCAAAAGAGATTGAGGACAGCGTTGAAGAAACCTTTACCTACACGGATTTTTCTTTTGCGCACTGGACACGCATTCGCACAAACAACGTCATTGAGCGTCTTAACAAGGAGATCCGGCGGAGAACAAGGGTTGTCGGAGGTTTCCCGGGCGGAAATTTTGCTCTTATGCTGGTTTGTGCCCGGTTGCATCCATGTAGCCGGAACCCAAGTGGGGAAACAAGAAATACAGGTAGGAAGCACTTGGATATCGCCGGTTTTGCGCTGGATCATATAGTTGGCTGATTCCTTCTAACATTGGTCTGCAAAACAATTTGCGAAATATACTTGACAGCACCAGACAGAACAAGCAGCTTGCTGTTTACGCTGAAAAATCCCTAATAGGAAATAAAAAACCACCTGTCTACCAAGGGTAAGTACGCCCATTTGGCGACAGGTGGTACCTACCATAATGATATCATAAATAGATATAATTTATATAAATAAAAATTCCCTAAATTTATTTCTCCAAGTAAAATCCCCATACACAGTTACTAAATTCTCCAGCGGCAAATCTTTTTGAAATTCCATCAATATCAATTGTATATATATTAAAAATATATGTTTGATGATATTTAGGATCAACTACCGTCGCTTTTTCGCCGGTGTCAGTCCACAAATAATTAAAAATTTTTATTCCAAAAAGTATACCATTACCATCGACATCTGTGATTTCATGTTTCCATGATTTTTTCAATAACATTTTTCTTACCTCACTTTGGAAAAATTTGGAGAAATCCGTTGCTTATTAAATTTGCGACAGAATCAAGCAACAGATATTGTATTCCTCCACCAGGTTGGTTAAACCAAGGGGCGGCTGGTCCCGCCAAAACATTCTCTATTGGATTTGATACCTCTAACCCCATTGTCGGGGCACCAATTTTATCTGGAGGCAATGATAATGATGATGGCGATGTCCCATACGGAGCAACAAATCTGCCCCTGTTTCCCAATTCCCTTGGTCACAAAATTTTTGCATTGAATTAGATTCATATTCAGCAAGCATTGCAGCGCCACCAAAAACCATAGAGGATCCTATAAAAGCACCTGCCGCTATTGTTGCTCCCCTTGTCATTGTAGGAAGTATTGTCCCACTGGCTACAGCTCCTACAGCTGCGATTGCCGCTGCTGCACCTCCACACGTTGCAACTACGGCAATTGCACACGCGGCCACAACCACCGCTGCAATTGCACAAGGCCACCATGCTTCTCCAGTCGGGTCAATACAATTCACAGGATTCTTCGAGCAATAGGCGAACATATTGGTTCTCCCATTATCCCAGTGTTTAGCTGACTGTCTGCATTGATAAACCTTCCAATCTCCGGATCATAATACCGGCTCTGCAGGTAGTACCATCCCGTCTCTTCGGAGCTGACACGAATAACCTCTCCTTTTATAGTTTGTCCACACGTGGCAAAAGAGAAAATCGGGTTACCCGATTGTTCTTATACAAAAATCAACTTTGTTGCATTTTTCTTATCCTGCCATAAAATCTATAGTTTTTGCAACAGCCCTTGTGGCAAAAATAGAAAATTCACAGGCAGGATAAGGAGTTGCCACAATGGGCAACTCGATACCCTACAAGCGAGAAATCCACTATACTACATGTTATAATACTTTTTAAATAAATCAATCAGTTTTACCATAATCGTAAAATGTTCTTTAGCATATTCATCAAATATCGAAATATCAGTCTGATTTAAATATCTTTCGTATTCGTCCAAAATATAACTATATTGTTCACTATCTATTTGTCTTTGCCCCAAAAGATATGAACAAACATCAAATTCCACAAGTTCAACAAATAAAACGCGATCAGTTTTGTCTGTTTTATATATAGGAGGATATTTCATCCTTATAAACCCAGTAACAAATTCTCTCTCTTCATAAGTCAAACTATTTCTATTCTTCACAACCATTCTCCTAACATTTACAAAAGCACATACCAAAACGATCTTATTAACCCATTTGTATTAAATATACCACCCGGTGCGCCCGCGATTTTTATTACTCCTTCACGTAGCAAATATCCAGAAGCATTGTTATTTGCAAAGAACACTTTTGCCTGCTTAGTATAATTTACTATATTTTTTGCAATAGATTTTTGTCCTTCATTAATGACATGTTTTGTATAATGCTGAGTCATCTGTTTAAATCCGCTTTTTCCACCGGTCGTAGCCCATGACTTCGCCGCATTAACAACTTGTACACTACTACTAATTGCACCAGTTATACCGCCGACAATAGCACCTGACATAAACCCATCTGCCGCGCCATCGGCAAAACCGTGCCAGAAGTCGTTACCGGAAACGGCTGAAGTAATGCCGCCTATTGTTCCAGATATCAATGCCCCTGAAACAGCACCTATTACCGCACCTTTAAATGCTCCCGCTACAATAAATCCTGCAACTCCAGCAGCAGCACCGCCCGTAGCTACTGTTGCTATTCCAAGTCCAAGAATTACAGCACCGCCAATTACCCACTTTAACCAATTAGGCATTGCCCAATGACCATCAGGATCATAATAGTTTATCGGATTATTTAGACAATAGGCATATAAGTTAAGCCCGCCGATCGTTTCAGGATCAAGATAACTGATATCATCAGGACTAATAAACCGTCCTATTTCAGGGTCATAATAGCGTGAGGATACTAGAAACAGCCCCGTCTCGTTATCGTAGTAATACCCACGATATCGCACCGGATTCAGATAGCCTATGTGCGTCGTGCTGCCCGTCACATCGTTCCCGCTGCCGTCCGTAATCTTCAGCAATTTCCCCCAGGTATCAT
>PPYF01028240.1_pt1 | contig 22228 bp, 22 predicted proteins | sample 1559871 | NCBI WGS metagenome assembly PPYF01 (sample SAMN08240021, study PRJNA423297) | Human gut metagenome, whole genome shotgun sequencing project.
TAAAATGCGGATGTTTCTTTTTAGAAGCACCCGCATTTTCTTATAACGCGATATTCCTGGCGTCCTTTCCAAACAGGCTTAAATGCCAATAGGGACGCGTTTATTGCCTCACTGAGAGAGCATAGTCCACCTTTGCGCTACTGATCCTGTCCTGTCAAAATCGCAAGAGGATCAAATCCAATACTTGATTTGGTTCCTAGAGTGCCATTCTGTACATAATCGGAAATATTAATACTGTCAGTACTCGCAGCTTGATTTCGGCTTTTCGTCATGTCGTTTTCTTCAATACGGAGATCAAGCCCAAGAACTTTAAAGACAGCCAGGAGCTTATTTAGTTGAACGCCATCATTTCGCCCTAATTCAAGAGACCATACACTTCGACTCGATACACCAGCAGCTTCAGCAACTGCAGATTGTGTCAAACCAAGCTGAGCCCGTCGGTCTTTTATCGCATATCCAATTTCAAGTGCGTCAACCATCAGAACACCCTCACAAACTTACATAACAGCAATAAAAATGATTCGCATTATTTTGCTTATATGGTAATTCGCAACATTTTGCGAATTCTGAGATTAAACAGCAAGCTCAGCTTTTACAGCACACGAGAACGAAAGATGCTGCGTTAAAGCAGCGCAAATTGCTGTATCCGCTTTTCTTCGAATTCAGACAAACGTCGAAGCATATCAGCTAAACCTTCGTAGTCACTTGCCGCTAGATGTTCCATATATTCAGCGCGCTCTTCAAGAGGGATAACTACAGGAGCAACACCACTTTGCATCAGCCCTCTATTGATCAAAATTCGTCCTGTTCTCCCATTGCCATCCTCGAAAGGATGAATTCTTTCGAATTGAATATGAAACTGAGACTCTTTAAGAAAAGGGTTCTCTATAACGCTGTGATTGTAATCATAAACAAGCTGCATCATGCGCTGATTAACCTGATTTGCCTCAGGAGGAAGATGCTCTGCACCACGAATGTAAACGGCAGTTTTTCGATACGTATCTATTCCGCTGATATTACGATTAATATCTTTCGCAATTCTTTTAATAAGATTCTCCGAAAGATCCTCTGTCAAATTTTCTGAAGCCGTAGCCATTGCGTATTTATGGTTGATTGCTTCATATAATTCGCGAGCAGTAGCGGTCACGCGTAAAGAATTATCGTTCCATAAAATAGCATACGTCTCAGCATAGGAAAGCGTTGATCCTTCAATAGCATTAGAATGATACGTGCTACGCGTTACAAAGTCCTCGAAATATTCTGGATGCTCTTGCATGAATAGAAGAGTATTCATTTCGTCCTCCGCTCAATACTCAGCGCTTTAGGTAATATTGAGTCGCGTTAGTAAAATGCTTTTACCAAAGAGCGCTATTCGTAGAACTTATCCATAGGATACGGTGGCTCAATTGCACGTTTAAAGGCATACCCATCGACACGCTTAATTACATACGCGACTTGTTCCTCATCAAACCCTTGCGCTACAAGATCAGGAATATCAACACCCTGCTCGTAATACTTGATAAGAATCTGATCAAGCGTGGCATAGTCGATACCCATTGCCGTCTCATCCTTAGCATCAGGAGAAAGCTCAGCCGAGGGAGGCTTGATCAGTACGTTTTCAGGAATAGGAGGAATTTCTCCTGCAAGAAGAGCGCGCTCATTGAGCATGCGACAAATGGCGAAAACATCGGTTTTATAGAGACCGCCGATGGGGGCAAACGCACCCGAAGTATCACCATAGAGGGTCGAAAAGCCCATCGCAGCCTCAGATTTATTGCCGGTGTTAATCATCATCCAACCATAATGGTTAGAGATAGCCATCAAACACACCATGCGACAACGCGCTTGCGTGTTCTCAGAAGCAAGGCCGGTAAGCTCTCCATCAAGTGCCTTAAAGAGCACCTCGCTAAAAGCTTGATACGGTTCAACAATAGGGACGATCTCAGTTGCGATATCTAAATTGTCTGCTAAATCCTGCGCATCCACAAGGGAATGATCGGTTGAGTAAGGACCAGGTAAAAGATAACCATGGACGTGGTCGGCGCCAAAGACATCAACACACATTTTTGCTACGAGCGATGAGTCAATGCCACCTGATAGGCCAATAACGATGTCAGAAAAACCTGCGGCCTGCGCATAATCACGCAAAGCATTACAACTGCGTTCGTACTTTTCTGCTAATTCCATGGGTAACCCTCAATCCCCTCGTTTGGCTCATATTGGTCTCACCGTATAACCTCGTTACACAGTCTAGCCTCATTTACATAGCCTAGTATGACGCACTCTTTGTAAAACGTGCGCGATGTAATCAAATATTAATAGCGTGTTCGTTGTGACGCGCTTTTTAGAGCGCACGAATCTGCTCAGCTAACCACTCTGCCCACGCCTCTACTCCCTCACCATTAGTGGCAGAAATAGGGAAAATAGGAGCAGTTGGATTCAAATTATGAATATGCTCATCAAACAACGCTTTATCAAAGTTGAAGACAGGCATAGTGTCAACCTTATTGAGTACAATGGCGCGTGATGCCTGAAATACACCCGGGTATTTCAGTGGTTTATCGTCTCCTTCAGGAACAGAAAGAATCATCGCCTTCATGTTCTCACCAAGATCAAAATCAGTCGGACACACCAAATTGCCAACGTTTTCGATAATGATGAGATCAAGATTATCCAGATCAAGCACCTCAACCGCACGACGAATCATGTCAGACTCAAGATGGCAAGCGCCACCCGTATTGATCTGTACCGCGGCAATGCCTTGCGCCTTAATTTTTTCGGAGTCGACCGATGAGGCAATATCGCCTTCAATAACCGCAATGTTAAACTCATCGCGCAACGCTTCAATAGTTGCCAAGATAGTCGATGTTTTACCAGAACCAGGAGAAGCTAACAAATCAAGAACAAAGACTTTTTTCTCCTTGAAGAGATCACGGTTGTCTTGGGCGAGTTTGTCGTTTTTGTCTAGGATAGGCTGTTTCAAATCAATCTGCATTATGATTCCTCCTCATCAGGAAGGTCGACCTCAAGCGAGGCAATTTCTAATTCTTTGCCTTTGATTAATTCTGTAAAGGGACTCTCGCACTCAGGACAGAGCATATGGAATCTGTCGTGCGCAAACGTATGGCCACAACTCAAACAGATGCTTTCCGGCTCCACCATAATAATCTCTAGTTCAGCATCTTCTGCAAGGGTGTTTTCCGCAACCACATCAAAGGCGAATCGCAGTGCATCTTCAATGGCTTCGGTCATCACGCCCACTCGCAAGGTGATTTTCAAGATCTTATCAGCCCCGGCATCTCGTGCAGCCGTTGTTGCTGACTCCATAACGCCTGTCATGATTCCTAATTCATGCATGATTAACGCTCTTCCTCATCGCCCCAGAAATGACGCTGAGCAGCTTGTTTCATACGGACAAATTCTTCTTTAGCCTCTGCCGCTTCAAGCTCATCTTGTTTTTTGCGCGCTTCTTGACGCTCAATACGCTTTTTGAGACCAATACGCGCTGCTAAAAGCGACAACTCATACAAAGCAAGCATAGCCGCAAACATGAGCATCATGGTTACCGGCGATGCGTCAGGCGTAATTACTGCCGAAAATGTTAGCAGCACAATGTAGACAATACGCCAGGATGCACGCAACTTGGCATAGGGGATAACGTTAAAGATAACGAGATAGAAGACGATAAGGGGCAATTCAAAAGCACATCCAAAGCCCAGTTCGAACTTCAAGATAATATCAATCCATTTATCTGCTTCAGGCAAGATAGTGGCAAAGCCCGAAGCTTGATCGGTCAGAAATTCAAACGCAGGATGCAAAATAATAAAATAGCAAAAAACTACCCCAAAAAGAAACAAAAAGACTGCTACCGCGAACGTTGGCACAAACCATTTACGTTCACGAGGCTTGAGCGCCGGCAAGAAAAACGCCAGCAATTGCCACAAGATAACAGGCGCAGTAGCCACTGCGGCAGTCCAAAGCGCCAAAGTAAAACGCACCTGAAATGCATCAAAAGCGCCGAATACATTAAGGGCAGCTTGACCATTTGCATCCTTGGGGATGAATTCCGAAACAGGCATTAACAATAATTGTGTAATGGTAGGAGTTGCGAGATAGAAAACACATGCCGCAATAATTAAGCAGACAACGATGCGCACTAAGCGCATACGGAGTTCACCCAAATGATCTAAAAGCGACATACGCGCCGGTCCGATAGGCATAGTACTTACGCCTCCTTTCCGGAAGTCGCATCAGCCTCGCCTGCCGCAGGTGCAGATTTAGTTTCTGCCCCGTTAGTTTCTGCAGCAGGATCACTCTTAGGCGCTGGTTTAGTTGGCTTTTTAGGCTTTACGCCATAAAGCTCTTCAGCACTCATCGACTGAGACGGAAATACTGACTGAACTTGGGATTGATCTTGGGACTGTGCTTGTGCTGCAGCTTTTACTTGCGCACGGTTTGCTTCAATCTCTGCCTTTTCAAGCTCTTGAGCACGTTCGCGCTCAAAACGCGCTTTGCGCTCAGCAAAGGTTTCTTTTACAACAGGAGTCGGCTCATCGCTTGCATGAGTATCTTCTTGAGCACGCCCCGACGAACGTGTCGCACCCTTAGCAGAAGGTCGTACGTTAGGATTTAAGACCTCCCCGTTGATTACTTGATTCATTTCATCTTGTGCTTTTTTAAACTTACCAATGGCTGCACCTACTGTGCGTGCAATCTCGGGCAATTTGTCAGGACCGAAAATCAGAAAGCCAAACAGCAAGATGATAAATAATTCAAATCCGCCAATTCCGAACAAGATTCTTACCTTCTCTTACTTACGGCTTTTACGCGTTTCCACCCAAGACCAACAATCCCATCGTGGGAAGGGTAAGTGCAAGCGCTAAAATTACACAAACCGCAATAACAAAGATGCGCTTAAAACGCTCTTTTTTTGCTTTCTCTTCTGCTTCTTTTTTGGCACGCTCTGCGGCACGCGCTTCACGTTCTGCGCGCTGCTTAGCGGAAATTTTCTGCTTTGATTTGTTTGGTTTTTGAGCCATATATCGTTATACCCTTGCCTTGCTAAGCGTGGATTGTCTCTTAGGTGCTACTTAGTTTGTGCTGCACGCAAACGAGCACGAATCTCCAAAATACGCTGTAGGTTTTTAGAAACATCAGCGTCAATGTTCCAACGACCAGAGTCATAGAGAATGTTGCCGCCAACCATGGTCATCATGACATCGCTTGCAGTAGAGGAACTCAAGACTGCTGTAACAGGATCATTAGTTGGAATCTGATGCGAGCCCGACAGATCAATTGCTACAATATCAGCCTCTTTGCCAATCTCGAGTGAGCCGACCTTGTCATCAATATGTAGTGCCTCTGCAGCACGAATAGTGCCCATCTCCATCAATGTTTGGGAGGAGAGGAAATCATGGCTGCCTGCGTTCATTGCACGTTGAATCAAAAGCGCCACACGCATCTCCGTAAAGATATCAACAAAGTCAAGCGCAGCAGGAGCATTCGTAGAAATACCAACACGCATACCTGAACGAATAAACTCACTAATAGGAGCTGCACCCATACCAAGCTGAGCGTTAATAGTCGGACATACCGCAATAGCAATATCATGGCTCTTCAGGGTTTCGACATCTGAGTCATCAACTTTGGCGCAATGAATAGCAAGTACGTTTTTAGCATTAAGCGCACCCCAATTGAGCACATAGTTAACCGGGGTAACAGAAGTAGGTAGCCAAGGCGGGAATTCCATATACCCTTCAATATCCACACGCTCATCCGTGTCGCCTTCACCAAGGGTGGCACCAACTTTAACAAAGCGGTATTCCTCAGTTGAGCCCGCAAGACGCAGGGCGATGGGGATATCACCATGTTCATTGGCATAATCAGTAATAGCACGATACAGCTGAGGGTGACAACGAAATACTTGAGCCGGAGCAAGACCGAGCTTAATGCGTTCCGAGTCAATCTCACTGTCCCACTTCTTTAAATCCTCTGTTGCTTTCTTGATAGCGTAGTTGATGAGTTTTTTCTCGACGGCATTAACCTCATGATAAAACACACCGCGAATACCAATTTCTTGCGCCGCCTTAACGCATCCACCGGTTTTGGTAATGTCAGCCATAGTGGTGATACCTGACGAGATTGATTCAAGTACCCCTAAGAAAGCTGAATTATAGACTTCATCTTTCGTTAATTTACTGCGAAGTTCCCAGACTTTACGAAGCCACCCCGTATAGGGCACGTCAGGAATAAGCCCACGCAATACCGCGTCCTCAGAGCAGGAATACAAATCAATAAAGCCCGGCGTCAGCGCCGCTTTTCCAAAATCTGAAATACTCTCCTCGGGGTAGCGTAGCTTCATCATATCTGCCGCCCCAATATCTTTAATCTTTCCGTCACTTACTAATACCGCACCATTTTCGATGGGCTCTGCAGTCACGGGAATTACATATTGGGCGCAAAGAAGCATGATTTCCTCCTGAGTTTTTGCTTCTCGTCATCATAGCATTGCAAAGCTCGCTTGCCTGCCTATGCACGAGATACGCGCAAATGCATCGGTTGATAGCAAATACGCACTCCCCTTACACCTCATCGCCTTCCGCAAGCGGCGCCCGCAAACACTCCTACGGCACCCTTTGCCCACTACCCAATCGCCCCGTAAAAAGTCAGCCTATAATGAATGGCTACGCATAAAAACAAGAAAGCCTCCTACGAGGCTCTACCCTCCCTGGATTGGAATATCACTACCATGATTGAACCGGTACCAGACCCACATACGTCAGCACTGTCAGATTCTGAGGCGCGCTCAATTGACACGGCATCAGGCAAAGAAGCACCAGCTGAGCTCTCAAGTAGCCGCGTGAAAAAGATTTTTACTGACATTGCCTGGGACTACGAGCGGTTTAACGCGCTCTCCAGCTTTGGCCAATATATCTCGTGGCTCAAAAAGCTCATCGACGCAAGCCCCATTGAGCCAGATTCACGCATGCTTGATATTGCTGGAGGTACGGGCGATGTGACTTTTATGGCTTGCAAGCGCAAGCCACCTGCATCGATTATTTTGTCTGACTACACCCCCGCCATGTTGGATGTCGCACAAAAGCGTCTTGATGAGGGTGAAGCATGCAATGTTCCTGTAGAGCTTGCCGTTGTTGATGGACAAAATATCCCTTATGAGGACAACTCGTTTGACATTGTTACTATGAGCTATGGTATTCGCAATATGCCTGAGCGCGAGCGAGCCCTGTCGGAAATGCACCGCGTATTAAAGCCAGGAGGCGCCCTTTGCATCTTAGAGTTTTCTACGCCACCTAATCCAGTAATGCGCTTTGGTTACAACATCTATTTGCGATGGGGTATTCCAGCCTGGGGCAAACTTGTCACTGGTGACTCAAGCGGCTTTACCTATCTTGCCAAATCCATTAAAGCATTCCCTAATCAAGAGCATTTTTCTATCATGCTCAAGAATGCTGGATTTGATCGCGTTGATTGGACTAATGTCACCTTTGGTGTTGCTGCCATCCATATTGCGTACAAAGACCGTTAGCACCGCGTTGCTTTGAGACCACATTGCTTCGGAACTAGAGTCCGTATTCGTACGACATCAGCGTGGCGCTATGCAGCACCAACATGGCGCTAGTATGGCTCATCAAGCGGTGCATGTGCTTGAACATCGAGCGTGTCATCAAAAAATTTACCCTGTTTGTAGCGATCAAGTGCCACGAGCGCAATCATAGATGCATTGTCTGTGCACGCTGACAGCGGTGGCATAGTTAAGCGCACTCCTATTTCAGCACACATCTGCTCGTAGGCTTGACGCAAACGCGGATTTGCTGCAACGCCACCACCTAAGCAAAATTCGTGAGCACCTGTTTCTAAGAGTGCCGTTTTAGCTTTGGCAACTTGCACATCTACAACCGCCTGTTCAAAGGATGCGGCCACATCGCACGGGTTAATCTCTCGTCCTGCTTGCTTCTCTTTCTGCAAATAGGTAAGCACCGCTGTTTTAAGACCTGATAAAGAGAAGCGATAATCTCCCGAATGCAAGAGCGCGCGAGGAAACGCGATTGCCCGAGGATCACCGTTTTGGGCAAGTTTTGAGATAAGTGGACCTCCAGGATAACCAAGCCCCATCGCCTTAGCAACCTTATCAAACGCCTCGCCTACAGCATCATCAAGCGTTGAACCAAGCGTTTCATATACGCCCCATTCCCGCACTGCCACAAGCATGGTATGACCACCCGACACAAGCGACACCACTAAAGGCGGCATGATGTCTGGATGCGCTAAACGATTTGCGTATAAATGTCCTTCGAGATGGTTGACGCCAATAAGCGGCACCTCAAGCGCCCACGCGAGCCCTTTTGCAAACGCAACGCCAACAACAAGCGCTCCTACAAGGCCCGGTGCATAAGTAACACCAACAGCGGCAACATCGTGCCATGAGAGCGTCTCATCACCCGTATTAGCGCGCGCAGTCTCAAGAAGCGCCTCAGCAACTCCGGCAATTGCTTCAATATGTTTGCGAGAAGCAATCTCAGGAACAACGCCTCCGAATCGGGCGTGAAAATCAATTTGCGATGCTACAACATCGGCAAGAATAGTGCCGTCTTGGTCAATAAGTGCGGCAGCCGTTTCATCGCAGGAGGTTTCAAAGGCAACGATGAGGTTCTTGCCTGCTGCAGGTTTCTCCGTAGCAGATGCCTCTACTGCAGATGCCTCTACTGCAGACTGTTGATGCGCCGGGTGCGCAACAGCGTTGAGTTGCAATTCCATTCCCGCAAGCTGATGAGGTGTTTGCTCTTCTGCAACCGGCAGCGGTCCTGTAAAAATAAGCGCGTCCACCACGTACGGTCAGGACGCGGGAGTTCATCAGCAATTTGATGCTCATTCCACGCATCTGTTCCCATGGTTTGCATCTCAAGCTGCGCCACGCGCCTCACATGAGCTTTATCAAGCGGTTGATAGCGGATTGTCCACGCTTCATCTGTTGTGACACCCTGCCCCGATTCGAGTGAAGTTACCCCACTTTCAAGCTCGCTTATCGCAGCCGCCGTAACGGAAACATCAGCTTGAGCAAACTTTTGGCGCTCATGTTCTTCCGCATCAGAAAGGCGCGTATAGATAGGCAATACGGCAAGAGGGTTTCCCGTTCCTCTGTCCCTTGGGTCAAGTATGCCGTGTTGCCATGCCGCCTCTGCTGCATACAACAACCCAGCACCAGTTGGACACCAAGACTCTTCGGGCAAAAGCATTTGATCGGCAAAAAGGTCACGGTATTTGTGAAGCGCATCGCCTGTAATAACAAGAGCATTTGACGTAGAGGCAGACGCAGCTTCAGACGCAGCTGCTGGCGCACTTGCAGGTATACCTACTGGTACATCTGCAGGTACACCCAGCTCAGATTCTATCCCTGGCAGACCAAGCCACTCACGTGCCGATGCCGCTTTAATCACCGTGTCAGCATTGAGACGGATAACGCCACTATCTGTGAGGGTATAACGCACTGGATATACCTCTTTGCGCATAGCGTCTCCGAGCACCACCAGATCACCGCGACCGCCCGATTTTTGGTACGCCCACGCCTGAGCATCAAGGGTAGACACACCATAGAGCGGACACCCTAAACCAAGCGCCATTCCCTTTGCAGTTGCAACACAAATACGCACGCCCGTAAATGACCCCGGGCCACGACCGCACACCACACATGCAATCGCATCACGCGTAATACCGGCAAGACGCATAGCACACTTAATGCAAGCAATAAGTTTGGCATTGGATGCCCTAAACGCTGGTTCTTCCAGCGAGATAATCGGCTCAATAGAGCGGCTTGATTCGTGGAGCTTACCTACACCAACAGCTATAACTTCATTGGCGGTATCAAGTGCAATAACGTAGTGCTTAGATCTATCCGTTTCGGACGATGCGTCTGCAGACAATGCAACCTTAGGCGATGAGGCTGTAAGTGATGCAGCCTTAGGTGATGCGACTGCAGGCGATGCAGCCCTAGGCGATGCGGCCCTAAGTGATGCGACTGCAGACGATGGTACTGCAGACAATGGAACTACAGACGATGGATTTGTTTGACCCGCGCCAATACTCTCTACACGTGCAACCCATTCAGAAAGTATTGCGCGAGAAACATCACCATGTGCTGTAGCGGTAATAGTGCGCGTCGTCTCATCGACGCTCTGAAACACAAGTTCAAGACAGTCGTTGGGCAATGCATCAGGAAAGAGCGATGCCCACTCAATCACCGACACCGCGCCTTCTTCGAGCGCATCATAAAATCCAATATCTTCGAGTTGTGCTCGATCAGTCAAACGATACAAATCAAAATGATTGAGCGGAATCCGTCCCTGCGTATACGCCTCCAAAAGCGCAAACGTAGGCGAGGTCACTTCTTGAGTGATATCCAATCCTGCGGCAAGCCCTTGCGTAAAATGAGTTTTGCCCGCACCAAGATCTCCATCGAGCGTAATCACCGCGTTAGGACACACCGCATAAGCAAGAGAGCGTCCAAGCAGCTGTGTTGCCTGAACATTTGTCGCAACAAATACCGCCGAATCACTATCATGCTCCATCAGCATAACGCGCGCCGCTTTTCCCATCGCACTCATCACTTCTGCAAGCGTGCTTGGCGTTCAGCCGCAAGCACCGTATGTTCCATAGTAACTGAGGTGGTAACTGAACCTATGCCACCGGGAACAGGAGTAATAGCTCCCACCACAGGCTCCACATCAGCAAAGTCAACGTCTCCGCAAAGATTACCCTCATCGTCAAAAGAAATTCCCACATCTACCACAGTCTGACCTGGAGAAAAATACGTGTGGTCAAAAGCCTTAGGACGTCCTGTCGCGCAGATCACAATATCAGCTTGACGAGTCAACGCACGAAGATCCTCTGTTTTAGAATGGCACATCGTGACCGAAGCATTGCGTTTGAGCAAAAGCATAGCTACCGGTTTACCAATCACAAGACTACGTCCTACCACAACGACATGTTTGCCAGCAAGAGGGACATCATAGTGATCAAGCATGGTGAGACACGCCTCAGCAGTACAAGGCGCAAAAACATCAGGATCATCACTAAAAACTGCTCCCAAAGATGCGGTTGAAATACCGTCGATATCCTTATGAATCACAAGCGTATCGCACGCCTTTTTCTCATCCACAAATTCTGGTAAAGGACGAAACATTAAACACCCGTTGATTTCAGGATCATCGTTAATCACACAGAGTTGTTCAAGTAAGGCTTCTTCTGTCGATTGGGCATCAAGGGCATAGACACGTGTGGCAATACCCAAGGAATCAGCACGCTTGATAGCCGTACGCTCGTAGCTCAAATCATCAGGACGCTCACCCACCCGTACAATACCAAGAGTAGGTGTCACTCCTGCTTCCTTCAAACGAACAACCCGCGGTTCAAGATTAGCCCGCAGAGCATCTACGACGGGTTTTGATTTCATAATGAGAGCCATAACGTATCCTTACTGTGCCAGTTGTGCGCGTACAAACAGATAAGTCTCACGTGCTTTATTGCCATACGTTTCAATCAGCACGCGTTGTTTAGTCATAAAATCGGTCGCAATTGCCTCATCCTCAAGAGATTGCGCGTTAATAATAATGTTGAGCGATGCACCTTCAAGTGCCGCTTGCGCAAAGAGAGCTGCAACACCCGCGTCAGAAAGCGCCATGACAGAACCGTTGTGCGCCATAAATTCACAAAGCACAATCACTTTGGCACATGCCCCCATAATTTCTAAGGGAATTGCACATGCATCTACAAGCGCTGCTTGGGTAGCACGTCGTTTAATTTCTTGCTCCCGAGGAGTACTTGCTGGCATTTTCCAGGATGCCGCAAGGGGTTCAAATGCCTGAGCATCTGCATCAATCAAAGCGATGAGACTCTCGCGTAGATCAGCAAGTTCCTCGAGTGCCTGCTCGACTTCAGTCTCAACTGAAGCATACTTTTTCTTACCAACGGTCAGATTGCCCACCATGGAAGCGAGCGCCGATGCGAGCGCACCACAATAAGCAGAAGCGCCACCTCCTCCAGGAGTTGGCGCTTTAGTTGCAAGTTCAGAAATAAAGGTTTGATCAATGGCCATAGTAGTTTAATAACCTCTTGTTTCATGTGCATTCTGCGTAAAGAACTGTTTGTAGCGTGATGCCAAAAGCGGAACTCACCCCGGCACCCATCTCTGGTCTTTAGAAAAGACCAGAGATAGTACCAGTCTCATCAACATCAATCTTAAATGCCGCCGGTGCCTTACCTAAGCCAGGCATAGTCATGACATTGCCTGTAAGTGCTACAACAAAGCCTGCACCAGCAGAGACTTTGACCTGACGCACCGTAATACGGAAGTCACGAGGAGCACCAAGCTTGCTTGCATCATCAGAGAAAGAGTACTGAGTCTTTGCCATGCAAACAGGCATACCACCAAATCCAAGAGACTCGAGTTGTGCAATTTCTTTACGTGCGGCAGGAGTAAAGTCAACCCCATCGGCATGATAAATGCGCTTTGCAATTGCTTCAATCTTTTCTGTGAGAGAAAGCTCATCGCCATATGCAAATTCAAGGGTAGAGGGCTGATCGCACAAACGAATAACCTCTTCAGCAAGCTCAATACCGCCCTTGCCGCCCTTTTCCCAAACCTGAGAAAGCGCCACATTAACGCCTAGTTCTTCGCATTTGGTGCGCACCAGATCAATCTCAGCCTGCGTGTCCGTAGGGAATTGATTGATAGCAACAACACAAGGAAGTTTATAGACTTGCGTGATGTTTCCTACATGCTGGAGAAGGTTAGGCAGACCCTTCTCGAGTGCCTCAAGGTTTTCTTCATTAAGATCAGCCTTAGCCACACCACCATGATTCTTAAGGGCGCGCACAGTAGCGACAACAACAACCGCATCAGGCTCAATACCTGAAAGACGGCACTTGATGTCGAGGAATTTCTCAGCGCCTAAATCAGCACCAAAACCTGCCTCAGTTACCACATAATCACCAAGAGCAAGAGCCATGCGTGTTGCCATAATAGAATTGCAACCATGGGCGATATTAGCAAAAGGACCACCATGCACGAATGCAGGAGTGCCCTCCAAAGTCTGAACCAAATTAGGCTTTAGAGCATCTTTAAGTAACGCTGCCATGGCGCCTTCAGCATGAAGATCATGCGCCGTAACAGGCTTATCATCGTAGGTGTATCCCACAACAATACGACCAAGGCGCTCTTTAAGATCTGTTATAGATGTTGCCAAACAAAAGATTGCCATGATTTCAGAAGCAACGGTGATATCAAAGCCATCTTCACGCGGCACACCATTTGCTTTACCACCCAATCCACACACGATATTGCGCAACTGGCGATCATTCATGTCCACCACGCGCTTCCACGTAATGCGACGAGGATCAATGTTGAGTTCATTGCCATTATGAATATGAGCGTCTAAAAGGGCTGCAAGCAAATTGTTAGCAGCACCAATAGCATGAAAGTCACCGGTGAAATGAAGATTGATGTCCTCCATGGGAATAACTTGCGCATAACCGCCGCCCGCTGCTCCTCCTTTGATACCAAATACAGGACCAAGCGATGGCTCGCGCAGAGCAATCACTGTTTTTTTACCAAGCTCAGAAAGTGCGTCACCCAAACCAACGGTGGTTGTTGTCTTGCCTTCACCAGCAGGAGTAGGGTTAATAGCAGTTACCAAAATGAGCTTACCAGGCTCATGATCTTCGTTGCGTAATAAGTTGTAATCGATTTTTGCCTTTGTCTTGCCGTAGCATTCAACATACTCAGGAGCAATACCTGCCGCATCTGCGATTACCGTAATGTCTTCAGGGGTTGCTGCTTGAGCAATTTCAATATCGGTCAACACGATAAGCCCTCACTTTCTATCGATATGAGGGCTATTATACTGAAGTCCGCTCCGCTCGGACAGCCAAGCTAGACAGTTAACTGGCGATAGATTCGAAGTAATCCCTGCAAGGTAAGTTCCAAATTGATTTCCTTGATCACCGATGACATGGGAGCTATGCGATGAGCCAACCCACCCGTCGCAACAACCGTAGCGTCATAACCCAATTGCTCCTGAATACGACTAACCAATCCATCAATACGCGCTGCTTCTCCCACCACGATACCAACCTGCACTGCTTCAGTCGTATTGCGACCAATGGCCACACCAGGATCTTCCAATTCAACAGCAGGAATAAGAGAGGCTCGACTAAACAAAGCACGCATTGATGACTCAACGCCAGGCGCAATAATGCCACCCTTAAAGTGGCCTTGCGCATCAATAACCTCAATATTGGTTGCGGTACCAAAATCCACCACAATCACGGGTGCTTGATAAAGCGATATAGCAGCAACCGCATCAGCCACTCTGTCAGCACCAAGCTCAGTAAACGTTCCAGGCGCAATACCCAACATATCAGCGCATGATTGAGAAGAAACCACCACAGGATCAATGCCAAAATGCCGCTGACACACCTTTTCCCATGTATGAGTAAGAGCGGGTACAACAGAAGCAAGCACCGCCCCATCAATCAAGTGACGATCAAGGTTTTCCGCCTCGAGAAGCGCGTGTAATTTGATACGCGTTTCATCAGAGGTAGAATCAACAGAAGTGGCCAAACGCCACATATGGACGAGCTCATCGCCATTATAAATACCTAAAACAGTCTGAGTGTTTCCGACATCAACAGCCAAAAGCATTGATCTAAACAACCTCTCTCCCCTGGTTTGCGCGCAATCTTTTGCTATAGTAATACCAGATAATAAAAAGCCCGCAATCAACTTATATTTTCATATAAGCCTGCAATTACATTGTCATCAATTGTCAGGTATTACGCTAAACTAGTAACTGACGTATCCGACATAGTAATGCTGGTACTGATGGTAATGCTTAACGCGCTTAATTATCGCTAACAAGATAATCAGTAATGAAACGATATTTGATGTACGGATGGTAAAGGGGACACAATGGTACACACTCCGGCAAGAATATTAATTGTTGACGATGAGCCTTCCATCACCGAGTTCGTAAGTTATGCGCTCCAGAAGGAAGGTTATACGGCAGATATCGCTGCTGATGGTGAAGAGGCTCTACAGAAAATTGAACAGAACCACTATGATTTGTTCATTTTAGATATTGTTTTGCCTGGTATGGACGGCTACGATCTTTGTCGTCGTATTCGCACAAAACACGACACACCTATCCTGTTCCTTTCTGCTAAAGACTCTGAAATCAACAAAGTTGTTGGACTGGAACTCGGCGCTGATGACTATCTTGCAAAACCCTTTGGTATTCGTGAACTCTTAGCTCGCGCCCGGGCACTACTCCGTCGTTCTCAAGGTGGAGACACCCCTTCAACCTCACGCATTTCAGCAGGCGGCATCACATTGGATGAGGATGCCCATGTCGCAACCGGCGAGAATGGCAATATTGACCTTACTCCCCGTGAATTTAAACTTCTTTGCTGTCTAATGCGCAATGCAGGTAAAGTTGTTTCGCGTCAGGATCTTTTGCGCGAAGCCTGGGGCTGGGATTACATCACTGAGACCAAAACGGTTGACACCCACATCAAACGCCTGCGCGATAAAGTTGAGGCTGCTGGTTATGATCCTATGCTTGTCGAAACCGTTCGTGGATATGGCTATCGCTTCAAGAAATAGGCTGGGAGATAGACTGAGAAATAAACTGATCAGTCTTCAGAGTCTTCCTTTTAAGACCGATTGAAAATGCGCTTCATGAAACTGCTCATGGGCAACGCGCTCTAAAAATGCCGACTCATAGGGGTCGGCATTTTATTTCTCTTGCATAAGTAAGCCACTACGAGTTCCTCATTTGGCTAGCTTTTTGGCTTATGTCCGAAAATAGCCCCTTTTTGCATGAGATTGCGTTTAGTGTGAGGGTTGCTTTTATGGAAATCCCATCGCTAAATTCTGTCTAAGACAAAAAGCTCTCACTAAACGCAATTGCATGTCATTTATAGGCATTATAGGTGAGTAACTCTACAGATGGGGAGTTACTCATATGAGCTCCGAACCCCTCAAAATCAAATCCTCACAATGAACGCAATCTGATGCATTTTTTGGATTTTCGAGGAATTTATGAAGATGCCCAAAGTATTTTTTGAGACGCGACACGAATTTTTGGAATGGCCAGGGCATTTTTAGCGAAAGTCTTAGGAAGTTCAAGACTATTTTGAAACGTAGCCCAAATTATCGGAAAGTCCAAGGTGCCTTCGAAAAGACTCGTTTGATCTCGTGCCGTAATCTCATGCTTGACTGGGGTTATTTAGCGAAGATTTTTTCGATTGCTTCAAGAAATTTGGTTCAGATGGATAAAGGCGTAGCCGGAATAAAAGACAGCCGCTTTTTCCTTCACTACCTTTACAACAAAAACCCGTCCCTTTTTGCGTTTTCGCGCGCCAGCTCAATAATGTTTTCAACCGCACGCGTTTTGTGCCCTGCCCGACGATATGCCATATATACAAGATGAAAACCACGCTCAAGTCCCTCAATCTGAATCTTTTTAATCTGCGGAAAAGGAGCTAAACCAAGGGTATCAAGTGACAGACCCACACAATCATCGCGGCTCGCCATGGTAGAACCGAGTGAGATTTCATCATCGCACGACTGAACGATGTCAATATCGTAGTTCTTAATGAGCGCACGCACCTCTCGGCCAATTGTGTTGTCATCGCGATATGTCACGATGTCGAACTCTGACAATTCTTCAAGCGCGATTTTATCCCGCGCGGCAAGAGGGTGCGCCTCATTAACAATTACCACAAGTGACTGCATGACAACAGGCACATATGCTAGAGTAGGACGACCCTCCATACGTGCTGCAAAGCAGACATCATAAGCGCCATCTTCAAGACGATCAAGTAAATCACGCGTAAGACCATGATAGAGCTTAATATCAACTAACCGGCCATATCGCTCGCGATATTCATGCAGTAGTTCTGGCAAGTAATCAGACTGCACGGTATAAATAGTGCCAATATCAATAGTGCCCGAAAGATGGTCGGCATGTTCTTGGGCAATAGCGATACCTTTATCAATAATGTCGAGCCCCTGGCCAATAAAGCCATTAAACTCTGCGCCCCACTTGGTAAGACGCACAGTACGCCCTTGGTGCTCAAACAAAGATATGCCCAATTCTTCTTCGAGCTGTTTAATAGAGTTAGACAAAGCTGGTTGCGTAATAGAAAGCGCTTCAGCAGCTTTGGTGAAATGTTGGATGGAAGCTAGTTTCCTAAAGTAGCGTAACTGCGATAGATTCATGGCTCCCCTCTTTCTTTATGCCCGATTTGTCACCGCACTTACCGCCTGAGCCAAAAGTATTGCAAGAATCATTTTGATCAGATCAACGCCAATAAAAGGTGCGATGGCTGTTGCAAACGCAACTTCTGCGCTTACGTGCCCAACAACAATAAACCATGCCCAGCCAAAAGCATAGTTAAGTGCTATGAATACTAATCCTACAATAAGATTGCGCAAAAGTTGTCCGCGCGCAATGCGAGTGCCAAAAAATGAAACGTCTTTTGTATCAGAAAACACCGGAAGCGACTTAAGTGCCATGGCAAGTGCAATACAAAGTCCGCCACCAATAACATAGCTCATGATAAAGCCACCTGTTGGTCCTAAAAGAGCAGCTAAACCGCCTCTAAAAGAAGAAAAAAGAGGCAGCCCCATAGCTCCCAGCGCCACGTAGCCACATAGCGCAATCATGGCTTGCTTTGGCTTCAAAGCAAAAATCACAAAACATACTGTAAGAGTCTGGAGAGTGAAAGGAATCGGTCCTAGGGGTACGGTAATCCATGCCGATACCGCAATAAGAGCAATGGCTAACCCACTATAAACGATTGTTTTAATACGCGACTGTTGCGCTGATACGGCGCGTTCCATGAAACACTTCTCCTTTACTTTGCATGCATTTACCTATGCTTAATAACAAAAAACAACTAGTCGATATTGATGATCCATTTAGGAACCCATCACTTGCCTACCTAGTCCTTGCGCTAGTATTACACATTGATAAAGGAGAAACGTGGATATATTCGAAATCATACTAATCGGCGTAGGATTGTCGATGGACGCATTCGCGGTGACAATCTCTAACATGTTCGTTTATCGCAACCTCTCCCGCACACGCATGATGCTTATGCCTATTACCTTTGGATTCTTTCAAGGAATCATGCCTTTGATTGGCTACTTCGCAGGCACCTTCTTTGCTGACATGATGTCGCGCTACGCCGGGATTATATCTTTTCTCATTTTGGGTTTTATTGGCGGAAAAATGATCTGGGACGCACTACACGAAGAACCCGAAACAAACACGCTTGAAAAAACCAAACGCGCTAAAATGCTTACCCTTTCCACCCTTCTTTTACAAGGTATTGCTACTGCTATTGATGCCCTTTTTGTTGGGGTATCGTTTGCTGCACTTGCAGTTGAGCCTATCAGCAGCTGCTCGATTATCGCTCTCACTACATTTTTGTGCGTTTGCGTTGCCCTCTTACTAGGCAAACGTTTTGGCATATTACTAGGCGAGCGGGCTGCTCTTGTTGGTGGCGTTGTACTTATTTTAATTGGACTTAAAGCGCTCTTAAGTTAAGCTGTCTTAGTTACCGAACGGCAAAAAGTGAACCTCACCCGATGCTACTTCTTGAAAGTTTGCCCGATAAAGACAAGCATTGTTTTGGCTAAGACTCTGACCAGAATTCTCTTCGTCTGGGTTTTTGTCTGAGTTTTTGTCTGAGTTTTCGTCTGGGTTTGCCAGAAGAAGCGTTCCTCGCTCAGTAACAGCCGTAATAACGCCTGAATCAAGACGCGTGCCATCTACGCGTTCAATTCCAACATACTTCCCCTTCCAAGCAAGACAGTCATTGAACTGTTTTACAAAAGGAGTGAAGCCCTGCTCAATCCAGAGCGCCAAACGCACTCCAAACTGAGCCAAAAAACATCCCAACAATGCCTCCATGCGCGCCCGATACTCAACTTGCAGTTCTAACCCTGTCGTTTGTACCCCATCGCACGCATATGCATACTGATATTTTGTCTCTGAGGGGGTATTTTCATAAGCACGCTCATCGCGCACAACATTAATACCCACCCCCATACAAAGCATCGTGGAATTAAAGAGCTCTAAGGAAATGCCGCAAATTTTTGCATCATTAACGAGCACATCATTGGGCCACTTAATCTGAATATCTTGAGCAGCGCAATCGCTTTCCTGCTCAAGCGCCGCTTTAACACTAAGTCCGGCTACCAACGACAATGTCGAAACATCAGTTCGAAGCGGCGTGGAAATAAACTGCGCTAAATCAATCCCCAGCGATGCATACAATCCCCCGAGCGGACTTGTCCAAGAACGTCCTTGACGTCCGTAACCATGCGTTTGAACAAGCGCCGTATGAACGCATGGCCAACCATCATAATCTGGTCTATTCAGAGCGTCCTTAACACGCAAGTTGGTAGAATCCACCTCATCATAGGTGACGATGTGGTCAAATGGCACACAAGTTGACGCCAATGAGGAAGAGACGAGAGACGCATCAGAATCAATCAGCGCGTTTCTGCAAACTGTTTGGTACTCCTGTATATGACGCGCGTTTAACAACGCCACGCCTTGCCAAGAGTTGCTTTTGCAGGATCAATATGGGTGCCATCTGCAAGAATGTGTCCTGGCACAAGATCAAACAAGGGCTTTACCACAAAATCGCGCTCAACCAACAAAGGGTGAGGTAAGGTAAGCACTTCAAGATCTGATACATAACCTTGATAATCAAGAATATCTAAGTCGCATGTACGAGGTCCATTTTTCTCACCACGTACGCGACCTAGGCTATTCTCAATTGCTTGCAAATACTTCAAGAGTTGTTGCGGAGGCAGACCCGTGCGAAGCAGCACGACCGTATTAACAAACGTATCCTGATCGGTTTTATACGCTGGCTCGCTTTCATAAAACGGTGCTACATCGATGACTTCCGTATCGGGCATCATACACATATCACCAATCGCTTTGTTAAGCATAGCTTTTTTACCTTCAAGTTCCTCCCCTTCTTCAGCGACAAGAGGAACGTTGCAACCAGCACCAATCAAGGCATACGGGCGCAAGTTATCTTTGATCGTTTGCGCCATCATTGCGACATTATGCACCCGAATAACCGATGCACCCAACTCGCAAGCCATAAGCGCTTCTGCACATGATGCCTCATCGCGCTTTTGCTCATCATCCACTTGATAGACACTCCGCAAAAAGCTTTTACGAGACGCAGCCACCATAACGGGATATCCCAGATGGACAAACTCATGCATGTTGCGCAGCAGCTGAATTGTTTGGCGAGCATCTTTCCCAAACCCAGGTCCTGGATCTAGGCAGATGCGATCATGTGCAATGCCAGCAATTTCAAGTTCGGAAGCGCGGTCTGATAAGTAGTCACGCACCTCAGCAACAACATCAGTATAAGTCGTGACATCTTGCATGGTGCGTGGATCATCGCCACCCATATGCATAACGACAAGACCCGCATCACACGACTGTGCTACCTCGACCATAGCGGGATCTCTAAAACCGCTTACATCATTGATAATAGAAGCACCCGCTTCTACACAAGCACGAGCCACTGAAGCGTGACGTGTGTCAATAGATACGCAAACACCTTCAGAAGCTAACGTGCGTACAATATCAAGCACGCGTACAAGTTCCGCTTCTTCAGTCACTGGCTCAGCACCAGGACGGGTCGACTCGCCTCCCACATCAATAATCAACGCCCCTTGCTCAATCATTTCATGAGCATGAGCAAGCGCCTTCTCGGGATCATCATAGCGTCCCCCATCAGAAAACGAATCAGGAGTAACGTTCAAGATGCCCATAAGAATGGGCATCTGAGAATCAAAGCGATATGTTGAGCAATTCCAGATCATAATACAAGCATCCTTTTGTAATACTGCTTATTGCTGGGGTGTCGAATTATTATTTTCATCCACTCCGCTCGAAGCTGGAGGCTCAGGAGCAGGAGGAACAGGTACCGTAGGAGCGGAGCCATAGTGCTTTACGCCAGGAGCAACTTCTTGACTTACTGAATCGACCGAAAGAGGTGGCGCAAGAGGTGTTTCTGCCTGTCCAAAGCCGTTTTCTTCTTCTTGCTTAAGATATTCTGGCCACTTATTATCAAGCAATGCCTGGCAAGCAGCACCGTCAACGGTTTCGCGTTCAAGAAGGACTGATGCCATCAAATCCATCTGAGCTTTATGCTCACTTAGAATCTCGTAAGCGCGATCATGCGCCTCTTTCATGATCTTAGCAACTTCTTCATCAATACGGCGTGCTGTCTCTTCTGAATAGTCTTGTGTATTGCCATAATCACGACCCAAGAATACTTCATGGTTGGGCTGACCAAAGACTTGGACGCCCAAGTCTGAAGACATACCGTAATTGGTAACCATAGAACGCGCCATCTTTGTTGCACGCTCCAAGTCATTAGAAGCGCCGGTCGTGATGTCTTCACAGAAGATTTCTTCAGCAACACGACCGCCTAAGAATACCGCCAACTGATCACGAATCTCGTTGCGAGAATTTAAGACCTTATCCTCATCAGGAATTGACAAGGTATAACCCAGAGCGCGACCACGAGAAATAATCGAGATCTTATGAACCGGATCAGCTTGAGGAAGAAGATGTCCCACAAGTGCATGACCTGATTCATGATAAGCAATAGTTTTCTTAGTGAGCGGATCAAGAACACGACCCTTACGTTCAGGTCCTGCAATAACGCGCTCCATTGAGTCTTGCACTTCTCTATCAGTAATAATGGTCTGATTGCGACGGGCAGACAAAATAGCTGATTCATTGAGTAAGTTAGCCAAATCGGCGCCGGTAAAGCCTGGCGTAAGCTTAGCAAGCTTAGCTAAATCGACATCATCAGCAAGAGGCTTGTTCTCAGCATGAACTTTCAAAATCTTCTCGCGCCCGCGAACATCTGGCACATCAACCACGATCTGACGGTCAAAACGACCAGGGCGCAGCAATGCTGGATCCAAAACATCTGAACGGTTTGTTGCCGCAATCAAGACAACGGAATCATTGGAGTCAAAACCATCCATCTCAACCAAAAGCTGATTTAAGGTCTGTTCGCGTTCATCATGTCCACCGCCGAGACCGGCACCACGCTGGCGACCAACCGCGTCAATCTCGTCAATAAAGATAATGGC
>PPYF01660480.1_pt1 | contig 22209 bp, 31 predicted proteins | sample 1559871 | NCBI WGS metagenome assembly PPYF01 (sample SAMN08240021, study PRJNA423297) | Human gut metagenome, whole genome shotgun sequencing project.
TGTGAGCTTCCGCAGGGAACTGTATGTAGCCGCCGGCGGCCCGGACGGAGGGGACGGCGGAAGAGGCGGAGATATTATTTTTGAGGTGGATGACGGTCTCAATACACTGACTGATTTTCGTCATGTCCGTAAATATGTTGCAGAAGACGGAGAACAGGGAGGAAAGAAACGCTGCCACGGCGCTAACGGCAAAGACCTGGTGATCAAAGTTCCGGAAGGGACGGTAATTAAGGATTTTGAATCAGGGAAGGTAATTGCCGACATGTCCGGCGATAACCGCCGCGAAGTTATTTTAAAAGGCGGAAAAGGCGGTCTTGGCAATATGCATTTTGCCACTGCCACAATGCAGGTGCCGAAATATGCACAGCCCGGACAACCTGCCCAGGAGCTGTGGATTCAGATGGAGTTAAAGGTGATAGCCGACGTGGGGCTGGTAGGATTTCCAAATGTGGGTAAATCCACATTGCTTTCACGTGTATCCAATGCAAGGCCGAAAATTGCAAATTACCATTTTACCACCCTCAATCCCCATCTCGGCGTGGTGGATTTAAACGACGGACAGGGCTTTGTCATGGCGGATATCCCCGGACTGATTGAGGGGGCTTCCCAGGGAATCGGTCTTGGATATTCCTTTTTAAAGCATATTGAGAGGACAAAGGTTCTCGTTCATGTGGTGGATGCCGCATCTACGGAAGGTCGTGATCCGGTGGCGGATATCCGCGCGATCAATGCGGAACTGGAATCATACAATCCGGAGCTTTTGACGCGTCCGCAGGTGATTGCCGCCAATAAGACCGATGCCATCTATGCCGGTGAGGAGATCGACCCGATTGAACGGCTCAGGGAGGAATTTGAACCTGAGGGAATAACGGTATTCCCGATATCCGCCGTCACAGGCAAGGGAGTGAAGGAGCTTTTATACCATGTCAATGAGCTGTTAAAAACCGTGGACAGAAAACCTGTTATATTCGAAAAAGAATTTGAATACCAGTTCCAGGCGGAAAATCTTCCCTATACGGTGGAGCATCCGGAAGACGGCGTATTTGTGGTGGAAGGTCCGAAGATCGACAAGATGCTCGGCTACACCAACCTGGATTCGGAGAAGGGCTTCCAGTTCTTCCAGAAATTCTTAAAGGACAGTGGTATTTTACAGGAGCTTGAGCAGGCAGGAATTGAGGAAGGCGATACCGTCCGTATGTATGGCCTGGAATTTGATTATTATAAATAACGGTAAAGAGTACCGATGTAATGAAGGAAGTTTAAGAGGAAAGCGGGAGTAAGAAATTCATGACAAGTAAACAGAGAGCCTATTTAAAAGGCCTGGCAATGACAATCGATCCGATCTTTCAGATTGGCAAAGCCAGTGTAACGCCGGAGCTGACCACGGCCGTGGCAGAGGCGTTGGAAGCGAGAGAATTAATCAAGCTGAGTATTTTGAAAAACTGTATGGACGACGGCAATGAGATAGCTTCAGTTCTGGCTGAGAGGACACAGTCACAGGTTGTCCAGGTAATCGGAAAAAAGATTGTACTTTACAAGCAGGCAAAGGATGAGAAAAAAAGGAAGATCGTTCTGCCTAAGTAAAGAAAGGAGTCCGGACAGGCCATGAAACAAATCGGAATTATGGGAGGAACCTTTGATCCAATCCACGTGGGACATCTGATGCTCGGGCGTCAGGCCTTCGAAGAGTATGGACTGGACTCGGTCTGGTATATGCCTTCAAAGACTCCGCCCCATAAGAAAGATCACAGAATCACTTCTTCCAAAGACCGCTGTGCCATGGTGTCGGCGGCAATCGAAGAGATTCCATATTTCTGCCTTTCAGATTTTGAAATAAAAAGAACGGCGGGATATACCTATACCGCGGATACGCTGCGCCTTCTCAGGGAAGAATATCAGGATACTGAATTTTACTTTATTGTAGGCGCCGACTCTATCCACGATATTGAAAAATGGTACCATCCAGAGTATGTACTTCAGGCCGTTACATTCCTGGCTGCAGACCGGGAAAGCGAAGAACAAAAGCGTTCACTGGATACCCAGATACGATATCTGGAACAGAAATACGGGGCGAAAATCCGGAGGCTCCACTGTATGGAGATGGATGTGGCATCAGCCGTAATCCGCGAACGAATTGCATCCGGCGAGCCGGTGAAAGGGATGATTCCCGACGCGGTGTACCGGTATATAAAACAACATGGACTTTACTGCTGACAGCTTCTGACAGGGAGGCAATGATGAACACAGAATCAACAAACGGGACACCGAATCCGAAACCGAAGAAGTCCGGTAAAAAAAGTATAAAAAATATTTTAAAGCAGGCGGCTTATGAGGCGGAAAACCAGGAATTTATAAGAATCCGGGGGCACCTGAAAGAGAAGCTGAGTCCGATGCGTTACGAGCATACGCTGGGCGTTTCTTTTACCTGCATTTCACTGGCTATGCGCTATGGATATGATTTGAACAAAGCAGAGCTGGCCGGACTGCTTCATGACTGTGCCAAGCGTTATGACGAGTCGGAGATTATTAAAAAATGCCGGAATAAAGGGATTGAGCTGACAGAAAATGAGCTGAATGCACCGGCTACCATCCATGCAAAACTGGGTGCCTGGATGGCCGAAAATAAATACGGGATTACCGATCCGGAGATTTTACAGGCTATTGCATGCCATACTACCGGGAAACCGGCCATGGGACTTCTGGACAAGATTTTGTATGTTGCAGATTATATAGAACCGAGAAGAAACAGGGCGCCTCTGCTCACTGAGATGAGAAGACTGGCATTCACCGATCTGGACGAGGCACTTTACCAGATTATGAAAGGGATTCTTGAATATTTAAATGAATCCGGCGCTTATATAGATGAAATGACCAGAATCGCTTATGAATATTATGATGCGGCTAGAGCATGCCGATTGGAAGAGGCTGCTTCTGCCGAGACTCTGGGAGAACTTAAGGAGGAAATACAGCAGTATGACACAGGCAAGCAAAATGGCAAAAATCGCCGTAAAAGCACTGGAAGACAAAAAAGGAGAAGATATCAGAATCATTGATATCCGTGATGTATCGATCCTGGCAGACTATTTTATCATAGCAAACGGAAATAACGCCAGCCAGGTTCAGGCCATGGTTGACAGCGTGGAGGAAGAGCTTCTGAAGGAAGGGCATGAATGCCGTCAAATCGAAGGATATAATACGGCCAACTGGATATTGATGGATTATAATGATATCATTGTCCATGTATTTTCACGTGAAGACAGGCTGTTCTATGATCTGGAACGTATCTGGAGAGACGGCAAACAGATCGCAAGTATCGATGAATTATAATTTATGGCTTGAATAATTTATTGCTCGAAACAGAATAAAAAGATTTAAATCAGCAATCAGTTGACATAATATAATTATGTCAACTGATTGCTGCGGATTGATGGCGGTAGCCTGTGCGCGGAGCGTGCAGGTTATCGTTTCATGTAACAATATATGCTGTCTGAAGGTTGCTGTTTGATAGCAACCGTTCACAGAGCATGTCTCTCATCGGTTTACATGTATGCAGAATAGAGGTTATATTATGCCGGGATTAGGGACCGTTATAAACTGCGCCGGGGTAATCGGCGGCGGGCTTCTTGGACTGACTATAAAAAGAGGGCTGCCTGAGCGTTTCCAGAATATACTGATCCAGGCCGTCGGGCTTTGCGTTATATTTCTGGGCATCAGCGGCACATTACAGGAAATCTTTTCAGTAGGGGAGAAAGGCATCGCATCAGGGGGAACGATGATGATGATTTTCTCACTGTCATTGGGGGCGCTTTTGGGAGAGCTTCTGAATATTGAAAAACATACGGAAGAATTTGGGGAATGGATAAAAATCAAGTCGGGCAGCGGCGGTGACACCAAATTTGTGGATGGTTTTGTCAGCACGTCCCTGACCATCTGTATCGGCGCCATGGCGGTGGTGGGAGCTATCCGGGACGGTATCACCGGTGATATCTCCATGCTCTGTGCAAAGGCAGTTCTCGACGCCATTATTGTCTTTGTCATGGCTTCGTCTATCGGCAAAGGATGCATCTTTTCGGTAATCCCTCTGGGGCTGTTCCAGGGCGGCATCACCCTGCTGTCCCGGGTCATAGAACCTCTTCTGACAGGCCAGGCTGTCTCTAATATGTCTTTAGTCGGTTCAATGCTGATATTCTGTGTGGGAGTCAATCTGATGTTCCATCAGAAGATTAAGGTGGCCAACATGCTTCCGGCATTGATTTTTGCCGTTATAAGCGCATTTCTGCCGTTCTTCTGAAACCTTTATGCCAAGTCACGGAAAATAAATAATACATATATTAGATAATTTAAATTAAATCGTAATAAACAAACTAATGAGAAGCTGTAAAGCGGAGTATTAAGAGAAAGCAGACAGAATAATTTCTGCCGCCTCTTAATACTCCGCTTTCTGTTATACGCTGCCGCTGCGCAATGAGGTGAGGCTGTTACATTAACCGGAACAATCCTATTACTTTGCCCAGGATCTGGACCTCATCAAGGATAATCGGATCCATGGATGCGTTCTGCGGCTGCAGACGGAAACGGCCCTTTTCCTTATAGAATGTCTTGACTGTGGCAGAGTCATCCACCAGCGCTACGACAATCTCGCCATTTCTTGCAGTATCCGCTTTTGCTACAATGACACGATCTCCATTATAAATTCCGGCATCTATCATGCTGTCGCCCTTTACTTTGAGCATAAAAATCTCTTTATTAGGAAGCATCTCCACAGGGATCGGAAAATAATTTTCAATGTTCTCCTGGGCAAGAATCGGCGCACCGGCAGCCACGGTACCCAGCAGCGGCACATTGACAACTTCGCGGCGCGCTAGGTTAAAGGTGTCGTCAATAATCTCAATCGTACGCGGCTTGGTGGGATCCCGCCGGATATAGCCGTTCTTCTCAAGCTGCTCCAGGTGAGAATGGACGGAAGAAGTGGACTTAAGCCTGACTGCTTCGCAGATTTCACGAACGGCCGGCGGATATCCCTTCTTTAAAATAGTTTCTTTGATATATTCTAAAATTTCTCTCTGTTTATCAGTGATTTTACCCTGTGCCATATATGTACCTCCTCTATTGATATAATAGTAACATATGTTCGAAAAAAATGCAAACCTTTGTTCGTTTTTTTTGCGTAAAACCATTGACAAACACATGTTCGTTTACTATAATAAAATTACGGAAAAGAACAAATGTTTGGAACATAGATTCGTTTTACCAAGGAGGACACGGGGATGAAAAAGGGGATTTTAGTTTTACTTGTTCTGATTGCAATATTAAGCTCAGGTTTTTTCGGCCACAATCTGATGCAGGCCATGGCCGAGGAGGAAGCGGCGGTCAGCTATAGCAAATATTATACCAGCATACGTCTGGAAGAAGGCGACACGCTCTGGAAGCTGGCCGAAAGATATAACAATCATTCGGAGAAGAGCATGGAAGCCTATGTGCGCGAATTGAAGAGCATGAACTGCCTGATAGACGACACAATTCATGCAGGGAATTATCTGACGGTCACTTATTATAAGGCAGAACCGGAAGATTATTAGTTACTGTTCACACGGTTGTGTTCTGCGAGGTGTTTTCGTGCGTATTTTGCACGGAAATCCCGAGTTACACGGCGCGACGCGATGAAAAGTGAACTTTTCACCACAATCAACGGCGTTTTTTTGCCGTTTCTGTGCATCGCGAAGCGTGTTATTGTTTACATCATGCCGCTTTTTGGCATGGTGTGAACAGTGACATTATTAAACGGACGTAAGCCGGGTAGCTTCAGAATTGATAGAAATCAATCAGATTTTATGATATACTTCCCTATAAAAGATAAAATGGAAAGGGAGAGTGAATTATGATACTATCGGGCCAGGAGATCAAAAAGCATATGGGAAAGGAAATTATTATTGAGCCTTTTGACGAGAAGAGAATTAATCCCAACAGTTACAATCTGTCACTCGCTGGAGAACTTTTGGTTTATGATAATCACGTTCTAGACATGAAAGAGCCGAATCCCGTCTCGCGTATCATTATTCCTGAGGATGGCCTTTTACTGGAGCCGAACAGATTATATCTGGGACGGACAAATGAATATACCAGCACCAGCCGTTATGTTCCCATGCTGGAGGGACGTTCCTCCACCGGGCGTCTGGGCCTGTTCATCCATGTTACGGCCGGATTCGGGGACATAGGATTTTCCGGTTACTGGACTCTGGAAATTTTCTGTGTACAGCCGGTCAGAATCTATCCCAATGTTGAGATTTGCCAGATTTATTACCACGATATCGACGGCGAGTATGAATTGTACAAAAGCGGTAAATACCAGAACAACACGGGAATACAGCCAAGTTTAATGTATAAAGATTTTGAGAAGTAATCTGACGGCGGTACGGTTTGTCTGCACAAGGTGTTTGAGGAATGGAGAGCATACTCGTGGTTGAAGTTTATTATATAGAAGATGATGAAAATATCGCGCAGGCGGTGAAAGAATATCTGTATGAAAAAAATTGTATCGTTTCGGTCTTTGCAACAATTACAGATGCGAAGAAGGCGATTACGAATTATTTGCCTGCCATTGTACTGGTAGACTGGAATATGCCGGATGGCCGAGGCGATATGCTGTGCAGCTGGATACGATCCAGGTGGCGGGAACTGCCGGTTATCTTTTTGACTGTCCGGGGCGATTCCAATGATATTGTTTCAGGATTCAGGAAGGGAGCGGACGATTACGTAGTAAAGCCATTCGAGCTGGAAATTCTGTATTCCCGCATATGTGCGCTGCTGCGCAGGGCAGGAAACGTATCAGGCCAATATCTCACCTGCGATCGAATCTCGCTCGACCAATCCGGGATGATGGTTTTTTTGGGGGAAGAGGAGATTAGCCTGAGTCAGCCGGAATATCATGTTCTATTGCTTCTGATGCGGAATAAGGGGAAAACAATAACCAGAGAAAGACTGCTCGAACAGGTATGGGACTGTAATGGCAGTTTTGTGAATAATAATACTCTTACCGTTACAATTAAGCGCCTGCGTGAGAAGCTGCATCAGCCGTTATGCCTGAAAACAGTCAGGAGCTTCGGATACCGTATGGAGGATACCTTATGATTGGCAGAAAAAATGCGGGGGTATTTATTGCTCTCATTCTGTCGGCTGGTCTGATTGCATCCTCCCTTACCGCCGTTTTCGTGGCAGGATTTTATAACCGCAGGCAGTTTCAGATGATAAGCAGCGTGAGCAGTGCAATTATAGAGGAGGATCCGGCACTGGAACCGTCCATACTGTCGGCTCTGAAGGCGTATAAGAACCAAAAATCCCGGTATGCAGAACCGGAATATGAAAATGTACTTACTGCCTATGGGTACCGGCAGTCTGATTTCATAAATCCCCTGTATCAATATGTGCTTCTGCTTGCTGTGGCAGGTTTTACAGCAGGCAGTTTTTTATTTCTTGCCGTTTTTATAACCTGGCGCAAGAAGGAAGAACTGCGTATACAGACAATGGCCGAAGCGCTTGAAAAAATCAATTCCGGCAGTCCGGACCTCGTCCTGGAGGCGGGGGAAGACAGTTTTTCAAAACTGCAGGATGAGATATATAAAACAGTTACAATGATGCATCAGACAAGAGAGTCCGCACTGGAGGAAAAACAAAATTTTGCGGAAAATCTGTCCAATATTGCCCATCAGCTCAAAACTCCCGTAACGGCCATTTCACTTTCAGCCCAGATGATGGAGACACATCCGGATAAGAATTATCCTGCACAAATACAAAAGCAGATAAAAAGACTGATACACTTGGAGGAGTCTCTGCTGCTCCTGTCGCGCCTTGACGCCGGAACCCTTTTCCTGGAGAAAGAGGCTGTGGATGTCTTCACCGTTCTTACTCTGGCTGCCGACAATCTGCAGGAGGTATTTTCCGAAGCGGATGTATCGCTGAATATCCCCGAAGCGGGTGAAGTGGAAATCACGGCTGATTTAGACTGGACAATGGAAGCGGTGATGAATCTGCTGAAAAATTGCATGGAATATTCTCCGGCTGGAGGAACTGTCCATTGCTCCTATGGTCAAAATGAACTTTACACGGAAATACTCATCTGGGATGAGGGGAAGGGGTTTCAAAGAGAGGATATCCCCCATCTTTTTGAACGGTTTTATTGTGGCCAAAATGCTAAAAAGAATGGTATTGGCATTGGCCTTTCCCTTGCAAGAGAAATTATTGAACGTCAAAACGGCACGATTCGGGCCAGCAATATTCCAGATGGCGGAGGATGTTTTGAAATCCGCTTTTACAGTCACTGAGCTGTCACTTTGGCCTGTTATAATGAAACTGCATTAAGTATTATAACAGGATAGGAGAAGATGTGTGGAAATATTAAGATGTGAGAATTTAAATAAGGTATACGGGTCCGGAGATAACCGGGTAGTTGCTCTGGAACAAATCAATATTGCAGTCAACAAGGGAGAGTTTGTTGCGATTGTAGGCGCATCCGGTTCCGGGAAATCTACGCTGCTTCATATTCTCGGCAGTGTGGATAAACCTACGGAGGGAAGAGTAGTGGTGGAGGGGAGGGATATCTCTTCTTTAAGCCCGGCGCAATCTGCCATATTCAGGCGCAGGAAGGTGGGACTGGTTTATCAGTTCTATAACCTGATCCCTACGCTCACTGTCAAAAAAAATATACTGATGCCGCTTTTACTGGATAAAAAGAAACCGAACCTGGAATATTTTGATGAGGTTGTAAATTCCTTAGGTCTCTCTGATAAACTGGAAGCACTTCCAAACCAGTTATCCGGGGGACAACAGCAGAGGACCGCGATTGCCAGAGCACTAATCTACCGTCCGGCGCTGCTTTTGGCCGATGAGCCTACCGGTAATCTGGACCGGAAAAATTCTAAGGAAATTATGGATATGTTAAAGCTGTCGAACCGCAACTTGAAGCAGACGATACTATTGATTACGCATGATGAAAATATTGCGCTGGAAGCGGACCGTATCGTTACGATAGAGGATGGGCGTATCATCCGTGATCAGAAACGGGGTGGCAGATAATGTGGAAAGATTATTCTGTGGGGTTTATCAGAAACAACCGTTCATCCAGTATATCCATCATGGTGGCCGCTTTTATATCCAGTTTGTTTTTATCTTTTCTGTGCAGCATGTTTTATAATGTATGGGTTTATGAAGTGGAAAAGATTGTTTTGGAGGAAGGGGATTGGCAGGGCAGGCTCACCGGAGTAACGGATGCGGGGGACTTACTCACAATAGAGAATTTTGCTAATGTGGAAAAAGCGGTAGTTAACGAAGCTTTATCCGGTGAACAGGGTATCGTGGCTGATATTTATTTCCACAATGTCAGGACTGTTTACAAGGACATGCCAATGATCGCAAAACGGCTGGGTTTAGATGAAAAGGCGGTATCCTGCCATGCACTTCTTTTGTCCAGATACCTGATTCATGACCCGCAGGATGAGACACCTCCGCTGTTGCTGACACTTTACCTTGTGATTCTGTCGTTGGTTTCCCTGTCCCTGATTCTGATTATCCATAATTCTTTTGCGGTATCAATGAATGCCAGAGTACACCAGTTCGGCATATTATCCAGCATTGGGGCTACGCCGGTACAGATACGGATTTGCCTGATGCAGGAAGCGGCCGTGCTTTGTGCACTGCCGATACTGTCGGGTAATATTATAGGAATTGTGCTGAGTTTTGCAGCAAAGAGGGGGATTGAGTACATTGCGGCCGGCATGCCGGGCCAATTGCCCATTGGTTTTCATTACCATCCTTTAGTATTAATTCTTGCTGTATTGTTGTCAGTTTTAACCGTGCTGTTCTCTGCCTGGCTTCCTGCCGGAAAATTAAGCAGGATGACGCCGTTGGAAGCAATCAGGGGAACGGGTGTAACAGGGCTGAGGAGAAAAAGGCATTCTCCAATTCTCTCAATTTTATTTGGTACAGAGGGGGAACTGGCGGGAAATGCGCTGAAGGCGCAAAGGAAAGCGCTGCGCACTTCCACATTGTCTCTGACCTTGTCATTTATGGGGTTTACAATGATGCTGTGTTTTTTTTCTCTTACCGATCTCAACACCAAATACACTTATTTTCAGCGTTATCAGGATGTCTGGGATATTATGATAACAATAAAAGATACCAAAATTGAAGATTTCCGGCAATCCGGGCCGGCACAGGCACTGGAGGGGATGGCAGAAGTACGTGATGCCGTCGCATATCAGAAGGCAGAGGCACTCATTCAGGTGCCAAAGGATGCCGTCAGTCCGGAGCTTACGGCACTTGGAGGCCTTGCTGCGGTTGCCGGCGCTTCCGTATCTGAGTCAGAAGGCGTATGGCAGGTAAGGGCTCCGGTTATTGTTATGGATGATGCGGCATTTATCAGGTACTGTGAGGATACCGGTATCACGCCGGGGCTTGACGGGACGATAATATTGAACCGGATATGGGATAGTATAAACAGCGTTTTTCGTTACAGGCAGTATGTTCCATATATAAGGGAAGACCAGGAGACCATAGTACTTCAAAATTCCGGGAACAAGGACACAGAAGAAATCCCTGTACTCGGTTATACGCAGGTTCCGCCGGTTTTAAGAGAAGAGTATGCCGATTATTCTCTTGTACAGTTCATTCCCGTGTCATTGTGGCATTATATGAAGGGGAAGACAGGAACTGCCGAAGCAGATACAAATCTCCGGATATTAGCTGGGAAAGGGGTTACCCTTACGGAACTGAATCTATTGGAGAAACAGATTACACAGATGCTTGGACGTTCTTATGAGATAGAATCTGAGAACCGCATTAAGGCCCGGATTAGGAATGATTCCATCATAGACAGCTATAAGCTGGTTATGGGAGCCTTCTGTTCTCTGCTTGCGATGATTGGGATTGCCAATGTGTTTTCCTATACGCTTGGATTTATGCGTCAGAGAAGGCGGGAATTTGCCCAATATATGTCTGTGGGTATGACGCCTGCCGGCATAAGAAAGATGTTTTATGCGGAAGTGCTGGTTATTGCCGGGCGTCCGGTTCTTATCACCCTGCCTTTGACTTATTTGTTTATTGTATTTACCGCTAAAGCCAGTTATTTGAATCCGGCGGAGGTATGGCCGGAGGTTCCTGCCGCCGCAATTGCTGTCTTCAGCCTGGCTATTGTGAGCTTTGTGGCCCTGGCATATTATATCGGCGGTAAAAGAGTTCTCAGGGAAAATTTATCCGATGCCCTGCGCGATGATACAATGACTTAAAGGTACTGACATTGTTTCCGGTTCCTGAAAATGAAAAGCAGGATACCGGGGACAATATCAGTTTTCCGTCACAGTTCAGGCAGCATCAGCTGTTACAGTGATACACGGTGAAATCACGGCTTACAAACTTTTAAGTTGACATTTTCCGGATTTTAGCTTATAGTAAATTTCAGAATAAGAAGACGTAAGTTCTTCATAAGAAAAGGAGTTGGTTGTTATGTTGGCAAATGATAGGAGTATGGTGAGAACAAAATAACAATGCAAATCAGACAGGGACTGGTGTATACTTTTTATTGCACACGGCTTGTTGTCGTGTTTTTTTTGTACCTTTTTTTAGTATGCCATTCACAGCCTGTCAGCTTATGAAGGAGAAATACGATTTGAATAATCATGAAAATTGCATATTAATCAGCAGCGGTAAAAATTGGGTAGAACAGGCGGCTGTCGATCAGTTAAGAGGCGTCAGCAGACTTCCGGGAATGATAAGAACCGTGGGACTGCCGGATCTGCATCCGGGAAACACGCCTGTGGGAATGGCGGCTTTGAGCCGGGGAAGATTTTATCCTCATTTAATTGGTAATGATATTGGCTGCGGCATGAGCCTTTTTTCCACACAGGTAAGAAGAAAACGGTTTAAGATGGAAAAATGGGTCACACGGCTTAATTCTATCCGGGAACTGGGAGATATCCCCTGTGATAATCCTTATGAGGAAGAGTGCCCGATACGCGATTTTGGAACTATTGGTTCGGGAAACCATTTCATTGAATTTCAATGCCTGGAACAGGTATATGATGAGTCTGCCGCAAAGGCAATGGGACTTTTAGGCGAAAACGTCTTGGTTCTGGTCCATTCCGGTTCCAGAGGTTACGGACAGGAGATCCTTTCCCGCTATAACAGACCGGAAGGGATAGAGGAAGATTCTATACAGGCTGCGGCCTATCTGGCAGCTCATGATGATGCACTTAAATGGGCGGGGCGCAACAGACTGGCGGCTGCCGGAAAGCTTCTGGATTATCTGAACACGGACAGTCAGCTGGATATTTTGATGGAAAGCTGTCATAATTACCTTGAACAGACCGAAGACGGGTGGCTTCACCGAAAGGGAAGCGTATCCGCAAAGCACGGCGCGGTGGTTATCCCGGGTTCCAGAGGCAGCCTGACCTATGTGTGTGTTCCGGGAAAGGATACCGGAATTTCCCTGGATTCCCTTTCACACGGAGCCGGAAGAAAATGGGCGCGCAGCGTCTGTAAAAGCCGGATTGACCGCAAATATGACAGGAATTCCATACGCAGTACTAAGTTCAAAAGCCAGGTGGTATGCCATGACACGAATCTGCTGTTTGCGGAGGCGCCGGAGGCATATAAGAATGTGGAACAGGTCATCGCATCCCTTCAGGAATTCGGATTGATCGAGGTGGCTGCCACACTGCGTCCGCTGATTACTTATAAAGGGTAGGTGGGGAAAATGAGAATACAAATCAGTTCCGGCCAGGGCCCGGCAGAGTGCGAACTTGCGGCAGAGCTTTTTTACAGGCAGCTTCAAAAGGAAATAGGAGATATAAGGATGATACAATGCGTCAGAGGAAGTAAGGCGAAGGGCTTTTCCTCCGTCATATTTGAGACGGAAGAAGATATGAGCAGTCTTGAGGGAAGCATACTCTGGGTCTGCAAAAGTCCATACCGTCCAAAGCATAAGAGGAAGAACTGGTATATAGATGTGAGCATTCTGGAAAATATGCCTAAGCTGACGCAGGAGCTGAAGCTGCGCTTTGAAACATTCAGGAGCGGAGGCAAGGGCGGACAAAATGTGAATAAAGTGGAAACAGGCGTGCGCGTTATCCACATTCCCACAGGTATTTCAGTGGTATCCACAGAAGCACGGAGCCAGCATATGAATAAAAAACTGGCAGTCAACCGTCTCTGTGACATATTAGCCGAGAGGAACATGGAGAGCGGAAGGAAGGAAAAAGAACTGGCGTGGCTGGAACATAACCGGCTGGAGAGGGGGAATCCGGTGAGAATTTATGAAGGCGGTAATTTTGTGAGGAGAGACCGCTGATTTCAGAATCATTGTATCTGGGAGCGGAGGAGCATGAAGCAGAGCGGCTTGTATCCATGCCCCTGCCTCCCGATGCACTTTTGCTTTTATGCCGGATGAAAACCACATGAAGGGCCGGAAGGGGAGAGAATGTTATTTATTGTTACTATTTATCTCTTAATTGCACTTTATTACGTGCGCTCCGCCGTCTTTCGTCCTCTAAGGCAGCATAATGCTTTTTGGTCGTGTTGACATCTTCGTGGCCGAGAACATCTGCCACCAGATAAATATCGCCGGTTTCCCGATATAGATTCGTGCCGTAGGTGCTTCTGAGCTTATGGGGAGTAATCTTCTTTAAAGGGGTTACAATTTTGGCATATTTCTTAACAAGGTTTTCAACACTTCGTACATTGAGCCTTTTTTTCTGAAGGGATAAAAATAGTGCGTCTTCATGTCCCGGTTCGGGAGTGATGTGTTTACGTTCTGCCATATAATCGGCCAGCGCATCTTCAACCTCCGCGCCGAAGTAGACGATGACCTCCTTGCCGCCTTTTCGGTGGATTCTGATGCCGCCCGTATTAAAATCCACATCATTTATATTCAGGCCGACGCATTCGGAGACACGTATTCCGGTTCCAAGCAGGAGTGTCATTAATGCAAGATCGCGGATTTTAGTTTTGGCATGAAACGCCTTCTGCTTTTCAGTCAGTTGCGCACCTGCTTCAACCTGGTCAAGAAGGCTGGCGACCTCATCGACCTCAAGACGTATAATTTCCTTTTCATGAAGTTTTGGAAGCTGAACTAATGCGGCCGGGTTATTCTTAATACGTTCGTGTCGGTAGAAATAATTATAAAAGCTTTTTAATGATGCGATTTTCCGCATGATTCCCCGCTCTGTATTAACTAAATCTTCCCTTTTTTCCGTGGAATGGCATTTCAGGAATTCCATGTATTCTTCAAAATCCATCACCTGGATTTCATCCAGAACAGTGAGAGAGAAGTCACGCATTTCACAGTTGGCAAAAAGCGGGTTTTCCTGTCTGAGAAAATCAAAAAATGTCTTTAAATCGTAAGCGTATGCAATTCTGGTCCGGGAAGAAGTCCTGGGTTCAATTCCTCTGAAGAAATCAGCGCAAAAGGGCGGCAGTTCCTTTAACATCTGGCGGAGCCTTTTTGTATTCTCAATTATTTCCTGTTCATGATAGGAGAGAGCAGCCATTATTTTCACCTCGCATTATTTGGCAATTTTTTATCCGGCCATCCTTCAATGTTTCCTTCGGTAATGGCATGGAAAAGGCGTTCCTTAACCCCAGGCGCCTGTAAATTCAGTTGTTTTGTTAATTGTTTAACATATTCGCGTTTCGTTTTTCCATCCACCGGACAAGGATTTTTGCATACAGGAAGTGAAAATCTGTTTTTAAATCCAATTACATCAGCTTCAGATACATAAATCATCGGACGGATAACCGTAAGTTCCGTCCGGTCCAGAAAGGTTTTAGGAGAAAACGCATAAAAGCGGCCTTCATAAATTAAAGATAATAACATAGTTTCAATCAAGTCATCACGGTGATGTGCATAGGCTATTTTATTGCAGCCCATTTGTTTTGCCGTTTCATTGAGGGCGCCTTTCCGCATTTTAGCACAGAGGGCGCAGGGATTTGATTCTTTCCTGGTTTCAAATAGGATTTTACCAATATCCGTCGGTACAACGGTAAATGGGACAGATAATTCACTGCACAGGGATCGAACCGGTGATAAATCAAAATTTTCAAAACCGAGGTCTACAGTAATTGCAGACAATTCAAATTCATTAGGATAAAAACGTTTAAGTCCATGCAATGCATATAATAAAGTCAGACTGTCCTTGCCGCCGGAGATACCAACGGCAATTTTGTCACCAGAGTCAATCAGAGCGTAATCATCCACGGCCTGACGGGTAAGACTGAGTAATCGCTGTAATTTCATAATAAGAATGCTCCTTGGTAGGTTTTATTGTCCAACTATTCGATAAAGTAGACTTTCACGAATAGTTGGGCGTATCTGTATTATACGCTCTTCTAAATAAAATTACAAGGAGGATTTTTTTATGGCAAAATTTAAAACTGCGATCGCAAAGTATCGCGCCCTGCCGGTTGCAACTGGCCTTATGACTGTGGGAATGGCTTTTCCTGCCTTTGCTTCGGAATCTGGTAGTTCTGTTACTACAGATGTATCTACTCTGATGTCCATATTAACAAGTGTGGTCAGTATTTTTAAGATGTTTCCACTTAATTTGTTTCTTGCCGGTGGCGTTATTATGATGGCTCTTACTATCTTTGGTAAAGGTAAGAGGACATCAAAATAACAGATGGTGGAGGGCCTCGGTCTTCCACCTTTTCTAATTTTGGGAGGTTATTTTTATGAAAAAAAAATGGATACAATTTTGCGGTTTTATATGTTGTGTTTACTTTTTGATATCGAATTTTATGATTGTTTCATTCGCATCTGAAGCTAGTTATCATGCGGAATTTAATTGCTATGAGCTTGATGATAGCACTCTTGAGCGATTGTCTTTATTTTATCGTTATTTTGATTTTGCTTGTTCGGGTACGTCTGCTGTTTATATGTATAGTGATATTAATGGATATTCTTTTCCTAATTCTGTATTTGGTAATAATGTTCCTTTAGGCGAATCTAGATATTATTATGATTATTACTTTGTCTCTGATGCTCCTTTTAAAGTGTCCGCTACATGGGGATTTACAACTGATTCCTCTTCTGTTCCTCATGATTATGGTCCACGTATTTTGAAAAGTGCTTTGGATGATTCTGGTTTTTATATTGCTAAATATCGTTGGGCATCAGGTCCTTATGATGAATTGGTATCTGCGCCTTCGACGGGAATATCTTTTGATTCTGCAAGCGGTTATCCGTGGCAAGCGGATGACTTTGTTCCCGGTGAAGGTGGTATAACTCCTTCCGCTTCTATCGTTTATGATTCTACTATTCCATCGCCTGAAAATTTAACATTTAAATCTGAGTCGGTGGGTGGTTTTTTAGGTGTTGGTTCTAAGTGGGAGCATACATTATCCTGGTCGAATGGTCTTGCATCCCCTCCGCTCTTTGCTCGTGTTTATTCAGTTGCCGAAGTTGTCTTTGCTGATACAGGTCAATTTTTTGAGGATAGTACCATTCCACTAGTTAGAGCTGAGGATGGATATAAGGCGGAAACAGGCCGTTATAGTGTCGGGACGGATTATTTGTCGTCGAAGATAATGGATGGTACAGTGCTTAATAAGGTATTGGAATATCGCATCCAGTTTTGCAGATATGATGCAGACGGCAACTTAGCTGTAGGCCCTGTGTCTAATGTGCATATAAAGCAGAATATTTTTGGTAAATATGATGGTTATACTGTTACGACGGAATATCCGAAGGATGATACTGATTTAGGTCAATCTGGTGGTATGGATGATAATTATACGGATAAATGGACGTCTGATGGTAATCACTATGATGATTATGATAAGGACGGAAATCTTGTCGGCTCTGGTACTTCTTCGGACGGTAATTTTATTAAGAATCTTATTGACAGCCTGCTTAATATTCCTACACTTATTAATTCGTTATTTAAGAGTTTGCAGGATATGATGTCTGGTATCGGAGAGCTGCCGGTCCTTCTAGGTAAGCTATTTTCTTTTTTGCCGGGAGAGCTTATTGGTTTTGTTGGATTAGCCTTTTTAGTTGTAATTGTCTTACGTATATTCGGGAGGTGATTTTATGAATTTATTCGGGCAGTTTATTGCTGCTGGCTATGATGTTATGCAGATATCGATACCGCTTTTTGGTTACACATTTACTTTTTGGCAAGTATTTATTTTTTCTGTTGTCGGTTCTGCTGTTGTTGGTTTAATTTATGGGATTTTAAAATGAGGTGGTTTTTATGCGTGCATCTATGAGTGAGTATTATGATACAGATCCGGATTTGCTTGAGGGACGGCCTTTTGATGATGAGACGCCAGACTTACCTCCGGAGGGGCCAGCACTCTTCTCTTCTGTCGCTTCTCCTTCGGAAGCTGATGTTACTTTAATGACGATACATAATGATTTACAGATGATTCATTTTAGTATATTGGCAATGTTTATTATTTTGTTCATATTATTTTTGTTGCGGAGGTGGAAATAATGCAGGAATTTATTGATTTTGTTTTAGTTGACGGTAATGTTTATTCGATGGCTAACTTAATATCGTTTTTTGGCTTTTGTATTGCTTTGGGTGCTATCGTTATGATTGCTCAGGCATTGCTGTCTGCAGGTGGTACGGTTCGGAGGTGATTGCGTGATTTTTGTGATTGGTTTTTTTCTTGGGGCAATACTGGTTTACGTGTTTCGTTGGCCTATTGCTTTGCTTCTCACTGGTGTTCGTTCTCTCCGCTTCTGTCCTGCTGATGTTTATGCATATTTTAAGTATCGTAAATGGCAGATATGGTCTGGTTTTGGCTTGCGTATTTATGTTGGTATGTTTGGTACAGGTAAAAGCTTATCAGCAGTTAATTACGTGCGTGGACAGGCTCGTAAGTACGGTCTTAATGTAATTAGTAATATCGTTCTTAAGGATATTGAGTATGTGCCGCTTATTAATTATCAGCAGATAATTGATGCTCCACCGAATACGATCGTGTTAATCGATGAGGTTTCAACCGTGTTTAACGCGCGGAGCTGGAAGGATTTTAATATTAATTTGTTGTTTCAATTGCTCCAGTGCCGGAAAAACCGTAAACAGTTAGTTTGTACGGCTCAGCGTTTTGCTCATGTTGATAAGCTGCTCAGGGATATTACGGCCGAAGTCATTGTTTGCAAGAAGAATTGGCGCGTGTGCCGGAATTATGCTTATGATGGGTGGGATTACGAAAATACGCCTGCTCAGTTTGCGATCGCACCGCTCTGGCGATATTGTTACGTCGCTACAAATACTTTATATGAATCTTACGACACCGATGAGATTATTGATAATGTCAAAAAGACAGAGTTTTTAAGTAATGATGAAATATTGTCTGGTCGGATGCCTGATAAGGTATTGCCGGATAAGATGACGCGGAAGGGTAAAAAGCTGGTTTTCAGGAAGTGATTGCCGGGCCGGTGGTTCCGGCCGCGCTGGTCGCGGCGGAACTGCCGGCTCTCCTGTCCTGCTGATGAAATCCCGCTACGTAATACCGGGATTTCAGTTCACAAGTGAATAAAAGGGGTGATAAAAATGGGTGATTATGATTTGTTAGGTGTTGCTGTCGTGATTGCGTTTTTGTGGGTGGTATGTTGGGGAGGTGTCTTCTGTGCATTATATGGTATTTAGTCTTAATGGGCTGGAAATTAAATTTTCGATTGTTTGGATGATATTTTTCTTCTTTTGGGTTTTTGTATTCTTTGTCCTTTGTTTTCTTGATTGTAAATATCATTTTGATTTTTATTTTGTTTTTACTGTTTATTTCATTGGTTTAGTATTGTCTTCGGTTGTTTTAGCTGTTGTAACGGGTTCTCTTGATATTCGCTTGTATCTCCTTTCAAGGGGGTGGTTAAATGCATTACTATGCTGATATTAAGGATGATGATGGCTATGTGCATAGCGTTGATATGGTTGTTATTGATTACTTTTTAAAGTGTAACTACTCTCTCGCTACTTCTAAACTTTTGGACGGTTTGTCTCAGATTGATGGGTTTGATTCTGGCAAAAATTCGTCGTTGGACAACTATCCGAATTTTAAGTATATGTTTTATGTTGATATGATATGGTTTGACGGTATGGTATTGTATTTTGGTAAATATGCATCATATGATAAGGTTAACAAGTCCTGGACGAAACTTGATATGATGAGGCTTAAGGTTAATCCGAATAAGCATATGGATTCTTCAGCTTTAAGGATAGTCCTTGATTTTATTTTGGAATGGTGTGCTGATGGTTATCTTGTGCGTTGGGACTATGCGATTGATGTGGCTGTAAAGATTACTGATGTGATGGTAATTGGATCGAGGAAGGAAAAGGGGCTTTATAAAGGTACTAGGTATTATGGGCAGCGTCACAAGCATGGATATCTTAAGGTCTATGATAAATCTAAAGAACAAGGATTGGATGGTCCATTAACACGTTTGGAGTATACATTTGAGGCTGGTTTACCGTATAGCTGGGATAATATAGTGATACGTGCTCCTGTGGCACATTTGGATGGCGATTCTAGCCTTTCTGGACAGGCTAGGCTATATCTGGATATGTTGGTTGATATAAAGGCTTTAGGAGGCGAAATAGAACCGTATTTAGAACGTATGCATTATAATACATATAAAAAAATAGAGCCATTTCTCTTTGAGGGGAAACAGCTCCGGTTGAATGAGTGCATAGTTGATAAGTTGTTAAATGTGATAAGCGATGTATTTATTATAGCAGATGTAGAACAAAAAGTAAAGGAAGATGAGGAATTTGTAGAGGTTGGTACTGATTTGCCGATACCATTTGATTGAATTGTCAGATTTATCTTGCTGCATCCAGCTGCATCCAGCTGTCTTCAGTTGTTTTTGTTTTAATTGTTTACAAATTCAGGCTGAATGCGGTTGGATGCGTCCGGATGCGGCGTATATTGTCAGATAATAAAAGAGCCGGGGGTAATGTCCTCCGGCTTTTGTGTTAGTCTACAACTTTAGGTAATATTCCTTTAGCTTCCAGTACTGCAATGAGTGTATCTACTTCATCGTTTAAGTATTGTACATCTTTTCGAATTGCTCTTTCGGATGTTTTCTGATTTAACATTATTGTATCGACTTTTAAATCTAAGTTGTCTAATTTTTTATTGATTGGGGCAATTAATGCTTTAATGGCTTCAATCGTTTCAATGTCCATGTGGTTCACTCCTCTCTTTCTATCAGCATATCGGATCCGGATTGGCTTGTCAATCAAAGAATTTTGAAAATACATTTCCAGCTTGTGTTATTACAGTTGCTAATATGATATATTTTAAGATGATAAATATTATTATTATTTGTACGATTGACTTGAAAAAGGATAACGTATTGTTTATTTCATGTAATTCTTTTTTTATACTTTCAATTTCGGATTCTTGAATGAATTCGGTTATTTGTATAATTTCTTCTGTATCTTGTATGTTGTTATCCTTTTCTTCTATTGATTCTTTTGGTTTTGTTTTGAAAAATAACGCGATGCATAGTATTACGATACCGATAGCTACTATTCCATTCATTTATCTTTAGTCCTTTGTTTTTATTTCTCCATGTTCAATTTCCCATGATTTAATTCTTTGCTTAATTAAATATACAATTTCTTGTGTTGCGCTTCTTTCATTTTCGTCTGCTATTATTGCTATTTTTTCTAGTACTTCTTTATCAGCACGTATTACAAATTGAGGTTTTTTTGATGGCACTTATATTTCACGCTCCTTTTATAAGTATATTTAATAAATTAATTACTTGCAAAGTGCTAGCACTTATTGTATATTACTATTATATCAAAGTGCTATCACCTAGATATAAAATTCTATCAACAAATAATTGTATCACATTTAGTCTGGTCAAGTCGAGAGGTAAGGGTGGAAAAGATGGAAAAAACTGAAAAAGAAATAACCAAAGTAGAGCTTAATTTATCGCATGCTGAAATGATGGCTTTATCGTTTGCGTTGGCTCATCGTGAACTTAGACTTGATGATATTTTACAGTCTTGTTTAGGTCGTTCGGGTGATTCTGATTTTTGTGATATGTATCGCAAAGAATTGACTGCATTACGAGCGGTCATGTCACAATTTTTGAAATTTTGATAATTGAAATATGTTTAGTCTGGGCTAATAAAGGAAGGTTGGGAAAAGATGAGTGAAATTGGATTAGAACTTACGAGTGAAGAAGCGAATGTGTTGTTTTTGGCTTTATATGATCGTATTATTGCGGTTGATAAGGGTATTGCTATTTTATCGGATAATGATGGTGATTATTACGCTTCATGTTGTGAAGCATCGCGGAAAGAATTGGATAGTCTGAATTTATTGTTAGCTAAGATAGGCCAATTGTTGTGATTAAGGCTGCCCTATCGGCCATATACGGGGGATAACAAAAAATACATATAGTCTGGTTTAGTCCAGGGAAAGCGAGGTTTTAATGAAGGTAAGATTAGTTGGAATAAAGCGTGTGGATTATTTTAGTAAGAAGAACAATCGTCAGGTTTTAGGCTGGAATTTGTTTGTTACGCATGATACGACTGACCCACAGATAGAGGGGCTTGTTGCGGAGGATTTGTATTGTAAAGATGATAAAACACCGGTGGTTAATAGTCTGAAGCCAGTTATTGGTAGTGATATCGAGGTGTACTTTGACCGCTGGGGTAATGTTGAGGAAGCATTGCCTTTAGCATAGTGTTTGGTATTTACTTTGTTTGTTTGAGATAACCTTCCCGGCTGTCAAGGGCTTGACGCTTTATCCTCCCTTGACAGCCATCGACTTAAAAAAAAATTTCAGCCGGTGGATTGGAAGCTGCATTATCTTCCAATCCACCTTAGTTACAGCTTTGAAGTAAGGTGGTGGCTGGATGGAACTACAGGGTTTGGATAAATGTACATGTTTGTATTTGTATCGCTTATGCGAACAACGTCTGGTCATACTTGACCGGGATATTGCAAAATTGGAACGCTGGACGGATACTTCGGAACCTGTTCAGCGATGGCTCTTCCGTCTTGCCGGTTACCGTCATGAGCGTAAAAAAATAGCTGCTCTCCTGCTTCTGGCCGAAGAACAACTTGCTATTTCATCTATTTCGAATAGGTAGACTTTCACGAATAGTTGGATATAGGAGAGTATGAGAAAATTTCTGTAAATAAGATTCTTCTATGATAATGAAGGGTGGGAAACTTCTAAATCAGGTTTTTCAC
>PPYF01129815.1_pt1 | contig 22204 bp, 20 predicted proteins | sample 1559871 | NCBI WGS metagenome assembly PPYF01 (sample SAMN08240021, study PRJNA423297) | Human gut metagenome, whole genome shotgun sequencing project.
ATGATGGAGGAATATTTCTCCGGCAACCATGAGGCCGCCTGGAAGATGCAGCTTTCCTGTCTGGATTTGATTAAGGCCATGTTTTGTGAGGTGAATCCCATTCCCGTCAAAGAAGCCGCCAACCGGATGGGTTGGAACGTGGGGCCCTGCCGCTTGCCGCTGGTTGGCATGTCGGAGACCAACAAAGAAAAACTGTATCAGGAAATGAAAGCATTTGGATTGATCAAAAATTAAATTGTCGGCAAATCACGTTCCCCGTCGGCTGCTTGACGGGGAAATGGTTTGCCGCGGCACAAAAACAGACGTGGGTAGATAGATATCGGAAAGGATGATTACAACATGACGACAATGCTGCTGCATGGCTGTAACGGCCGGATGGGACAAGTAATCGCATCATTGGTAAAAGATAGGACGGATTGTGAGATAACAACCGGAATTGACATCAACGTTTCCCTTCCCAACCCGTTCCCCGTCTTTTCTTCCTTTGAAGAATTGCCGGAAACAACGAAAGCGGATGTGATCATCGATTTTTCGCATCCTTCCGCACTGCGCAATATTCTTTCCTATGCGTTGCGTACCAAAACGCCTGTGGTCATCGCTACCACCGGTATCTCGCAAAATGACCTGCAATATTTGAAGGACGCCGCTTCTTTCATTCCCGTTTTTCACTCTGCCAACATGTCCATCGGGATATGCTTGCTGAAGGATTTGGTAAAACGGGCAGCGGCGTTTTTGGGAGAGGATTTCGACATTGAGATCGTAGAACGGCATCACAATCAGAAGTTGGACGCTCCCAGCGGAACAGCATTGGCTCTGGCCGATGCCATCAACGACGCAGCGCCGGACAAGTTCTCTTACATCTATGACCGCCACTCCCGGTCGGCCAAAAGAGGGAAACACGAAATAGGCATCAGCGCCGTGCGCGGCGGCAGCATCATCGGCGACCATGAGGTATTGTTTGCCGGAAACAACGAACTGATCGAAATCAATCACAAAGCAATTTCCCGAAATATTTTCGCGGATGGCGCTATCCGGGCCGGTCTGTTTTTAAAGGACAAGCCAGCCGGATTATACGAAATGAACAGCATGCTGGAGGAGATCGGCGGCGTCACCTAGCCAACATTCGTAGATTTTGCAGCCAACTGCCCGGAGGATTTATGGAACGCAAAAAACAGGTTACCATTTATGATATTGCGAAAGCGCTCGGGGTGTCTACCGGAACCGTCAATCGTGCCTTGCACAACAAACCGGAAATCAGCGCGGATACCAAACGCAGAGTCCTTGAAATGGCTGAAAAAATGAATTTTAAAATCAATCCGATCGCGCAAAGTCTTCGCCGCAAAACGGTGCGCATCGGAATCTTTTTGGTTTGTTCTGTTGAAAATTATGTGATGGAAATCAAGCGCGGTATGGACAGCGCCTTGACGGAGATCGGAGAATTTAACATACAGGCAGACTATTTTATTTCCTTCTCTGACGATTGCGGCAAAATACAAGCAAAAATCTGCGACCGGATCCAGCGCTATACCGAAGCGCACTACGACGGCATCGTTTTCTTATTGGCCGGAAGTACGGAACCATTTTATGAAATGTTTCAGGAGCTTCATAAAAAAAATATCCGCGTAGCCAGCGTGACATCCGGGCTTTGGAACATGGATCACATCATTTCCGTAAGCATTCACGGTGAAGCCGCCGGCGGTCTGGCCGCAGAAGTTCTCAATCTGTGCTGTAACAAAAGAAACATCGGAATCCTCACGGGCAACGCCAACACCAAACCGCATGATGAAAACATCGCCGGCTTCCGAAAATACAGCGCACACAAACCGTTCCGCTCTATTCATATTTATGAACATCATGACGTTCCGGAACTGGTTGAAAAAATGACGTATAACATGCTGCAGGAATGTCCGGATTTGGACGGAATCTATATGGCTACGGCCTCCGCTCCCCTTGCGTGTAAAATAATGGAACGGGTGGACCCGGAGCATACGATTCATATCGTCACAACGGATTTGACAGAAGAAACAAAAGATCTGCTCTCCCGGCATGTCATTCGTGCCACAATTTTTCAAAATCCTTATTTACAAGGCAAAAAGGTAGTGGACTTGCTCTATCAGCAAATTTGCGAAAAAACCGTTATGGAAAAATATTATATCTATCCTCAAATTGTATTCCCTGCAAATATGAACAAATTGTAAACTAACCTTGAGAAGTACTTGACAGAGGTGTTTTCTTTGTGTATTCTATCCGTAATCGATTACGGATAGAATACATCGTTTATGGGAAGTTGTTTTTTTATTTTATCCATTTCCGTAATCGATTACGGTCAAAAACAACACACAAAAACGGGAGCAACCACAATGCGATTATATCTTCTTTTATTAATAAGTTCCGTTTTATCTTCTACCCTTTATTTTACGTTGAACAAAAGACTCAGCAAAACAGTCATAATGAGCTCCGTGAATTTTTATTTGTTCAACGCCATCGTATCAGGACCTGCCGCAGTGCTCTTCTTGATTCTTTCCCGGGGACTGCGAGCCGTTTCCCTTTATACGCTTCTAATCGGATTCGTCTTTGCGATCATGACAATGGGCATACAATTTGCAACAATAAAAGCGATGCATTGCGGACCCATGTCTTATACCGTGATGTTTTCTTCCTGCGGGATGATTTTGCCATCGATGGCAGGCGTGTTATTTTGGCAGGAAACATTCAGTTGGCTGCAAGTGTTGGGAACGGTTCTGTTGATCGTCAGCTTTGTGACCGGAGCAAACAGTAAAAAGCACCAAAACATTACAAAAAAATGGCTTTGTTTCGCTTTTCTGCTGTTCTTGTGCACCGGCTTGGTAGGCATTGTGCAAAAGATTCATCAAGGCTCCGCGTACAAAGAAGAGATGTTTTCTTTGCTGTTTCTCAATTTCGCAATCATGGGCTTCGGTTCATTCCTTCTTTATTTATGGGAACGGAACCGACGGCCGGCAGCTGAAAAATTTCAGCCGAAGGGCAGCGTCTTAGCGGAATGTATTTTAATCGGTTTTTTTGTGGCGTTTACCAACGCGGCAAATTTGTATCTCGCCGGAAAACTGCCTAGCATGTTTTTCTTTCCAGCGGTCAACGGCGGCTCTTCTGTGCTGTGTGGTCTTGTTTCCTGTTTTTTTCTGAAAGAGAAACTGGATCGGGCACAGCTGATTTCATTTGGCGTTGGCATAATCGGTCTTGTTTGTCTGGGAGCGGGGTGAAAAATATGGAAAAATCCTAGCGGTAGCAAAGAACAAAACAATGAAAAGGAGGAGGGATTCCAGTGCGTAGAATGATGATGGGGCTGTTAGCGGGTATTCTTTGCATCACAACGGCTTGTACCGTTGAAAGAACAGAAACAACAGGAGGGATAGAAGTGGGTAAATTAATCAAAGAATATGAAGAGTACATAACCCATTTGGAACGCTTTCCGATTTCATTCCAATATGAAGGAAAGCAATATCGCGGTTTCGACGAAAGTTTTACGGAAACAAACCGTGTGCAATCGCCAAAAGCATCGGGAGGCACGGTTACCGAAATTACTTTGCGGCATACGCCAAGCGGTACGGATTTTCGTTTGGAAACGTCTGTTTACGGAGAGTATAGCGCGTATGAGTGGACCGTATGGATTACCAACAACGGAACGGAACCCACGGGACTGTTCCATGATATCCAGGCGATCGACATGGAGTTTAAAGGCAGCAATCCCATTATGAAGGGAATCAGCGGTGACTTGGGCAAGGACATGTATTCGCCGTATGAGGTAGCGCTGGAAAAGGGGATAACGTTCTCGAGGCAGTCCACCTCAGGGCGTCCCACACATGGCGTTTTTCCGTATTTTAATCTGGAATACGGGAATGGCGGTTCTTTTATCGCAATCGGCTGGCCCGGATGCTGGAAGGCGGAAGCCAGCAGCAAAGGAACGACAACGCGTTTTACCGGTGGGCAATACGAAATTTCCACGGTTTTGGCGCCCGGTGAAACGATTCGTACTCCGTTGGTTGCCTTGGTAAAGTATAGCGGCCGGGATGAATTAACAGCGATGAATCTATGGCGGCGATGGTTTATTGATTGTAACATGAGAAAAGTAAACGGGGAGAATATGCCGCCCCTGTTTACTGCGTTTACGATGTGCGACGGATCTTCCACCAAAACGATGAAACGCGTCATTCAAGGTTATGCGGATCATGGCGTACCGTTGGATTGTTATTGGATGGATGCCGGCTGGTATACGGACGCTGTAGGAAACACGGTTAGCTGGCCGCAAACCGGAACGCTGCTGATTGATGAGAGCCGTTTTCCCGATCGCTTTGCCTCCATTACGGAAGAAATCGAAAAAAATGGCGGTATGACGTTATTGTGGTTTGAACCGGAGGTGGTTCGGGTTGACAAAAAGTCTTTTTTGAAGAATACGCCGGACTTTGACGCGGATTGGATGCTGGGAACCGCAATGGCCGGCACGTGGCTGGAAGGCCAATTGCTGGACATGGGAAACGCGGATTGTCGGGAATGGTTATTAACCAGAATCGTAACGATTTTGAAGGAAGGCGGTATTTCGATTTACCGTCAGGACTTTAATGTGGATCCGGCTCCGGTATGGCGCAATTGTGAAGGCGCGGATCGAATCGGTTATGTGGAAAACCAATATGTAATAGGATATCTGGCTTTCTGGGATGGGTTACTAGAACAGATGCCGGAGATTTGGATCGATTCTTGTGCCTCCGGCGGCGGGCGCAACGATTTGGAGACCATGAGAAGAGGTGTCCCCAGCCAAATCAGCGATTATTGGGACGGCAATGACGGCGGTTATGACGAACGGCAGGCTACCATGATGTCTGTCATGCAATGGCTCCCCTATATTAAATTCTGGATGTATGGAGAAGTAGGAGATCTGACGTACCGCGCGCGGTCTTGTTATACCCAAATTTTCCCGCTGCAGGTTAATGTGATGAGCAAAGATACCCCGTGGGATACCGTAAAAATGTTAAAAGAAGAATGGGAAAGTATTTCGGTGTTCTTCTATGCGGATTTTTATCCATTGATGAAATGGAATAACGCGGATGACTTGTGGCGCGGCTATGAGTATTTCGATCCGGACAGGAATGCGGGGTTTGCCCAATTGTTCCGTCCCGAAGCCAATGAAGATGCCACACAAACCATTCGATTTCACGGTTTGCAAAAGGAAAGCAGCTACCGTATTTATGACACCGACGGGCTTTTTGATACGGTGCTGTCCGGGCGGGAACTGATGGAACAGGGATTGCCGATCACGTTACCACACCCGTTATATGCCATGGTGATTCACATTCAGGGATTGTAACAAAGGAGGCTTTGACATGAAAGAAAAAAGGATTGCGTTATTACTGCTTGTGGCGGGGCTGGCGGCGATGCTGGTGCTGCCTCTGGCGCACCCCATTAGGCAGGTCCAGGCGGTTGACAAGAATAAACTATATTTAGGCGATTTAACAGCAGCACAAAATTCTTGTTATTTTTATAAGGTCGATACCACCGAATGGGATACGAAGATTAAAGTGGGGAACATCGAGTATGATAAGGGGGTTTGCACCCACCCCGGACCAGACGGACCGGCAGAATTGATTTACAATATTGAGGGACTTGCTTATACAGTATTTTATGCGGTAGGCGGAAAAGACGCGTCTGCTGGTGCGCAGGTCGGAGGCGACAGTGGAATCAAAGGAACAAAGGTACAGCTGCAGGTCTATGTGGACGGAGTCCTGAAAGCAGACAGCGGAGAACTGGCCTATCCGGACGTTTATGAGTTCAAAGTCGATATTACCGGAGCAAAAGAGTTGAAATTGATGGTAGCAGACGGGGGCGACGGCATTTATTGTGATGCAACCTCTTGGGCGGCAGCGCAGTTTTTGACAAGCAGCGCAGATGTCCCCAGCATGACAACCCCGGATCCGACTCCCGAGCCAACCCCGATACCCACGCAGGATCCGGCATTTCAGGATGCGGTCACAGTGTATATCAGCGATATGGTCTTCCAGAATGAAACGGCTTACGCAGATGCCCTCGTGAGAGATGCCAATATTGCGGACGAATTGATCTATATCAACGACAAATATTTTGAAAAGGGAGTATGCATACACGCCATGCCTTCCGGCGAAGCCTATTTTGATATCGATCTTACCGGATTAGGTTTCACTACATTTGCTTCTTACATTGGTATTACCGAAAGCATGGCAGACAATGTAACGATGGGATCCGTCGTTTTTCGGATTTATGGCGATGGGGAATTAAAATATGAAAGTAATCTTATTTCCTATCCGTCAGGAGACGAAGTAAACGATCCGGAATTAGTGAAAGTGGATATTACCGGAGTAAACATGCTTCGTCTGGCACTCACCAACGGCGGCGACGGCCATGCCGGAGACTGGGGCGGCTGGGGAAACGCCTGTGTTTCCAAGCTGACTGAAACAGAGGATATTTTTGCCACACCGGTTCCCACCGCGACTCCGGAGCCAAAAGAAACACCAGTGAAACCGGCGAATTCGCCGACACCGACAGCACCGGAGAAAAGGACGGAAGAACATTCTTCCGGTTGGATTTTGCCCGTATGTATTATCGCGGCAGCGGCTGGGGCAGCGGCGGCTGGGGCAATCCTTTTTCTAAAGAAGAAAAACAGCAAAGAAAGGCGTGATAAAAAGTGAAAAAAACGAAATGGGTAATAGGACTGCTTGCATTGGCCGTTCTAACGGCGGGATTCTCTGTCATAATTTCCCCTCCAAAGGCAAGCGCCAGTCAGGAAACAAAATATTTGGGAGATCTCACTCCGGTACAAAAGGGAAATCTGTTATACCTTGTGGATACAACAGAGAGGAACACAAACATTTCCGTCGGCGGTATAGGATATGATAAAGGAATCTGTACCCATCCCGGCTACGAGGGCCCTTCGGAGCTGACATATGATATTTCCGGGCTCGGATATACTGTTTTTTGTGCAGTGGGCGGGAAAGATGATTCTGCGGGCACGGATGTGGGAACGGAGGCGATTATGGGTTCTAAGGTACGGCTGCAGGTTTATGTGGACGGGGTCTTAAAGGCAGACAGCGGTTTGCTGGCGTATCCGGATACGTACTCGTTCCGGGTGGACATCGCCGGTTGCCGGGAATTGAAATTGGTCTCTTCGGACGGAGACGACTCCATCTATTGCGATACAACCTGTTGGGCCGATGCCAAACTGATTTCCTTAGACGTAACCTCGATTGAGATTCTGAACAAGCCGCGTACAGGAAACGCCCTAGGCGATCACTTGGATTGTACCGGTGCGAAGCTAACGGTACGCTATTCGGATCATTCCGAAAAAATTCTGGATTTAACGGCAGAAATGATCTCCGGGTATGACGCTTTCCAAGCCGGCCAACAAACATTGGCGGTGAACTATGGCGGAAAAACGGCGGCGCTGGATATTTTTGTTGCGGACAGCAAAAAAGATTTTACGACAGTGCCAATGGATTCCTGGGTTGTCTACGGCGCTGATTCGACAGATGAGAATCCGGCCTTTACCCCTGCAATAAACAATGCTTTTGAGCAAAAAGGTCCCCTTTGCATAGCGGATAAAACTTACGAAACAGGCTTTGGCGTTCATCCTGCTGGTGACGGAATGCCATCTCTGTTGACATTCCAGGTAAAAAATTGCGGTTACCAGTATTTGAGCGTTGTCGCGGGAAAAGACCGTTCTGCGGGAGACGGCGTCGGCGGCGCGGATAAGCTGCGTGACCAATGCGCCATTTCTTTCGACATTTTGGTAGATGATATCGTGGTGGACTCCAGTCCCACTATGTTCTACGGAGAATGTTATCATTTTTTAGTAGACATCCGCCATGCTGAAAACGTAACGCTGCGCGTGAATGATGTGGATGGCGTGATGTGCGATGCTGCCAGCTGGTGCAATCCGGTGTTGCTGAATGTCCCGGATGGGAAGGTACCGCCAGCCCCCACAGGCGATTCAAGCCTGACCGGAGCAGCGATTTTCCTTTTGATGACATCGGCAGTAGTTCTATTGGGAACAAATCGAAACAGAAAACATACCTAAGCGCGTAAAACCAAAAAAATGAGGGCTGTCTTATCCGTTTCTGAGACAGCCCCGTTGCAGGTTCTTTTTTGTCCGCCGCCTCTTCCTTTAGCGGTATCGGATACCGTATACCGCCGTCATCAGATACGCGCCCGTCACAATCAAGAGACTGGGCAAATGCCTCCACAGCTCATCGGTTCCCCCATTGGTCAGATGCTGCATCACCTGCAGCACCAATCCGGCAAGGGCTCCCAGAAACAGAAAAAGATACGCCGCCTTTCCCAGATTCCGAAAACTGATGGCATAGAGACAAAGCAGCACAATCCCCACCAGCAGCAGCAAAGCAGCGCAATGCTCCGCCAAGGTCAGCAGCTTGCCGCTGGCCGATACCATATATTGAATGGACTTCACCGAAGCAATCACCGATACGATCATGGTGATCAGAAAAAAGCCATTGCTGATCGAGTTCAAATCCTTGACAATCAAGGTGAACAACGATGCTCCCAAAAACAAAATGGTTAGTTCAAAAAGCGGCATTCCGGCAAAATACCGAAAAAAATTCTGAGAAAAGGTGTAACCCGACCAATATTGTAAAATGGCGGTCAGGCCTATGTACAGCAGCACCTCCGCCGCCAGAATAGCGGCGATCACCTGAAAGATTCTTCTGGAACCGGTTCGTTTGCTCATCGTTCACTCTCCTCCTGCAGCCGGTATGTTCCCGGCCCCGTCTCCCAAATCAAATCATGATAATAGCATGACACCAGCCTGGTCAAATACTCCGTATCCCGAACTCCGGCAGTCTCATAGGAGGAATGCATCGCCAACAGGGCAAGCCCCACGTCCGCACTGGGTACCGATACTTTCTGGCCGGATAAATTTCCAAGCGTAGAGCCTCCCGGAATATCCGACCGGTTTGTATACAGTTGCAGCGGGATAGCCGCCCTAGCGCAAATCTCCCGTACCACCGCAGCGGAAAACGCATCCGTGGTATATTTTTGACTGCCGCTGAATTTCAGCACCACACCCCCGTTCAAAAAAGGCCGATTCACCAAATCCGCTTTTTCCGGATGGTTGGGATGAACGGCATGAGCGCTGTCAGCCGACAACAGGAAACTGGACGCCAGCATTCGCCGGTAATCCATCCGGCTCCATTGCAGGGAATCGGCAATCCGCTCCAAAACGTCCTGTAAAAAAGTAGACAGTGCGCCCTGTCTGGTACCGCTTCCAACCTCCTCGTTGTCCAGTACGCAAAAAACGGCCACGCTTTCCGGATGGGAGCCCTGTAAAAAGCCCTGCAAAGCGGCATACGTGCATTGCAGATCATCCAGACGCGGCGCCGATACGAACTCTTCCTCCGCGCCCCAGATTGAACCGGACATGCGGTTGTACAAAAACAAGTCTGCGCCCAGCAAATCTTCTTCCGCCGCTCCGGCCGCTTCCGCAACCAATCGCCGGAACAGGCCTTTGGCGCCGGGACCGCCAAATAACGGAAGCAGGTCTACCTGCGCATTGTATTCCAAGCCCGCATTGGCCTGCCGGTTTAAATGGATGGCCACACTGGGAATCAGCAGCAGATCCCGATCCAAATTAATCAAGCGGCTCTCAAGAAAATTCCCGCTCCGAACCACTGCTTTTCCGGCAACGGATAACGGCCTGTCCAACCAGCTGGAATCCAAAATCCCGCCATACTTTTCGGTATTGAGCTGATAATAATGATTCGCGGTTTCCCATTCCGCTTGTTCCTTCACTTGGAACGAGGGAGAGTCACTGTGGCAGGCAACGATCTGAAAATTCCGACTGTTCCCTTCCGGAACAACAAAAGCCGCTAAGGAGGACCCATTCCGGATCACAAAATACTTTCCGCCAGCCTGTATCTGCCAGGAGGCGCTCTCTGTCGCTTCTAGGAATCCGGCTGTCAGTAAGCTTTGCCGAATCGCTTCCACCGCGTGATACCGGCTGGGGCTCGCTTCCAGAAAGCGAAGCATTTCTTTTGTGACCGTTTGAGACATGCACATTCTTCCCTTCTCTAAAAATACCAATTTAGTATACCGCAGCGCTAACCGGATTGCAAGCCGCGTCAAGGTATCGGGCAACGCCACTTTTAATATACAACGTATGGGCCAGTCGAATCCGTTGTTCCAGGATTTTGCTCTCATGTTCTGCCACAGTCTCGTCTAGGTATCTTACGTTTTCCCTCTCCCAAACGAACACGCGATTCTGCGGGGAACATTTTTGAATCACCTGCCATCGTTTCGGCTGTCTTTGTCCTGACAAATTTCTTCTCAAGTCCGGACAGCACATTCCAGAAAAATCCTATTTCAAATCTTCGTAGTTCCCCTTACAAATTACTATTGTCAACCTTCCTTTTCCCAGAATGCGTATAAATCAAAAGGAGCATCCGGCGAAGCTTCCACAATGCTTCCCGGTTCATAAATCTTGCCGCTTCCATTCCGTCTGGTCGTCCAATACCGAAATATATAGCCTTCCCTATAAATTCCTATTTCCTCTGCTGTTGGGATTTCATATGGAAACGGGTTGCCGGGATGAAGATGTTCCGTATAAGCATACGCGCCATTTTTACATTCTCCTCCATTGGGAAAAAAATCCATCCAGAAATCCCACAATGGTTCGATTGCGGCCGTTGGAGACGTCTCCGGCCGGCTTGCTGTCGTTGGAGATACCTCCGGCCGACTTGCTGTCATTGGAGATGTCTCCGGCCGACTTGCCGCCGTATTACAACCGGTGAACCCAACGAATAATAAAATAACAACCCCCATAGTTAAAACATTTTTCATCATCTATTAGCCGCCTATTCCATAATATAATTAAAATTCAGTTAACGAGTTTTGTAAAATTTATTTTATTACATTTATAAAAACACATCAAGGGTTTTGATAATTTCATTTTTCGTCATTGGTAAACTTGAGAAAAAGTGCGGCAGACTAAGGATTCGAAAAATCCATCTTGGCATATGGTGAAACCAGAGTCGTAAATGCAAATAACCGTATTCTGTTTTCCTCTCCCAATCTTGTTACTCACTATTACAATAGTTTTTCGAGATTTGCGGTTAGAGGCACGGCGGCCAGCCTCTCGTTCGCAGCGTTCCATTGATACAGGTTGCGCCGCCACACCGGTGCGCCGCGTCATCAAACAGATTGAATCGGCAATAAAAAAAGGCTGGTTGCCAAAAGACAAATCTATCAGAAGCCATACCTTCTGACGTAAAAACCATTATTGTCATTCCCCTTTTCAAACATGCGGCCTAATCCATGCAGTCCGCCACTGGGGCACCGCTTATCTCTATCCATATCTAAGTTCTCGTATATTTCTTGAGAGGAAGAAGCATCCCAGTATACCGAACGGGAACCAGGATAACAATCGTGCTGGTTCCAATCGAAAATAAAAATTTGCGACGAAGAACTCTTCCAAGATAAAAGCAGATGAAATGTTGGAAAGGTTACGCGAAAGTGCCCAGGCATAAAAAGATTTCATTGGCCCCAATCAACTTTATGGCTACCGTAAAGTTGATTGGGGCCGCAGCTCTAATACGTGAGATGAAACACCTTCCGGAAGATCCAGTCCACTACCTTCAGCGGACTATAGGCCAGAAAGCCCGTAATCAGGCTGATGCAACAAAATACTCCAATCAAAAACAGTACACCGTACACAATCCATTCTTGGATACACTTTTTTCTTGCATCACCCTGCGACTGGCTCAAGCTTTTTAAATCCATGCTATCTTTGTAAAAAGATGTGTGATATCGTTCCTGGATGCTGGTTCCATCGTACAACGGAATAAGCACCATAAACAAAACAAACACTATCATGATTGAGGCACCTCCAAAGGATTGGGTTGCCGGAACCGGATGGCGGCGATCACCAGGGTCAGCAGCGGCAAAACAATCTCCATCAGGGAGTTGTAAAAGGGTTCCACGCTGATCGTCCAGTTCAGCCGCTGGACATTGGAATCAAAACACCGCATGGCATACACCATGACGATCACTGCCAGCGGGTTGACCAGCGCCTTGTGAGAACGCAAATGACAAATCTGAGCAATTGCCGTGGACGAAGCGTATAGAAACAATGCCACATGAAAGAAGAACAGCAAAACCAGTCCGAAGGCGTATAATACCTCAATCCGGGTCAGTACATCCCCAATGTTGATCATCCGAAGGGATTCATAAGCGGGAAGAGATACATAGTTGACCAATATACCTAATACCGATGTGTCCCGGACAATAATAAGCAGTACCAGAGAAACGCCAATGACGATTCCCCAAAGAAATGTTTTTTTTACTTTCTGCTGATCCACCGCGAAAGGAATTACCATCATGAACACCATAATTTCACAAAAAGGAATCACCGTAACGACATGGGTTCCTTTCAGATAGGTGGTCCAGTTCTTCTGTAGAATGGGTAAAAAATTCTCCACATTCATATTTGGAAAAAGAAGGAATGCGCCAAACAAAAAGGAAATTGCCATAATGACCACAATCGTCATGCTGATCCCGGTCAAACAGCGCGCTCCCTCCCGGGCCGCCCAGCCGCTGACCAACAGGAGCATAATGATCACGACGATCATCGGCGTTTCCGGCATCATATAACCGGTAACGAAGTCTCCCACGTTTCTTGTCCCAATGGCGCAAATTGTGAGAAAGAAAAACACATACAGCAGGGAAATCATTCTTCCTGCTATCGGTCCGTACACGATTTCGTTGATTTGAATCAAGGTTTTTCCGGGGAAGCGTCTTGCCAGCGCCAAGTAAATAAACGAAAACAGAAAAGTCAGCAGCCCGCCGAATATTACCACCAGCCAGGTGTCATGATGGGTCGTGAAAAACCAGTAGTCCGTCATCAGAGAAGAACTGATAAAAAAGCAAATAACGGAAAACAACAGCTGCCTGGAGGATATTTTTTCATATATCATTTTGACATCTCCTCTCCTTCCACGGGATTGATCAGCATTCCCGTGTTGCCGATAGAAGAATCCACGCTGATTTGAAATTCCACCTTTGGAAACTCTTCTAGCCAATGATCTTCTAATTTTTTCCATAGTGTGGGATAATGACGTTCCAGATATTCGCCTAATCCGTAAATATCCGCATTGAGTTCTTTTGCCTTATTGATGGACTGTTCTATTTCATCTTCCACATTCTTACTTGCTTTCTGTCGTATCGTATCGTATATCTTCATATCAGTAACGTTCACATCCGTTGTTACATTATCCAAGGTACCCTCTAGATGGACCGAAAGCTTGACCACAATGTGCCCATCCTCCGCCTGGTGGATCTTACGTTTGGTTTCGGAGCGGAGAACTTCAATGCTGGCTGACTCTCCCTGCAAAGAGATTGCGATTACCCCAGATTGAACTCCGTTTTTTGCCCATAGGAGTCCTCTGGTTTCCGTTTCATCCAGTTCGCCTATCATACGATCCTTCCGGAAAACGGCGCCGCCGGAAATACAGGCATCGTCTTTCTCATGCTGTCCGTGTACTTTTTCCAGTCGTATGATAGGCATTACCGCGCAGGTATACGAAGACTCATATGCCGTTACAAAATCAAAAATATTGGACCGAGGTGTCTGCGAATTAGCGCCTTGTACTTCCAGCAGTTTGTTAATATTCAGCGCAGGCATCAGTTCCAGCTGGGAAGGCGTATCCAAAATATCCGAAGCTTTGCCATCCGCTACCATCATCCAAACCGTGTAGCGAGTTTCGTGGTCGCGGAAGAAATAATCCAAATAATTATCAAGCCCTTCTTCTGCTACTTGTCTTCCAAATATTACAAATTGGTTGTGAGCAATATACAGCTTCCGGTCCGTGAGATGCGTGGCGGAACGGAGTGTCTGGAACAAATCGGTCCCGCTGAGATGGAGATTCCAGTACGCATTCTCCCCCGAGCCGCCTTCCCAGGCGTTCTTCACCACGGTCGGTTTTACAATTTGGGTTACCACGTCCGTCGTGCCTTTTTTTTCTCCTTGATCAATGGCAACGCCGACCACGATAGCCATGGAAGTCAATTCCCGTCGATTCCAGCAACCGGTCATGGTAACCATCTGTATTAGAATAAAACAAGTTAATATGCTTGCTTGAAAAAATTTTTTCATGTTCTTTCCTATCCTTTCCGCTAATCAGGCTCTTCCTGCTTAGTTGCCCTGCTTTTCCTCTCCCGGGGGGATCTGGCAATTTTCTCGCACTTCATCATTTTCAGCCATTTTTACCGGCCTGGTCCGCATCAGCCACAAAGGCGCCCGGACGAAGGTATCCTTTATGCCTCTAGCCGAATAAGGCAGGAAAGGAGACACGTAAGCAAATCCAAAAGAACGGAGCGACGCCAAATGAATCAGCAATCCAATGAACCCCACCGTGATACCGAATCCTCCCATAAAGCCCGCAAGGAGTAAAAAAACAATCCGCAAAATGGCTCCCTGATCATTCAGCGCCGGCACCACAAAACCAGCCACAGCGGTTAGTGCAACGCAGATAACGAGCGGTGCTCCTACGATTCCGGCCGAAACCGCCGCTTCTCCCATAACCAGCGCCCCCACGATACTGATCGTTTGGCCGATGGGTTTGGGAAGCCGCAAGCCGGCCTCTTTCAAGATTTCAAAGATGAGCAACATAATCAGCGTTTCCACAAAAGAGGTAAACGGAAGCTCTTCTCGGACGGACGCGAGGCTAAACAAAAAGGAAGTAGGTAGCAGTTCTTGGTGAAACGTCGTCAATGCCACATAAATAGCCGGCGTGAACACGCTCAGAAAAAAAGCCATATACCGCATCATCCGCAGCAGGCTGGCAAACCAAGGCTTGGTATAATAGTCCTCTGCGGTCTGGAACATTTCTACCATCAGCAGCGGAGCCGTCAAAACAAAAGGCGTTCCATCCACAAAAATGCCTACCCGTCCTTCCAGGAGTTTTGCTGCCAGCACATCCGGTTTCTCCGTGTGCCCGATGGTTTGAAAAATCGAGAACGGCGCGTCCTCAATATATTGTTCAATATAACCGGATTCCAAAATGCTGTCGGTATCGATCTTCTCCAGTCTCGCTTGGATCTGCTGAATCAGTTTCGGATCGGCCAATCCCTTTATATAAGCCACACCAACAAAAGTTTTGGTTCGTTTCCCGATGTTCATCGTTTCGATTACCAGATTGGGGTCCTTGATCTTTCGCCGGAGCAAAGAAGTATTGGTCCGCAGGTTTTCGTTAAAACTCTCTTTGGGGCCGCGAACGACCGTCTCATTGGTGGGCTCTTCCACGCCTCTTTTTTCAAATTTTTTACTGCTGATCAATACCGCTTCCGAGAAGCCGTCTACAAACAGTGCGGTATCCCCGTATAAAATGGAGGATAGTACCTCCGCCATATTGGAGGCCATAGACAGATCGCCGATAGAAAGCAGATTGTTCTTCAAATCTTCCATACTGTTGCACGGAACCGAAGGCTGTTTCCCCAAACGAATGTCTCCATTGGGTATCCTGCCATACATCAAAGGCTCAATAATCGCTTCGTTGATTAAATCCCCATCCGCCAGTCCATCCACGAACAGAAGAAGTGCCCGATAACGCTTTTCTCGGGTAAACGTAAATTCTCTTATTTTGATATCGCTGCTTTTTTCAAACAAACTCTCCAGGTACGTCCTATTATCGTCTAAAAAACCGGCAATGGGAATCGACGCTGCCGGGCTGTCGCTTTTTCCCATTCCCGCGAATTCGCCTGCCTCACCACTGCCCTTTAAATGATCGGTTTTTCGTACTATGCGGTATTGTAATTTATGAAAAAGGTATTCTAACATGTTTTTCGCCACCTGTTCTATCCTTTCATTCTGTGTTGATTTTATTGTTCCATTTCCTCCAAAATTTACGAAGGAAAAATGTGGACGGCCAGCTTTTAAATTTTTTGAAAGAAAGCACTTGACAGATTAGCACAAAGGCATATAATATATTCATACAATATTATACATCATATAATATTGTACAATCAGTAGTCAAAGAGGTGAGAGGGATATGACATTCAGTGTAAATGCAGCGCTGTTGGATGCGCTGGTGCTATCGGTGGTGTCCAGGGAAGATACCTATGGTTACAAAATAACCCAGGAAGTCCGAGCGGCCATGGATATCTCCGAATCGACTCTCTATCCTGTTCTGCGTCGTCTTCAGAAAGATCATTGTCTCAATATCTACGACAAAGAATTCTCCGGTCGCAATAGAAGATACTATACTATTACCAAAAAAGGAAAGTTGCAGCTGATGTTGTATCGTGAAGAATGGACGATCTACAAAAACAAGATCGAGAAAGTGTTGACGGGAGGTGTTCCGGATGGAGAAAAGAGTAACTAACAAAGCAGAATTCCTGGAAGCTCTGGGGAAACTGCTGAACAGCCTGCCTCCAGACGAACAGAGGGAAGCAATGGAGTATTATCAAAACTATTTTGAGGATGCCGGAACAGAGCAGGAGCAGAGGGTGTTGGCTACGCTTGGTTCGCCGGAATCCGTAGCCAAAGCCATTCTGGGTTCCCAGGATCAAGAATCCGGCTGGGCGGAAGACCAATCCGAAAAGTTCCATGCGGATCTGCCGAACAATGCGGCGGAGCAGCCGGAGGAACACGTCTCGCCCGCTTCCCAGACCTCCGTCGAACCGTTTGGGGTGGTGGAAGAAGGAGAATTTCGGGAACTTTCGCCTCAGGAAAAGGAGTATGGCGAAGAAGAAAAGAAGTCACAACAGCAATCCCTTCCCGAAGAAAATCCGGAACAAACGAAGCAGCAACAGACCCAACGGCCTACGGCCTCCAGTACCGTATCGGATTGGGTTGTCCCGGTTGTCATAATCTGTACTTTTCCAATCTGGTTTTCTTTGGCGATCGTGCTGTTTAGTGTAGCGCTGGCAATTGTTTGCGTCTTTTTTTTCTTTGTTTTGGTCCTGTTTCTTCTCTCGCTTGCCTTTGCCGCCGGTGCGGTCTTCTCTTTTGTTGCCGGTGGAATGGCGATGGGCTCCTCCTTTGGGACAGGATTATTCGGGCTGGGCGCGGGACTCTTTCTTCTGGGCCTGACGGTACTGTCGTTCTGGCTTTGGGTCAGATTCACCTTTTCTCTGGTTCCCACCATGGTACGGGGAGTGGTTGATTTGTGCAAACTGCCCTTTCAAAAATGGAAAGGAGGCGCTGCTGCATGAAACTGTTTACTAAGGTTACATTGGTTGTTTCCTCCATTTTCCTTTCACTTGGTATCATTGTGATGGTCATTGCATCTTGTTGTGGAGGTACGGTTATGGGGTGGTGGGACAAAGAAAATGTTGATTTCACAGCGGATTGGACGGAAACGTACACGAATGTTTCTTCCCTGGATTTTTCCTTCCGTGCCGCGGATGTATTGATTCAAACAGGCCCGGAATTCGGAATTGAAGCGGCAAACACCCGATCTTCCTTCCGTTCCTCGGTAGAAGATGGCGTTTGGACCATCCGGGACAGCGACAGCGGTTCTTGGTTTCCTTTTCGTTATCGGGAAGAACGGATCGTCATCACGCTGCCGGAAGATTTCGTGGCGGAACGCATCAGGCTGGATATCGGCGCCGGACAGATCAAAGCAGATTTTTTGCAATGCGGGGAAAGCAGCTTGCAGGTCGGCGCCGGAAATCTGGAAATCAAAAAATTGATAACAGGCAGCAGCAAGATGGAATGCGGCCTGGGAAACATGGATATCAAGGGAACACTGAACGGGTCGGCGCACATTCATTGCGGTATGGGAAATGTTTCGCTGGAATGGAGCGGCCGTGAAAAACAATTCAATTATGATATTTCGGTTGGTATGGGAAATGCACAGATCGGCGGCCGGCAATATGCGGGCATTCATGACAAAAATATAGAGAACAACGCATCGGAAGAAATCCGGGTGGAATGCGGTATGGGCAACGTCTCCGTCGCCTTTTCGGATTAAGCAAGAAGGAAAATCGAATTTAGGGTCGAAAGCCTTGCAGGAACATATTTAATACAAGCAAAGAAGAGAAGGGACGCTCAGCCCTTCTCTTCTTTGTTGTTTCTTTTTTTTTCCGAACGCCGGCTGTTCTCATCCTCTTTCTCCTGCTGGGATTCTTCCGATGCCGGCCGCATCGTGACCAAGATTTCCTGAACTCGTTTTCCGTCGGTTTTGTGTACGGTGATTACCAGATTTTCGTAGGAAAACGATTCTCCTTCCACCGGAATGTGCCCCATTTGTTCAATCACCCATCCGCTCACAGAAGAAACCTCCGTTTCTTCTGTGATATGAAACAAATCAAATAGTTTGTCAATACTGGCGCCGCACATAATTTTATAAAGGCCTTCTCCCAACGGCACGAATTCCTGAATTACCTCATCGTGCTCATCCCAAATTTCCCCCACCAGCTCCTCCAGAATATCTTCCAGCGTCACCAAACCGATGGTTCCGCCAAACTCATCTGTCACAATAGCCAAATGGGAATTGATTTGCTGCAGCTGCCGCAGCAGTTTGGAAATCCGGGCGGACGGGATTACGTACACCACAGGCTTAACTAACGCCGCCAAACAGAAATCTTTCTGGCCAAACATCCGATAGAAGTCCTTTTGGTGCAGAACCCCGATGATGTTATCCAGCGAACCCTGAAAAACAGGCAACCGGGAAAAACCGGAATCCCGAAATACAGCAGCCACCTCTTCCGGCGTACTTTTTTCCTCTACCGCAACGATATCTACCCGCGGCGTCACGATATCCGACGCCTCCAGTTCGTTGAACTCAATGGCGCTGCGGATCAGCTCCCCTTCCTGCTGATTGATGCCGCCCTCCTGCTGGGCCTCTTCCACGATGGTCAGCAGCTCCTCCTCCGTGATCTTTTGATCACCACGTGAGCGGAACAGTTTGGATAAAAGCTTTTTCCACAGGGAAAACAAAAAATTCAAAGGAGTCAGAAGAACCATGAAGAATCGCAAAAAAGGAACCGAAAACATGGCAAACCGTTCTGGCGTTTCCTTAGCCAGGCTCTTGGGGGTAATTTCCGAGAACAACAATACCAAAAACGTCATCGCCACGGTGGAAATGGTAGCGCCCGCATCCCCCCAGTATTTTACAAATAGTACTGTCGCCAGCGTAGCAGACGCAATATTGACAATATTGTTTCCGATCAAAATAGTAGAAAGAACTTTGCTATAATCCTCCGACAATTTCAACACGGTCTCCGCCCTTTTGTTCCCGTTTGCTGCCATATTTTTCAAGCGAATCCGGTTGACGGAAGAAAAAGCAGTTTCCGTTGCGGAAAAATAGGCAGAAAGGATAAGGAGTACCACGATCACCGCGATGAGGGTTATACTGCTGCTAGCCATACTCATCCTCTTTCTGAAATAGTAATTTGTGTAAGTATATCACACTATATCGTATTTTCAAGTCCTTTTTCGCGCAATATGCGAAGAAACCCATGTACAAGCCGGTAAAAATATGGTATGCTGGTAGCCGTCTTCGGCGAGTTATGTGCAGAACGGGGCATGTTCCGCCGGAGTCGTATCGGCAAGAAAGAAGCATAGAAGGGGAAAGAAAATGATACAAGCCAATCATGTCACACTGCGTCTGGGAAAACGGGCGTTGTTTGAAGATGTCAATTTGAAATTTACGGAGGGAAATTGTTACGGGCTGATCGGCGCCAACGGCGCAGGCAAGTCTACCTTCCTGAAAATTCTGGCAGGGCAATTGGAGCCCAGCAAAGGGGATATCGCCATCACGCCGGGACAACGTCTTTCGTTTCTGCAGCAGGACCATTTTCAGTACGATAGTTATTCGGTCCTGGATACGGTCATTCTGGGAAACAAACGGCTTTATGACATTCGGAAAGAAAAGGACGCCCTTTACGCAAAAGAAGATTTCAGCGAGGAAGACGGTTACCGGGCCAGTGAGCTGGAAGCGGAATTTGCTCAAATGAATGGTTGGGAAGCGGAATCCGATGCCGCTGCGCTGTTAAACGGATTGGGGATCGACACGACTCAGCATGAAAAACAAATGAAGAACCTGAGCGGCACGGATAAAGTCAAAGTTCTGCTGGCACAGGCGTTGTTTGGGAATCCGGATATCCTGCTTCTAGATGAGCCCACCAACCATTTGGACCTGGACGCCATTCGTTGGCTGGAAGAATTTCTGATTGATTTTGAAAACACCGTTATCGTGGTATCCCATGACCGATATTTTCTAAATAAAGTCTGCACCCAGATTGCAGACATCGATTATGCCAAAATACAATTGTACGCGGGCAACTATGATTTCTGGTACGAATCCAGTCAGCTGATGCTCAAGCAGATGAAAGAAGCCAACAAGAAAAAAGAAGAAAAAATCAAGGAACTGCAGGAGTTTATCCAGCGGTTCAGCGCCAATGCGTCCAAATCCAAGCAGGCAACTTCCCGCAAACGGGCTCTGGAAAAAATCGAACTGGAGGATATCAAGCCTTCCGGCAGAAAATATCCCTACATTGACTTCAAACCGGACCGTGCCATCGGCAATGAAGTACTTACCGTCACGGATCTGACAAAAGAACAGGATGGCGTTAAGTTATTGGATCGTCTGTCCTTTTCGGTTCGCCATCAGGACAAAATTGCGTTCGTTGGTCCCAATACGCAGGCGGTGACCACGTTGTTTCAGATTCTTACCGACGAAATCAAAGAAGATTCCGGCAGTTTTAAATGGGGCGTAACCACATCACAGTCTTATTTTCCCAAAGACAGTACCGATCTGTTTGCAGGAGACGAAAGCATCGTGGATTGGCTGATGCCCTATTCACCGGAAAAAGATCAGACGTTTATCCGAGGTTTTCTCGGCAGAATGCTTTTCTCCGGAGAGGATGCGCTGAAACCGGTAAACGTGTTATCCGGAGGCGAGCGGGTACGCTGCCTTCTTTCCCGCATGATGATGTCCGGCGCCAATGTGCTGCTGCTGGATGAGCCAACCAGTCATTTGGACATGGAATCCATTACCGCCCTCAACAATGCGCTGATTCGCTTTCCGGGCGTGGTACTGTTCACTTCCCAGGACCACCAATTCATTCAGACCACAGCCAATCGGATTATGGAGATCACGGAAGACGGGGATCTCATCGACCGTGTTACCACATACGATGAATATTTGGATGGTGATGAAGCCGCCAGAAAGCGGCAGATATTAAAGGTCAATACGGAGGAAGAGGACGAAGAATGACAAAGGCAGCAGGCTACCGAGATGGTATCCCCATTGCCTTGGGGTACTTCTCCGTTTCCTTTCCGTTTGGAATGATGGCTTCCTCAGCCGGGTTCCCGATTTGGGCTGCCGTGTTGATATCCATGGTCAATCTCACTTCCGCCGGTCAGTTTGCCGGCCTGAATGTGATGCTGTCCGGTGGAAACTGGCCGGAAATGCTGCTGACACAATTGGTCATCAATATGCGTTACGCGCTGATGTCTCTTTCTCTATCCCAGAAATGTGATAAAACAATGAGCCTGCCCTACCGTTTTCTTACCGCCTTTGGCATCACGGATGAAATTTTTGCGGTAGCCAGCAGCAAACCAGGAACAATTGGCCGAAAGTATTTGATTACCCTTATTCTGCTGCCCTATTTGGGATGGACAGCGGGAACGTTCTTAGGCGCCGCTGCCTCGCAGGTTCTGCCGGATGCCATCTGTTCCGCTCTGGGGATTGCCATTTACGGTATGTTTTTGGCTATTCTTCTGCCGCCGATGAAGAAAAACCGCTCCATATTCAGCGTCGTTCTGCTCTCTGTCGGTCTGAGCTGTCTGATTTATTACATTCCGTTCTTTTCTTTTTTGTCCGGCGGATTTTCCATTATCGTGTGCGCAGTCCTAGCTTCTGCCGCGGCTGCGCTGCTTTTCCCGGTAAAGGAGGAGCCTCATGAATGAATCGTTTTGGAGCTCCCTGGCAGTCATGGCCGGCGTGACATATCTCATTCGGATGCTTCCTTTTGTCTTGGTGAAGAGAAAAATTCAAAACCGATTTTTGCGATCTTTCTTTTATTATACCCCATATGCCGTACTGGGGGCCATGACATTCCCGGCCGTTTTCTATTCTACCGCCAGTCAACCGGCCGCGGCACTGGGCGTGGCGGCAGCGTTGATTCTGGCGTACAAAGAAAAAGGATTGCTGACCGTTTCCCTAGCCGCCTGCGCCGTGGTCTTCGC
>PPYF01129816.1_pt1 | contig 22196 bp, 13 predicted proteins | sample 1559871 | NCBI WGS metagenome assembly PPYF01 (sample SAMN08240021, study PRJNA423297) | Human gut metagenome, whole genome shotgun sequencing project.
CTGGGCCGCCATTGGGAAGCGCGTCCCACCCTGCGTTGCCGTAGCGTTTTCCTAACGCTCGCGCCCTGCACAGAGTTCGATTCTCCGCGGTACGGGGCTTGCGTTGAAGTGGGGCATGGGCAGCCGGAGCTCAATCGGCATCGTATCTATATGTGGTCGAGGCTTTGCGCGGAGAATCCGCGTATTTGCTTCGCAAATCCGCACCGGCTTCGGCCGCCTGCCGGCGTCCTCGCCCGCTCGCTACAAACGCTCCGCGTTTGTTTAACGCTCGCGCCCTGCACAGAGTTCGATTCTCCGCGGTACGGACAAGAAATAAAAAGGCAGGTAGATATGAGTATCTACCTGCCTGTTGCTTATGGTGGAGGCGCGGAGAATCGAACTCCGGTCCACGAAAGCCCCCTGATTGGCGTCTCCAAGCTCAGTCGCTGGTTTTGTCTCGGACGCTTTGCGCGCAGCGACACGCTCGCGGCGTCCTAATCGGTTCGGTCTTAGCCTGCGCCATACCGATTACGTGCGCAGGAGCATTCCCCTAAAATGACGTCGCGCCGGTGTCGGGGAAATCACCGGGTTGACGCGCCGCTATAAACTAAGCAGCGAGAGCCATAGGCTCAAAAGAAGAGTTGTTGTCAATTCAATTTGACGGTACCCCTGTTTAACGAGGCGAGGAGACCTCGGCTTGCTTCCTCTCTCAGAGCTATCGTGTCGAAACCAGTCGCCCCCGAATGTCGGGAAAGTCTGGATGGTATTGGGCACGGGCACCCAACACCCGTCGACTTTTCAAAGAACATACGGGGCGAGCCCCGCTTGCGGAGTGTTATCTTACCACGTTCTGAAAGCGGACAGCTGTTCTATGCACGAGCTGTGAAGACCTCAATGTGCGCTGCACTTCGCACTTTTGCTACCGATCGCGTCACGTATATTTTCGCCAAGCACAATTGACCCGTCGAAAGGACCGTTATGGATACCAAGCAGCAACTCGTCAATGCCCTCGTAGGCCTGGGCTCAACCATTACCGAAGCTATGGATGTCATCGAGGGCTTTGTCCCCTGCGGACATCCCGCCCTCACGGTATCGAACGCACTCGTCGCGCTGGACGCTGACGATGATGCGGCTCTCGCCCAGCAGCTTGAGACCGTCGAGGGCTTTATCGACCACGTGAGCGAAAACCGCGGAGTGACCGCCTACCACGACCTCACGGTCGAGCTCGTGGGCCCCAAGGCCGATCTGCTCGCAGCAATCCGCGAGGTAGGCGCCCTTATGCAGACCGCAGGCGTCAAGAACACCCAGGTCAACGAGTGGGTCTACCGCAGCCTGGCAGCACTCGACAGCTCCGACGAAAAGGCAGCCGAGCAGCTCGCAGAAAGTCCCGCCATCAAAGTTGCACTTGCCTAAAAAGGCCTGCACCCTGGCGGTTGCGGTACCGCCCGAATGCAGGCCATAAACTCAAGCAAAAACGCTAACGCAGATACGCTTTCGCGTTGCCCAAGCTGTACGCAATCGTCGAGCCGTTGTGCAGCAGCGATGACGCTTGCGGGGTAATCGCGCCGGTAATGCCCAGTGTCAGGAGCGCCGAGTTGGTGAGCATCACCTTAGAATAGGAGCTCGTCAGACGATCAACGAGGCCCTGGCTCATGCGGCGCAGACGCACGATCGCGGCAAGATCCGTATCGGTCAGGATGATATCGGCGACCTCCTTGGCGATGTCGCTTCCGCCACCCATGGCCAGACCCACGTCAGCCAAGCCGAGCGCCGGTGAGTCGTTGACGCCGTCGCCCACCATGGCAACATGGCGGCCCTCGCCCTTAATGCGCTCCACATAGGCGTACTTGTCCTCGGGCAGCAGTTCGGCCTTAAACTCGTCGACACCCGCCTCGCGCGCAATGCGCTCGGCCGTGCGCTCCGAATCGCCCGTAAGCATAACGACATGCTTGACGCCCAGCGCATGCAGGTCGGCAATGGCCTCGCGCACGCCGGGCTTGAGCGGATCCTCGATGCCGAGCACGCCCACGACCGTGCCGTCGACCGCCAGGTACAGCGGCGACAGGCCCTGCATCTGGGACTCGATGCGCTCCTTGATGTCGGATTCGAGCTGTGCGCCCTCGTCCTCAAACACAAAATGCGCCGAACCGATGATGGCGCGACGCCCTTCGATGGACGAAGCGATGCCGTGTGCCACGATGTACTCGACGGCGGCGTGGCGCTCGCGATGCTCGAGCTCGCGCTCGCGTGCCGCATTGACCACAGCGCGCGCCACCGGATGCGGAAAATGCTCCTCCAAGCAAGCGGAAAGGCGCAGGACCTCGTCCTCACTCCAGCCATCGGTGGTGAGCACGCAAGCCAGGCGCGGCTGCGCCTCGGTCAGCGTGCCGGTCTTGTCAAAGACAATGGTATCGGCCTTGGCAAACGACTCAAAGTACTTGGCGCCCTTGACCATCACGCCCATCTTGGCAGCATCGCTCATAGCGGTCATGACGGCAACGGAACCCGTGAGCTTGAGTGCGCACGAGTAGTCGACCATCAGCGCCGCCGAGGTCTTAATGAGGCTACGCGTGGTGAGAGCGACAAGGCCCGCGAGCAGGAAGTTCCACGGGACGATCTTGTTGGCGAGGTCTTCCATGTGCGACTGGCCCTCAGACTTGAGCGAGTCGGCCGCCTGCACGAGCGAGACGATCGAGCGCAGCTTGGTCTGAGCCGTGTTGGCGCGCACGCGCACCAAGATGCTGCCGTCCTCGACGACAGTTCCAGCAAACACATCGTCGCCTGCGCTGCGCTCGACGGCAAGCGGCTCGCCGGTCAGGGTCGCCTGGTTAACCATGGCGCTCCCCTGCTCAACCACACCGTCGATGCAGATGGACATGCCGGTGCGAACGGCGACCAAGTCGCCGGGCTCAAGCTCGGTGGCGGCAACGCTCACCTCGGTGTCGCCGACGACCTTTTGCGCCTTGTCGGGCACATCGAGCAGCGAGTTGATGAGCTCGTTTTCGCTCATGGCGCGGGTGTAGTCCTCGAGCAGCTCGCCCACGTTGAGCAGGAACATCGTCTGCCCCGCGGTATCGACATCACGTTTGACAAACGAGATACCGATGGCCGAAGCGTCGAGCACAGGAACGGTCAGGCGCGGCTGCGAGAGCTCGTGGAGAGCGGCGCGCAAAAAGGTCATGTAACCGGCCACGACAAACACCGCACGCAGAGGCGTCGGCAAGAACCAGCGACGTGCGTAATGGGCGCCGATGAGTGTCGCCAGGTCCATAACGAGTTTGTGCTTGCGCGGCTCGAGTTGCATCACGTAACCCGACTTGGCATCGGCGATGGCTTGAGCATCGAGTGCGCCCAAGGCGTCGAGCACGCTCGCACGACACTGCTCGTCATATTCGAGCGCCATCTGGCCAATACGGCCATATACGCGCACTTTGCGCACGCCGTCGATTTCGCCGCCAAGCTTAAGAAGTGCATCGAGATCGCTCTCTGGCACAGGACCCGCCAATTGAAGACGGGTCCTGCCGGGAATCTCGCTAATAATCGAGAATCTCATAGTTTGTGCCTGGGAGCGTTACTCGGCTGCCTCGTCAGCAGCGGCCTCGCTCTGGGTGATGTAGGCGGCCTCGGCAACCATGTCATCGACATTGGCCTTGGCCTGCTCGACCATGTCCTGGTAGCAGTTCTTGACGCGCATACCGCACGCGATGCCCTGCACGCAGGCGTTCTTTACCGGAGCGCTGGTAAGCAGCTTGATGCCAGCCGTACCAAGCAGAAAACCGCCACCGACAAGCAGAGTGTTAAACGTCGACTTCTTCATGTTGCTTCTCCCTTTTGCCGCACAAGCGCGGCATGGTGCCTTAGCACCCGAGTTCATTAGTTTGCTCGAGCACGCTTTTGAGATTAGTTTAGTATAACTACTGTGGTCAACAACGGCTAACTTTTTGGATAATATGCGATCTAGATCGCCCGGTACTCGGCGGTTCACCCACCACGACGCAAATCCGCACCCCCACGGGTATCCGCCCCCGCCCTTGCGAATCGAAGGTGAATACTTTTCCGCGAAGTGAACGAGTCAAATCGGACCCCCGAAGCATCCGCATTTTTCGCCAACAAAACCTCAGGAAAAGCTTGGCAAAACCGCAGGAAACCAGCTCCTAAAAATGTCGATGCTCCGAGGGTCCAAATAAGGTCGTTCACTTCGCGAAAAAGTATTCACCTTCGATTTCCACAGCCCCGAATACATGACAAAGGAACGGTCTCTTTACCCCTTTCCTACAGCTGCCAGGCAGCCGCCTCCTTTTGCAGCGCAACCATGCGGGCAAATTCTCCGCCTGCCGCCTTGAGCTGCGCCGGAGTGCCCTGCTCGGCAACCACGCCATCCTTGAGCACAACGATTTTGTCGGCATTTTCCACCGTACGCATACGGTGGGCAATAACGATAACCGTCTTACCTGTAAGCAGACGGGAGAGTGCCTGCTGTACCACGGTCTCGTTCTCCACGTCCAAGCTCGCCGTCGCCTCGTCCAACAGCACGATGGGCGCATCTTTGAGCAGCGCGCGAGCGATGGAGATGCGCTGGCGCTCGCCGCCGGAGAGTTTGGAGCCGTTCTCACCGATCATGGTGTCGTAGCCCTGCGACATGCGGCTCACAAACTCGTCGCAGTTGGCGGCACGCGCGGCCGCAAGCACTTCCTCATCGGTGGCATCACGACGCCCGAGGCGAATGTTTCCCATCACTGTGTCGTCAAAGAGCAGCACGTCTTGGAACACGATGGCGTAATCACGCAGCAGTACCTCGGGATCAACGCTCGCAACATCCACACCGCCCACGGTAACCTTGCCCGCGGTGGCATCCCAAAAGCGAGCGGCCAGGCGGCTCACCGTAGACTTACCGGAACCCGAAGGACCGACCAGCGCCGTGACCTCGCCCTCCTTGGCGGTAAAGCTCACATCGGTAAGAACTTTCTCGCCGGCGCGTCCGTCCTCGCCCGCACCATAGCCAAATGCCACGTGATCGAACACCACATCGTGGCCCGCGGGCTCAAATTTCTCGCTGCCCCGCGCCACAGGCTCTTCCATGATGGAACGCATGCGCTTGGCAGACGACTCGGCGGCAAACAGCTCGGACACCAGCATCAACGCCTGGTCAAAGGGCGCATAGATACGGCTCACCATAAGCAGGAAGGCAAACATCACCAAAAAGTCGACCTGCCCGGAGGCGACCATCGCGGCACCCGTGACCAGCGTGGTGGCAATGCCCAGACGCAGGATGACAAAAGCAGAGTTGACCAAAAGCCCGTTAGCGAGCTCGCCCTTGGTGGTCTCGCGCTCCTCGGCATCGGTCACGGCGTTGAGTCCCTCAAGATAATGGGCCTCCTGGTTGGTGGCGCGGATCTCGCGAACGCAGTCGAGCGTCTCTTGAATTGCCTCGGTAACCTTGACCTTCTCGGCACGCACGCGATCGAACACCGGAGTCATGGGGCCGCGTGTTAGATACAGCACGGCAAAGGCAACGGGAACGCTCCAAAACGCCGCGATCGCCAGCTGCCAGCAAAAGAACAGCGACGCCACGAACACAATGGCGCTTGCGATGATGGCACCCCAAAGCTCTCCCAGCACGTGGCTGTAGGCGTGCTCCATGGCCTGGACGTCGCCCATGATGGTCTCGGTTAAATCGGCCAGATCACGACGACCAAAAAACGACAGCGGCAGTTTGCGCAAGCGCTCGGCGATCTCCATACGCTGCTTGCCGCACTCCTCGTAGAAGATGCAGTAGGTGTAGTAATACTGCTGCCAGTTAGAGGCAAAGAGCAACACGAAAAAGACCAGGAGGCCGCCCACGATCGGCAGCGCATCCGGCAGGTCAGCCCCGCTGGCGAGATGCTCGACAAAGCCGGCCATAACCAGGAATAAAAAGCCCATGCCGGCCATGGTAATGAGATTAGTGAGCGTGGTCCAGAAAATGCCGCGTTTTACGCCGGCGACGCCTTTATCGGATAGGAAATACTTCTTTTGGAATGAGGCGAACATTTAGGCCTCGCCTCCCTTCGTGACGGCGATATCTGCGGTCGCTGCAGTGATTTTCCAGCTCGCGGCCTGTTCGTATTCGGCCCACATCTTGGCATATAGACCCTCTTGGGACAGCAACTCGGCATGGGTACCCGACTCCTGCACGCTGCCCTGGTTGAGCACCACGATTTGGTCTGCGCCCACTACAGTCGAGAGTCGGTGCGCGATCATAATGACCGTGCGACCCGCCGCCAGCTTGCTAAAGGCGCGCTGGATGAGCGCCTCGTTCTCGGGATCGGCAAACGCCGTGGCCTCATCGAGCACCACGATAGGCGCGTCTTTAAGGATCGCGCGGGCGAGTGCCACGCGCTGGACCTCGCCGCCCGAAAGATATGCTCCGCCGGCACCGAGCATGGTATTGATGCCCTGTGGGAGCTTGGCCACAATGTCGTCGCACTGAGCTGCGGAGAGGGCCGCACGCACTTCGTCGTCAGTGGCCGTAGGCTTGGAGGCGCGCACGTTATCGGCAAGTGTTTGCCGGAACAGCTGGTTGGTCTGGAACACGAAGGCAACCTGGTCCATAAGCTCGTGCGGATCCATATCGCGAACGTCCACACCGCCTACGAGCACTCGACCCGAGGAGACATCCCAAAAACGCGGGATAAGGCTTGCGCAGGTTGACTTACCGCCACCCGAGGGACCCACCAGGGCGAGGGTGCTACCCGCGGAAACGCTAAAACTCGCATGGTTGACGGCAGGCGCTTCGGCGCCCTCGTAGGTAAAGCTCACATCCTCAAATCGTACGTCGCTGCCGGCAGGGTGCTTGGATTGGGCGGGCACGGAGAGCTGCTTGGAATCCATGACGCTTCGGATGCGAGCCAGCGAATCGGCACTCATCTGAGAGGCCTCGCCCACAAACATGAGCTTGGTCATGGCCGTCGGCACCACGGCCGAAAATATCGCGTAAAACGTGAAGTTGGCCATAAAATGCGCGAAGTCCGTCTCGCCCGGCGCCAACAGCAACGCCACGGGCAACAGGAATGCCACAAGACCATTGAGCGCGGTAAGGTTGAGTACCTGCGGACCTCGACAGAACGTGCCCGCATAGTTTTGTGCCATGTCGGCGTATTCGGCGATCGCATCGTGGAAGGCCTTGAAGGAGTAGACCGTCTGCTGAAACACCTTGACCACGGGGATGCCGCGTACGTATTCGGTGCCGGTCTTGTTCATCTTGACCAGCGCTCCCATGTAGGCCTTCATGAACTCGGCGCCTTTACCGCTCATCATGGTGGCCATGGCGCCAAACGAAACGACGACCGAGATAAGGCATGCCGCCCCCAAACGCCAATCGAGCGCGAAAAGCAGCACGAGCAAGCCCACGACCATGGCGACGGCGCCTGCGATATCGGGCAGCATGTGTGCGAGCAAAGTCTCGGTGGAGGCGGCGCATCCGTCTACAATACGGCGCAGCTCACCGGTGGCGTGCGTGTCAAAGTAGCCAAGCGGCAGCTTAAGCAGGTGCTCGCTCGTAGTCTTGCGAATATTGGACGCGCAGCGAAACGCAGACAGGTGCGTGCACATGAGCCCCACGAAATAAGCTACGATGCTTGCCAGCGCAAACCCCACGGCCCACCAACCGTACATCGCGATGTTAGTAGCTTCGCTCCAGTTGGGCGCCACGGCGATCAGATCGCGCGCGACAAGCCAAATGCACACGTACGGTCCAAAGCTCAGCAGCTGCGAGAGCGCCGAGAGCGCCATGCCCAAATACGTTAGGAATTTACGGTCGCCGGCATATGCAAGCAGCTCGCCGATACCGCCGCCTTCCCTTTTTGATCCCTTTGCCATGAGATTCCTTTCTAACGGCTTGAGAGTTAACCGTAATGAACTTATCATTGATGTGTTAGCCATGGCTCACAATCTAGCCAGGCGTGGACGTTTCCGCAAAGGAAGGGGACGCTTTTGCAAATGCGGCGGGCCGCGACCGACATAACCGAACTCTACGCACCTCAGTTTGAGCAGTTTGGCTTGAAGCTTTCCGGCAAGGGCACTGTCTTTACCGGCGAGGTAGCAAACGACCGGGCGCACGGACGCGCATGGATCATGCCTCTCTCCCCTGCCTGCATCGTCATGGAGCATTTCATCACCCCGACGCACGATATGTACCTGGCCGAATACACACCCGAACCATACGCCTGCGTGAGCGAGGTCAGCGCGCCCACGCTTACATGCATGCCCGAGGCTGGCATAACGCCCGCGAACCTTAAACCGTTGCATGGACCGTGGCCAAACAATGCCGTTTGCAGCTTTATCCAAGATAGCTGTGGCGAGGAATTAAGCCCGCTGTTTGCGGGGGAGCTTTATCACTCGCGCTCGGTACTCTTTTTGTCTGGATATTTTGACGAACTGGAGCACCGCTATCCCACCGAGTTCGCGGGAATCTTTGAGGCGTTTGCCGAGCCATGGCACGAGGAGGCGACGTCTGCCATCTGCCACGCGCTGCGCCGGATTAACGAGGACCGCGCCCGCACCGCAGGCGGACACGTCTATATGCAAGGCATTGTGGAGACCATGGTCGCGGAGCTCGCCTGTTCGCGCGCGGCCCACAAGCAGGCGCGGCAGGCGGCAGACACACGCGTCAGCATAACCATTGCCGAAGAAGCAACGGCAATGATTGAGCGCGCGCTCGACAAAGGCAGACGCGTGGGTATCAACGAGGTGGCCGAGAGGCTCTACACAAGCCGCTCCAAACTATGCGCCACCTTTAAGGCCCAAACCGGCGAGTCCCTGGGCGCCTACATTCGCAGACGCCGCATGGAGCGAGCACAGGACCTTTTGGCCGATAGCGCGCTCACGATAGCGCAGGTGGCAGAGCGGCTCGACTACCCTCAGCAGGCCGCCTTCGCCCAAGCCTTCAAACAACACACCGGCACCACCCCCACCGCTTGGCGCTCCCAACATATATAAAGAACGAGGGCGCCATCGGCACCCTCATTCACCAAATTCAATCCAGCCCACCTGACCCGAACGGCCGAGTCGTCACGGAACCGAGGGGCCGGGCGCAGGGCCTTGCCTCTCAATGAGTTCCGCACGAACAGGAGGCGCCAGTGGCGCCTCCGTCGTGAGTCAGGACTGTCCGAAATTGAGAGGCAAGGCCCTGTGCCCGGCCCCTCGGTTCCCGCTTACGAGAGCGACGTTCTCAGCAACTCGTTGAAGAGTTTCGGGTTACCCTTGCCGCGGCTCGCCTTCATGCACTGGCCCACCAAAAAGCCGATGACCTTCTGGTTGCCGTCACGATACTGCTGCGCCTGATCGGCACAGTTTGCCAGCACTTCGTCCACGATCGGCTGCAGCGCGCCGGCATCGCTCACCTGACGCATACCACGCTCGTCGACGATCTTGTTGGGGTCATCGCCGGTCTGAGCCATGGCCTCAAAGACCTCGTGAGCCTGGTTGGAGCTGATGGCATCGGTCGCCAGCAGCTTGGCAAGCGCCGCCACCTGAGCCGGCGCGATGCCGGACTCGGCGAGCGACACGCCTGCGCCCTTAAGGTAGGCGATCATCTCGTTCACCAGCAGGTTCGCGACCGTCTGGGCCTCCTTGCCAGCCATACCGGCAGCGGCGGCCTCAAAAAACTCGGCAAACTCGGGGTCGCCGGCGATTTGCTCGGCATCGGCCGCCTTAATGCCAAAGTCGGCCTCAAAGCGGGCGCGCTTGGCATCGGGCAGCTCGGGGATCTCGCCACGGCAGCGGTCGATAAACTCATCGTCCAGATCGAACGGCGCCAGATCGGGGTCGGGGAACAGACGATAGTCGTCGGCCGTCTCCTTAACGCGCATGACCACGGTGCGCTTGCGGCTGGGCTCCCAGTGGCGGGTCTCCTGGTAGATGATGCCGCCCTCCTCGAGCACCTCGGCCTGACGGCAAATCTCGTAGGCAAGGCCGTCGTGCAGGCTCTTGAACGAGTTGAGGTTCTTGAGCTCGGTCTTGGTGCCCAGCTTGGTCTCGCCGCGGCGGCGCAGCGACACGTTGCCGTCGCAGCGCATGGAACCCTTCTCCATGGAGCAATCGGAAATGCCCAGCGTCACAAAGATACGACGGAGCTTTTCCATAAACAGGCGAGCCTCCTCGGGCGTGCGCAGGTCGGGCTCGGTGACGAGCTCGATGAGCGGCGTGCCGCAGCGGTTGTAGTCGACGAGCGACTCGGCAGCGGCGGTAATGCGGCCCTCGGCACCGCCCACGTGCACCATCTTGGCGGCGTCCTCCTCCATGTGGATGCGCAGGATGCGAATGGGCACCGTGTAGGAACCGTCCTCGCGACGCTCAGGCATCTGCAGGTTGGACGCATCGTAGCTGGCCAGATGACCGGCACGCTGGTTGCCCTCGCGCATGGTCGACGTCATGGACGTGGACAGGCCCTCGGCGTTGGCCGAGGCGCTCGCCAGGCTCTGGGCCTCGGCCTCGCCAAACGCGCAGTCGGGGCGCTCGGCGGCACCGCGACCGGTCACATCCAGATCCAGGTGACCGTACATGGCAAAGGCAACCGGACCCTGCGTAGTCTGGAAGTTCTTGGCCATGTCGGGATAGAAGTAGTGCTTGCGGTAGAACATCGAGTGGCGCTGGATCTCACAGTTGGTGGCGAGGCCGGCCTTGACGATGCTCTCGATGGCGCGCTTGTTGGGCACCGGCAGGGCGCCGGGCAGGCCCAGGCACACCGGGCACACGTTGGCGTTGGGCTCGTCATCGTGGCTGAGCTTGCAGTTGCAGAACATCTTGGTATCGAGTGCGGTGAGCTCGGTATGGATCTCCAGGCCGATCACGGCCTCCCAATCCTGCAGGACCTCGGAAAGCTCCTTCATTACAGCTCGCCTCCCTTCCCGGCAAAATCGGGCGCGACGGAAAGCGCGGGCGCGCCCGTGGCGGTATCGGCAAAACCGCGCTCAAAGGCGCGGGCAAACGTGAGCAGCTGACGGTCCTTAAACGCCGGGCCCACCAGCTGGGCAGAAACGGGCAGCTGAGTATCCTCGCCCAGGCCCAGCGGCACCGAGATACCACCGTTGCCGCAAATGTTGAGCGAGATGGTGTACAGGTCCGAAAGGTACATCTGCGTGGGGTCGCTAATCTCGCCAAACTTAAAGGCCGTGCGCGGCGAGGCGGGCATGAGGATGGTGTCCACCTTGGCATACGCGGCGTCGTAGTCCTGCGTGATGAGTGTGCGGGCCTTTTGCGCAGCGTAGTAGTACTTGTCGTACACGCCCGAGCTCAGCAGGTAGGCGCCGAGCATCTGACGGCGCTTGGCCTCGGCGCCAAAGCCGTGGGCGCGCGACAGCGAGCTCTGGTCGGACAGGTTGGCGCAGCCCTCCTCCTGGTAGCCGCAGCGAATGCCGTCGAAGCGAGCCAGGTTGGAGAACGCCTCGGCCGGGCCGATAACGTAGTAGGCGGCGATGGCGGCGTCCAGGTGCGGCAGGTCGACCTCGACCAGCTCGGCGCCCTGGTTCTGCAGCTCCTGGGCGGCGCGCTGAACAGCGGCCTTGACCTCGGGCGTCAGGCCCTCGGCCTCCATAAACGCAGGGATGATGCCCACGCGCTTGCCCTCGATGCTGTCGTTGAGGTGCTCGGTAAAGTCGACGGCACAATCCTGGCTGGTGCAGTCGTACGGATCGTGGCCCGCGCCGGTAAGCGCGTTCATGGCCAGCGCGACATCCTCGACCGTGCGGCCAAAGGGGCCCACCTGGTCGAGCGACGAGCCAAAGGCAACCACGCCGTAACGGCTCACAGCGCCGTACGTGGGCTTAAAGCCCACCACGCCGCACAGCGACGCCGGCTGGCGGATGGAGCCGCCGGTGTCCGAGCCCAGCGAAAGCGCGACCTCGCCCGCGGCGACGGCGGCAGCGGAGCCGCCCGAGGAGCCGCCGGGCACGCGCTCGGTATCCCAAGGGTTGTTGGTGCGGTGGAAGGCCGAGCTTTCGGTAGAGCTACCAAAGGCGAACTCGTCCATGTTGGCCTTGCCCATGGGCAGGCAGCCGGCGTCGAGCATACGCTGGACGCAGGTAGCGGTGTAGACGCTCTGGTAATTCTCGAGCATGCGGGAGGCGCAGGTGGTGCGCGTGCCCACGAGGTTCATGTTGTCCTTAATAGCCAGCGGCACGCCCGCGAGCGGGGGCAGCGGCTTGCCGGCGGCACGGTCGGCATCCACGCGCGCGGCTGCCTCGAGCGCGAGCTCGGGCGACACCTGCAGGAATGCCTGGACCCCGCCCTCGCGTGCCTCGATGGCGGCAAGGGAGGCCTGGGCCACCTCGGTAGCGGTAAAGTCGCCGGCGGCAACGCCTGCGGCGATCTGGGCGGCGGTAAGGGAATCGAAGCTCTGCGCCATTACTCGCTCTCCCCCTCTCCCAAAATGGACGGCACGCGGAAGTAACGGTCGCGCGCGCTACCGGCGTTTTCCAGCGCGACGTCGAGCGACAGATCGCGCTCGGGCTCGCGCAGGTCGTCGCCCATCACGTTGGACAGGCTTCCGATGGGATGGAATGTGGGCTCCACGTCGGGCAAGTCATATTGCAAGACGGGCTCGAGCATCTGGACGGCGTCGTTCATGTAGGACGTCATCTGGGTGAGCTCGTCATCGGTCAGTGCGATCTTTGCGTACTCGGCGATGCCGCGCACGTCTTTCTCGCTGAGTGCCATAGGCGCTCCCTTCCGCATAACAGATAAACCGCTCTAGTATACAAGGCAACGCCACTTGGAGCAGGTGCTTTACCCAAATGCAGCGAAAACGTAACGAGGGCGGCGGGTTGGCAGGCGGCGGGCTGGCGGTTCTGCAGCGAAACCGCACCGTCCATAGCGAAAACCGCGCCGTCTGTAGCGAAAACCGTCTCGCCCGCAGCAAAAGCATCACAACATTCGATGCTTTTCGCCAAAATCGAGATTTTCATCGAATGTTGTGATGGTTTGGAAGTCCCGACCGCCACAAAGGTACCTGTCCCCATTGTGGTAGTTCTGAACGATGTCCTACGCCGAGGCCTTGGCCTTGCGGCGCTTGCGGACCGCGTGGATCACGATATCCAGCAGCAACAGCACAATGGCTACGACCACAATGAGCACGGCAAACTCGCGCTTGCCCCAGTGGCGACCGGCCAGCGACTTTTGCTTGTCGACGTCCTTCTTGTTGTACTTGGTGCGCACGCAATGCACCAGCAGGCGGTGGTCGTTCACGCCGTAGGGCGTGCAGGTGACGAGCGTCACCTTGTCGGCGCCGGGCTCGATGGTCAGCGACTCCATCTCCTCGGGCAGCACCACCTCGGAGTCCACCATCTTGTAGGCGAGCGTCTTGTTCATGGTGTGCAGCAGCACCAGGTCGCCGGGCTCCAGCGAGTGGATGTCGTCGAACATGCTCAGGTTGCGCATGCCCGAGTGCGCGGTGAGCACGCAATGCGTCGAGGTACCGCCCACCGGCAGGCTCGTGCCCTCCAAGTGGCCGACGCCCGCCATAAGGACTTCCTCGCTCGTACCGTGGTAGATGGGCATGCTCACGTCGATGGAGGGGATCTCGACCCAACTCATCATGGGGTCGCGGTCAAAGATGAGCTGCTGAGCATAGGGCTCGATCTGGTCGGCCGGAAGCTCGGTGGCCTCGCCGGCAAGCTGCTCGTTATAGGAGCGCGCCTGAAGCAGAATGCGCTCGCGCTCCTCGGCAGAGAGTGCGTCCACGGTGCTGGACACCGTGCTGATCTGGTTGAACACGCCCGAGGCCTCGAGCCGGTCCAAGATCCACGGCCAGGTCATAAGGCCCACGCCGATAAGGATGATGACGATGGTGATGAGCCGGTCGGCCCAGCGCGGCAGTCGCTTGCGGCGGCGCTTGGGCTTTGGTTGAGGGCTCGAGCCGCCACTGTCCGCGGCGTTATTGCTCTTCATATGTTTGGCGCCCTGCACCATCGCCGGTCACTCCTCTACAACTCAAGTTGTCTAAACAAATAATAGCCGATTAGCGAGCTCATGCGCCGGACAACGCAGCTAGGACCGAAACGCCGCCTACGGTTCGAATTCTTGGAGACCCTCTACAGCGCTTCTTGCCATGGATATTCCTTTCCAAACATGCGATCGACTTCGAGCTGAATTCGCTCATCGTCGATTGCCGCCAAAGATAGCGCAAGCGAAATGTCGTCGACACGGGAGGAGCCGGCAAACACGGGCACATAGCGCCACACTTGGATCATCGCCGTTTCGTTATCCGGCAGCTCCCCATCTGCGACTTCGAGGTCGCTCAGTTGACGCCATGCACTTCTTAAGACGGCCTTTTGTTCCATGCCCGGCGCAGCGAGCATCGAACGCGCAGCGAGCGCCGTCTCCCCGGCGTCAACAAGATAGTCGATCTGCGGCGTCTTCCTTGCAAAAAAGACCTTCGAGACAGGCGAGGAGAGCTCTGCCATGTGCTCGCTGAGCAGAAGATCAACGGCAACAGGGAACACGACGACACGTCGCTCGCGACGCTCGCGCCTCGCGAGCCCCCTGTCAACAAGCTCGGTTATGGCCTCACTCGCGCGGCTTGCCGAAATCCCAAGCGCACGACAAAGGTCATAGGGACGATACGGCTCCTGGGCTGCTCCCCAGATTGCGGCAGCCTGTGCGTTGGGTGACATCTTGGTCGCGTGGTTGCGAAACCGGGCACCGCCCCTCTCCGTGCAGGCTGTGCCCATAAATGGAAGAAAAGCCTGTCTGCCGGGGCAAACAAACGGAATCCCTTGTGCGACCAATGCTTTGCGCTGACGTGCATCGGCATCAGGAAAAGAAACGACAACAGGAGTCTCCGCGCGCAAGGCTAGCTGACTATAGACTCTCTTAGCCTCGGGAAGCCCGACGCCAGTAGGCAAGCTTGCAAGCAAAAACGAAAAACCGTTTGCGTCAACAGCGCGGACTTCAATCGCCCGCAGATGCAGCGGCAAGCGTGCGGATCCAGGCCAAGTTTTGGTCTTGGCGGAAAGGCCTAGTGCTTCTTGTAAGTAGATTAGCGCTTCGTTCATTTCCATTGTTTTCGTTCGATTCCAGTTTGTATTGGAATTATACATAATTTTCGGAATTAGTGAGCTTCTTCTCATGCATAGGTCCGCATTTGCGTTTTCAGAATATCCCGGATCGGCGGGGCGATTCGGGATACAATGTCAATAGGAAACGACGCATCCCGCGTAAGTACTTAGGAGCGCGGGCGGCCTAGTTTTCTGGTTTTGTTAAATGCTCGGGATCCGACCCCCGGGCATTCTTATTTGCGCTTGTTGCGGCGCAAATGCCTTCTACCGTCCGCACCGCGCGTGCGCCTACGGACCTTAATCCGAACCTCATACGAGTCAAGAAACGCGATGACGAACGTACCCGCATCGGACGGTGGAGGCTGGCTGCGTTGTCCCAAAAAAACGGGGCAGACTCCAGTGCGGAGTCTGCCCCGAAAAGAGAATGGCAAAGCAAGAACGTGGATGGACGAGAAAAGTGTCCGCAAGTCTCATGGCCATCACATCCCACCTGCCAAAGGGATGGGTGAGCGAGCGTTACTCCTGCTCGGACTCCTCAGCCTGCTTACGGCTGCGGATGAGGTGCGCCACGCCGATGCACAGCACCGCGCCACCAGCAATCCAAGTGAAGGTCACGCCGTTAAGGCCGGTGAGGGGAAGGCCAGAGCCCTTCTTGTCGACGATGGTAAAGCTGAGCTTGCCGGTAGTTGCAGTGGCCTTATTGTCCTTCACGACGCCATCTGTCGCCTCGATTACGGATTCCGTGCTAGGCTTAATGTCACCGCCGGTCTGATTAAGGTCGCGCGTGATAGTGAAGGTAACACCACTTGCCGCGGAGTTATTGTAGCCAGGCGCTGGGGTGACCTCTTTAAGGATGTAGGTGCCCTCATCGAGACCGACAACGTTAATCTTGCCGTTTGCGTCGGTCGTCAGCTTGGCCTTACCCTTATCGGTCGTCTTGACACCATTTGCCATAATAAAGGTGCCGTCAGCATCGCCCTGCTCTTGCAGCGTGAACACAACACCGGCGAGAGGCGGATTCTCAGTCTCTGAACCAACCTTGGTTACATCGATGCCATAGGTGTAGTCGTAGGCAGGATGCTCGACCGTGGTGCCGGTATCGTCGGCATGCGGATTGTTGGAATAGGTCAACGTAACTGTATTCTTCTGGGGTTTACCCACCAAGTCGCCAAACGTCGGATTAATTTTACCATCCTTGCTGTTTTCAAAAATCTTTGCAGGGTCAAGCTTGGCCTGATACTCAACAGTCACAGTAGAGTTACCGGTGACGGCAATATCGGAATTGTTCTCACCCTTGCAAACCTTAAGGTTGCCGAAATCAACCTTGAGCACGTTGTTGTCATCAAAGGTTGCGGTATAGCCAGAAATGACCTTTTTGCCGTCAATCATAACTGTCACAGCGGGGGTCGTGCTGCTGGCTTCATCAGTGAACTTGGGCGTCATGGATTTGGGAAGATTATCCGTGAAGGTGTACCTGTAGGTGCTGTAAGTGTTGATGTTCCCCGCAACGGTGCCAACGAGCTGATAGTCGATAAACTGGTCCATTCGGGAGTCTGCAGCCATGTTGGGATTTTTGAACACATCGGTACCGAAGGTGCTGCCATCCTTGTCGTCCCTGACGGCCTTGGTCACAGTGGGGACCTGCTTCTTGGGAGCAATGGTCTCAGCGGAACCGCCAACAACGGCGAAAATGGGCGAAGTAAAGGCATCGGTGTCGCGTTTGGGTGGATTAGTGCTAGTGTTGACGTCTTTAGTCACGAAGAGCCAGTAGCCGGTATTCAGACCAGTGAAGGTGCCATTGGGGCTCGTTTTGCACTCATCCGTCCCTTCAGTGATATTGGCGTCCTCCAGTGCCTTGGCGATCTTGTCGAGAGTCTTTCCGGCATCGAGCTTAGTAGTCTTGTCTGTACCTGACTTGTACTCACCTTCGGTTTTATCTTTAAGCCAGTCAGCCCACTTCTGAGCATCATTGCCGGAGGGCTTTGTAACGTCGTTAGTATCGGCAGCCCCGATCACAGCATCCCTAACGACATCTGACGCCCACTCAATGTCGGAAAGCGTCTTAGCGCCATTCCAGTTGTTAACGCCTTCCAAATCCTGCGTGACCTTGGCCTTGAAAATCTGGATACCCTTAAAGGTTGTATCCGTATAGGTCTTCTCGTCAATCTTTACATTGCCATCCGGAGCCACCGTTGGCGTGCCATCAGCAAACGCCATGGTCACCGGGGCCATGACGCCGCCGAAGCTCAGCGCTGCTGTGAGACCTGCCGTTACTGCCAGGCGTGCGATGTTCTTGTTCATGCTCATCTTCTTTTCCTCCGTTTTCCGTTTGAATCTCATTCGATCGATCATCATCTGTCTGTGTCTTAGCATCTACTTCGCTACGTCTCGCCCCGCTCTCTGTGGGGCTGCCAGCTACTCTTTATGGCTGCCACCTCCCCGCTTGACCAGGAGCGCGACCACGATGAGCGCGGCTCCGGCGACCGCTGCGGCGGCCGCGGCGTACATTGCCATATCGCCAGTCGAGGGCATAAAGCCTCCGGTGGTAATGCTAGGGGGTGTGCCGGTGGGCGTGTTGATGAGCGACGCCTCCAGGCTGCCCGTCGACCCGTCCGCGCTGTCGGCGCGCAGGGGCGACTCGGCCGTGATGGTGAGCTTGGGCTTGGCGGCGGCCACCTGGTCGACGTCCAGGCCCTCGGCCTTGACTGTCACGGAGCGCGTACCCTCAAAGGCGGTGTAGCCCTTGGGTGCCTTGAGCTCGCGGACTTCCAGCTTGCCCGAGTCCACGCCCGAGACGGTCACGCGGCCGTCCTCGCCCGTGGTGACGGTGGCCTTGCCCTCCGCATCCCACGTGCCGTCGGCCGCCAGCGTGCGGTCGCGGTCGTCTACGATGCTCAGGACCGCCCCGGCAAGCGGCTTGTCGCCGTCGCTGCCGCGCTTGGTGAGCGCGAGATCCCAGGTGTAGGCGCACGCATCGTCGCTCGGCGTGCGGGTGAAGCCGGCGTCGCCGGACTGGTCGGCAAAGGGAGAGCGCGGGTAGCGCAGGTAGACCTCGTTGGGGTTGCCCTTCGCGATGCCGTGGTTGCACGCGCTGTTGAGCGGCGCGTTGTACACGGCGACCACGCGGGCGCCCGCGGCGAAGGCGTCGGCCCCGCCGAGCGCGGCGATCAGGTCGCCGGTGCGCACGGTGAAGGTCTTACCGTCGGCCGTTACCTTGGTGGCGCACTGGGCCGTGATGTCGGTCCAGCCCTTCGCGGGGTCGGTGCCGGCGCGGCCGTCCTTACCGGCCGAGACGGCGTCGAAGCCGCCGTCCGCGCCCGCCGCCACGTACACGCGCATGCTCGCGGCCACCTTGGAGGGGTCGAGCCCCGCGCCCATGGTGTCGACGAACCGCACCGTGTAGGTGTCGTAGGCAGCAAGACCCGCTGGAACCGTGGCCGAGAGGCGCCAGTACAGGTCGTCGGCGACCGTGGCGTCGGCGGCCTTGCCCCAGGCGGCGGTGCTGTCCTCCAGCACGTGCTTGGCCACCTTGGGAGTGGCGGCCTTGGGCTTGACGGTGACGGCGCTGCCGCCGACCAGAACCATGATCGGCGCGGTGCCGACCTCGCCCTGGGCGATGGCGTCGTCGTCGGCGACGATGAGCCAGTAGCCACAGGACAGCTCGGTCGTCGTGCCCGCGTTAAGGGCCACGGACACGGCGTCAGAGCTCTGGAGGGAACGAGCGAGCTGTGCGCTCAGCGCGCTCGTAAGGTGGGAATCGGTGTTGAGCCACTCGGCAGCTTCCTGCGCGGTGGACTGGGAATTGGGCATGCCGGCGCTGTGCAGCACAGGCAGCGCGGCGTCGCGTGCGGCGTCGCTTGCCCAGGCGAGGTCGGTGGCGATCTTGGCGTCGCCGCTGTCGTCGACGACGTTGGCGCTAAAGATCTGGTAGGCGTCGTAGCTGCGCGCCACGGTGCCGCTCACCGTGATGGAACCGGTCGAGGTCGGCGCGGCCTGCGCGGAAGCGGGGAACACAACCGCGCAGGTGCCGATCAGGAGGGCAAGCAGCGCAAACAAGATCGGGAAGGAGCAAACTTTCTTATTCACGACGCTCGCCTCCCTTCGCATTCGCCTTGCGACGAATGTGCATCCAGGCCGCAGCAGCGCAAAGCACCGCCGCGCCGGCAAGGTATGTCACAGTGACGCCCGACATACCGGAAAGAGGCAGAGTGGTGGAGTAGGTGTTGGTGAAGGTGGAGGCGGGAATGGCGTTGGGCGCGGCGTCCTTGCCGATGGTGTTACTCACGGTGTTGCCCATGTCGTCCTTCACCTGCGTGACCGTGGTGGAGGTGGTGAGGCCGGAGTACTTGCCAGTGGTCTCATCCATGACGGCCTTCACCGTGACGGCCACCTGGTACTCGGCCTTGGAGTAGCGAAGCTTGTCGATGGCACCGGTGGTAGGCGCGACCTCCTTCACCGTGTAGGTGTAGGTCTTGGCGCCAGTCGGGTTCGAATCGTCGATCTCGGCGAGGTACTTTTTGGAGAACGAGATACCGCCAAAGGATGCCACGATGTCGTTGACCTTGGTGGAGCCCGCTGCGGGAGCGACGGAAATAGTCGTCGGATCAAGCTTAGGTGCGCTATCCTTATTTGCCCCCGTAGCCTCGATGCTGAACTCGAACGGCACATATTTGTCTTTATCGCCCTTCGGCCAGTCCGTATTGCGAACAGATTTGGTCACCGGGATCTTCACGGACGTAGTGGTAAGGGCGTCGGAAATGTAGACGTTGTTCCCGTCAATCGTCGGGCTCTTTCCCTCGGTCCACGTGACGGAACCGTTCTCGTTGGACACCGTGAACTCATAAACCGTGGTGTTCAAGTTGTAGCCAAACGGAGCCTGGGTCTCAACAAGCGTGTACGTACCCGGCAGCAGACCCTCGAGCGTGAACTTGCCAGGCGCGGTGTCGGTGTCTGCCCACGTGGTATCGCTCGAAGTCGACTGGTCGCTCTCCCGGTCGATCACGGTCCAGGACTGGTCGGCCGTACCATCGGCGTCCTTTTTCTTGGTGAGCTTCCACTCAGAGCCAGGCAAAGGAGTGTGTTTTGTGTCGTCCTCCGCCACCTTGGTCCAAGACACCGTACCGGTGATGATCTTGGTGTTGGGAATGGCACCTGTGGGGTTATTCTCGAACGGAACATTTTTGCCGTTCTCATCCACGTAACCCTGAACGTAGTTCGGCTTCTCGCCAGTATTGTTCATAGTGGCATAGTAGATGGTGTCTGACTTCTGGTAGCCAGCCGGCGCCGTCTCCTCTTTGATGTAATACGTGAAGTAGTTGGTATCGTTGGAATTGCCGATGTTTGCCTTCTGGTTCAGATAGTTGAACTGAAGCTTGCCATCACCCGAAGCGTAATCATTTGCGCCACCGTCAGTCACCGTCACGATAGCGTCCTTGCCCGCGACAGCATTCTCGACAGAACCATAGATAGCCCACGAGGAACCAGGAAGCGACGTGTTGCCGTTCGCCGCATCGACCTTGCTCCACGCAACGGCGGAGCCGTCGGGCGTATACGACCCAGACCACGGGAAGTTGTGACGCTCCTGATCCATATCGATGACGGAAGCCGAGTTACCCTCACCAAATGCTGCGGCAACCTTCGGGCTGTTCATTGAGAAATCGACGCCCACATAAACGCGGCCGTTGGTAGTCACATGGTCGTCGAAACTTCCGTTGGGAACGAGAATCGATCCGATCATAGCCGCCGCAGGATCGTCGTCAGTCCACTTGGCACCGGTGGCTGTGCCGCCGTATCCCCAGTCCGCGCGGTTTTCTCCCGCGATGCCGCCTCGAATGGTAAGGCTTTGCGTATCGACAAAGTTCCACATGATGGACTGGGAAGCCGTCGCGTATGCCTCGCCCAGCTCCTTGCCGGAATATTGAGTTTCGTAACCACGCGAAATCTCGGTACCGTTCCACCAAAAGCGCCAGCCATTGTGAAACTCAATATTCGAAGATCCGGTAACGTTCACAACAACCGAGGCGCCCTTGGGAATGCCCTCGAATGCGAAATCAACGCCACGATAATACTCGTTGTTGTATGTATTGCTCAGCTGAGAAGCATCGATGGTGAACACCTGCTGCATAGAGGTGTTGTCGCCCTTAAACGTGATAAGACGCTCGCTATTCTTGAAATGCTTACCATTGAGCGACGTATCGGCGCAGTCCGAATATATGGTCTTATACGACTCATCAAACACCAGGCCATAATTACAATCCGTCTTGTCGTACTTGTTGATTACGTAGTTGTTGTGATTGCTCGCGAAACCAACCTCGAGCGTGCCGGTATTTGCAAACGAGTTGAGCTGTTTCGATAGCTTCGAGAGGTACCCATCTTCACCGTTGTAGCTCGAATAATCGTTATTGTTGACATTAGTCAAATCAACAGTTTGATTGAACAGGTTGCTTTCCTGAAAGTTCTTGCCCTCGTACCAATTACCCTGCGTTGTCACCACGGATTGGCGTTTATTGTTATCGCGCCAGTATGTGATGGGGCCTGCGATCTGCGCAGTGTAGGCAAAGCCGGAAGGAGTCGCGCCCTCAGAAGATTTCTGCCGTCCGACCCAAGCGCCTTTCTCCCAAGCGCCAACGGTAGTCGTCTCCGGCGAGTCGCCGCTATAACCAACGCTCATCTTGGTGATCGCACTTTTAATTCCGGCCACCGCAAGCACGGTGCTGTCGGCGACAGGACGGAACTGGGAACCAAAACCAACGGTGCCAAAGCGGAAACCAGCACCAATTGATTGATAGGGCCAGCTCTCTTTGACTGGATTCATGGCAAGCTTGCCACGGACCAAGGTAAGGCCCTCCGCCTCAGCGGCATATGAGCCGGTGGGGGCGTTCTCCGCATCAAGATTACTAGTGTCGCTCGGCTTACCACCGATGTACATGTCGCGGCCGACGTAGGTGGCCACGCCGGGATCGGGGGTGGAGACATCGATATTCGTACCGATACCGATAGACGTGGGAACATAAATTCCCTTCTCCACGGTGGCCGTCGCTCTCGCTGAAGCCGCATTCGCACTCTGAGCCTGCTCAGCACTATTTGAAGAGCCAGCCTCGCCGCCATTGGTCTCGTCGCTATTCTGGTTTTCGGCATCCTCGCTGGTGTTATCTACAGCAGCGGACTCACTTGAGGAACCCCCCC